>Ga0209006_10005396_pt1 | contig 11606 bp, 13 predicted proteins | sample JacPin_JW_Ref_O2_FD_188567 | JGI IMG/M metagenome (GOLD analysis project Ga0209006, IMG submission 188567) | Forest soil microbial communities from Algoma, Ontario, Canada - Jack Pine, Ontario site 1_JW_Ref_O2 (SPAdes) (version 2) | ecosystem: Environmental > Terrestrial > Soil > Boreal... | reverse complement strand
CCCTCAGCCCCCCCGTTGTACGCTGAACGAAAAGAATGGGCAGATGTCATACCTCAACAGCAATACGAAAATGTTAACCCTTTGGCAACAATATTTTACTCACCCGAATGTCAGTGACTTGTTCCCTGAGATTATGTATCAGAACTCATGCACCAAACAGATAGGGATGCCACCGATTATTTTCGGGGAATCGTCAAGGCAGGAGAAATGAGCCCCAGAGTGCTCGATCTAACAGAGCATATCATTCGCTTAAATCCCGCTCACTATTCCGCTTGGTGAGCAAGCTGGATATCTGTTTTTACCGCTTCCATGACTTTTCGGATAAAAGGCAATACCGATACAAAACACTCATGACCTTGAAAGCCCCTCTCGATCTCGAGTTACGTTTAATGGACGAGCTCGCTGTCATGTACATGAAGACATATCAAGTTTGGCATCACCGACGACTACTTCTCATCGAAACGCGAAAGCCTGCTCCTGAACTTGATCTTATCGCCAAGTCACTGGACGTAGACTCTAAGAACTACCACACTTGGTCCCATAGACAATGGCTTTTAGCTTATTTCAACGAAGATGCTTTGTGGGACGGTGAGTTAGATTACGTGGCGAAGATGCTGGATAGTGATGTGCGGAATAACTCCGCTTGGCACCACCGCTTCTTTGTTGTATTCCAGTCTGGGGTGAGGAAAGGCGACGAAGACAGGAGCATGACAATCAAAAGGGAGTTAACGTACGTAGAGCCATAGAAGTTTGCTTTCCTGCCCCCTGATCCCTTTGTACCCAGATTCGTAAAGCAGAAGATCTCACTGGCGCCGAACAATGCATCCGCTTGGAACTACTTACGTGGTGTGCTGGACCAGAACCACATTCCCTATTCAACAGTCCAATCGTTCGTTCAGCCGTATTCTGTATCACACAGCGAGGACGAAAATGATGTAGTGGATCTTGAAAATCCACAACCACTGAAGAGTGCACAATTGCCATGTGCCGCAGCAATCGAGTTCCTAGCAGATATCTTCGAACATGAGGGCGGTGATAGTATGTCCAGCGCAATCGAGGTCCGTGTTTCTAACGTCACCCGTTTGTCTCTCTTGACCCGTACCACAGCTTTGGAGATCATTGGCAAACGAACACGATACCATACGTAAGAAGTATGCAACCCTTTTTTCGCGTTTGCTTGTTCTACCACTAACACTAATGTCTCAGATATTGGGAATTTCGTACCAGGGAGGTATCAGGAGCAGTCTAGACTTTATCCTCTCGTTATACAGTACCTTGCGTGTGTTGTCATCACTTCGGTAACGCCATCATCTACATGTATTTTGTTGGAACCTACAGTGATCGATGGTGCCAATATTTAGTCTAGGATGGATTTCTATGACTTTGTAAAGTTGCCAGGCATCAATGCATCATTCACCGACTCAGGGCATATTCGGGAGCGAAATTGCTGAAAGTATTTTATGATATTTTACAATGGTCGAGTGTTGTTTTCCCAGTCCTGTATGCCTCACTATGTCGTTGCTTCACCCACCGCGCCAGTCCTCAAAAGCGGTACGGAGACCAAGCGCATTTTGTCAGATTTCTGGGTGGAAGGTACAAGATATCCATTCAAGCAACTCGTGAGGCGGAGTCGTTCAACGAGACCGTCTGGTGAAGGAGGGACTGAAATAACTTGCGTGATGGCTTGAGTTTCGAGGTTGTGTATTTCGATTGTGTTGTTTCGGTGAAGGGATGCAATGTAGGGGTAATCAAGGCCTGTGCTAAAGTTATTTCGATGAACTAATTGGAAGAATGAATAGGCTTACAGAGGTCTTCGGGGTGGCCTGGCCATTCCAAGGTGCCCCTCACCGGATCACCCTCTGCATTGATAAAAACCCCAAGCGTGCCGCTGCCTGTCCATGATAGAATCAGGAACTCCTGCTCGCTGACGGCTATGATGAAGGGTTTTATAACCACTTGCGAGGGCGGCTGGGCCTGCACAAGAGGAAGAATGGGGAAACCAGAAGCTTTTTCCAGATCGATCACAGAATACTCATCCTTGTTCGCAATGCATAAATGATGGCCAGCACGACAAGCCAGAGTGGCCCCTTGCGGGAGTGGTATTTCCTAGAGATGATAATGGTCATCTAAAGAGAAACGTATCCACACTGACGCTTAAGGGGAAAACTGACCTTGTGATAATATAGCTTCTCGTGCAAACTGTACATCGCGATGTTGCTTCGCTTAATCACACAGAATTCAACGGGTTGGGTGTCGAGTGACGAGCTGAACAGGGGGGGAGGCGGCCGTTTTATGTGCTGATGATCTATAGCAAGTGTCACAACATTTCGAATGGGTTTGATTATGTTCAGTGATACTGCGTCCAGTGAAGGTATAGTGTAAAAGTGTATCTGCCGTTCTAGATGGAAGCGGGGAACACGTCAGTTGACTGTAGAATGATAAAGCTTGTCATAAAACATACCAGATAGGATGAGGGCGCGAGATATACATGGCACGAGGAAAATCTCGTCGATCGGTTTGCTGTTCGGCACCGTTTGTCGAGATAGAAGGCGGTACGATTCCAACTACTCAGCACTAAGAACGTCGACGAGACAAGCGAAGAGTGGTTCTACAAACTTTATTTGGGTCATCCGCTTGCAATGCAAAGCGTAACAGTTCGCCATTTGCACATCCTACATAAATTTCGGAACCTAGAGAACGATTTCTCAGATAAACTGGGCTTGATGGTGAAATAAAGACAGAGGCTATCACGACCGCAACTCTACTCGTATAGAACGGGTGAGTGAATACGCAACGCACCTAGCGCCTGAGCACAGATAACTCGACTTGACGGAACGTCGGTTGATGAAAGTCTTTCTGACAAACAAAAGGCATCAAAAGACGACGTCAGGAAAGGGAACCTCGTACCTGAGCCGTCAACACTCGGTATCAGGCCTTGGATCTGATACGGAGGAACATCCAAAGGGTTGGTTGGTGCGGAAGTCATCTAAATAAGCTCACGTTACGTAACCGATTGCTCTGATGCTCGGGACTCCTTGCGTCCCAGACACCGAATACTGCGTATCGATTCCGCCGCTCGGTATCCGATATGGCCAACAGGAAGAGAATGTCTGACAGTTTCAGTGATATTCACACCAGCTTCGAGTTGCCCCTGTGGACCGATCTCATCTCCCAAGCCAATTCCGACAAATTGTCAAGAAAGTGGAAACGAGTTTATGCACGAGGTATGAAATATTCGAGCAATTTTACCGTGGGTATTAACGTGTCCTTCAAGATCTCGTCGATTCTCACGTCGTCTTCGTGGATGCGGAGACGAGTGTTGAGGATGCTTGTGACGTAAGTCAAACGTTTTCGAAACGCGTAATTGTCGTTAAGAGATCAAACGAACGATAGGTTCTTCTTGCAGAAAACATCCTTTGTCTAGTTGTGAAGTCCGAGACCCCTGACTCCGACGGCCGTTCTTTCATAGGACTCTTCAATGTGAGTCAAATCATGTTAATCGCAAGTACAAAGATAAATGATGGTTCTTAGTTCTCAGATGTTAACGCGTTCCTCACATTGGCTGCAACGAGACACACATTTCTGCCCGAAGATTTGCGTGAAAACCTCCAGGCCGATCAGATCATGACTGCTGCAAGAGCTGGCAGAGTTGCTGTCAAACTTGTCAGCAGTGAGTCTACCCTGAATCACAGAGTATAGTGAAACTAAGCACATTTTTTGTAGATTTGTCAGAGAAGAACCCTCTTCATGTATTACCACACGACGCTACAGTTATCTCCCTCCTGGAAGTGTTCGCTCACGGAACTCACAGAGGTTCGTGAATCTGACGAGGTAGAGATGCCTTTCCCGCTGAATCTGCCTATTAGTTCTTGTGAGATCAGCACCACCATCTGAGGATTATGTCGGCATGGTTTCAGATCGTGGTGTCCTTTCTTGGTTCTCTGCACATGCCAAGGAAACTCCTGCCTTGCAAAAGTTCCTCTCCAATCCTCTGCACAAATTACCATTGTTGTCCCTCAATCTATATTCTTCCGTCATTGCCGCCACCTCAATCTCCACTGTCCTGGATGCCATGAAGTTGATGAGCGAGCAAGGTGTGAGCAGTATAGCCGTCCTCGATGATGAAATCGGAACGCTGTTGAGCGCTGTTAGCGTAAGGGACATCGGAAAGGTTCGTCGATCACCGAAAACGGTAATACGTTACTCATCTTTTTAGCTTGTCGTGCCATCTGAAAGCAATCAGATTTTGTCTACTCCTTTACATCAGTTTATATCATATATTAAAGTACGCAACATCATTTATACAGATCGTGGATATCCGGCTAAGCCATCTGCTCACTTGATTGGTTTATAGGCCCCTGAAGGTTCAACAGATGGAGCTGATACATACCCTGGTGGCGCCTCAAGCTACATCCGTTTTATGGTGATGCTGACTTCTTTTTCTAGTCTACTCCGTCTTCCCAACCGATACTCTCTCGTACGCTATCGAGAAGCTTCTTGCCAGTGAATAATTTTCTGCCAGGTCTCTATGCTTATTTTACTTACAATCCTATCAGCCAACGCGCATAGACTTTTTGTGCAAAGGGATTCCTCTGGATCCTCATCTCCGATTTTGTATCCACTCTCCGGTATTGTTTCAGTGGTAGACAGTCAGTCATCTATATTTTTTCTAGTCAACAAAGAACTGATTCTCGTCTTTTACTGAAACAGTTCTCTCATTATTTGCCCGCATTGCAAACATCCCCAACGTCGACCCGAAGCGCATGCAACGCCATCGACGGGCATCTCTCCCACCGATGGATATAGAACGATCAAGATCCAACAGTAGATCAAGGATCAGTCCAACGACGAGGACGTCGGCACGTAATTCAGTCTCAAGTCTGGACTGGACTGATTGGGTTATGAAAGAGTGAGGATCTACGTCCCCCGGTGGGATTTGTATTCGTTGTTCTGCTCTTACGAGAGTAAAAATGGGCCGTTGGAGGGTCAGCAGTTCGCTAGTCACATTCCATGTATGATCGCATTGAAGTCCTGTGATATTCGACTTGAAATGATGACGCCGAGTCATGACTCCATTATACAATTGCTAACTAACACGTTGTTATACCAGATACCATGACTGACACTCTCGGATCAGCTATACCTGCACGGACTGCCCATGCCATCTCAGTTTCACTGCCAACGTGGCGAGACAACATCGGGTACGAAGAGGGAGAAAGGCGTGTACTAGACGCGATGGAATCGGGGTACCCAAGGTTTTTCATTCACCGTAGTGTCGAAAAGGTACGTCAGGAACCCAGACCATATCTTCTACTCGTCCATGAATCCTTACATCGTTGCTACAGTTGGCCCAAATTTGTGAACAGAAGTTCGGGTGCTCTGATGAACGCTGCCTCATCTTCCCATCTAAAAAAGTCGCAGATCATTGTCGAGCCTTCATGCAGTCTCGGTCCGGATCGCCGGTGGACGTCCGCTTGATTCATTTCCTCATCTGTCCGGAAGATAAACAGAATAGTATGGGTAGTCCTGTGGATATGGACTGTCGAAGTCAGAAGACGTCGTCTATGCCGTCTGCTGCTCTCCACATTGTTTTATTCCCCGCGGATTCCTTTCCGCTTGCAAAGGCGTTCTGGCAACATTCAGGCTTCGGGATATCCAGTCGTATGGCGGAACATTGTCTGTCCATGCTGCCGGACAGTGCTGCTTCATCACAGTCTCAACCATCATCACCCACTGGTCACTTCCGGTCTAAATCTATGAATAAGCACTATTCAGCGAAGAATTTGAATCTGATCATATCGACGCCTTCTCGCCAAAGTGATCGTGTTACTCAACAGGATATCTACGTCGAAACTATGAAATACGACCAAAATATGTATGTTGAGGAACGATATGGTCGGAACCTTCCCCTCTCCTCAGCTTCCTCTGCGAAGAGAGCCCTTCGACGCCGGATCGCTGGCGTTTTGGATCAGAACGATTTAGGTAGTGATTCGTCTGCAGGAGCCGAGGACATAAACGTTGGCCAGAGTGTCAGGGGAGTCGCAAGCGTTACCGAGGACGATGTATTTCTTTTCCCGAGTGGGATGTCTGCCATCTGGACTGCGCACAATGTAGCATCGGCAATTCGTCCGCCAGCCAAGAGTGTCTGCTTCGGGTTTGTCCATTCCTTCTCTTGACGATAAACGTCAAGCAATGATTGTGGTTTGAATAGGTTTCCGTATATAGACACACTGAAAGTACTGGAGAAATGGGGCCCAGGATGTCATTTCTTTGGCCACGGCTTCGATACCGACATCGACGAGCTAGAATGCCTTTTGGCAAGCGAAGGACCGTCGGGTACCCCACCGATTCTAAGTCTTTTTACCGAGTTCCCTTCCAATCCCCTACTTCGTTCGGCGAATCTCCCCCGGTTGCGTGCTCTGGCGGATAAGTACGATTTCTTAATCGTCATCGATGAGACGATCGGCAACTTTGTAAATGTGCAAGTGCTCCCATATGCGGACATTGTCGTGAGTAGTCTTTCTAAAATATTTAGCGGGGATGGGAATGTTATGGGTGGCAGGTAAGTATGGTTGTTGCCGTAAAGGAGGGGTTGTTTGGCTCATTTAGTTCTAGCCTCGCTCTGAACCCTACGGGAAGACACTACGACGCGCTCAAATCATATTTATCATCCTCTTACGAAGATTTATATTTCGACGAGGATGCGATTTACATGGAACGCAACTCTAGAGACTTCCAGAGACGGATCCGAGTGATCGATAGTAATGCCGAAGCGGTTTGTGAGTTTCTGCGGTCGCGGTCTGTGATGGGCGGCGGCGGTGCGGGTTCGGTGATCAAGGAGGTACTCTACCCTAAATGGACTACACGAGAAAATTACGAGCGTTGTCGAACGAAAGGGACGGGTGAGAGGGGAGGTGGTGGGTTTGGAGGACTCTTTTCGCTTACGTTCACGTCAAATGCAGGGTCTGAAACGTTTTTCGACGCGCTACCATACCACAAAGGGCCTAGTCTAGGGACGAATTTCACACTGGCATGCCCGTACACTGTACTTGGACACTATAATGAGATGGAGTGGGCAGAAGGATACGGAGTTGAAGGTGGTCTAGTTCGAGTTAGCGTTGGGATGGAAGATACGAATAGTTTATTGGAAGGTATGGGAAGAGCACTGAAGGTAGCCGAAGCTTAATATGGCAATCATCACGTGATCGCGTTTCGTCCTCAGTCATCGGAAAGTGAACAGCCCAACACATCTTGACTTGGACCACCTCATTCCACATTTCACAACTACCACCCACACTCAAAAACATACAATATAATCCCAATGCTCAGAACTTCACCTTCACTCACTAGCTTGAGTACACACCATCTCAATGTCGTCGAATGCGATATTACCGACAACCAGAAAGTGCCACCACCACCACGCCCTCTCAGTCGACAACAGACTTCTATACTCACACAATCCAACCACAAAGGTCACGAGTCTCACAACGTGACTGTACAGGAATCAGACAGCGAGCCACGAAAAAAGCCACAGCGTTGGGAACAGCATTTCCACGGACAAGTGAACATTCAACTAGACCCATCACCTTCGGTCGATAACTCTGATATCTACGAAGTCGCAACAATCCCTGAAGACAACGAATTCGTGTCTGAAACGATAGAAGACGCCAACATGGAGGTCGATATGGACGTCGACATGGATCTGGATGACTTGTCTTCGATGTCCACATCGACTGACGAATCTGATTCCTCCGATTCAGAAGACTCGGACTCGAAGTCAAGTTACAGAGACACCAAACCGCTCATGTTACGCGGGTGTACCCCAGAACCCGAAGAGATTCCCCAACCATCCCCCATCATACCCGATCCAGGCCTGGAACCGTTACCACCGGATGCCACGGACAATGCCACTACCCCACTCATTATCCGTCGATTACACTTTACACCCACACCATCCCCGTTATCCCCACACCGTGTAATACCAACGAACGAAGGGTCCGGTTCGCCGAAAAGTCCGTTGCGGCATCTATACCCTCATCGTGGACATTCATGGCACGCGCTGCAACACCTGCGTGGATTCTGGAGGAACAGATACGATGAATGGATAGATTACACTGCGTCGATCAATAATGGATACGGTAGTGCGCAAGGGCCGACGTTGCGCGGGTTGGTGGGACCGGGTTGCGGGTTGCGGGTGAACCGTACGGTTTCTCCTACACCCCCTCCGGTGACTATTCACCCGCGGACGGGGGATATCGCAGGTCTTCGGGACGTTTTTTGCACACATGCGGATATGTGTATGGCACGAATACCGATGTGGACGATGGCGAAAATGTTATGGATGTTTGCACTTCACGCGGCTGTAGTGCAAAGGCAGGAGATGGCACGATTGAGGTTGAGTGGGGTGGATGACGCGTCGGACGCTATGCTGGTCGATCTCAAGGACGAAACGGTTGTTGGAAAGTTGAAAGCGCGTGATGAGGGGATTAATATGACATGCAACCCTGCTCTACAACCTGCTTGGGCCACTACGGCAAACGCTCGGTGGAACCTTCTGTTCCAGTTTGCGCAACATGAAAACTATCCTCCCCCGCTTCGAACGCGACGATTCTTCTTGGGAGATGAAGATGAAGATGAAGATGATTGGGTTCAAGAACAATGCATAGAAGTTGACGATGAAGATGAATACGGTGTATTGGTAACGAGTACGAGGTTCCAACGTCAAAGGATGATTTGCGTGTAGATATAACGATTATAATATAAGGATTATTCTATTTGGTGCCCCGGGGCACATGCATATGGGTAGGTGCACCCCCCCCGGGGAGCGCGGGAAATAAATGTGCCCCTTGCCAAACATTATCATTCATAGTTTTGATCTGAGTTTCGGCCAGGCCGAAGAACCAATGTCACACCCTGATATCATCAACCACTGACCGACTCAAATTAATCGTTGTGTTTCACACCTCAGCACCTCAACAGCCTTGGCAACAACTCACCGGAATCACCTACTAGTGCTATTGCATTTACACATGTGTCACAGTTTTCGAGACGTCTTGTTATAACAGTAACTCTTTGCTGAGGTTTGGAAAGATGCGGGACAGAAGAAAAACCGTCGAAGTCAACTGATGATATTGGTAAAGAAGGCATTAATGACAGCTGTAATTCGGTGCGCTACTATCAAAGTCTCTTTGCCTGCAACCTATCACATGTCTTTGCATAATGTCCAGTCCCCCCACATTTCATGCACCGTCGCAAACCAACACCATCACCATTCGTTTGCCATAGGGCAAGTGGACCCAGTGTGCCGTTTGATTCCACATCAGTCAATTTAACCTTTTTGCGTGGGCGATCACTTTCGAAAGCTGCCTTGAGCCTTTTAGTGCGTGGCCGGCCTTTTGTTTTCACTGGGTTTGGAGGGAGAACCGATGGGCCATTTTGCTTGTCCTGATTGGCACTGTGGAGTGTTATGTATGAAGTACCATTGTAGTTTTCGAAATGCTTACATTATACCATCAATGCCAGACTCTAGAGCATTTAGCTCTTCTTCGGTGTGAACATGGTTGAGAGCGGTCTTGAGCTTGGCAATGGCACGATGGTGGATAAATTTCGGTGGGAGGGTCTGTGTCTCTGGGGCAGGTGTGCTTGATCGGCATGTTGGCTCAAGGCATGTTAGCGGCAAAGTAATAGGTGGGGCCACTAGTTCTGTCTGACCCGTTACTACTGCCGGAACTGTAGCGATATTAAGTTTTTCGCTAATAAGCCATCTGTAACATAAACGTAAGCTAACATATCCAAGGGAGGAGATCTTCATACCTTCGGTTGAAAAGTCCAATATGAAAAGTAACTTGGCTGCTCAAGTAGAGGACAGCATAGAAGTGCCGGCATGGCATGCCAAGATTAATTCCCATGGCACAATCACACACGTACTGACCACCATCAAGAATTGCAAGCCAGTGCACAACATTACTATCATAGCGTGACACCTTGAATATCCGAAGAACACGAAGACCACAAGTGCGAAGGAGGTCAAGGAGATATAAAGGTGATATTGACTTGGAATCATCCGAGAATGTATTTAAGCCGACCTATGTGCTGTGTCCACAATCAGGTGAAACGAACAATGCGTCTGCAACATACCTTAGACTCCTTTGTGAGTTTATCGGCTTCATCAGGTGGGAGAGGCTGAAGGCTAGACACGGATGGCGTTGGGAGGACATCATCCTGAATCACCATGCATATTAGAACAGAGCAGCGCATATATGTGAGAGATAGGTACCCAGTCTGCTTGAGCCGCCGTTAACTTGACTTCATCCGTCCGATAAAACAATGATCGTTCCATCTGTTCATATGTATGTTGCAGGGCGAATACTACAGTGTGTGACCGGATTTGATCAAGAGGGAGGCGGAACAAGCGATCCAGATCTGATACATGTTGATTGCGTGACAACTAAACAAAAACTGAGAAAATGCGTCTGGGACATATCACCCCACATACCTGACGTGCCTGTAAAACCTCGGCTTCAGCTTGTTGATCAGTCCTTGCAATCAGGCTTTTGATAAGGTCGAGTAGCCCAGTCTTTGAATCTGCGAAAAGTTTGTTGACCTTATTTTCGCTTTCCACACGACCTGATGTTCGAACTCCACATGTAAAGTGGACAGAGATCCATGGCCACGCCCATTGTTCTCGGGTCGGCCAGAGGACACGTTGGAGGTATTCTTGTGCTCGTGGGAAATCTAGAAGGAGGCGCTTCCACTTCTCCTCGAAAACAGAAGGAGAAATAGAGTGATATACTTGCCAAAATGCATCCTGGAATGACTGGAACAATGCACCGAGCAGTGGTGCAAGATTTTTCGCCAGGTTGCCGCTCAGATGTTGGATACAAAGGATATGATGGACGCCATATTTGTTGAGTGCTCTTGCAAGAGCAAGATCGTTATCGGACACAAACACACGCTCCTTGTGTGGACGTGGTGGGAGTATCTTGAAGAGTTGGTCCAGGGCCCATTCATGGTCCTCGACTGTTTCGGATGTGTGAAGGGCATAAGCGATGTTGCGGGATTTAAACTGGTGGTCAATGACCATCCAGATGTTGAGCGGGAGGCCATATTTGTTTCTCTGGTACGTGATATCGTTTATGATGACATCGCCAAAGCGCCGTGCCAAGTCAACTTGCCCTGGCGACATCCAGAAGAGTTGGCGGAACTTCCGTGTCTCTGGGTCGACATCAATTCCAATAACCCACTGCTCATCAGCCTCCTTGAGTTTGACAAGAAGATCCACCATAGCGACCATATCACCACCACTATCCTGGACACGATTTCGCGCAGCTGTCCGGGCATTATTGATCAAGTTGGTAACTTGGCGGATATTGAGTGGATGATCAGGGAAACGAGATGTCAGAAGTCGGTGAATGTCTTGGCGACCAAGAGTCTTGAGAGGGGCAAGTTCATCGACCAAGTCTTTTTGTTCTTGTGATGGTGGCTTATAGAGCGGCAGATGATCGTCAAAAAATGCTGGATGCGTGTGTGTGAGAATGACACTAGTGAGACGATACATCCCGGTGCTGGTAAGACGGATATTGACACGAGCCTGGCATTCACAGCGT
>Ga0209006_10005395_pt1 | contig 11606 bp, 9 predicted proteins | sample JacPin_JW_Ref_O2_FD_188567 | JGI IMG/M metagenome (GOLD analysis project Ga0209006, IMG submission 188567) | Forest soil microbial communities from Algoma, Ontario, Canada - Jack Pine, Ontario site 1_JW_Ref_O2 (SPAdes) (version 2) | ecosystem: Environmental > Terrestrial > Soil > Boreal... | reverse complement strand
GAGCAAAATGTTGATTTCAACGGCCGTATCGGAATACCCGTTCTGACGCTACACACAAAAGGCGATGGCCTCGTGGTGGTAGAAAACGAGTCAGCCTACAAAAACGTCGTTAGTTCGGAGGGCAACGGACGTTTCTTGCGTCGGGATTTTGTGGATCGTGCGGGACACTGTGCCTTCACCCCGGCGGAAACAATTGCAGCAGTTGAAACGCTGGTCGATCGCATTGATACGGGAAACTGGAAGGAACGGGATGCGAGCGATCTGAATACTGCAGCCGCAGCGCTCGGACCCGAATTCAATGTTTTTCCTTCGGGTAGCACTGTTGTTGCTACACCGCCGGCCTTTATCGATTTTGTCCCAGCTCCCTACTTACGTCCGTTCGATGGAGGGCCGCATGATTGTAGAATCGATTTCGAGTGCAAGTAACTGGCGGCAGCCTGCGCTGTTCGAACTCGCGGACGTAACGGTAAGTCAGTTCTTGATCTCCCTCGGAAGCTGCAAGCTCTGAGGGGTTCCGGGCCCGGTACGCAGTTGCCTAAAAACGAAACGCCGGCGTTCTCGTGAAACAGCACCTGGGCTGAGTGGTTGGGCGCAGCGAAGAGTTCAGCATTGGACGCTAGGATCCAGATCCTCACCTCGGCCCATTCTTAAACGATGGTTGAGAGGGCACGAATGCTATCGCCTATGTTCGGTGAGTTTATGGGCACCATGGTGCTGGTTCTGTTGGGCAACGGCGTAATCGCCGACGTTGTTCTGTCACGTTCCAAGGGAGAAGGCGGCGGATGGATCTCAATATCGACAGGTTGGGCCATCGCGGCCATGGCGGGAATTTTCACTGCCTTAGCTTGCGGAAGCAGTGACGCCCACATAAATCCGGCCGTAACTTTGGGAGTAGCGGTCGCGAGCGGAAATTTTTCTAAGCTTGTACCGTACGTAACGGCCCAAATGTTGGGAGCATTTGTCGGCTCGGTTCTAGTCTGGCTGCACTTCCTGCCGCATTGGGCCGCTACGCCAAGTCCGATCCTAAAACTGAGCTGCTTCTGCAGCCATCCATCCATACCCAATAAAGTCACCAACCTTATCAGCGAAATTATTCCCACGACGCTACTCGTATTCGTTGCAGTCTGCATTCTCACGCGCGCCAATCTGCCCGCCGGTTTTGGTCCAGTTCTGATTGCTGCATTGGTCTGGGGACTGATTCTCGCTCTAGCCGGGCCCACAGGCACTAGCATGAATCCGGCGCGTGATCTCGGCTCGCGGATCGCCCACGCAATTCTTCCCATCGCGGGCAAGGGTAGCTCGGACTGGGGATACGCTCCGATTTCGCTGATGGGCACTCTAGCGGGCGGCGTGCTTGCCGGATTGGCTATACGCCTTCTGCACATCTAGAAGGCGAGCCGCGCAGCGATCAAGTCGTTGAGACTGCTCTAGTCGAGTGGATTTGTCGCGGCTTGGTACCACGTCGACTAGCGATAGCTGCTAACATGTGATATAAACACACGTTTGTGACTAAGAGGGATACTCCCTTATTCCAGCGATGAACGCCACACAGATGTTCGACCTTACCGGCCGGGTGGCTATCGTTACGGGTGGGTCCGTGGGGCTCGGCCGGCAGATGGCCGAAGGGCTTGCTCAAATGGGCGCGAATCTGGTTCTTTGCGCGCGCAAGAAAGAACGCTGCGTGCAGGCGTCTGCCGAGTTGCAGAAGCTCGGGGTCAAAACATTGGCGCTCGGTTGCGATGTGAAGGATCCAGCCGGCGTTCAGACGGTTGTTGACGCAGCGGTTAACGAATTTGGGAGCATCGATATCTTGATCAACAATGCCGGCACCTCCTGGGGTGCGCCGGTTGAATCGATGACGCTGGAGCAGTGGAACAAAGTGATCGAAACCAACCTGACCGGAACCTTTTTGTTCTCGCAAGCGGTAGGCAAGACCATGATCAAGCAGCGCCGAGGAAAAATCATTAACATGGCCTCCGTAGCTGGGCTGCGCGGTTCACCCCCAAGATTCTCAGCCATCGGTTACAGCGCCAGCAAAGGGGGCGTAATAATTTTCACCAAAGATCTGGCCTGCAAATGGGGTATGCACAACATTCAGGTAAACGCGATTGCGCCCGGGTGGTTTCCAACAGACATGTCGGAAAAAGTCATTGAGAGAAATAAAGAATCACTTCTGGCGGGCATCCCTTTGGGCCGGTTTGGCGGGCCGAACGATCTAAAAGGCGCCGCGATTTTTCTTGCTTCCGCTGCTTCAGATTTTGTGACCGGACACATCCTGGTGGTCGATGGAGGTCAGTCCGCCTAATCCAGGCCAGGCCTGCTATGAATATCCCACTCACGCCTCTGCGCTTCCTTCGCTATGCGGAACAGCAATATCCCGCTAGGACCGCGGTAGTCTGCAATCAGGAACGCTTTACGTATGCACAATTTTCGGAGCGCGTCGGGCGTTTGGCGGGCGCTCTGCTACAGGCCGGTGTCCGGACTGGAGATCGCGTCGCTTTCCTCAGCGCGAATTGTCACCGCTTGCTAGAGGCTTACTACGGCGTTCTGGAAGCCGGCGCTGTTCTGCTCCCGTTGAATATCCGGCTCGCGTCCGAAGAGCTGGCCTACATTCTGAATGACTCCGCCGCGACGATTCTCTTTGTAGAGAAGCAGTTTCTCGGATTGGTGGAATCCTTTCGCAAGAATCTTCACACGGTAAAAATGTTCGTCCAGCTGAATGGTTCTCCGGAAGCTTCCTGGCTCGCTCCAGGTAACTACGATTCCCTTCTCAGCGCGGCTACGCCTCATCGCGCAGACATCAGCGCGGTTGACGAGAACGCTCTCGCTGAACTCTTCTACACCAGCGGCACCAGCGCAAATCCAAAAGGCGTGATGTTGACGCACAGAAACATCTACCTCCATGCGCTAAACGTCTGCCTGGGATTTCTGATCGAAAACGGGGCTGTCGAACTTCATACCATCCCTCTCTTCCATGCGAATGGATGGGGTGTCGCGCATTTCCTCACTTTACTTGGGGGAAAGCACGTCATGATCCAACGTTTCGAGACCAAAGAAGTGTTCCGGCTGATTGAGAAGGAGAAGGTTCACTCCTGTAGCTTGGTTCCGATCATGGCGACCGCGCTGGTGAACTGCCCAGAACGCCATAATTACGATTTAAGTAGCCTTCGACGGATTGTTATCGGCGGCGCCGCATCGTCGCCCACACTTATTCGCGAGGTTGAAAAAGCACTCGGCTGCGAGTGCTTTTCGGGTTACGGCCTGACGGAGACGTCGCCCTCACTTACGATTTCTCCCATGAAGTCAGGCCTGAGCTGGGAAGGCGAACAGCGTTATGTGGGCCAAGCGATGACCGGCTATGCATTTCCCGGCACCGAGATACGAGTAGTGGACCCTGACGATCACGACGTGCCGCGCGATGGGAAATCTATTGGCGAAATCATAGCGCGTAGTGATGGCGTGATGGAGGGCTACTGGCGCCAACCGGAAGCTTCCGCCGAAGTTCTGCGCGGCGGGTGGTTCCACACCGGGGATATGGCCACATTCAACGAAGAAGGCTACGTTCTGATCGTCGATCGCAAAAAGGATATTATCGTGAGCGGCGGAGAAAATATCTCCTCTCTTGAGCTTGAAAAGGCCATTCTCGCGCATCCGGCCGTCCTCGAAGCAGCAGTCATTCCGGTTCCCGACGAAAAATGGGGCGAAGTGCCCAAAGCGCTGGTGGTTCTAAAGCCGAACGCCGTCGCCACGGAGCCGGAACTCATAGAGTTTTGCCGTTCGCGCCTGGCGCACTACAAATGTCCTCGCTCATTCGAATTCTTGGATAGTTTGCCCAAGACGGGCACTGGAAAAATTCTCAAAAAAGACATACGGAAAAAGTATTGGCAAGGCCAGGACACCTTGCGTCCGAGTTTCGCCTCGCCCACGCGGAAATCGAACGCTTGAGCCAGATTAATTCGCGAGATGTAGTTTTCAACAGACAAGAAACCGGAGCGCAGTTGGTACCCGGCAGCCTGAAGGAGCCTCGGTCATGGATTTGAACCTAACCAAAGAGGAGTTGACGTTTCGCGACGAACTCCGCACGTGGCTCGCCGTCAACGTCCCGAAGGACTGGAACGAATGGCGCGAAAAACCCATCGAGGAATCGTTCCCATATCTTCGCGCCTGGCAGCGAAAACTGCAGGAAGGCCGTTGGGCGGCCGTTTCATGGCCCAAGGAATACGGAGGTCGTGGCGCCACACTCATGGAACAGGCCATATTTTGGGAAGAGATGGCGCGTGTGGAGGCGCCACCGATGGCCAATTCGCTTGGCTTAGGCCTCATCGGACCCACGATTATCGCTTACGGAACTGAGGCGCAAAAGAAGCGTTACATCCCAAAAATTTTGAGCGCAGAGGAAATCTGGTGTCAGGGCTTTTCCGAACCCAACGCCGGTTCTGATCTCGCCGGTTTGCAAATGGAAGCCCGCTTGGACGGCGATCATTACGTCGTGAACGGTCAAAAAGTCTGGACCAGCTACGGTTGGATCGGTAACTGGTGCGAGCTTGTGGTTCGCACTGACGCGAGTGTCGCGAAACACAAAGGACTTTCGGTGCTCCTCGTCGATATGAAGTCGCCTGGAGTCGAGGTTCGACCTTTGCGTCAGATGACCGGTGAATCGGAATTCAACGAGATTTTCTTTCGCGACGTTCGCGTGCCAACTGAAAATGTTCTCGGCAAAGTAAATGACGGATGGAATGTTGCCGTGAGCACGTTGATGTACGAGCGGGGTTCTTACGGCGCTCGCCTCCACCTTATATTCAAGCGCGCCATCACACGTCTTATTGAACTTTCTCGAAGCGTCCAACGCAACGGCCGGCCCGCTGCCCAAGACCCGCTCATTCGCCAGAAGCTCGCTCAATGTAGCGCGGAAATCGAAATCATGCGCTTCAACCAGATGCGGGCCTTTAGCCGCATCACCGCTACGGGCGTGCCTGGCCCGGAAGGTTCAATTCAGAAGATCTTCTGGAGCGAGCTCAACCAGCGCCTCCAACAAATCGCGCAGGAACTGCTCGGTCCCTACGGTCAACTGCTGGGTGGCGATCCTCACGCCGTTGATAAAGGGCTTTGGTCTTACGGCTACCTGCGCACGCGCGGAAATACTATCGAGGCCGGGACCTCCGAAGTGCAGCGGAACATCATTGGACATTTCGTTCTCGGGCTACCCAGAAGCTATTAAGGGGATATGCTATGGAATTCGGATTGACGGAAAGCCAGGAATTTTTGAAGGACAGCGCGCGCAAGTTTTTCGCAGGGGAATGTCCTAGCGCTGAAATGCGGCGTCTGATGGAAACGGATACGGCATACGACGCCGCTCTTTGGTCAAAGCTAACTGACCAGGGATACACCGGCATTATTTTCCCGGAAAGCCTTGGCGGCGTCGGCCTTGGCAAGGTCGAACTTATGCTTCTGATGGAAGAAGCCGGGCGCGCGCTGTTGCCCGGGCCGTTTTTCTCGACCGTCGTGCTGGCGGGATCTGTCTTGGATGCCGTCGCTTCGCCATCTCACAAGAACAAATACCTTGCTCCGATTTGCCGGGGAGAAGTTCGCGCCACGGTGGCAGTGGTGGAATCCAACGCGAGCTGGAATCCGCGGGACACCCGTCTGAGCGCGGCGAATGGGAAACTCACTGGAGAAAAACTGTTTGTATCGGATGCCGCCGTCGCCGATTTCATCATCGTGGTTGCGCGCAACGGCGTTTTTGTGGCGGATTCCAAGGCTCGTGGGCTGAAAATTTCCCCCATGCGGGCAATGGATCTTACACGCAAACTCTACTCCGTTGAATTCAATGACACTCCGACGGAGGAAATCGGTTCCACTGAGAATCTCGCGCGGGCTTTGGACGTCGCTACTGCAGCGTTGGCAGCAGAACTAGTCGGTGGCATGCAGCGAACGCTCGATATCTCTGTCGAATACGCCAAAACTCGAAAACAGTTTGGCAAACCTATCGGAATGTTTCAGGCCGTGCAGCACCAATGCGCGGACATGTATTTGGAAACCGAGAGCGCGCGTTCGGCGGTGTACTATGCAGGTTGGGCGCTGGAAGAAAACTCGCCAGATGCATCGACTGCCGTTTCCATCGCCAAAATGTATGCGAGTGATGCCGGCCGCACCGTGGGCAACCGCGGCATACAGATACACGGCGGCATGGGCTTTACCTGGGAAAACGATATTCACCTATACTACCGGCGAGCAAAGGGATCGGAGACCGCATTCGGCGACGCCACCTTTCATCGCGAACGCATTGCCTCCCTGGTGATTGATTGCGACGGCGTCACGGCGAAAAGCGCTTAACTCCACAAGCCCGAGGAATTTTTCCATGAATGATCTAGTGCAACTCACCAAAGAGAGTGATATCGCCGTAATCACGATCAACAATCCACCGGTCAACGCGCTAAGCCCCGGGGTTCCCGAAGGCATTTCCGAGGCGCTGGATCGCATCGCGACGGACGACAGCGTCAAAGCCGTTGTGCTGATCGGCGGTGGACGTACTTTTGTGGCCGGCGCGGACATTAAAGAATTCGGCAAAATGACGTCAGGCAAACCGCGCGGCGCTGGTTTGCTCCCGTTGCTCTTGAAAATTGAAGACAGCAGCAAGCCCGTCATTGTAGCCATTCACGGGACGGCCTTCGGCGGCGGCTTGGAGTTGGCAATGGCCGGACATTATCGCGTGGCGGTCTCTTCCGCGCAGGTGGGTCAGCCGGAGGTGAAGCTCGGAATTATTCCTGGCGCGGCGGGAACACAACGTCTCCCCAGACTCGCAGGCGTCGCAAAAGCTCTGGAAATGTGCACCACCGGCAATCCCATCAAAGCCGATGAAGCGCTGAAGTTCGGCATCGTCGACCGCATCATCGAAGGCGATCTGCTCGCGGGAGCGGTTGCATTTGCGCGCGAAGTTGCGAGTAAGCCGGCCCCCAAAACTCGGGGACGAAACGAAAAACTCGGCAACGCCTCGGACAATGCGCCGATCTTCTCCGCCGCGCGGGAAGCTGTCGCCAAGAAACAGCGCGGCTTGCTCGCGCCGGTCGCCGCGATCGACGCTATCGAAGCCGCCACGAAAGTGCCATTCGAAGAAGGGTGCCGGATCGAGCAGAAGCTTTTCATCGAGTGCCTGTTCTCGGAGCAATCTAAATCGCTCATCCACGTTTTCTTCGGCGAGCGCGAAGTCAGCAAGATTCCCGACATTCCCAAGGAAACCGCGACTATTCCCATAAAATCTGCCGCGGTTGTTGGCGCAGGCACTATGGGCGGTGGCATTGCCATGGTCCTCGCGAACGCAGGTATCCCCGTACTTCTAAAAGAAACGGACCAAGCGGCGCTCGATCGCGGACTGGCAACGATCAAATCCAATTATGCGAATTCCGTGAAACGCGGCCGTTTCTCGCAAGAAGCTGCGGATGAACGCTTCAACCGCATCACGCCCACCCTTAGCTATGATGGTTTTTCGAACGTTGACCTGGTTATCGAAGCCGTGTTCGAAGGCATGGCTCTTAAGAAGGAAGTGTTCAGGGAGCTGGATCGCGTGTGCAAGCCAGGCGCGCTCGTTGCCAGTAATACTTCGACACTGAGCATCGACGAAATCGCCGCATCTACCGCGCGGCCCGAATTTGTCATCGGCACGCATTTCTTTAGCCCCGCGAACGTCATGCGATTGCTGGAAATTGTGCGTGGCAAAGCTACTTCAAAAGAAGTTGTCGCCACTTGCATGCAACTCTCAAAGACGCTCGGAAAAGTGGGAGTGCTTGTCGGCAACTGTCGAGGTTTCGTCGGCAATCGTATGTTTGGCCCCTACCGTCGCGAAGCACAGTTCCTCGTCGAAGAAGGTGCGGGCATTGAAGCTGTGGATAAAGCTCTCGTGGATTTCGGCAATGCCATGGGACCTCTAGCCGTCGGCGACCTCGCAGGTCTCGATGTTGGCTGGCGCATTCGGAAGGAGTATCAGCATCTAGAGGTGCCCGGTATTCGTCAGCCCTTTACGGAAGATCGTTTGTGTGAGCTCGGTCGATTCGGGCAGAAAACCGGAGCGGGTTGGTATAAATATGACGACCAACGGCGGCCAAGCCCGGACCCGGCCGTTGATGAACTCATTCGCAAATGGGTGGCCGAGGCCGGAATTGTTCAGCGTCAAATATCCGCTGACGAAATCACGGATCGCTGCATCTACGCGCTAGTCAACGAGGGTGCGCGCATTCTGGAGGAAGGTTACGCGCTGCGTGCTTCCGACATCGACATCATTTATCTGAATGGCTACGGATTCCCCGCGCATCGCGGCGGTCCGATGTGGTATGCCGACACCGTTGGCCTCAAAAAAGTCTTCGAGCGTGTCTCGGAATTCCATCGCCAGCATGGTGAAACCTGGCGGCCTGCCCCGCTGCTAAAACGGCTTGCAGAGCAAGGCAAGACTTTCGCACAGTTCGGCAAGGAAGAAGGCGCGGCGGTCTAGCCTCTCTTCAAAAAAGACTCATGGGAATCCTCTATGTTGTCCGTCACGCACAAGCTTCATTCCTCGAGCAAAATTACGACAAGCTGTCCGCGGTGGGAGAAACGCAAGCGCGTCTGCTCGGCGAATACTGGGCGCGACGTAACATCGTTTTCGACCGCACATGCGTCGGCCCATGTGTCCGCCAGCAAGACACCTTAAAAATCGTGAGCGAGGCCTACGCGAAGACGGGCCTTGAGTTTCCAGAGTCTCTGGTGCTGCCGGAATTCGATGAATACCAAGGTGAGGCAGTGCTAAAGCGCAGCCTGCCGCAGTTGCTCGAACGCGAGCCGACAATTCGCGATCTCCATGCGACATTTCAATCCGCCGTTGGCAACGCGGCGCAACGCGCATCCTTTCAAAAGTTGTTCGAAGCCGTTATCGGTGAGTGGGTCCGCGGCGCGATTTCTTTGCAAGGTGTAGAGACGTGGTTGGAGTTTTGCTCACGAGTGAATTCCGGTCTGGAGAAGTTTCTCTCTACCGCCGGACACGGCGAACGCGTCGCGATTTTTACTTCCGGTGGTCCCATTGCGGTGGCCATGCAGCGTGCTTTGCGACTGTCGCAGGAAAGCACGTTGCAAGTGAGCTGGATGTCGCGGAATTCTTCGTGGAGTGAATTCCTTTACTCCGCTGAGCGGTTTACACTGAGCTCCTTTAACGTCCACGGACATCTCGATGATCCCACAATGCTCACTCACCGTTAGGGGAGACTACCGATGAGCGATTTCCTGGACCATCCGGCAGCCATTCGATCTGGCGAAGAGCTGGACGTAGCGAAGCTCGAACCTTTCTTGCGCTTTCATTTTCCTAACGAAACAGGTGCGCTCAAGATCCTTCAATTTCCCAGCGGCCATTCCAATTTGACTTATTCTCTGTATCTCGGCGCCAGGGAATTGGTTCTTCGGCGGCCGCCGTTCGGAAGCAAGGTGAAATCCGCCCACGATATGAGCCGCGAATTCCGCGTGCTCTCAAAGCTTCACTCCGTCTATCCTGCGGCTCCCGAAGTACTTCTTTATTGCGACGACGTTTCGATTATCGCTGCTCCGTTTTACGTGATGGAACCCATCCGTGGCATCATCCTTCGCAGACATCTCCCGTCCGGTTTGGATTTTCCTGCCGAAACCGCACGGCGACTGAGCGAATCGTTTATCGGCAATCTCATTCGCCTGCATCGTGTGGATTACGCTGCCGCGGGACTTTCCGATCTTGGTAAGCCGGACGGATACTTGCAACGGCAGGTCAACGGATGGACCGAGCGCTACTACGGTTCCAAGACGCACGATTATCCCGAAGTGGAGAAAATCTCCACCTGGATGCAGCAACACATGCCGTCCACGGAAGCCGTTTCGTTGATCCACAACGACTACAAGTACGACAACGTTGTTCTCGATTCGAGCGAGATCACGAAAATCGTAGGAGTACTGGATTGGGAGATGTGCACGATCGGAGACTCTCTTTCAGATCTCGGCGCTGTCTTAGCCTACTGGATCGATGCCACGGACCCTGAGGAATTGGACCAAAATCGTTGGGGACCCACGAACTATCCGGGCAGTTTCACGCGGGAAGAAATCGTGCAGTACTATGCTCAAAAGACGGGAAGTGATGTTTCTCAGATTGCTTTCTACCTCGCATTCGCGCGCTTCAAACTGGCAGTCATCGTTCAGCAAATTTATTTTCGCTATCACCAAGGCCTTACAAAAGATGAACGCTTTGCATCCATGCCTGAAAGGATTCGAATGCTCTTGCGCGCTTCTTTACACACGGCGCAAACTGGGCGAATCTAAGTGCATTTCGCCACGCGATTTGCGTCAAAATTGGGGTGGACGCTGATTCATCACCGGAAGTAGCGCACGATCCACTCCGCAACGCATCCGGGTTTCTCGGATTTGTCGATCTCCACCGTCACCGCAAAAACAGCTTCCGCAGAGTCAGGAAGCTCCTTCAAAGCGAGGAGTGTGACCCGGGCACGAACTTTCGAATCTGTCCGTACGGCGGCGGGAAAGCGCACGCGATTCAATCCATAATTCACGGCCAGCCGCACACCGCTACGTATTTCCATTACGTCTTTCATTAAATGGCTGATCAGAGATAGCGTGAGAAATCCATGTGCGATTGTGCCGCCATAGGGTGATTCTCTGATTGCGCGTTCGCGGTCTAGATGAATCCATTGGCGGTCTCCGGTGGACTCAGCGAACTCGCGGATTCGCTCTTGAGTGACGCAAAACCATTCCGAGACGCCAATCTCTCGGCCAACCAGCTCCTTGAGCGAATGCAGATCGTTTACAACCAGGGGTGCCAGAGATTTCTTCCGATCCAGGCTCGTCGCTACTTCACACGTTAATTATCAAAATCAATTAGTGTGGGGCTGACGTTCCTTCCGTATTTCTATTTTTGGCCAGTTCCCACTTGGCGATCGATTCGACATGTACTTCATCCGGCCCGTCGGCTAACCGCAAGGTGCGAACCATGGACCAGGAGCTAGCCAGAAAAGTATCTTGTGAAACTCCGGCCCCGCCGTGTGCTTGAATCGCCCGGTCCAGAACGCGCAACGCAACATTAGGCGCCACAACCTTGATCATCGCAATTTCGGCTCGCGCAGCTTTGTTCCCCATCCTGTCCATCATGTGCGCCGCCTTGAGAGTAAGCAGGCGCGCCTGTTCGATCTCCATACGAGATTCGGCGATGCCCGCGCGAATCGTTCCCTGCTCAGCCAGCGGCTTTCCGAAGGCCACTCTCGCTTGCACTCGTTTGCACATGGTTTCCAGGGCGCGCTCCGCGATGCCGATGCAACGCATGCAGTGATGAATCCGCCCCGGACCCAGGCGCCCCTGCGCGATCTCAAATCCGCGGCCTTCGCCGAGCAGCATGTTCGCAGCCGGAACACGCACATTCTCAAAATTAATCTCAGCGTGGCCGTGCGGTGCGTGGTCGTATCCGAAAACAGTTAGAAGCCGTAGGATTGTGACTCCCGGCGCCTCCAGCGGCACCAGGATCATTGATTGCTGTTTGTGCGGCGGCGCAGCGGGGTCGCTCTTGCCCATAAAGATCGCGATCTTGCACCGCGGATCGCCTGCTCCGGAAGACCACC
>Ga0209006_10005394_pt1 | contig 11607 bp, 10 predicted proteins | sample JacPin_JW_Ref_O2_FD_188567 | JGI IMG/M metagenome (GOLD analysis project Ga0209006, IMG submission 188567) | Forest soil microbial communities from Algoma, Ontario, Canada - Jack Pine, Ontario site 1_JW_Ref_O2 (SPAdes) (version 2) | ecosystem: Environmental > Terrestrial > Soil > Boreal... | reverse complement strand
CTTCGGCCGCGTCACGGGGGATACCAGGATGCAGGCTGAAGGGGTCGTCAAGCAGGTCAATGGCGCTGCGCAAGACCTTTATGGCCAAGCGCGCGACGCTGCCTCCGACGCGGCGAGCGCGGCGCGCGACACGGCTTCTTCGTTTGAAAAAACGCTGCGAAATACCATCGAAACGCAACCATACACGGCCGCCGTGGTCGCATTGGGCCTTGGATGGCTGATAGGCAGAATGCATCGTCCTTTTTAGTAGAAACCGGTGACCAAAACGAATAGACAGAGATTCAGGCGGAGGCGGCGCTGAGCCGCCTCTTTTTTTGAAGAGCTGGAGCACGTCCTGGAAAGCCTGCCTTCGGGCTTGATCCGATGGGTGGAAACCGGTTTTCCGAAAAAGACATGTGATCCGAAATGAATCTAGAGCACATCCAAATTCCACTTAATCGGTACGTGCTATCGCGAAAAGGTTTGCTATCGTTGTGCTAAATCCATGGCTGACCTTCTCCTTGAAAGCTTTCCAGCTCGGCGTCGAAGCGCAAAATGTCGTTGCGCTGCGGATGATGCGGCTCGCGTCCGGCGGTGCGGGTGCCGAGGTTGAAATGAGTCGCATGATCTTGGAAAAGGCTGCCGCCATTGCGGAGGCTCAGTTTGCCGCGGCGACGGCCGCTGCCGCCGGCAAGGCAGACCACGTTATCGCGAGCAAAGCACTTACGGTCTTCAGGAAACGCGTGCGGGCCAATCGGCGTCGCCTTTCACGCCGCTGAGACTGCCCCCCTTGCAAAAATTCTTGCCCCCGACAACCCGGGGGCAGCAGCATCATGCGATCACGCAGATGACGTGCAAGGGTCCATGCGCGGCGGCGCAAAAGTATGCTGGATTTGGTGGGAATAGCAGAAGCCGCTGAACATTGAGATGGATTGCATAAAATGCCCACCGGGGGGCGGACGTGACGGCCAGCTCCCCGATGGAGGCCCCTTACTTGTGTTGGGCGCTTTTGGCATTCGCGGTTTTGGAATGATCATTCGCGTTCTGCGCGTGCTGCTGGGCTTGGGTGGCGTGCTCTTTGCCCTTGGTATGGTCATTCTTGCCGTGCGCATCGGCCGCTGCACGATGGGACTTTGCAGCCGATTCGTGATGCTCCGCTGCCGTCATGTGCTCGTCTTTCATGTCAAATTCTCATGTTGACCGAAAAATCTCGGCGACGCTCAATGCGACTTCAATAGTGGCTGAACAAAGTGCCAATCTTGTTCTAGTCGAGAAGCTTTGCGATTTCACTGCAATTTAAATATCGACGCGTCCTTGTGGTTTGGTCTCGCCCACCACAAATGAAAAGGACTGGCAGGCGATGGCTTGCTCGAGAGCTGCTTACAAAACGGCGACATGCCGAGATCGCCGCTTCCTCGCAGGCAGCGTTGGTGTCATCGGCTGACAATCTTAAATCTAAAAATTGATCTCTGCTTGCGTTGCCGACGCCTTCGGCACCTGCAGAACGCGCACGCGACTTTGGTCGCGGGCGTAAGAATAAATTTGTTTCAGCTGGATGCAGAACGCCTCGTCGACTTGAACGGACGACGCGTTCTACCGCGCTGAGGTCCAGACCAGGAGATATCCATGAAATTTCGCCCACTGCACGATCGAATTGTGATCAAGCGTATCGATGCCGAGACAAAGACCGCTTCAGGAATCATCATTCCCGATAACGCCAAGGAGAAGCCGCAGCAAGGCGAAGTGGCCGCGGCCGGTCCGGGCCGCCGCGATGACAGCGGTAAGCTCATCCCCGTCGATGTGAAGGTCCGCGACCGCGTGCTGTTCGGCAAGTGGTCGGGAACCGAAGTCAAGATCGATGACGTCGAGTACCTCATCATGAACGAAAGCGACATCTTGGGTGTGCTGCTGGAAGCCGAGGCGCGCAAGAAGGCTGCGTGACGACAATTCCCTCGTTGGGGCCGACGGACCGCGACGCAAACATCATTTGAAGGAACCACTGTCATGTCTGCCAAGGAAGTTAGATTTTCGGTCGACGCGCGCGACAGGATGCTGCGCGGCATCGATACGCTCGCGCACGCGGTCCGGGTGACGCTCGGTCCCAAAGGCCGCAATGTCGTGCTCGACAAATCATACGGCGCTCCGCGCATCACAAAGGACGGTGTGACGGTTGCCAAAGAGATCGAGCTTGACGACAAATTCGAGAACATGGGCGCGCAAATGGTGCGCGAAGTGGCGTCCAAGACATCCGACATCGCGGGCGACGGCACCACCACTGCGACCGTGCTGGCTCACGCCATCGTCAGGGAAGGCGCCAAGGCCGTCGCCGCCGGCATGAACCCGATGGACCTTAAGCGCGGCATCGACATCGCTGTCGAGGCTGTTGTTGCGGACCTGCAGAAGAACTCAAAAAAAGTGACCTCTAACGAGGAGATCGCCCAGGTCGGCACCAATTCCGCGAACGGAGATGCCGAGATTGGCCGTTTTCTCGCAGACGCCATGAAGAAGGTCGGCAACGAGGGTGTAATTACCATCGAGGAAGCGAAGTCGATGGAGACCGAGCTCGAAGTCGTCGAAGGCATGCAGTTCGACCGCGGCTATATCTCCCCCTATTTCGTAACGAACGCCGAGAAAATGCGCGTGGAAATGGACGACCCGTTTATCCTGATCTACGAGAAAAAGCTCTCCGGCCTGCAGGAAATGCTGCCGCTTCTGGAAGCCGTCGTGCAGACCTCGAAGCCCCTTGTCATCATTGCCGAGGAAGTCGAAGGCGAGGCTCTTGCTACGCTGGTCGTCAACAAGCTGCGGGGCGGGCTGAAGGTCGCAGCTGTCAAGGCGCCGGGCTTCGGCGATCGCCGCAAGGCCATGTTGCAAGACATCGCCGTCCTCACGGGCGGTCAGGCGATCAGCGAGGATCTAGGCATCACGCTCGAGAATGTAACGCTTGCCATGCTTGGCAAGGCGAAGAAGGTAACGATCGAGAAGGAAAACACGACGATCATCAACGGCGCCGGCAAGAAGACCGACATCGAGGCGCGCGTCCATCAGATCAAGGCCCAGATCGAGGAGACCACCTCCGACTACGATCGCGAGAAGTTGCAGGAGCGGCTGGCCAAGCTCGCTGGCGGCGTGGCGGTGATTCGGGTCGGTGGCAGCACTGAGATCGAGGTCAGGGAGCGCAAGGATCGCGTTGACGACGCGATGCACGCAACTCGCGCGGCCGTTGAAGAAGGCATCCTTCCGGGCGGCGGCGTGGCGCTGCTGCGCGCCAGCGAGTCGCTCAAGAAGGTTCGCACGCATAACGATGACCAGAAGACCGGGGTCGAGATCGTGCGCAGGGCGCTGTCCTGGCCGGCGCGCCAGATCGCTCTCAATGCCGGTGAAGACGGATCGGTGATCGTCGGAAAAATCCTCGAAAGGGATTCCTACGCCTTTGGCTTCGACGCTCAAACCGGCGAATACGGCAACATGCTGACGAAGGGCATCATCGACCCGACCAAAGTCGTACGCGCCGCGCTGCAGGGCGCGGCGTCCGTAGCTGGTCTCTTGATTACCACCGAAGCAATGGTGGCCGAGCTGCCGCAGAAAGGTCACGCACATACCGCCATGCCCTCAGGTGCCGGCATGGACTTCTAGCCGGCGGCAGCGGTCCTAACGCGATCAGAGGGATTTCAATTCCATGACCATGCGGACGAGCAACAAAACTGTGAACTTCGCGCACCCGTTTTTGCTGAAGGGGGTTGATCGCGTATTGCCGCCCGGAGAATATCGGGTCGCGACGGACGAAGAATTGATCCAGGAATTGTCATTCCCGGCCTATCGCCGTGTGGCCACAATGATCTTCGTGCCGGCTCAATCCCACAACGCGTCCTCGATCGAGATGGTGAGCATCGATCCTCATGAGCTGCAGGAGGCGCAGGACCGTGATGCGGAAGATCCCGCCAATGCCGGTAGGAAGGCTACAGGGTAAGTCGGGATGCCCTGCGAGAAAGAGTGACCGATGGTGGTCGATCCGGCAGGTATTGATTCGCAGCGATCGAAGGTCGGCCAGTGACCGTTCTCGATGTACGGCACACCACGATTTACCGTTACAGCCGTCCGGTCATGCTTGGCGATCACAGGCTGATGCTGCGCCCGCGCGACAGCCACGATCTGCGTTTGATTGAGACGAATTTGACTTTCTCGCCATCAGCGTCGGTCCGCTGGTTTCACGATGTTTTCGGCAATTCGGTTGCCATCGCATCATTTGCCGAACCCTCAGCCGAATTGCGAATTGTCAGCAGCATTGTGCTGGAAACCTATGCCGCATAGCGGCCGCCGTTCGAGATTTCGCCGGACGCGCTAAGCTACCCGTTCATCTATTCCGCAGACGATCGCATCGACCTTGGCCGAATGCTTGAACGCCAATACCCCGATCCCAGCGGTCGGCTCGGCGCGTGGGCGCGAGGCTTCGTGAGAAGCAATCCGACGGATACGTCGGCGCTGTTGGCCGACCTGAATAGGGGCGTGGCGGCGCAAATATCGTATCAGAGCAGGGAAGCCGAAGGGACGCAGACTCCCGCAGAAACGCTCAACCGCGGCTGGGGTTCATGCCGCGATCTCGCTGTCTTGCTGATCGAGGCGGCGCGCAGTCTCGGTTTCGGAGCGCGGGTCGTAACCGGATATTTGTACAGACCTTCCGACGATGGTGCCGCCGCGGGCGTAATCGGCGCCGGGACGACGCACGCTTGGGCCGACATCTATGTTCCAGGCTCTGGATGGATCGCGTACGATCCAACCAACGGCACGATCGGCGGCATGGATTTGATACGGGTTGCCGTTACGCGCGACATCAGCCGAGCGGTGCCGATCAGCGGCAGTTTTCTCGGCACATCTGGCAGCTATCTCGGGATGACGGTGGAGGTTAGCGTCGAGAAGAAATCTGCGGTTCCGAGACAACGGCGCTCCGCCTGAGCGTGATTTCAAAGCGCGCGAGAAACGATGCTCGCAGCGCCAGGCGAACGGCAATCTCACCTGTATCGACTGCCGACTTCGTCGGCCCATGCTGCCAATGATGCGTCGCGCGCTTCCACCCACTTGGCGAAAGCTTCGGGCCAATTGTCGCCCTTTGCCTCGGCGTAACGTTGCCATGCATCTTTTTCGGACAGTTTGGCCATGGCGAGCTTTGACGGATTCGCAGTGGGCATTGTGGCATCTCCGGTGTCGTGAATTGCGACCTTACATGAAATACTCGCCGTGTTTTTGGCATCCACCACAAAGCTCCAGATCGCCCAGGTCGCGCTCTCCGACGCTGGCGGACACTGCAACCGAACACGACGCCGGCAGACCGTACCTACGAGCGTGGAGGACAATTCCTTCGCAGCAGCCGCCTCTTGGGGATGCAGTGCGGGAAGACCCGCGCGGCGAAACAATTGTTAAGTCTTTGGATTTTTGATTTATTGGTAGCGGAGGTCCGTTTTGGACCAATACGCCAGAACAGACGCTCAAATTTACCCTGCGTCTTGGCCGCCTAAAGGCTGCCTAAGGCTTGCAGCGGCGTTGCGGTAGGCATGCGGATAGCGGCGTGCGGCGCATGCTCGATTGTAGGCGCGCCAGTACGGAAATCACGTTGCAGGCGGGATTGCGGTGGAGGCTGATCGCGCGCGCGGGCGGCGTGAGTTGGCGCTGAGTAAGCCGCAGGCGCAACGGCCTTGGAGGCGCCCGCTGCCTGCCCGCCGCGGGGCCCCCTGAAAAACTCGCGCTTAGGCCTGTCTGCCCGAGATTGTCCAGACGAAATCCGGCCCGATACCTTGCTGCGCGACAGATCATGGCGGCGGCCACTTCACGCCTAGGCAGCAAGTTCGAGTTGCGCTTAAACTTCTGCGCGAGAGAATCAACCATAGGCTTTAGGGCGCCCCATCGTGCGCGTTGCTCAAATTCAGATTAAGAATTTTCGCGGGATCTCCGAAGGTAGTCTGACGCTGCCCGGACATGCCGTCCTTATCGGTGACAACAACTCAGGCAAGTCGTCCGTCATCGAAGCGATCGATCTTACCCTCGGGCCGGATCGCATCAACCGCGCAGCGGCGATCGATGAGCACGATTTCTACGCTGGTCGCTATCTTGATGCCGAAGGCAATCCGCTTCCGATCGAAATCGAAGTGACGATCGTCGATCTGAGCGCAGAACAGGTGCGGCACTTTAAGGGCAACCTGGAATTCTGGGACGAAACAGCAGGCGCTTTAGTCGGCGGGCCACCCGTCGAAGCGATTGAAGGCGAGCACATAAAGGAAGCGCTACGCGTCGGCTTTCGCGGCTGGTATGAGCCTGACGATGACGATTTCAAAGCGCGGACTTTTTTCTGTTCGCCGCCGCAGGTCGATGGCGAGCAGCCGCCGTTCCGCACGAACGATAAACGGCTTTGCGGGTTCCTGGTGTTGCGCGCATTGCGTACAGGGTCCCGCGCTCTCAGCCTTGAACGCGGATCGCTTCTCGACGTCATTCTGCGCGTGAAGGAACTGCGGCCCAAAATGTGGGAGAAGGTACTGGAGCAACTGCGGGTGCTGCCGGTTGCCGCCGATCCGGAGCTCGGCATTACGCAAATCTTGTCGGGAGTGCAGGCGGCTATTCGGACCTTTGTGCCGTCCGAATGGGCGTCGGACCCGCACTTGCGAGTCTCCGACCTGACCCGCGAGACGCTCCGCCGGACACTGACCGTGTTCATGGCGACAGGCGCCATGAATGGTAGCACGCCGCACGCGGCTCCCTTCCAGCATCAGGGCAACGGCACCGTTAACATGCTGGTGTTAGCATTGATCTCGATGATCGCCGACGCCAGGAGGACGGTGATCTTCGCGATGGAAGAGCCGGAGATCGCAATCCCGCCTTCCACGCAGAAGCGTATTGTTGATGGTGTACGTAACAAGGCCTCGCAGGCGATCTTCACATCGCACTCGCCTTATGTGCTGGAGGAATTCAGCCCCGATCAGATTCTCGTGGTGCGACGCGACGCGCAGGGAAAGCTATCGGCGGCGCCACTCGTTTTTCCACCTCACATCAAGCGCAAGGCGTATAGCTCGGAATTCCGCCTCCGGTTCGCGGAGGCGCTGCTTGTGCGCCGTGTGCTGATTGCTGAAGGTGAAACCGAAACAGCGGCCTATCCGGCGGCGGCTCGACGACTGGCCGAGCTCGAACCTCAAGCTTACGCCTCCTTAGAGGCGCTTGGCATCGCCGTCTTCAACGCCCGCACGGATAGCCAGGTGGCCGGGTTCGGCGCGCTGTTCCGCGGGCTCGGAAAAACCGTTTTCGCGGTCTGCGACAGACAGACCGATGCCGCTCGACAGGCACAGATCATTGCGTCGGTCGACCATGCGTACGAAGCGCCGACGAGAGGGTTTGAGAATTTACTGCTGAATGAGACAGCAGAAGCCGCTCTGCGCCGCTTTGCCGACCAATTGGTAGCCGACGGTGAATGGCCGCTCCATCTGGCGGCCGAGATGCCGCAGGCGGCGACGCCGCTCGACGATCTGAAGAACGCACTGCGCAAGTATCTTAGTTGGTCGAAAGGGAGCGGCGGCGCGGCTGATCTGCTCGGTATCTGCACCATTGCTGAGATGCCGGCGACAGTGAAAGCGGTTCTGACGGCGATCAAGAGCATTGCCGAGCCGGCTCCGCCCGCGGCTACGCCACCGGGCGGAGCCGCAGCAGCATAGGAGGGCGCGCTTGCCGGACCTTAAGCTGTGCGATCAGCGGAAGGCCCTCTTGGGGGCGGCAGGGCATCTACTTGTGCTTGGCGGCCCCGGTTCCGGCAAGACGACGATCGCATTGGTGAAAGCAGCGACGGAAATCGCCAACCGAACACTCGCTGCCGGGCAGAAGATTCTGTTTCTAAGCTTCGCGCGCGCCACCGTCGCGCGGATCATTCAGGAATCAAAGGTGAGAATTCCGCCTGGTGCGCGGTCCCGGATCGAGATCAACACCTATCACGGATTTGCCTGGGAGTTCATCCGCGGCCACGGCTATCTGGTGACCGGCCACCGAATCTTGCGGCTGCTCCCGCCGCCTGACGCCGCCGGCAGGTTCGCCGGCATCGCCGACCGCTCCGCGGAACTGCAACGGCTTCTTCGCGAGGATAGTCTGCTTGGCTTCGATCTATTCGCCGGGCTGAGCGCCGATCTGCTAGAGCAAAGCCCGCGTCTCCGCCGCATCCTGGCGGACTGCTATCCGATCATCATTTTCGACGAATTCCAGGACACGAATCTCGATGAATGGCGCCTGATGGTGGCGCTCGGCCAGCACAGCAGGCTGATCGCTTTAGCCGATGCCGAGCAGCGGATCTACGAATTCCGCGGCGCCGATCCGGCGCGCATCGGTCAATTCATCGAACAGTTCACGCCAAGAGTCTTCGATTTTGGCAAAGAGAACAATCGCAGCGACGGCACCGATATCGTTGTTTTCGGCAACGATGTGCTTACCGGCGCGAATGTCGGCAAAGATTACACGCATGTCAGGGTGTCGCGATACAACTACTATAGGGATGAACCGCTAAGTCCGGTCAAGCACGCGGTACTTTCCGCGCGGCAGCGCCTTTATCGCGATGGCGGCGACGGGTGGTCACTGGCGGTCCTCGTTAAGTCGCGCGACATGATGCTCCAGGTCTCGGGCTATTTCGGTTCCGCCGGTCGCCTGCCCGAAATCCCGCATGATGTGCTGATCGATCCCGAGGGACCAGCGCTCGCCGCGGTGCTGATCGGCGGTCTACTTGAGGGCGCGGCGCACTCCGACGATCTCAAGGCTCGGCTGCTCGGCGACGTGATCGATCATATCCGTGGCCGCAATGGCGGCAACATCAACCACGCAGACTTGAAATTGGCTGGGGCGCTATCGGCGCATCAAAATGGCGGGCCAATCCGCGGCAGCACGCGCACCGCGCTGATGGCCGATATTGACGCCATTGCCACCGGGCGACTGGGTCTGGTTCTCACCGGCGATCCCGAGGCCGACTGGCTAGCAGCGCGGCGACTGATCGACGCCGCGAGGCATGATAAATTGAAACAGGTTGCCGACGATGCGCGGTTCATCCGGCTTCTCAACCGCGGCACGCAGCTCCGCGAAAATTTAATCGCGCGGTGGCGCGCCGGCGGCAGCTATGTCGGCGCTCGCGAAATCGTGTCAGGGGCATTGTTGGCGGAGCACTTTTCGGCCTCCACCCGCGCCTGGACAGGCATCAATGTGATGACGATTCACAAATCGAAAGGCAAGGAGTTCGACGAAGTTATCATTTTTGAAGGCTCGCGCACCGGTCGGCTGCTGAGGGACAATGCCAATGCACGCGATCTGGAGCAGGCACGCCTCACATTGAGGGTAGCGGTGACAAGGGCGAGGAAGCGCACGACCGTGCTGACGCCGAGCTGGGCTAGCTGCACACTCCTGTTCTGAGCCTATGACTCGTCAAGACACGTGCTGATCCGGTTGGTGGCTGCCGAATGTCGGAATGTCGTTGTCGGAATGACCGTGGAAACCTAGTCCGCGGATGTTGGAACAGCTGTTTAAGAGGCGCCAGAGATATCCGTTAACACAGTGCGCATTCCGACAGACCCAGCAGTTTGGCGCCACTGATCCGGTTTAGGAAACTGGCCGTGTCGGAAATAACCCATGCCGTGCAGAAGGGCCGTGTGAGGTCCGCTTCTCCCTCAGCGGCCGATATTCACGCGTTACTTAAAGTCCGCTTTGGGCCATTAGGCGACAACGGGATAGTCGCCCAGCTATGTCTCCTTCGCCTCCGAAAGCGGACGTCGGGACGGCCGGCATTCATGAGCACACGCCTAGTGACTTGGCATCGAAACGCGCATCAGCAAAATTGAGAACTCGCAGAACGGCGTGGTACGTGCAGTCACAGGGTCGACCGCGCAAACGCGCTCACTTGAAGTTCTCTTTCGGCGGCGAGCGCTTGCCAATGCCTGGCCATTCGTCGAAGGAATTTCTTCTCGCCAGCGTCTTCGACGCGCGCCGCATACCATTCACACAGACGCGCGTTCTCCGCGCATTCTGAAAGAGTCAGGGGCATTCGATCTCTCCAGCTTGCGATCCCCCTAGCCACGTCCAACGCCTCCGGCCGCGTTTTCGGTCACAAAAGTCTCGAAATCCCGTACGTAACGGCGCCGATCCAACCGGCATTGATCGCAACTGCGACCCCTACGCCAGCATGCGGCCAAGCTGTACGCAAGGCCTCGCCTGCTTTTGAAACCATTGACGCTCTCCCTCATTCGGTGGGGATGTAGCGTCATCGGCGCTGCCCGAATGTGACGTCAGCGGACTTATGCTGTGGACGGACACGCCCGCTGTTCACGGTAAACCCAAGCGGTATTCAGATCACACCACGCCAAGCAGGAAAAGCCAGCCATAGGCCTGGGCACCCAGCAGCATGACACCGATAGCCGCTCCCAAGATCCACTGCCGACGTTTCCGGCGAGCCCAGACTTTAGCCGCCGACGATGTGCGGCTCGTGCCTCTTAGGATCGGGCCCACCCGTACCGACACCGCGGCACCCCTTGCCAAAGTCAGATCGGCGCTTGCCATGACCTTGCTCCCTCTCTTCCCATCGATCGCTAACCGTACCGCCAATTGCGTTCGTGATCTGTGATTGGACGCACATTTTTGTTGCGCACCTTAGGACGCTTGGCCTGCGCTGGCTCGCAATCATGCCGTTCGGTGCTGTCTAATTCCGAGAGGTTTAGTCCTGATTTGATTTTCGATCTGTACCCCCCAAATGACGCTTGAGTTCAACGGAACAATCAACGGCGACGAGGTCAGCGGGGCGTGAGATTAAGAGGTTTCGGTAGCTCTTCATTCTCAGGTATGCGCCGCTGACGCTCCTGTTCAAGCTAGCAGGACGAGTTGCGGGCTTTCGGCATTCAGGTACAGACGATCAATCCAGGACCATTCTTGACAGGCTTCAACGAAGCAATGGTCGAAGCCGCGTTCGGTGGCTCGACGACGAGGTGGACTTCACACCCGCGCGCAATGGTCAAGGAGATAACGGACGGACTCCTTGCTAAGCCCGAAGGACGATTGGATCCAAACGATATGATCGCGAAAATGATCGAACTCATTCCAGATTAGAACGGTTTTTTCGGAACATCTTTCCGCAAGCCACGCAGGAATGGTTCCGCCAATATGAAAAGGCCATGCTTGAACGCACGATTAAAATGGGCTGAGCTTAAGCGCCACCATCTACGGAGGGTCCCGATGGTTCGAGCCCATCAGCCAGGCCAAGCTGCTTTCAGATCAATTCTTCCTGAGGGGATCGACTGGAAGCCGTTTCCCGCATTCCCACCGTCGGTTCGAATGGCCGTGCTTGTGGGAGAGCCGAGCCAGGCCGGACCTTACGTGATTAGGGTCAAGGTGCCCTCCGGGGTGAAACTCATGCCGCACAGGCACCCAGAAGATCGGATTTATACAGTTATGTCTGGTGTCTTCTATATCGGCCTGGGTGATCAATTCGATGGCGACGCAGTCAACGCGTATCCTCCCGGCAGCCTAATCGTCTTGCCGGGCGATACGTGGCACTTTCACTGGGCGAAGTCTGGCGAGTACGTCACCCAGGTCACCGCTATCGGTCCATTGGGCCTCGAATACCACGATCCCGGC
>Ga0209006_10005393_pt1 | contig 11610 bp, 7 predicted proteins | sample JacPin_JW_Ref_O2_FD_188567 | JGI IMG/M metagenome (GOLD analysis project Ga0209006, IMG submission 188567) | Forest soil microbial communities from Algoma, Ontario, Canada - Jack Pine, Ontario site 1_JW_Ref_O2 (SPAdes) (version 2) | ecosystem: Environmental > Terrestrial > Soil > Boreal... | reverse complement strand
TGCCAGCCGGATCTGATCATCGCCGACGAGCCGACCACGGCCCTGGACGTCATCGTCCAGGCGCAGGTACTGGAATTGCTCACCGGGCTGGTCCGCGAGCGGCAGATCAGCATGATCGTGATCAGTCACGACCTGTCCGTGCTCGGCGAGACCTGCGACCGGCTGGCGATCATGTATGCGGGCCGGATCGCGGAGATCGGGCCGTCGCGCGAAGTCCTCGGCGCGCCCCGCCACCCCTACACCCGGATCCTGGCGCGGGCCTTCCCGCGGATGGGCGACCCCGAGTCCCGGCTAGCCCCGGCCGGCCTGCCCGGCGAGCCGCCCGATCTGCGCGCGGACTTCACCGGCTGCCCGTTCGCGCCGCGCTGCCCCGAGGTCGTGGCCGACTGCCTGACCCGCGAGATCGAGCTGTGGCCCGCGGGCGAACGCCGCGAGTCGGCCTGCATCAAGGTGCTCGACAGCGGCACCGACTGGACACGCGCCGCCCGGCCCGCCCAGGCCGAGGCCAGGGCATCGCAGCCCGCCGCCCGCGCCGCCGGACTCGCGGAGGCGGTGCTCGGGAAGGCGGTACGCGCGGACGCGGTCGTGGAGGAGGCAGTGCTGGAGGAGGCGGTGCTGGAGACCAGGGACCTGCGAGTCGAGTTCCCGGCCCGCCGCGGCCGCGGTCCGGCCCGCGCGGTCGACGAGGTTAACCTGGCGATCGGCCGCGGCGAGATCGTCGCGCTGATCGGCGAGTCCGGCTGCGGTAAGTCCACGCTAGCCCGCGCGCTGGTGGGCCTCGTCGAGCCGACCGGGGGCGAGGTGCGTTACGCCGGGGCGCCGTTGCGCTACGGCGGCGGCGCGCTGCGCGCGCACCGCCGGCATGTCCAGCTGGTCCTGCAGGATCCGGCGGGCGCGCTGAATCCTCGTCAGAACGTGTTCGACCTCGTCGCGGAGGGACCGCGGCTGCACGGCTTGCGCGACGGGCTGACCGAGCGAGTACATCACGCGCTCGCCAGCGCCGGGCTGCGCCCGCCTGGGCAGTTCGTCAGCCGTTACCCGCACGAACTGTCCGGCGGTCAGCAGCAGCGGGTCGTCATCGCCGGAGCGCTCGCGCTTGATCCCACGGTGATCGTCGCCGATGAGCCGGTGTCCTCGCTCGACGCCTCGGTGCGGGGCGAGATCCTCAAGCTCATCCTGAACCTGCGCGACGAGTTCTCGCTCTCGGCCCTGATCGTCAGCCACGACCTCGGGGTCGCGTGGAACATCGCTGACCGGCTGGCGGTGATGTATCTCGGCCGGATCGTCGAGGCCGGGCCGGTGGCCGACGTGCTGCTCCGGCCGCGTCACCCGTACACCCAGGCGCTCCTGTCGGTGCTCCCGGACGCAACTCGCGACGCGCCCGGCCGCCCGCTGACCGGCGAGCCGCCCGACCCGACGAAGATCCCGGCCGGGTGCCGGTTCCACCCGCGCTGCCCCCGGCTGGCGGCGCTGCCATCCGGCGACGGGCGAGCGGACCTCTGCCGTGCGACCCCGGTGCCGGTACTGCCCGCGTCAGCGCGGCCAGCAACCGGCCCGGCCGGTGACAGCGCCAGCCTGGTCGCCTGCCATCTGGCCGGGCTCGACGTTTCCGACCTGCTCGAGCGCAGCGAGCCATCGCCACAGGGAGCCGAATGACAGCCGGGACAACCGAATCCGGGTCCGGATCCGGGGCCGCGAGCCAGCCGCGGTCGCTGGCCCGGCCGCCCGCCCTGCGGCCGGGGGACCGGGTCGCGGTGCTGTCGGCCAGCGGCGTGGTTAATCAGGCCGAGCTGGCGGTCGGCTTGGACGCGCTGCGGTTCGCCGGCCTGGAGCCGGTTGTGTACCGGAGCGCCACCGACCGGGGGAGCCTGCGCTCCTACCTGGCCGGCGATGACCAGCTGCGGGCCGGCGATCTGCGCGGGGCGCTCGCCGACCCGGATATTGCCGGGATCATCTGCGCGAAGGGCGGCTACGGCGCGCAGCGCACGCTCGCCGCCCTGGACTGGACCGGCCTGCAGGACCTGCGGCCGAAGGTGCTGGCCGGCTACTCCGACGTGACCGCGATCCTGGAGGCATTCGCCGCCCGGCTTGGCTGGGCCAGCGTGCACGGCCCGATGGTGACGTCAGCCGGCGGCACCGCGCACTACTCCCTCGGATCGCTGCTGCGCGCGCTCATGCGCCCCGAGCAGGCCCTGACCACCTGGTTCGCGGACGCCGTCACGCTGGCCGACGGTATCGCCCGCGGTATCACGCTCGGCGGCAACCTGACGCTGCTGTCCTCCTCGGTCGGCACCGACACGTCCCGGCCCGCGGACGGCGGCATCCTGCTGCTGGAGGAAGAGCACGAGGAGCCGTACCGGGTTGACCGGATGCTCACCCAGCTGCGCCGCTGCGGGTACCTGGACGGAGTGGCCGCGATCATCGGCGGCACGTTCACCGGCTGCGGCGAGCCCGGCCAGATCGAGGAGATCCTCGCCGAGCGGCTCGGCGACCTGGGCGTCCCGATGCTGGCGTGGGCCAATATCGGCCACGGCGGGTACCAGCAGGCTTACCCCGTCGGCATCGCCGCCGAGCTGAACGCGGGCGCGCGAACCCTGCGCCTGCTTGATCCGCCGCTCATCCCCGGCGGCTAGGCCGTCACTGCGCGGTCTGCCAGGGGGCGACCCAGCCGGTGTCCAGCAGGTCCGGCCGGCGCAGTGACCCGAGCATGAGCTGGACGACCGGCTGCGCGTCCCGTGTGAGCGCGAAGCACTCGGCCGCCGAACCGCAGCGGTCAGGGCCGACCTGGCGGGCCAGCGCCACGATCTTGTCCGACCGGCTGCTCAGCTCCGCGGCCTCGGCCGCCCCCAGCGGCCAGGAGTCGCGGCCGCCGGTCGCGCCCAGCGCGGTGAACTGAGCGCCGAGCCAGTCCCACGGGCTCGCGGCCAGATCCGGGTCGAAGACCCGCGGGCAGGGTTCATTGCCGCGGAAGTGCGGGTGGAAATGAGCCGAGCCGAACGTGCCGGGCGGATCGCCGTGGCGGTCGAACAAATCGGCTCGCCACAACGGCCGGTCGGCCGCCACGACCTGCGCCGCGGACTCGCTGCCGCGATGCGGGCCGGCCGCCAGCTCGCGCACCTCGATCCTGGCGCCGTGCTCCATGGCCGAGTCGATGAGGCTGACCTCGAACCAGTGCCGGACGATCACGGCGGTCCGGGACAGGGCAATGATGTGCTGCACGGTCTTAGTCTGCCGGTCAGACGATCGATGTCTGATGCCCGGCCCAGTACGCCTCCCGCAGCAGCCGCTTGTACAGCTTGCCGGTGGGATACCGGGGCAGTTCCGCGACAAAGTCGACGGTCCGCGGGCACTTGAAGTGCGTCAGCCGGTCCCGGCAGTAGCCGATCAGCTCCTGCGCTAGCTCCGGCCCGGCCGCGGCCGGGTCGACCAGCTGGACGACGGCCTTGACTTCCTCGCCGAGGTCCTCGTTTGGCACGCCGATCACCGCGACGTCCAGGACCGCCGGATGCTCCGACAGCAGGTTCTCAGTCTCCTGCGGGTAGATGTTCACGCCACCAGAGATGATCATGTAGCTCTTGCGGTCGGTCAGATACAGGTAGCCCTCGCCGTCGACGTGCCCGACGTCGCCGACGGTGCTGGTCATGCCGTCGTCCCGGCGGCTCTCACTTGTCTTGGCCGGATCGTGGAAGTACGAGAACCCGGTCGCGCCGCGGAACCAGATGGTGCCGTCCGTGCCGGTCGGGCACTCGTTGCCCTCGTCATCGAGGATTAGCAGCTCGCCGAGGATCGCGCGGCCGACCGTACCGGGGTGGGCCAGCCACTCCGCCGAGTCACAGAAGGTGAATCCGTTGGCCTCGGTGGCGCCGTAGTACTCGGTCACGATCGGCCCGAGCCAGTCGATCATGGCCTTCTTCAGGTGGACCGGGCATGGCGCGGCCGCGTGCACGATGCACTCCAGCGACGAGGTGTCATAACGCGATCTGACCTCCGGCGGCAACCGCAGCAGCCGGCTGAACATGACCGGTACCATCTGGCAGTGCGTGACGCGGTACCGCTCCACCAGCGCCAGCCACTGCTCGGCGTCGAAGTGCTCCATCACCACCGCGGTGGCGCCGAGGCGCAGCGACGCGGACACGCTGGCCTGCGGAGCGGAGTGATACAGCGGCGCCGGGTTGAGATAGGTCATGCCCTCGCGAAATCCGAACATCGCGCGGACGAAGAGCATCACCGGCAGCGGATCATCCGGCGCGATGGCCGGCAGCTCGCGCAGGATGCCCTTGGGCTGGCCGGTCGTCCCGGACGAGTAGAGCATCGCGGCTCCGAGCGACTCCTCCGGCACGGGCTCGGCCGGGAAGGCGCCGATGACCTGCTCGTAAGACTCCCACCCATCCGGCCGGTCCTGTGTCCCGGTCATGAGCAGTCGCTCCAGATCCGGGCATTTCATCGCGGCATTCTGGGCCACCGGCTGCCGCGCGGCGGAGCTGAACAGCAGCCGCGACCGGGAGTTGCTGACGATGTAGGCGACCTCATCGGCGGCCAGGTAGGTGTTGATGAGAGTGAAGTACAGGCCCACCCGCTCGGCGCCGCCCTCGATCTCCAGCAGGCGCGGCCCGTTCTCCATAAAGACGGCGATGTGATCGCCGCGCTGGAGCCCGGCGGACCGCAGGAACTGCGCCACCCGGTTGCACTGGTCCTCGTACTCGCGGTAAGTGACGACCTCGCCGGACGCGCCCATCACGATGGCGGGCTGGTCGGGGTGGTCTGAGGCGTGCTGGCGCGCGAACAAGGTTCCCCTCCGCATGACCCTGGTGACGTGACGTTATGCCAGAGTAACGAGGGAAATGCCGCCGGGCCAGGGCAGCGCTCGCCGGCTCGCCCCGCGCCGGCGCTCCGCGACGATCGCAGTCGGCCGCATTACCGGCGGTCACCGGTAGGTTCCCGGATTCACCACGCCCGCGTAGTACAGGAAATGCGCGCGGGTGTAGTCGCGGTCGCCGGTGATCTCCGGGTCGGGGGTGGACCCGAGGGTCAGGTCGGCGCCGAGGAACGGGGTGAACCGCGGGTACGCGGACAAGTAGCTGCCCGGGTCCGCCCGCAGTAGGCCGATCAGGGTCTCAGCCACGATGCGGCCGCCAACCGGCCCGAGATTCAGCCCGCCCGCGGCGACTCTGGCTTCGGCCAGGATGTAATACCACAGCGGCGTGCTGATGGCGAAGGGGGCGTAGACGGCGCCGATGTCGGCCAGGTCGGCGGCCGCGAGGGCGGGCGCTCCCATCGCCCGCGCGACGGCCTGTCCGGACGGCAGACCCCAGGTCAGCTGGCGCAGCAGGTTGCGCTGCGGCAGCACGGTCGGGGCAGTCTGAGTGTGCGGCGCGATGGCCGGCAGTGGCAGCGTGAACAGTACCGACGAGATCGTCGTGTCGATCTTCTTGTTGTTCTTGACCTGGCCATCGCCCAGATCGAAGAAGGTCTGCCAGCCGACGTACCGGCGCGCGGCCGGAAAGCCGCCGAGCAGGTCGTCCCGGTCGACCGTCACCGGGCCGTCGAAGGCCGCCTGGGCCGGGTCGAAGACGAGCGCGAAGAAGGGATCCGCGGCGGGACTGGCCGAGTCCCCGGTACCGGACGTGAAGTTGGCCCGGTAGGACGGGCGGACCATCGAGTGGCCGAACCGGTACGCAGCGGCGCCGAACTCGATCGGCATGAACGCATCGCCGCGGGGCGGCGTGTAGTACCGGCAGCCCCTGGCCAGCACGTCGGTGACGATCGCCGGCCCGGCGATCTGCGGCAAGTGCTCGTTCACCAGCAGCCACTGGTAGTGCCACAGGGTGATCTGCCGGGCGATCAGGTGCTGGCCGTAGGAGTGCTCCAGGTCGGCCTCCCGTGCCGCCGGGAACGCGCGCAGGCTGAAGTTCCTCAGGTCCGACAGCACCCGGTTATAGAAGAGCACGTGGGCGCTGTGCAGTCCGGCGATGATCACGTTCTCGTCATTGCGCGGATCGCCGAGCAGCGCGGTATAGCTCCCGTCGCCATTGGCGACGCGCGGCACATCCTCGTGCACGCCGCCGGAGCCGATCTTCAGCGCCGGGCCGACTGAGCCGTCGGGATTCGGCACGTACAGATCGGGGCGGACGGCCGGTCCGCCGCCGAAGACCGAGTCCAGGTCCAGCGCGGGCGTCCGGGTGTTCGGCGAGGTGAGCGGGTTCGCCGGCTGGCCCAGGGGCGACGTCTGGTCAAAGGTGATGTCGTGGTCGGTGAACTGGCCGACGAAGGTCGAGCCGGCGGTCATCGTCGGGTTGTCCGGGTTGGTGCCGTAAGTGTCGGTACTGGTCGGGTTGCCGTTGACGGTCGGGTCCAGGATCAGCGCCTTCGGCCCGGCGGCCAGGTCATCCCGCGCGTCCATGATGCCGCCCGGCATCCCGACTTCCAGCAGGGCCGCGCGCACCGAGTCGGTCGCCGCCGCGAACGGCGGCAGGCCGGGGAAGATCCGGCCGAACAGCCTGCTGTCGGCGGGGGCGCCGGGCGGTCGGCCGGCCGCGCTCCCTCCTGCGGCTAACGCCCGCGCGGCCGGCCCGGTTCCGGGCAGGAGGCCGGCCGACGCTGCCGCGAGCCCCGCTCCCGCTGATCCTGCTCCTGCCAGCAGCCTGCGGCGGGAGATGCTGACGTGATCACTGCTGCTGTCCATGGCCCAGTCCTTCGCCGGAGAGTTCGTGCGGGAGGCGGCCCGGGCGGCGGCGCGGAGGCCGGCCGCAGCCCGGGCCACGGCGGTGTCAGCCCTTGTTGAAGGGCGCGACGTCCGGATTCGTGCTCGAGTACAGTCCGGCCCGGTTGGGGTACCAGACCCACATGTGCAGGGTCGTCAGGTCCGGATGCCAGAAGAAGAACTTCGCGCCCGTATGCGGGGCCTTCTTCGGGCAGGTCGCGGAGTTCTCGTCCGGGACGAAGGTGCCGTCCGCGTAGTGACAGGCGGCCGGGAAGAATCCGAACGTCGCATTCGGCAGCGGCGGCGTCTTCGGCATCGCCGGGAACACCCACTCCAGCGCGCCGAGTTGCCAGCCGCTGCTGGTGTGCTCGTACACGAGGATCTGGGGCTTGCGCAGGTTGAAGCCGCTGATCTTCGGGTTGAGGAAGTGGATGCCCATATTCGGCATCATCGGCGTGATGACCTTGTAGCCGGCGGCCTTGGCCCTGGCCAGGTTCGTGGCGTACTTCGCGGTGGCTATCCGCGCCGCCGCGATGTCGCGAGTCAGTGTCCCGGTTGCCGCGGACATCCCCATGGCTGTCATCGAGGTGTTGGCGGCCATGGTGTCCGCGGCAGACCCGCCGGCGGCACCTGCTTGGCTCGCCGCGGGCAGCGCCCACACCGCTGCGCTTATCGTGACCGCCGTGGCGGCCGCGGCGTACCCGGCCAGAACCCGCTTGCGCATTGTCATGACTACGATCCCTCCTGGACCCGGTAGATGTGATCGGCGACCAGGCCGTGGGCCTCGCGGTGCACGCTCTCGGCGGCTTCCGCGGTCGGGGCCTCGACCAGGCAGAAGATGCGCCCGGCCGCCTCGTCGACCCAGTAGCGCAGGTACCGCACGTCGTGCGCGTCCTGTGCCTGCAGATCGGCGACGTGGGCCTTGGCGACGTCGTCTATGCCGACGCCGCCCTCGATCTCGTGAACGTCCATGAACAGCGGCATGGGCGGCCTCCTGGATGGTCGTCGCGGTGTTCGCAATGAACGTAGGCCGCGGCGACTAGGCGCCGAATCGGGAGGACTACCCAGGTTGGCGGGCGCGACTGCCCACCTTTCGCTGGTCTGGTGCCCAGATTGGCGCGCCGAGACCAAGCCGGGCCGCCTCGCGGACTGCGGCGGCGCGTGAGCCGCCCGGGGGCTAGGAGCTCCCGTTCCGGTCCGAACTCGCCGAGCGCAGCCGCTGTCCCCGGGCCCGGTCGGCCATCTCGACCCAGAACCTGGTCAGCTGGGCCGGGCGCATCTGCTGCCAGGGCGCCCGCCCGGTGCGCGGGTCGCGCGGCCGGATCACCAGGGTCTGCTGGCGGCGGCAGAAAGCCTCGCTCATCTCGACCCGCGGCTGGGTGCCCTTCGGCGGATACGGGCACAACTCGAACGCGCAGCCGTCCACGCAGCTGATGCCCGGGGCCGAGGAAACCGCGGTGCCGATCGTCCGGGCAGGCTCGAGAGCGTCGCGGTAATGCGTGATGCACGGCGGGAGGTCCGGCCGGTTGGAGCGCTTCAGCCGGCGCTCGCGCTCGCTAGCCTGGCCGCCGCGATCGGCCAGGTTCAGGAGCAGGAGCACGTCGGCCACCAGTTGCTGGGCGCGTCCGTCGAGCGCGGTCCAGCCCGCTGACGGCGGGATCCACAGGTGGTGCCGGCCGTGCGGTGTCTCCTGGCTGAGATTCCGCGACCCGACCTGTCCGACGACGGCGCTCTCGTCGATCCAGCAGTAGCGCTGGGGCCGGCGGGTCTTCAGGGCCAGCACGACGAGCTGGGCGGCCTCGCGGACGAAGGGATGCAGTCCGGCCGTCCCGGCTGCGCGCCCGCTGCCCGGCCGCCCGCGGTCGGGCCGGTCCCGTCCCGCGACCTCCAGCCAGTGCCGGACGATCGCCTCCGGCTGCGCCCGCCGCTTGTCGTCGGCCTGCTTCGCGCTCTCGGACAGATTCAGCAGGCAGAGCGCGTGCAGGAGGGTCAGCTGCGAGAACCAGTAGCTCGCGGACTTGAGCATCTCCAGTGACTGCTCGGCGAGGTACATGCGGGCTTCGCGGAGGTTGTCCGGCTGTCCGGGGCGACGGTTCGCGGCGTACTTGAAACCCTGAGCCAGCGCTATCTCCAGGGAGATCGGCAGGTCGTCTTCGCCAGCCTGGCGGCCGTCCCGCCCCAGATGCCGCAGCCACTGCGCGAGGTCGTCCTGCGCATCTTCGGCGGCGGCGCGCTCGGCCGCCCCGGCGCCCTGGCCGCCGACCGAGCCGGCCAGCATGGGCGCGAGCCAGGCGCTCATGATCGCGGCGCGCGACTGGTCGGCCTGGATGGTCGCGGCGGCCTGCCCTCCGCGGGGCCGGGCCGCCCGCTCACGTTCACACGCCGGGCACGGCGCCGCCAGCACGTCGCGCAGCGCCTCGTAGGCCGCGAATCCGCTGACCCCGATCTCCTGGGCCGCCGCGACCTGGACCGGGTAGGAGCGCTCGGCGCACCCGATGGAGTAGAGCTGCGAATAGGCCGGCACCGGGCAGCTGTCGCCCTGGCGGCGCCGGTCATCGAGCGCGCGGGCCGCCTCGCCGAACCGGTGCACGACGGCGGTCTTGCCTTCTTCGAGCGTGCGCGGGTCCTGGGCGTGAATCCGGGCCCAGCGGCTGCTGATCTCCGTCGCGATCGTGACGTGCTCCGGATCGGCGGCGATGCTGTCGACCTCCAGCGCGGCCGCGTACAGGTCCAGGACCTTGTTGTCGTCGCGGCCGGTGGCCGCGTGCCGCAGCGCGCCGACGTAGTCCGGCCCGGCTGGCGGCGGGGCCTGCCGCGCACGCCGCGACGACCGCACGCGGGGCGGCGGATCGGATCGCCGCGAGCCGTTCGCGGCCGGGCCGGGCTCCGCGGTGGCCCTGGAGCGCAGCACCAAAGCGATGAGCAGTTCGCGGCTCGGCTTGGGATGCTGCATGGCCGTGGCCACGTAGGCCGGGTCCTGCCAGGCGATGTCCAGCAGTCGCGAACCCAGGTAGGACTGCATCAGGCTGTGCGGGAACCGGATGCTGTTGCCGCGCAGCTCGACCAGGTCGAGCTGCGCGGCCCAGGCGGCGGCGAGCCGGGTGTCCACGTTGATCACGCTCGTGCCGGGGCCTGCCTGCTCGTCGATGGCGGCGAGCCGGCGTTGGACTTCGGCGGTCAGGGACGCATCCTGCAGGTCGTCGAATTCGACTTCCAGCCGGTCGAGCTTCAGGCCCGCGCACGCCAGCGCGGACAGGTGCTCGATGGCGGCATGCCGCTCAGACCGGTTCAGCGGTATGTCCTCGCGCAGGTGACCGCGGATGAGGGCGCGCTCCCAGGTCTGCAGCAACCCGAGCCGCAGGCGGGACCGGTCCACCCCGCGGGTGTCGACCACGCCGTGCTGGCCCGCCGAGGCGGGCTCGAGCAGCCCCTTGACCTGGAGCTCGCGGGTGATCTGCAGGTACAGCGGCGCCTCGATGACCTCGGCGGTCTCGACGATCCAGGCCAGCCGGCGCTCATCCTCGCCCGTGCGCTCACCGGAGATATAGGCCAGCGCGGCCTCGTAGCTGAGTGGCTCCAGGGTGAGCATCGCCGCCTCGGTCGCCCGCAGCGGGTCGTGCGGCCGCGACGCGATGACCAGCGGCAGGTGCTGCTGATGGGCCTTCCTGATCGCCGCCCGGATGATGTTGTCCCGCTCCGGGTCGGCCGCCAGTGCCTCTTCCAGGCCGTCGGCGAGGACGATGATCTTGCGGTCCTTGAGCAGCCGCCGCCAGATCGTCTCGCCCTCGGCCGGCGACAGCAGGTCGGGGTTGACTTCGCTGAGGAACCGCTCGCGCGCGAGCACCTGGAAGTCAAGCTCGGTGGTGGCGTCCCTGAGCCGTACCGGCACCGGGATGGCGCGCTTTTCCGCCAGTAATTCGGTGAGCCGCACCAGCACCGCCGTCTTCCCGGTGCCGACGCCGCCGACCAGCACATGCGGACGGTTCCCGCGGTCGTGCAGGTCCGCCATCACGGCCTTGCACAGGTCATCGCGGCCCACGACCTTGTCGATGATGGCACCCGCGGTCGGCACGAGCTCGCGGGACTCGTCCCGCGCCCTGGCCCGGTACCGCCGCTGCAGCCCGAACAGCCGCCAGAGCAGGAACGACGAGGCCAGCGCGACAAGCACGACCGAGGCCAGCAGGTTGGTCAGGATCCCGCAGGAGAAGCTGAGCGACGAGCATCTGCGATCAGGGTCGAAAGCGAGACCGGACGGCCCGCCGCGGGCGAAGAACAAGTAGCCCACCCAGGCCAGCCACAGGACGAATATGACGCCGGCCAGCACCGTCAGCGTGGTGGCGAGCCGCAGCAGCCGACGCGATCGCCAGGGTGCTGGCTCGTCGACGCCGCTGCGGTCACTCCGCCGCCGGGTCGCCCCCGCGAACAGGGCAGCGCCGCCGGCTTGCGTCGCCCGTCCGCCGCGCCACGGATTCAGGCCGTTGCTGGCACCGGTCATTCTCGCCCTCCCCGTGAGCAGCCGCACTAATAGCGTCATTCTTTCACTTTTGCCTCTTCTGCATAGAGCGCGTAATCAGCGCAGGTCAGCACCGTCATGGGGGAGAGGCCCGCGCGGGCCCGGGAATGGGCGCCGGGTACATTGCGGCCGCAATGGCTTCCAGCCACCTGGCCAGGGCCGTTAGGGTGCAGCAGCTGGAACGGCATGGCACGCGATGGACCGCCTTGTGAAATGAGAGCGCGGCGCGAAGGGGTGGGGGATACCGATGAGCAGGATCCGCACATCATGGTGGCGGCGCAGCGCCGCGAGCGGGGTGCTGCTCGCCGCGGCGAGCGTCCTGGCCCTGCCGCTGCAGGCCAGCCCCGTGCAGGCCAGCCCAGTACAGGCGGGCACAGTACAGGCGAGCCCCATTCAG
>Ga0209006_10005392_pt1 | contig 11610 bp, 11 predicted proteins | sample JacPin_JW_Ref_O2_FD_188567 | JGI IMG/M metagenome (GOLD analysis project Ga0209006, IMG submission 188567) | Forest soil microbial communities from Algoma, Ontario, Canada - Jack Pine, Ontario site 1_JW_Ref_O2 (SPAdes) (version 2) | ecosystem: Environmental > Terrestrial > Soil > Boreal... | reverse complement strand
CCTGCTCCATCCAGTCCATGGTGGCAGTGCCTTCGTGCCCCTCTCCGATGCGATGCGTCTTTCCCGTATAGAAAAGGATGCGCTCCGTCGTAGTGGTCTTACCGGCATCGATGTGGGCCATGATGCCGATATTCCTGCAGCGTTCTAATGGAACTGTTCTAGGCACGACTCTCTAACTCTTTCTGGGAACTAAAATCAGCTTCTCGCTTTTGGCTCCTAGCTAGTCGCTAGAAGCTAGTAGCTGCTTTCCTACCACCGGTAATGAGCGAAGGCCTTATTGGCTTCCGCCATGCGGTGGACGTCTTCTTTCTTCTTGATAGCGGCGCCTTTTCCATTGGCAGCGTCCAGCAACTCGTTGCTCAACTTGTCGACCATTCCGCGCTCGGCGCGTCCGCGCGCATAAGTCAGCAGCCAGCGGATCGCGAGCGATGTGCGTCGATCGGCATTCACTTCGACTGGCACCTGATAGTTCGCTCCGCCTACTCGACGGGTTTTCACTTCGAGCAGCGGCTTCGCATTCTCGACGGCTTTCGTGAAAAGCTTCAACGCTTCGTCTCCGCCCTTTTCCTGCACCTTGGTCAAGGCTTCATAGAAGATGCCTTCGGCGGTGGAGCGCTTGCCCTGCCACATCATCGAGTTGATGAACTTTGTCACCAGGTTCGAGCCGTACACGGCGTCGTTTGGCACGGTCCGCTTGGATGTATGTCCTTTGCGCGGCATTGTCTTTTAACCCTTCTTGGCGCGCTTGGCGCCGTACTTCGAACGTCCCTGCTGGCGGCCGGCTACGCCCACCGCGTCCAGTGTCCCGCGAATCACGTGATAGCGGACGCCTGGCAGATCTTTCACGCGGCCCCCGCGAATCAGCACAATCGAGTGCTCCTGCAGGTTGTGGCCAACGCCAGGGATGTAAGTAGTGACCTCAATCCCATTGGTCAGACGCACGCGCGCCACTTTGCGCAGCGCCGAGTTCGGCTTCTTCGGGGTCTGCGTGTAGACGCGGGTGCAAACTCCGCGCTTTTGCGGACATCCTTCGAGAGCCGGACTGGCCGTCTTGTAGCGTGGCCGCTTCCGTCCCTGAGCTACCAATTGATTAAAAGTAGGCACGCTTTGCCGCTCCTTGTTTAACTACAAAAACGTTCTAACTCAAAAGCTGAAAGGCAATCAGAACCCTGCGCACTCCAATCCCTCGCGGGCAGTGCACGACGTTATCCGCTTTCCCGGCACTGACTGCGCGATCCGGGCTGGCAGGCGCAATCGGCCAACCATGCTTCTCGCCGCACACGAATCGCGGAGAGAGATTTTGGGTCCCAATCTGATTTCTGCTGCCGACGGTGGCACCCGGCCTAAATTACGGGAGTGCTCCGTATCGCCAGCTCTGTCCTGCATATCCTTTCGCAAACCACTGTTCGACCAACTTCAGTCGCGACAGCAGCTCTCGTGACAGGGCGAAAGGCAGCGCAGGAACGTTTCAGCGAGGAAAAATTTCCGGAACCTTGCTCGACTTCCTTATTCTACATCACCGGAAACGCATTTCTCAACAGCTCTACCGAAAGTTCCGCACAACTCTGCGGATCTCACGGCACACAGCAAGCTTGGATGAACTCGCGGAACCTAACAACTATAGCAACTGAGACGAAAAACCGTCAACCCATGTTTTGCATGGGTTTCGATTCCGGGCGATTCGCTGCGTTCTTCGACGGGAGATAGCGATGGATGCAAGGTGAAATCGAGCCTGCGTTCTATGCTCATATTTATGGTTCATATCTATGGTGGAAGACGATCAACCAAAGGGCACGATAAACATCCAGACTGGAACTATCAGCATTTGGCGGAATCTGGAGATGAAAGCCAAGAGTTGGTCCAGTGACATCGGTAACTCTGTCGCATCCGCGTCTGATAGTAAAATTCAACCATGTCCCCTGAGAGCGCGATCGCTGTATCCCATAAAGCCGGCGAGCTGGAAAAAGCGCTTCGGCGCGTCATCCGGGGAAAAGATGAAGTCGTGCGGCTGGCGCTGGTAAGCATTTTCGCCCGAGGGCATCTTTTAATTGAAGGCGTACCCGGCGTGGGCAAGACGACTCTGGGTCAGGCGCTCGCACGCGCGATTGACTGTACGTTTCAGCGTGTTCAGTTCACCAGCGACATGCTGCCTTCCGATGTGCTGGGAATCTCAGTGTATTCGGCGCTGGAGCAAGAGTTTGAGTTCAAGCGCGGCCCGGTGTTCACGAATGTGTTGCTGGCCGATGAGATCAATCGCACCACGCCGAAGACGCAATCCGCATTGCTTGAGGCGATGAACGAAGGCCAGGTTACGGTGGACGCTCACTCATACGAATTGCCGCGGCCGTTTCTGGTGATTGCGACCCAGAATCCGGTGGAGCATCACGGGACGTATCCGTTGCCGGAGTCGCAGCTGGATCGATTTCTGATGCGGGTGAGAATGGGATATCCCGAGGCAGCGGCAGAGCGCGAGATTCTACGCTCGGAAGCGGGCGCGGCGCACTTGCAGGACATGCGGCCGGTGCTTACGGGAGCGGACGTGCTCGAGATGCAGGAAGCGGTGAAGCGCATTCGGGTTGACGAATCACTGGTGACCTACGCGTTGGAAATTGTGCGCCGGACGCGCGATTCGGAATATTTGTCGCTGGGAGTTTCGCCGCGCGGGGCGCAGGCGCTTTATCGCGCGGCGCAGGCGATGGCGTTTCTTGATGGGCGAAACTTCTGCACTCCGGAAGATTTCAAGCCGCTGGCCGTGCCGGTTTTCGCGCACCGCATCGTGGTCAACGGAGGATACGCTTCGACGCTGAAGAAATCGGAGCAGGCCGACCAAGTAATGAAAGAGATTGTGGAGAATGTGGCTGTGCCGGTCTGAGGGAGACAGTCGATCTGGAACTGTCCTAGATGTCAGGTCAAGTATGGAAAGATCGCTCGCACAGGTCAGCAGTATTAGCAAGTGGGGTCTGTCGGGAATCGTACTCTGTGCCGCAGCATTCGCTGTGCCGCCACGCTACCCACAGTGTGTCCTGATCCCACTTCTGCAGATTTCTGGCCTAGCTTGCAGCATTGTAGCGGCGATTCGCAGTAGCAGGATTTGGTTGATCGTTTCTGTGATCGCCGGTCTTCTTTCCGCCCAGGCAATCGTTTTTGTTCTCGTCGACTGTTAATGAACAAATTTGCAAGGGTACCCGAGCGGCCCGCCGTACGTGCGCAGCCGAGAGGCCATCTTAATTTAACGCTATAATCCTCCGCTATGTCATTCCTCCGCTTTCTTATGCTGTTGTCGCTCATCTGCTGGATTGGCGGGCTCATCTTTTTTGCATTTGTGCTGGCGCCTACGGCATTTTCTGTTTTGCCTACGACTCATCTCGCTGGCAATGTGGTGGGACGCGCTCTAGGCAAGCTGCATTGGTTCGCTATCTTTTCCGGAATCATTTATCTCGTCAGTTCCCTGCTGTACAGCCGGTTCACTGACGGGACGGCGCATGTGTTCGCATTGCGACATGTGCTGTTGTGCCTGATGCTTGCGCTCACCCTGATTTCACAGTTCGGAATTATTCCGCGCATGGACGCTTTGCGGGCGTCGCTCGGCGAGGTTAGGTCCGTACGGATCGACAATCCGGAGCGGGTTCAGTTCGATGCGCTGCATGTTTGGTCGACGCGGGTGGAAGGGGCCGTGCTGCTGCTGGGGTTGGTGGTGGTTTATTTGACTGCGCGTAGCTTTTAGCTCTTAGCCTGATAGAAAGTCGCGACAGCCAAGATGTCTCCTGCGTTTGGGCAATACACCATCGATCATTTATCCTCAAATGTTTGGCGATGGCCGCCGATCAAGCAGGCTGCACGGCAATGACGCTAACAGCCAAGAGCTAACAGCAGAGCTTCCCCTTATGAAAACTGGCATTATCGGCCTGCCGCAGGTGGGCAAGACATCGTTGTTTCGCATTCTCACCAAGGCGCATCTTTCGGATCAGGCGCGGGCCAACCCGCGCGAGGCGCACATTGGCGTGGCCAAGGTTCCCGACGACCGGCTCGACCGGCTGGCGGCGCTTTACAACCCGAAGAAGCTTACGCACACATCGGTTGAGTACGTTGACGTGGGCGCTATCGGGCAAGAGGCTTTGAAAGACAGCGCCTATGCCGCGCATCTGCGCAATGTCGACGCGCTGGCGCATGTAGTGCGAGTGTTTGACGATCCATCGGTGCCGCACACGGGAGAGATCGATCCGCTACGCGATATTAAGAATGTGGAATTCGATCTGTTGGTCAGCGATCTGGGACAGATCGAGAAGCGGCTGGAGCGGCTGGAGAAAGATCTCAAGAAAATGAGAACGCCGGAACTCGAGAAGGAATTCGAACTGCTGAAACGTGCCAAGGTTCAGGTGGAGTCCGACAAGCCGTTGCGCGAAATGGAAATGACTCCAGAAGACAAGAAGAGAATTAAGGGCTTCATGTTTCTCAGCGAGAAGCCGATTTTCTATGTACTGAATATTGGAGAGTCGACCGAACTCGGGAAAGAGCTTGAGGAAGCGGTGAGCAAATATAAGCTCACTGAGATTGCGGCACGACCTAACGCGGCCGCAACTGCCATCTGCGGCAAAGTGGAAGCCGAACTGGCTGAGATGAGCGATGCAGATGCGGCGGAATTCCTCTGCAGCTACGGACTCACGGAAAGCGGCCTGACGCGCCTGATTCGAACTACTTACAAATTGCTTGGGCTGATTTCATTTTTTACTGCCGGCGAAGACGAGTGCCGCGCGTGGCAGGTTCCCGCAAATTCGAGAGCGCAGCAAGCGGCGGGCGCGATCCACTCTGATCTGGAAAAACATTTCATCCGCGCCGAAACCATTCGTTGGGATCAGCTGCTTGAGGCCGGATCAGAAGCCAACGCCCGCGCGAAGGGCACCCTCCGACTAGAAGGCAAAGACTACATCGTTCAGGATGGGGATGTGATGCATATCAGGCATTCGGGATGAGACACTTTGAGTTTCCGTCGGCTGGTTTCGTATCGCGGGCGAATCGACAAAACTTTACGCGTCAGGTCAGCGTTGGAGCGCAACATTGAGAAGTGGCACGCGTTCATTTCCTTAAGGATCTGAAGATGTTAGCTCAACACGTCTTAAAACTGTGGCCTTTGTATTCCACCGAGGTGTGAGGAGGCGAGCATGTGGACGATAATTGAGCGAGCTGCCATTATTGTTTTTGCCGCGCTGAGTATGGTTCTGATTTCATCGGCGCAGACCCAGAATGCGGCAACAGCTCCGAAGCCGACGCAGATATTGGTGGCGAAGAAAGTTTTTGTTTCGAACGCCTCGGGAATGAGTGACGAGTTTTACCTTAGCGGTCCAGATGAGCCTTACAACAAGCTGTATGAGGGCATAAAGACTTGGGGACGATTATGAACTGGTACCGGCTCCACGGGACGCCGATCTGGTCTTTGAAATCCATTTCACTCCAAACCAAGGTACGCAATTGGCGAAGTTGAGATTGGTAATCCGCGATCCCGCGGCCCGCGTGGTGCTGTGGACGATTGATGAAAAAATCGACACCGCGGCGAGACAATCGACCGGGCGCAAGAACTTCGATAAGGCAATGTCCGCACTGATAGAAGACCTGCAAAAGCTGACCGCGCCGGATTCCAGCCCAAAGTAGCTACTCCGTCGTACTCATGTGTCGCGGAGCCTGCGAAACATGACTCCCCTCGGGACGGTCGGGTCCTAATTAAGTGTCCTAATTTCCGCAGGAACTCAGAACTGATATGATCCTCGCCAATCGCCCATGAGCGCGATACTCATCAGCATTTTGCTGGGCCTCACGGCCGCTGCCGCCAATGTCTTTGGCGGTGCGATCATTGTGCAGCGGCATTGGGAGCGGCGCTACCTTCGCTATTTTGTAGCTCTGGGCGCGGGGTTCATGCTCGCCACTGCTCTAGTCGAAATGGTTCCGGAGAGCCTGGAGCTGCGAGGGAGAAGCGCGGCTTTTCTGATTCTGCTCGGTTATTTGATCATTCATTTCTTCGAGCACACGGTAACTCCCCATTTTCATTTTGGCGAAGAAACGCATAAGGATGAGTTCATCCACTCACACAAGGGATATTCGGTTCTTCTGGGATTGATTATTCATACATTTTTTGACGGCATCGCAATCGCGTCGGGATTCCTGGTTTCGAATGCGCTGGGGTGGCTCATTTTTTTCGCCGTCTTCCTGCACAAAGTTCCCGAGGGCTTCACAGTAAGCTCGGTGATGCTGGCTAGCGGGCGCAGCCGTGGAACAGCGTGGGGAGCGTCAGTCATTTTGGGCGGAGCGACTCTGGCGGGGGTCTTGACCATGGCGCTGTTTCGCCATCATGTAAGCGCCGGATTGCCGTTATCCGCCGGTGTGACGATATACGTGGCGGCGTCGGATTTAGTGCCAGAGGTTAATAAAGAGCCCGCCATGAAGATGGCGCTGTTAGTCTTCGTGGGCGCTGCTTTATTCTTCGTGCTGGAAAACGTTTTTCACCTGCACTGAATGTTGGTGAAAGAGAGTCACCTCTTTCTTAATCGACCGTGTGCTTGGCGGTATATCCGTCCCGGGAAACGACTTCAATCTTCTGTTCTTTGCCCTTCTGATCTTTCACCTTGAGCGGGCCCCCATCCGGCGCCACCACCTGCACTTTCAACTTGCGGTACGTTCCGTCCAGCTTGCTATTGGTGGGATGGTAGGAGAGCGAGTACTGATTGCGAATGTCGTTGCCGATGTCCTGAAAGTCCTCGCCATATTCCGCCGGAAAACGTGGAAAGTAGGCGCGGCCACCGGTCATGGCGGCGAAGGTTCGCATTTCGTTATCGGCCTGCAGATAGGACATTTCATCCACGGGAATGCCCATCCCGCGGCGCGGCGCGGGGTGCATGATCCGAGCGATCTGCCCCACGCTGATCGGAAAAATTGTTACATCCTTCGTGTCTTTGATCTTCTTTGTGATCTTGTCGAGCGTCAATCGGCTGAAGGTATCGACTCCTGTGGTTATCAGAATGATGTACTTCTTCCCTTCGACTCGGTCCATGCGATCCAGGGTGTCATACAATGCGTCGAACAGATTGGTCTCGGAGAATCCTGGAATCCGAAGCTCATTCAGCGCTCCATAAACCGCTCGCTTGTCCTGGGTAAAATCCACCAAAATGTGGGGCAGCATGTCGTAGTAGGAAACTGCGACCCAGTCGTCTTTTTGAAGGGAGTTGGCGAATGCATAAGAGGCCCGGAGTGCATCGATCATGAACGAATAGTTCGTGGAGGCAAACTCCACTAGGAGGACTGCCGTGATAGGCGCCTTCGACACGTTGAAGTTCGTGATCTGCTGTTGCGATCCGTCTTCGAAAAGGCGGAAATTGTCTTTTTTCAAGCCGGGAACGAATTGGCCGCTCTTGGTGGTCACCATTACATCGACGTTTACCAGCGGCACGTTCACTTTGATGGAATAGTCCGGCAGGCCTTCGACTTTGGGAGTCGACGGGGGCGGGGGGGGTGGAGGGGGCGCTTCGGTGTTTCTCTTCGGAATGGTGTAAGGGCCGACGCCGCCGGTGGGACCGCCAGCTTCGGAAGGAGCATCCTGTTTGGGCTTTCCGTTATCTTGCGATGGGGATTGCGACTGGTCCTGAGCAAGCGCTGGAGAAGTGGCCAAGATCAAAGCCAATAACAGCGCTACAGCTAACTGCAGAACGCTGAGATTTTGAAAATGCGGGCGCAAGGTCACAACCTTTCGTGTAAACGACATAGGAACCTCTGATCGAAAAGCAGGTAAAGATTGTTTGAAGCCAAAATTCCTTGTGCTAGTATAGACGCAAGGATTCGCCATTGGGATGTTTTGCCCGGCTCCCAGTATTTCCCCTCCTGGCAACGGCTTACAATCTGGCGAACATCCAACTTTGCATAGGTGGGGCTTTCCAGTTCTGCCGGGTGTTGGTACATGAGAAATTTTGTTTTAGCCTTCTTCGCTGCCTGTCTGTCCTCTACCTTTTTCGCGTCGGCCCAAACCACGTCGTCTTCGCCAGCGCAAAACCCTGAAACAATAGCTGTTAGCCAGATCCGCACCGGCATGCGCGGCGTCGCCTACACCGTGTTCGAGGGTGTTAAGCCCGAGGCCATGGAGGTGGAAGTCCTGGGCGTGCTGCACAACGTGAACGGCCCGAAAGGCGACGTCATTTTGGTGCGCCTGCACGGACGGAAAGTGGAATATACGGGCGTAGTTGCGGGCATGAGCGGTAGCCCGGTTTATTTCGATGGCAAGCTTGCGGGGGCCATCGCGTTCCGCATCGGGGAATTTTCGAAGGAACCGATCGCCGGCGTCACTCCGATTGCCGACATGTTGGAGATCAGCGCGCTGGATCGATCGCCTGCAGAGGAGACTTCTGCGATCAAGCCTTCGTCCATCTCAGTTATTGGTAAGACTTCAGGCCCGGGAGAAAACTATTCCCTGCCTGGATCGAGTCAGGATTCGGGCTTTGCAAACTATTTGAAACCCATCGAGACGCCGCTTGTGTTCAATGGCTTTTCCGAGCAGGCCGTGAAGCTTTTCTCCGGACAACTTGGCGCAGCCGGAGTCGTGCCAGTGATGGGCGCGGGATCGATTAGCAATGAGAAGCAGCCGGATCCTCTGGTGGGCGGCTCGGCGGTTAGTGCGATCCTGGTCCGCGGTGATATGGATATTGAAGCGACCTGCACCGTGACTTACGTGGATCCGGAGCGTCTGCTGGCTTGTGGACATCCGCTGCTGCAGTTCGGCTCGGTCGACCTGCCCATGAACAAAGCCGAGGTTCTGGCGACTCTGCCCTCGCCGCTCAACGCATTCAAGATTGTGAATACGACTGAAGCCGTGGGAACATTTGTGCAGGATCGGCACACCGGAATCATGGGTGTATTCAACCGGCAGCCGGAAATGATTCCGGTCACTCTGAGTATCCACAGCGCCACGGGCGTAAAAGAGTTTCACTACGAAGTGCTGAATAATCCCAAGCTGACGCCGGTCGCGCTGATGGTGACTGTATTCAATGCGCTGCACGGCGTAAACGAATTCGGGGAAGAAATCACCTACCGCCTGGCGGGAAGCATTGGAGTGAAGGGATTCCCTGAAGTGACGATGCGCAACATGTTCGCCCCGGCAGAGAATTCGCAGCCCGCGGCGATGCAGGCGGCGACGTCGCTGGGGGAACGCTTCGGGCGCATTTATGATAATCCTTACAACGCTCCGGCGATCGCGGGCGTAAAACTGGATTTCGATTTGGTCCGCGAGCGGCGTTGGGCGCGGCTGGAGAGCGCCCGCACCGACGTTACGGAAGCCCGGCCGGGCGAAGAGATTATGCTGGAAACGGTGCTGGCCCCTTATCGAGGCGAGCGCATCGTGCAGCAGATTCCGGTGAAGATCCCCACTTCGGCGAGTAAGGGAACCTTGCGCATTCTGGTCAGCGACGGCGAAACGCTCGACCGCGTAGGCCACGGAACTGCGGCTTTCGGGCGCAAACTTGATTTGGCTTCCACCATCGCTCTCCTCAATAAAGAGCACTCCAACAATCGGGTCTATGTTTCTCTGCTCGAGGCTGATCCCGAGGCGCGTGTCGCCGACAAGGTGATGCCTACGCTGCCCATCTCTATTATGAATGTGATGGATGGCATGCGCGGCAATCAGGAGATGCTGGTGTCAGGCGAATCGAACGTTGACGAAACTGCGACGGCTCCGCTGGATTATGTGGTCTCGGGAGCGCAGTTGCTGACGATTACGGTGAAGTAGCGCGTTCTGAGTTGCGAGTCCCGAATTATCCACGAAGGCCTCCACTAGAGATTCCCATCAGGGTGTGCAAATAGGTGACGCACACCCTCGTTCTACGTGCGCTATAATGCGCACTCTTGCCTTCGTATTCACTGTTGTGTTGCTAAAGACACTTCTCTCTACATCTTCATGAGGAGGAAACAGTGTCGAACGATTTCGGTCGTCCCGAGAATCACGATCCCAAAGACCAGCACAGCCACGCTCAACCGCACCGTCACGCTTGCGGAAACCTTTTCGGTTGCGGAGAAGAACAAGGGACCGGACTTTTCCGCGAAGACATTAAGGATGCCGCATTCAATAAACAAGCCGCCGACCGGTTGCTGCACAGTGACGAAGTAAACCAGGAGCAGCTTGACCGCTTTCTGAGTGCGCGCGGCCGCTCGCGCCGCCGGCTTTTGCACGCCAGCAGTTTTATGGGAGCGCTGGCCGGCATCGGTCCCTGGTTCAATAAGCTTGCACACGCTGCGGATGCGGTGGGAACGACTACCTCGACTAATTCCTCGGCTTCGCAAAAGAAAGAAGACGAAGGCCGCGTTCATATAGTCGAGTCGAACGATAAAACTGTTCGCCTCGGGGTTTACGACACAACGCTCGAGCCTATTCTCAAGATTGATTCCGGCGATACCATCAGCTATCCCAACACGTGGTCGCATTTCTTGAACCAGATGCAGCCGGGCGTTCCTGTCGAGACACTGGCGAAGCTGCGTTTAAGCAATCCGGGACACGGGCCTCATACGATCATCGGGCCCATCTACGTGAATGGCGCTGAACCCGGCGACGTTCTCGAGGTCCGCTACAAGCGCTGTGTTCCATTTGACTGGGGAGCAGTCTTCAATAATCCGGGTTCGATTGGAACTGGATTGTTGGCGCAGGACTTTCCCGAAGGACAAGTGAAATATCTGAAGCTCGACGTACCCAACATGACAGCAGAATTTAACCGTAGCATCCATGTACCGCTCAAGCCTTTCCAGGGAACCCTGGGCGTGGCGCCCCCGGATGGTTACTATCCACCTTTATCTCCGGGAGTGACTAGTTCCGTTCCTCCCGGGCCTCATGGCGGCAATACGGATCTGAGCGAGATGGTCGAAGGCTCGACCATGTTCATTCCAGTATGGAAACCGGGAGCGTTCATCTTCACTGGAGATTCGCACGCGGTGCAGGGGGATGGCGAAATTAATCTTTCCGCGCTGGAAACTCGCATGAAGGAATTGCGGATTCAGGTGGTGCTGCACAAGCAGAAGAATTTTGCCTGGCCGATCGCAGAGACTGCTACTCACTGGATCACTTTAGGGCTGGATAAAGACCTCAACGTGGCCATGACTTTGGCCGCGCGCAATGCCATTAATTTCCTCGCCGCTCGAGCCGACCTGACCAAACTCGATGCCTACGCCTTGTGCAGCATTGCGGTCAGTTTCCGGGTGACGCAGGTGGTGGATATCGTGCGTGGGGTGCATGCCATGATTCCGAAGAATCTTTTTGTGGAGGACTTGCGGAAGCAGATTGCAGTTGTTTAAGTCTGATCGGGGGGTACAGTCAACGGCAAAACAATAAGAACCCCGCTTTTTCCATGTGACGGAAGCCATCGGTGGCCCAGGCTGCCAGGAGCATCAGAGTTGCGTTGTAGCTGGCGTGCGCGAGAAAACTTGAAGCTACCGACTTGGTCACCGCGCGCACGGTCGTGAGAACCACGCCGACAAGAAAAATAATCAGCACCGCTCCCCACGCATAGCCGTACTGAACCATGTGAATCAGGCCGAAAGGCAGGGCGGTGAGTACAATGCCCCAGACAACTCCTATACGTCGCGCGATTACCG
>Ga0209006_10005391_pt1 | contig 11610 bp, 10 predicted proteins | sample JacPin_JW_Ref_O2_FD_188567 | JGI IMG/M metagenome (GOLD analysis project Ga0209006, IMG submission 188567) | Forest soil microbial communities from Algoma, Ontario, Canada - Jack Pine, Ontario site 1_JW_Ref_O2 (SPAdes) (version 2) | ecosystem: Environmental > Terrestrial > Soil > Boreal... | reverse complement strand
AAAGCGGTGTCGTGATAGGTTGCCCGCATGACGAACGAATCCCAACAGATGGAGATCGTGACGATGACTGAAACTCATGCCCAAAAATTCGACGAACTGGAAATCGCGGAGCTTGAAAATGTTTCCGGAGGGTCTGTGTCCGGTGGCGCGAACAAAAACGCAGCTCTCGGCCACGGCAAGGATAGTAAGGATACCCAGCAAATCTTCATCGGCGCACAGTAAAGCGCCGTCGAGGAAGGACCGGACCATTCCCATTGGTCGGTCGTGCGGGTTGCCGACGCGTTACAAAACGTTGACGTCGCAATCGCCGATACCATCTCAGGGCATACCAGGCCTGGGCCAGAACGGGCGGCGAAAGCCCTCACATGGGGCGCGGATGAGCATGTCCTCTGCGCCCCCGGCGGCTGGTTGGTGGCTTTGCTGCCGTGGCAAAGATGCGGATTATCGTTGCGCCAGCGATCATGTTCTGCTGACCACGCTTGTGTCCTCCGCGTTGCCGCATTTGCTCAAGGTTGTTTTCGACCAGGAGCGGCCGGACCGCCGGACGATCCGTGGATATTGGCGAGGGATCCCATTTTCTGGGAAGCGGCTCGATGCATTTCCTTCGGGACATGCCGTGCATATCAGCGCGCTGGCTTCTGTCGCGAGCAGACTTCCTGCCAAACAACAAAATGTCATCTGGAGTCTCGGTGCCGGGTTGGTTCTGACAAGAATTGTTCTTCTGGCGCATTGGGCGAGGGACGTCGCCGTCGGCCTCGCAGTTGGCGTGCTGACGGAGCGGCTGCTAAGAAAGCTTACGGGCTATGGGCGTGAGCCCGATCGCGCAACATCTTATCCCGCCGTGTGCAAGTTCTCCCACGACGTGAGCGCCGAATCTACGATCGATGCATTGCGGCCCTAATTTATCGGGTTCGGCCCTTTGCGGGACGGGACGCTGTATTCGATTCAGGCAATCGATGGACAGACCGCACGCATGGAGCAGCTGGTGCGGAGGCCTGGGACACGGAACCTCCGTTCTCACGAATGACTGCTTATGGCGCGAAGCGGTCGGTCGCATATTGGGATTTGGAATGTCCGCTCCTGGGGGTTGAACGGAAGTCGGATTTCGAGGGCGGCAGGTCCGTTGATGACCCACAACGGACATCAGATCCGATCAATTTACGCCATTTCTCACTCGCTGCCGGGTCGCAGAGTGCTAGGCTACACGCATCGAAAAAGGGCGGAGGCAGATGCAACGACGCGAATTCATCACGTCCCTGGGAGCTGCGGCGGCTGTGTGGAAGCGCACCAAAAGGCCCACAACATTATTGCGCGAAGCAGGATACCTTTTGCTCGGCCTTGTTTCGCTCGCGACAGTGACCGGCCTGTATTTTTGGCTGGACGTGCCGCTGGTCGCCGCGGCGTTCACCTATTTGTTCGTACTTGTTCTATTGTCCCTTGTAAGTAGGCTCTCGTCCCTGATCGTTCTTTCGTTCGTTGCCGTCGGTTGCCTGAGTTATTTTTTCGCTCCTCCTATCTATAGCTTCCGCGTCGATTCCCCGCAAGACATCATCACAATATCCGCGTTTGTGATTACCTCGTTCGTCGTCAACTTCCTGGTGACGAGAGTTCGCGACGCCAACCAACGATTGGAAGGCACTAACAAGGCATTGCGGATCGAGCAGGTAAAGCGCAAGCGGGCCGAGCAAGCCCAGCGGGAAAGCGAAGACAAGCTCCTTCAAATCATCGAAACGGGGCCGAACCTACTCCGGTCAGGGGGCGCTGAAGGCAGGAAGGCCGAAGTACAGCCCGGATTGATGGCACAGGTGCAAGCCATTCTAAATGTGCTTCCGACCTATACTTGGTATGCGGCTCCACGCGGCGCCCTCACCTTCGTGAATACACGCACCGCGGATTACCTTGGAATTCCGAACGATCATCCCCTACGTTTCGGCATCGACATTGGCGCAACGTGGGACGAATGGATACCGTTGTTACATCCGGACGACCAAGAAAAAGCACGCAAATACTGGTCAAACTGTATGCGCACAGGCGAGGCCGGTGAGCTTAGTTATCGAGTTCGTAGCGGACAAGGAGACTACCGCTGGTTCCTCACTCGCTTCGAACCGCTCCGGGCAAGCGATGGAACGCTGTTACTGTGGGTTGGGGCGACTCTGGATATCGAAGAGCTCATGCGCGCGCAGGAGGCGCTGCGTGAAAGCGAACGAAGTGCACGCTCAGCCATTGACGGGATAGCCGGTCTCGTTTCGATCTTGGCCCCGAATGGTGAAGTCGAGACCGTCAATCGCCAGGTCTTCGAGTATTTTGGTCAATCCCTGGAAGAGCTAAAGAACTGGGAAGCAACCGATGCGATCCATCCTGAAGACCTTCCCCATGTTGCTGAAATTTTCACGAGAGCGCTGGCCTGCGGGATTCCCTTCCAACACGACCAACGGCTGCGGCGCTTCGACGGTGAATATCGATGGTTTGAGAACCGCGGCGTCCCAGTTCGCGATGACGCCGGCCGCATCGTGCGTTGGTACGTTCTAATGACGGACATTGAGGATCGCAAACGAGCGCTGGCGCAACTGGAGCAGATGCAATCGGATTTCGCCCACATCAATCGCGTGAGCATGATGGGAGAACTGGCCGCCTCGCTGTCTCACGAAATCACGCAACCGATCGGCAGCGCCCGCAACAACGCACGGGCGGCCATGAATTTTTTGGACAGAAGCCCTCCAGACCTGAGCGAAGTCAGGGAGGCACTCGGCTGCATTGTCGGCGATACCGATCGCGCCGGAGACATCGTTGACCGCATCCGCGATCACATCAAGAAGACGCCTCCGCGAAAGGAGCACCTTGATCTCAACGAGGCGATCAATGAGGTCATTGTGTTGGGGCGAACCGCCATCATCAAAAATGGCGTCGCGGTCCAGATCCGGCTTTCCGAGGGATTACTTCCCGTTCACTGCGATCGCGTTCAATTGCAGCAGGTGGTCCTGAACCTGATCCTGAACGCTGCCGAAGCCATGGGCTCGGTTGAGGGGCAGCCGCGAGACCTGTTGATCAGCACGGAGCAACACCACGCAGGCGTTCTCGTGGCCGTGCGCGATTCCGGGCCGGGCATCGATCCGACTCTTTTGGAGCGCGTTTTCGAGGCGTTTTACACCACGAAGTCCCACGGCGTGGGGATGGGGTTGTCGATTTGCCGGTCTATCATCGACGCCCATGGGGGCCGGCTGTGGGCAGAGGCGAATGAACCTCGCGGCACCATATTTCAGTTCACCTTGCCCGCCGCGCAGGTGGGATCATGAATTTTCTTCGGGCGTTCATTCACCGGCCGTGAGAGCTGCGCGAAGGCACCGTTTCAGCTCCTGTTGGTTGAGCGGCTTGCGGAGGTAGCCGACGACCCCATCGGTGAAGGCGCGGATTCGGTCAACATCATTGGGGTAGGCTGTCACGAGAATTGTCGGAATCGCATGACCTGAATCTATAAGGTGCCTGTGGAGCTCAACGCCGTTCGTCACCGGCATGTTGACATCCGCGATCAAGCAGGCCGTCTCGACAAGGCGAGGGGATGCGAGGAAATCGGCTGCCGACGCGAAAACCTCAACTCTATAGCCCAGCGACCTCATGAGCCTTCTCATTGACTCACGAAAGAACTGATCATCTTCAACGACCGAGACCAATGACCGTTTTGGCATACGGCCTCCCGCAGTTCGTTCAAACACGTCATACAGGCGTTCCCGAAGACGGTACCGCGGTCGCATGAGTCTGTGTAGACGTGAGCCTGCGCCAATGCGCGCCGCCGGGCAATCGCGCCCCCCATAAACTTTGGTTTATGCCTGCCCCGCGGTGCATTTAGCAAATGGGATTGTTCGGGTTCGCGGTTTGGGAATAGGTTACTGGTTGCATGGCTAATCTTACGAGGGGAGATTGGGGCGCATTTCAGCAATCATCCAACTCTGAGCGGCATTTATGCTTGATGCGACTTCTACAATCATGGTCATCGACGACGACGTCGATCTTCGTAACTCGCTCGGGCGCCTGCTGCGGTCTGTCGGCTTGAGCGCCAAGCTATTTGCGTCCGTTTCCGACTTTCTCAAATCTGAGCCGACGGAGGGGCCCAGCTGCCTAGTGCTGGATGTGAGGTTGCCGGGGCAAAGCGGTCTTGAATTCCAGCGTGAGCTCGCAGCGGCAGGCAAAGAGCTCCCAATCATCTTTATCACGGGGCACGGCGATATTCCGATGTCGGTGCAAGCCATGAAAAGTGGTGCGATCGAGTTCCTCACGAAGCCAATACACGATCAGGCGCTTCTTGACGCGATTCAGTCCGGCCTTACGCGTGACCGCGTCCGTCGGAAGAATGAAAGCGCGTTGGCCGACCTCAGAACGCGTTTCTCGACCTTAAGTCCCAGGGAGCGAGAAATTATGATGCACGTCGCGCAAGGGCGGCTTAGCAAACAGATCGCCGGCGATATCGGTATTGCCCAAGCTACAGTGAAGGTCCACCGCAGCAGGGCGATGCGAAAAATGAATGCTCGTTCGCTTCCCGAGTTTGGCCAAATGGCGGCCAAGCTCAATCTGATGCCTGAGAAATCGCAACACTCCTAGTGTTCTCAATCTCGACGACACGGTTTGCCTACCACGGCATCACATCGCGAGTAACTTGCTCGTAATATATAGCCCCAATTGAAATCATCTAGCAACGCTCTGCGCATTGCGTTCCTAAATCTCGTTTCCGCTGTCGCCTCTTCGATTCCCTACACCTTGGTTTAGCACGGGAAACTAGAGATTACGTCCGAGCTACCCGCGAGCAATTTATTGCGGCACCGGAAACCACCAGAATGGGTGTAGGGCGGCGAAACGCGGAGTCGGTCGCTATGTGCTTCGCACTCCGTCTGGCGCGGGAGCCCATGGTGTTAGACCGACGGAGCGGCACATGAGACTCGTTGTAGATCAATTCGCAGAGAGCCTTCAAACCCAAGAAACGAACCGGCCGGCTGCACATGGTTTGCCACTCCACTATTTAGCAAAAAGTTTGGCAAAGCTCCTTGAGACGGCGCGACGCGAACTCGATAGCGATCGTGAGGCAGCAAAGGCGTCGTTAATCACGGCGTCATCCATTCTGCAGTTGGAAATTGAACGTAGCTCGGGCGCTATCGACTCCTCACGGGGCGGTCTGGCGGCTTGGCAGATCCTTCGAGTGCGAGCTTACATTGAGGGCAATTTACACCGCACCATTCACATCCAGGATCTCAGTGCCGTCGCGCGTCGAAGCCCGGCGCACTTCTCACGCAAGTTCAAACTGACTGTTGGCGAGTCGCCACATGCCTACGTGGTGGGAAGGCGTCTGGAAAGAGCCTGCTACCTCATGACGACCGGTGCGGGATCACTGAGCGAAATAGCCTTGAGCGTAGGCTTTTCGGATCAAGCACATCTATGCAGGCTCTTCAGACAGGCCTTTGGTCAAAGTCCGTCCAGTTGGCGACGCGAGCGCGGCGTGAGCCCCGGAATGGCAGTCGCCTGACGCGGTAAATTTCGCCGCCGGTCTTGACGTTCGAGGCTGGCGGCACTCCAACCTTAAGGAAAACGTGATGCGAAGGTTGTTTGAGCCAAATACGCGCGCCATTGGCCGTCCTCCTGGTCCACCTGCCTGCGACGCTGTCCCTGACAGCATGATCGACGGTACACCGTCCGGCCTTCGCGACGACCTTGTGCGGCTCCTGGGCAAGAAGCAAGTTCTTGATCGTATCATCGATCTGGTCAGATACGCCGCCGACGCAAGTCCCTACCGGCTTTTGCCAAAAGTTGTGGTCATGCCGCGCAACATCGACGACGTGGCGAAGATTCTCGCTTACTGCGGGGAGGCGGGACGCCATGCTACTTTCCGAGCCGCCGGCACAAGCCTGAACGGTCAATCGCAATCAGACGATATCCTGATCGACGTCCGGCGGAATTGGTCCGGGTTTAGCGTAGAGGCGGGTGGCGAGCGGCTACGCTGCCGCCCGGGCACGATTTTGGCTCACGCCAATGCCGCCCTGCGCAAGCATGGACGACGGCTTGGCCCGGATCCGGCGAGCGGCCACGCTGCGACCATCGGCGGAGTGATCGCGAATAATGCGGGCGGCATGCGATGCACCCTGAAACGGGACGCCTATCACACCGTCTCGGCGCTGACCTTCGTCCTTCCTTCGGGAACAACCATTAACACCACGGAGCCGGACGCCGAGGAGCGTTTTGCTCGGTTGGAACCGGAGCTCGCGCGAGGCCTCACGGCGATCCGGGAGGAACTCGTCTCCGACGAGGCCCTTTCGGCGCGGATCAGGCAGAAGTTCTCTATCCGCAATACGCACGGATATCGATTATCCGCTTTTCTGGATGAGACGACTCCTCTGCGTATTTTTCGGCGATTGCTGGTCGGCTCGGAGGGAACCCTCGCATTCATCGCGGAAGCCGTTATCGAAACCCTGCCGGCGCCGGAGCTGACGACCGTTGCTTGGCTGCCGTTCTCCTCGATTGATGCCGCGGTGGCGCTGGTTCCGAGGCTGGTGGCGATGGGCGCGGAAGCAGTGGAACTCATGATGGCCACAGCTTTGACTGCGGCCGGCGAGGCCTTTCCGGGCACGCCAAACTATTGGAAAAAGCTCGATCCGCATGCCGCCGCACTGCTTGTCGAGTTCGGCGCCCAGAATGTGGAGGAGCTGACAAGCAAGGAAGCGCAGGTTGCTGAAGCCCTTAAGGACGTAACCTTACTTCAACCGCTGGAATTTATTACCACGACCGAGGCGGTCGAACTTGCCTGGCATGTGCGCGAGGGCTTGCTCGGCATTGTCGGGAAAATGCGTCCCGAGGGTTCGATGGTGATAACCGAGGACGTCTGTTTCCCGCCGCAAAGGTTGGCCCAAGGCGCGCACGATCTTCAGATGCTGCTCGCAAAACACGGTTTCATTCCGAGCGTTGCGGGACATGCCGCGCACGGAAACCTGCATTTCACGCTAATAGCAAAGCTGGATGAGGAAGAAGGAAAAGCTCGTTATTCGGCTTTCATGAAAGAGCTGGTTGAACTCGTTGTCCGAAAACATGATGGATCGCTAAAAGCCGAGCACGGGACGGGGATAAATATGGCTCCGTTTCTGATCGACGAGTGGGGAGAACAGGCAGCCGACATGATGTGGCGGATCAAGGCGCTGGCAGACCCCAAAGGCGTTTTGGCTCCCGACGTAATTCTGACGCGCAAGTCGGATGTGCATCTGCAGTCCCTCAAATCAGTTCCCACTATCGAGAATGTGACGAACTCGACCCAGTGTATAGAATGCGGCTTCTGCGAGCCGGTATGCCCGAGCCGCAATATCACCATGACCCCGCGCCAGCGAATTGCATTGCGGCGGGAAATGGCACGGCAGCCAACGGATGCTCCCGTGCTCGCTCGGCTGCAAGATCAGTACGAATATGATGGCATCCAAACTTGCGCGGGCGACGGCTCGTGCTCAATTCCATGTCCGATCGGCATCAACACCGGGACGCTTATCAAGCAACTTCGTCAAAAAGAGCATGGGGACCGCTCCGAACAAGTTGCGCTGACGATCGCCCGAAACTGGGCAACGGTTGAAAAAATCGCGCGGGCGTCATTGGCTGCAACGGAGGTCGGATCGAAGGTCGTCGGCCTCGGTGTTGTCAAATCGGTCGCCGCAATAGCCAGAGGCGTCGTGAGCAAGGACCTGATGCCGGCCGTTCCGGGTCCAATGCCTCTGCCGGCGCCATCCAGGCTGCCCAAAACCACCAAGGAAACCGCTGCCGCTGTGTATTTCCCCGCATGCATCAACCGGATGTTTGGCCGGGATCCGACGCAGTCACGCGTGGCGCCGTCGTTGCCGGAGGTTCTTGTCACGGTATCTGAGCGGGCAGGAAAGCCTCTCTGGATCCCACCCGATGTTGCAGGCCTCTGCTGCGCCACGCCTTGGAGCTCAAAAGGCTATCAGAAGGGTCATGACTACATGGCCGCCGCCATGGTTGATGCGCTCTGGCGCTGGTCAGATCATGGCCAATTGCCGATCGTCATCGATGCGGCGTCGTGCACGCTTGGTCTGGTCGAAGAGGTTGGCCGACACATCGAAATTCTTCATCAGGGCCTCAAACTAATAGATTCAGTTACGTGGTGCCGCGATCTGCTACCGCACCTGAACATCACACGAAAGTTGGCGCGCGTCGTGGTTCATCCGACCTGTTCGATGAACCATCTCGGCATCAGCGCGCAGCTGAGTGAGATCGCGTCCAGTCTTGCCGTAGAAGCTGAAGTGCCCGTGGGGGACACCTGCTGCGGCACCGCCGGAGATCGCGGTTTGCTCCACCCGGAGCTTGTTGTGTCCGCGACCAGAGATACAAAGGCCGTGCTCGATACAAAGCCCGCGGACGCCTATATTTCAGCGAACCGAACCTGCGAGATGGGACTTCTGCATGCGACGGGGCGCCCCTACCAATCGTTTGTTTTCCTGCTTGAGGAATTGAGCCGACCGGAAAGGCCCAAATCCTGATGGTGCGCGATGTTGGGGCACGTCAAGTGTTTGTTCGTGATCCTCATCGTGGACTCCTTAGCGGACTCTGCAAATGCGAAGTGCCGACCGTATTGAGCAATGTCCGCTTTGAGGGGTAACTCAGACGACATTTGCTCACACTGAGTTCTTCTCAGTTTGACCGATGCTGTCGAAAAAGTCTTTTGATTCACCGCGCCCAGATTTTTAAGACCGCTGGCGCGTCTATAAGAAAGTTTCTTGGGGGAGCCATCATCAGATGGTGAACCTACCGATGACCTCCGTAGCCGAGCTTAGGAGCCATCGAATAGCGATTGCCGCTTGTTTTGCCTTTCGGCGAGAAATTAGCTTTTCGGCGTTTTGGGACTTTTTCGACAGCATCGACCCAAAGCGGAATTGCCAGAATTATTGGAATGATGGCCTGTGGGAGCCCACACGCTCTCTGTTCAAGGTTACCGTCTAGCGAAACCGCGGGTCTTTACAATTGTTGAATTCCGAGAATTTGCTGGGCGCTGGCTCTTTCCCCCACACTTTTCCGCCGGCCCGTCGTGGATGTTCTCTGAAGTGGGCGTTGCGCTCACTGAAGTACCGGTCGATTGCGGCTTTGGCTTCATCCACCGACTGATAGTCGCTGTTGTGAATTATCGCGCGAGACATGCCGCTAAAAACGGCTTCTATCACGTTGAGGAACTGAGCCCTTGCCGGAAGGGGCGCTGTCTCGACGGTTGGCCCCCTATAACCGGCATAAAAATTGTGCTCATCGATACGTTCAAATAGCTTCTTAGAGACGTGCCACGATGCTGCGTCCCACGAGAGATAAAGCTTTCGACGGTTGCCATACTGAGCAAGGAGCACCTCCATCATACGGACCATCTCGTCAGTGTTCTTTTTAGTACTGTAAAAATGAGTAATCCGATTGGAGGACAGTTCAATGGCCGCTGTGAGAATTAGACAGCCCTTCGACCGCTGCCACTGCGGGACGAGCCTATTCTCATTTGGGCCAACAAGCACTCGTCCTGGCTGCGCCTTTACCGCGAAAGGTCCGAATTCATCGATCGAAAAGAAAGCTTCATCGGCTCTCAGTGCAGAGAGAATAGACTGAATGTGGCAGAGCTTCTCAGAAAATTCAGGATCATTAGAGGTCAGTACCACGCGCGCTTTGCGCCAACGGTATCCTGCCTGCTTCACAATTTTTCGAATGACGTCCTCCCCGGCCGGCTCGCCTGTTTCCTTCATTATTCGGGACAAGTCGGCCATTTTCCACGTAGTGCGATTTATGCCAAAATTGCTGGGCGGTTGATGAAGCAGACTGAAAACCGCCTTTTTCACCGCCTCGCTATCGAATTTTCGAAGCGGACTGACGCGCGGAGCGAATAGCGCTTCTGTGCCGCCCTCATCGAACAAGCGGACGTAGCGACGGTAGGTTTGTCGACTAAGATTGAGCGCGCTACAGATCGCGCCAGTTTGCAGGCCCTTTCGGTTTGCCAATATCGCTATTGAACGCCGTCGATCCCCCAAGTGTCCCCGCTTTAATCGTTGAAGAAGTATTTGTTGGTCCGGGTTGCCGATGAGTGAGCGCGGGAGTTCCTCGGCATTGCCGTAGTTATGAAGCATCGCCAAAAACCAAATATGTGCCGACTGTTTGGGAGAAGTGTTTAGTCGTCCATTGCGAGCTAAGATTGCAGTAATCGTTGACGGCGCGGGCACGACAGCGGCACCTAAAAGTTCAAGGTGTGAAGCAATTCTCCGACCACCCCACCTCGGGTGATCCGCTCGTATGGAAAGGATAGCGAGTTCAGTGGCCTTGGAAGAGCGCGACGGCCTCCGCTGAGGAGCACGCGAACGATCTCGCAAGCCGCTTTCGTCCTCCGTTCGATACCTGTGTAAGGTTTGATAACCAGTCTTCGGACTAATGTTAAATTGCCTGCAAAGACGTCGGATATTTGATTTCGGGGATAGCGCAAGCAGTACAAAATTACGCCGCGCCTCAAAAATGGAGTTTGCCGTCCATGGCATGTGAGCCTCCTAACCGGCATGTTGGATCGAGCCTTGGAATATTTTGCCACCGACCCAGACAATGCACGAGCCCGATCATGGCACAAACCGGACCAACCGGGTCAGTCTGATGATGTCCGTTGTTCGGGGTAGATCGGAAGTGGCTGGCAGAGGGTCAAACTGGCGCGATTGACCCCAACCGGACATCGAGAATCTGATCAGGATCAGGCGGCCATTTATCATTGCTCAGGGGTTCCATGCTGCTACTGTTCACCGATTGCGCTCGGTGGTGTCACATGCGACGGCGCGAATTAGTGAAGCCTTTTCGCTGTGCGACTGAAGAGTGGTCGCGGGATGCGCGTCAACTAGACGTGTTGAGTCGGCTGTTCGTGGTGGTCGCTTGCCTGTTCCTGCTGGCATCGCATCCAGCCGCTGCGCTCGAGCAAGTTTCCCTGCAGCTCAAATGGAAGCACCAGTTCCAATTTGCAGGCTACTATGCGGCACTCGACCAGGGTTTCTATCGGGACGAGGGACTCGACGTCAGTATCCGAGAGGGCGGCCCCGACATTGACGTCACCGAAGCAGTCGCCACGGGTAAGGCAGATTTTGGCGTGTGTAGCGCCAACGTTCTGCGCGATTGGACGGCGGGTCGCCGCCTGGTCGTATTGGCTGTCATCTTCCAGCACTCCCCGGCCATCATTTTGGTTCCACGACGGGCCGACATCAGGAACGTCTCGGAACTACGCGGTCGCACGCTCATGGACGCGCCGGGTAGCGACGAACTCGCCGCAATGCTGAAGCACGAAGGCGTGGATTACAATGCGCTATCACGCATCGCTCACGAGGGCGATCCACGCGACCTCCTGGCTGGCAAGGCGGATGCGATGGTCGCATACAGTAGCAACGAGCCTTTCGTCCTTGAACGTCTCGGCGCGGCGTACCGGACGTTCTCACCGAGCACGTACGGAATCGACTTCTATGGTGATAACCTGTGCGCTTCCGAAGCGGAAGTTAAGGCCCACCCGGAACGGGTCGCGGCGTTCCGGGCGGCAAGCCTAAAGGGCTGGGCCTACGCGATAGCGCACAAGGACGCGACGATCGATCT
>Ga0209006_10005388_pt1 | contig 11612 bp, 11 predicted proteins | sample JacPin_JW_Ref_O2_FD_188567 | JGI IMG/M metagenome (GOLD analysis project Ga0209006, IMG submission 188567) | Forest soil microbial communities from Algoma, Ontario, Canada - Jack Pine, Ontario site 1_JW_Ref_O2 (SPAdes) (version 2) | ecosystem: Environmental > Terrestrial > Soil > Boreal... | reverse complement strand
CCGTCATAGACGCCGTCCGTGTATAGAAAGAGGATATCTCCCGGACTCATCAGCGTGAGCTCGGCGACACCGGAAGAGTTCAACCTGCGGTCCCGAGGCTGCAGCGAGAAATATTTGTTGCGGTCCGGATCATCCTCGGGGATCTGCAGCCCAAGGGGAAGTAATTGGACCATTTGGTCCGCTGGAATCTTCATGAACTTGAGATATTCCGCTGAGAACACGAGTGGGGGCGGATGTCCAAAATTCACGAACCGAAAATAACCTTGAGGGTGTATTTCCCCGTACAGCATCGTGGCGATCTCTCTCGCGTTTTCCTTTTCGGTTCTGCCCAGTGCGTTGCGAGCGGTGACCGATTGCGCCAACCGAAGGTTCAGCTTTTCAAATAGCTCAGGTGTCGTTCTGCCGCGCCGGTCAAGCTCGGCGAGCATCAAAGCATGAAAAGTGTCGTGCACCGTGGACGCAATCTTCGCCGAGATAATGCCATGCCCTTGCGCGTCCACCACTAGGACTCCCGCCATGCTGTAAAGCGCTTGCAGACTTTCCGCAACTCGCGCCTGCTCCGAGCTTTTTGCCTCTCTATAATGAGTTTCTATCTCCGGCGTGTAATTCGGCCTCGACTTCAGCCACTCCACATGGTCGTCCACCGAATTATGTGGCGTAGCGCCCGGTGCTAGCGGCTGAAGAAACTCCGTCGACAGAGTCTGGGCCCGTCGAATCCGTGCATCGATGTCGTAACGCTGCTGAAAATTGATGTACTCGAACAAATCGCCACCGACGGTGCCAGCGGGTATGGAATTTCCGTACATCTCAATGCCCGGTATGTGTGGAATTGAACCTTCCACCGGCATTAGCCGCTGGCGCAAATATTCATCAATCCCCGGTTCGGTATAAGGCTCGTCCATTGGAAAAGCGCGCAACCGCTAACGGGCGCGTGCCAAATTCTCGCACATTTGATGACTGAATCTCTGAGGAAGCCTCGAAACAGAAGTGACCGACCTCTGGCAGAGGTCGGCCACCCAGCGCCACGATTTGAACCTACAACGCGAGAGAATACCGATGCCATTGAGGCTTGTCTGGTAGAATTCCGTGAACTGTGGGGAGTCTTGTGTGCGGGAAGAATTAGCTTTGCGCACGCACCTGCCATAAACGGGGTTACCAGCCATGTCGGATGTCACGCCGATCGTGTTCATTGTCGACGATGACGTCTCTGTGCGCGAATCACTGGAATTGCTGATCCGGTGTGAAGGCTGGCGCCCGGAGACATTCGCGTCTGCCCAAGAATTTCTCGACTACCCACGAGTTCTTGTCCCCAACTGCCTGGTGCTTGATGTTTCTCTTCCGGGTGTTAACGGGCTAGACCTCCAGGGTCTCGTTGCCGGCGAACGGACGGACATGCCGATCATCTTCATCACGGGCCATGGCGATGTGCCCATGACGGTCCAGGCCATGAAGGCGGGGGCTGTCGAATTCCTGACGAAGCCATTCAATGATGATGTGCTGTTGACCGCCATCCGGGCAGCCCTTGAACGTAGCCGGATTGCGCTTAGCGTGGCGGCGGAGATGCGGGTGCTCCGAGAGCGTTATGCGTCACTATCGCAGCGCGAACGGCAGGTTATGGGGTTGGTGGTCTCCGGTCTGTTGAATAAACAAGTCGCCGGGGAACTCGGTATCAGCGAGGTCACGGTGAAGGCACACCGAGGCAAGGTGATGCAGAAGATGAAGGCTGACTCGCTCGCCGATCTCGTAAGAATGGCTGCGAGACTCCGCCCCGCGCCCGCAGCGATTGCGGCGGCGTAACGGCCAAGTTCACCGTCGTAATTAAAGGAAAACAGTATGAAGAAGACCACCGCGCCGATTTCCCTTGCCGGTTCCCAACTCGGCGAAGTGCGTCATGTCTGCGCATTTTTCAATAGCGACGACGAAGAATATCGCGTGCTCCTTCCGTTCATCACGGACGGCTTCGAGTGTGGCGATAAAGCGGTTCACGTCGTCAATCCGGATCAACGTCACGACCATCTGCAGCGGTTGGCCGCGGCAGGCGTCGATCCAGCAGCCGCTGAGCAGAGTGGGCAATTAGAAGTTCGGATCAATACCGAAGCATACATTCGGGCCGGCCGTTTTGATCAGGATCGAATGCTGGCAGCGTTCGAGCAGATGGCTAGCGGCAATGCAAAGGGTGGATTCCCGCTGAGCCGCATTTGCTGTCGGATGGACTGGGCAATTGAAGATCAATCCTACATTGACGATCTCGTGGAATTCGAATCGCGCGTCAATGATGTTTGGAGTAGTCATGACGACGCGGTGATCTGCACCTACCAGCTCGGCAAATTTGGAGGCGACACGGTGATCGACATCATGCGGACACATCCCATGATCATCATCGGTGGCCTCCTGCATCGGAATCCGTTCTACGTGCCGCCCGAGGAATTCCTGCGTGAGGTCCGCCAACGTCGGGCCATGCGGCCTTCCCCGTCCTCCACGGCTGCCTGATATGGAAGTCCCACCCGATCTTGCTCCCGGCGAAGTCAAGCACCTTCAGCGGTGCATTAACGATCTGATCAGCCTGCTTGCTCTTCCCGCCGTCTGGAGCGGCGGCGATCCCTCCCAGGTTCTCCATACCTTGCTCGATGCGCTCATGCGCATGCTGCGCCTCGACCTGATCTCCGTGAGACTGACAGATCCCGTTGACGGTGCGCCTGTTGAGATCGTTCGAATCGCCGAGCCACCAACATCAATACGAGGACCGATGCCTTCGGCGGGCGAGATCTGCGAGGCGCTCAGCCAGTGTTTGAAAAACGATTCACGGAAATGGCCTCCACTGCTTCGCAACTTGCTGGGTGAGGGAGACGTGTCGATCGTTCCTCTGCCACTAGGGTTACAAGGCGAACTCGGCGTAATCGTGGCAGCGACTGAGCGTACGGATTTTCCGCGACAGACGGAGGCACTTCTTCTGAGCGTAGCCGCGAACCAGGCGTCGGTCGGTCTACAAGAGGCTCGTCTTCTGAGCCATCAGAAGCGGCTCGCGAGCCAACTTGATCAACGGGTCGTGCAGCGGACTGCCGAACTTGCCGCCGCCAACGAAGAGCTCAAAAAGGAACTTGCTGAACGCAGACTCGTAGAAGAACGGCTCGGGCAGGAGGAAAGGGAACTGAATCGCAGTGAGGTCCGCAAGGCAGCGATCGTGGACTCGGCGCTCGACTGCATTGTGACCATCGATCACGAGGGCTGCATCACTGAGTTCAATCCCGCGGCGGAGTACACCTTCGGCTACCCTCGGGACGAAGTCTTGGGAAAGCATCTGGCCGACGTTATCATTCCACCGTCTCTTCGGGAGAAGCATCGGCAGGGTTTTGCTCGCTACCTGGCCACGGGCGAAGCGCGAATGCTAGGGAAACGCCTCGAGATCATGGCCGTACGTGCTGACGGAAGCGAATTCCCCGTCGAGCTCGCAATCACACGCATTCCGCTGGAGGGGCCGCCGTCCTTCACCGGCTATCTGCGTGACATCACGGAACGCAGACGGGCGAGGCAGGAACTACTGCGCAGCGAAGCGTTTCTCGCGGAAGCCCAGCATCTTAGTCGAATCGGTAGTTTTTCCTGGCGTGTGCGGACAGACGAAATCACCTGGTCAGAGCAGCTTTATCGCATCTTCCAGATTGACCCGGGTGCGCAGGTAACCTTTGAACTGATCGGTACTCGAATCCACCCTGAAGATTTATCGGTGTTCCAGGAACATATCGAGCGATCGCGCCGGGACCGAAGCAATGTGCAGCTCGAGTTCCGCTTACAGATGCCGGACGGCGCGGTCAAGTACGTACACGTCGCCGCTCATATCCGGGGCGATCACGACCAACTGGAATACATCGGCGCAGTTCAGGACGTGACAGAACGCCGAGCCTCCGAAGAGGCACTCAGCAAGGCCCGATCGGAGCTCTCACAGGTGGCCAGGGTTACAAGCCTCGGAGTACTGACGGCGTCCATCGCACACGAGGTCAACCAGCCGCTATCGGGCATCGTCACCAACGCCAGCACGTGCCTGCGGATGCTGGCCGCCGATCCTCCCAATGTTGATGGCGCGCGAGAGACCGCTCGGCGCACGATTCGCGATGGCAACCGCGCCTCTGAGGTGATCTCTCGATTGCGCTCACTCTATGGCAAAAAGGACCCCACGATCGAATCGGTCGATCTGAACGAAGCTGCCGGAGAAGTGCTTGCGCTGTCCTTGAGCGAGCTTCAGAGAAATCGTGTCATCGTGCAGCAGGAACTTGCCGACGGTCTTCCTCCCGTTGCAGGCGATCGTGTGCAATTGCAGCAGGTCATTTTGAATCTTCTCCGGAACGCTTCTGACGCAATGAGTACGGTTGAGGGTCGCCCGCGCCAGTTATTGATCAGAACCCAAGCAGACGGAGACGGTCGCGTACGTTTGACGGTGCAAGACGCGGGAGTGGGGTTTGCCCCTCAGGCTGCGGACAGGCTCTTCGAATCGTTCTACACCACGAAGAATGACGGTATGGGAATTGGACTCTCTGTCAGCCGGTCCATAATCGAAAGTCATCATGGTCGACTGTGGGCAACGCTGAACAATGGTCCGGGGGCAACGTTTTCGTTCTCGGTTCCGCACGCATCCGAGGCCGCGACGGCCGACGACAGTAATCGCGCCATTCGGACTCCTGACGTGATCGATGCGGCGTGAGGATCTGTCCTGTACGAGCCGTTACTGGAGTTGCTAAGGGATGGACCTTGCAGCGTGGCGTTTGGATTCTGGAACCGTTCTTCGCCTCCGATCGGCAAACCAATACTAAGGTGCAATAGACAGCGCCTCCGGATGGGCGCACTGTGGTCCAGTGGAGTATTTCCTGAAAAAGATCTCTTTCGAGAACAGTCTCGTCGTCAATGCGCTGCGCGGATTTGGTATGCGCAGCACTCCCCGACCCACCCATCGATTTCCTCAACCAGCCCGGTGCGAACAAACGGGTCCTGTCGTCCCCGAAACTTGTGACTGCAAGCGCGGGTTGAAAACTCTATGACAGTCACGCGTTCGCTGGTGTCAGTGGTCGATGACGACGAATCTGTGCGCGAGTCGTTGCCCGACTTGATAAAAGAATTCGGCTTCGCAGCCCGCGCGTTCTCGTCGCCGGAAGAGTTCCTCGCGTCCGATTGCGTCGGCCAATCGAAATGCCTGATCCTCGACATCGCCATGCCGGGGATGAGCGGACCGGACCTTCAGCGGGAATTGAAGCTTCGCGGGCTGGCGATCCCGATCATCTTCATCACCGCCAGCACAGATAAGACTGTCCGCCCGCGCCTGCTCGAACAGGGCGCGGTGGAGTGCCTGTTCAAGCCATTCAGCGACACAGCTCTTCTTGAGGCCGTTAATTCAGCACTTCACCTGAAGTGACGGGCCGTTTTCGATCGTGGCACGAGTTCAGGCCGTTCTTTCACGGAATCGACGTGTTCAGTTCTTCTACACAAACGGTTCGAGTTTGGCCAGGATGGTCGGTAGATATTCCGCGACCGTCGGATGAATATGCATGGCGCGCTGGATGACCATGTACGGCGCCTTCGCATACATCACGTCCAGCAGAACGTGAATCACTTCGTCGCCTCCGACTCCAAGAATCGCAGCACCCAGAATTTGTTTCGTTGCTGCATCAACGCAGATTTTGATGAAGCCCTGGGTCTCACCTTTTTCGTAGGCTCGGCTCACTTGACTCATCGGATATTTCGCAGCGAGGGCACGTCGTCCGGATTTCCGTATGTCTGCGTCTGTCATGCCGCATCGCCCCAGCGGCGGGTCGATATATAGAGCATAGGCTTGAATCCGGTCGGAAACCCGGCGATGGTCACCGTTAAAGAGATTGTCCGCAACGATCTCGTAGTCGTTATAGGAAGTATGCGTGAAGGCGCCGCGGCCGTTGCAGTCCCCCAACGCCCAGATGCCGGGCACGTTGGTTTGGAGTTGATCGTCGACCGTGATGTAGCCGCGTTGGTCCGTCGTGACCCCAGCCCGTTCGAGGCCCAGGTCGCTTGTGTTGGGGACACGCCCGACTGCCAGAAGCACGTGCGTGCCTGTCACTTCCTTCGGGTCTTCATTGCATTCCATGCGGACGGAGACTCCGCCATCGCGTTTCGCCAGCGAGATACATTCCGCATTCAGCCGGATGTGTATGCCCTCAGCCTCCAGGATTTCGCGCACAGTTTGGGAGACGTCCTCGTCCTCCCGTCCAATCAGGCGCGGTCCCATTTCCACAATCGTAACTTCGCTCCCGAGCCGACGATAGATCTGAGCGAACTCCAGCCCAACATAACTTCCGCCGACGATTACGAAATGCTCGGGCAAGAAATCGACGTCCATCATCGATGAGTTGGTGAGGAATGGTACGTCATGAATCCCCGGCATGTCGGGGATACGGGCCCGCCCGCCAACGTTGATATAGATCTTGTCGGCTTGCAGAACTTCATCGTTGACGATGACAGTATTCGAGGACTGAAAGCGGGCGTGGCCCTGTATGACCGTACAATTTGTCGTCCCTCGGAGCCATTTCTCCACTCCCTTGTTCGACCTCGCGGAGGCTGCATCTTTGCGGGCTTTCACCTGCTTAATATCGACGTGCACATCATCAGCGAAGAAACCATATTCTGCTCCTCGGCGGGCAACATGGATCGCGTAGGCACTCGCCACGAGCGTCTTTGTCGGGATGCATCCCGTATTCACGCAGGTGCCGCCAAATTTATGGCGTTCGATAATCGCTATGCTTTTTCCGGCACCCGCAAACCTAGCCGCGAGGGAAGGCCCTGCCTGTCCCGTCCCGATAATGATTGCGTCGAAGTGCTTCATCGTGGTGGTCAACGTGCCTCCTCGATGTGGAGCTTTCCGTCCTTCGCCGCCTCTTCGGGGGTTTTGCCGTCCTGACGCGCGACAATGTAGGCGGCGTACCAGCCCGACCAGTGGTGCTTCGGAGCCGTAGGTTCGTATTCGCTGTGGTGCTTCTCAGCCTCTAGCAGGAACCCGGTCAGCGTCGCGACATCCAAATTACTAATTCCTCGTCCAGGCAGCCGCGCAGTAACTTCCTGAAGCAGCCATCCATTGCCGTCGGGATCACGAAATGTCGCGAACGAGTTGTAGGTGGCATGCTCGGGTGCTGGCCCGCTGACGCGACCGCTGCCGTCGCTCCGGAACTGAGCCCCCGGCGTTCCGGGGTGGAACACGTCACTCGCCTCAATCCCGCGTGCGACAAGATCTTTGCGCGCTGCCTCAACATCGGAGACGATCAGGTAGAGGCCTTGAGCCGAGCCGGGCGCAGCGGATGTTATTTTCTTGCCGAACTGCACCGAGCACCCGGAGCCGGGCGGCGTGAACTGGACAACCCGGAAGCCGTTATCGAATGGGAAATCTGCGTCGAGCCGCCATCCCAGCTTCTTATAAAACTCTTTCGCACGGTCGACATCCGCGACCGGGATGACGATGACTTCCAGTTTCACATCCATGAACCTTACTCCTTAATCTGCACCTGTCTTTTAGATAATTCGTTCACCGCGTCGAGGTACAACTCAGGCTGCGCCCTTTTCTCTCGACTCACTGTTCCGGGCTTCAATGGCTTTGACGGAATTTACAAACGCTTTTTCCAAAACGCCCTTGCCGACGGTCCCGACGACTAGGCCGAGCAGCCATCCCTTGAGGTTCTTGCCCTCGCGTACGACGACAACGTCAATGTCGGTCAGGCCGTCGGACCGGCGCTTGAAAGTGTAGGTGTGGCCCGACGCGCCTCCCCAAGTGTTGGAATCGGTGGTTGTGAGGACGACGTGGTTGGGATCGGACCAGTCGTAGTGCAGACGTTCCCAGATGCCGCTGGAGCCTTCCGTGACGTCGGCTTCTGACGGGCCCCGGCTATGCACTTTGAGGTACTCGTCAGTGCTGTTGCCAAAGAGCTTCGCGCGGCCTGGCCCGAAATCGGTGAGCCCGGCGATGTACTGCTCGGGCGTCGAGGTGGTTGTCTGGTGCAAGTGGATTGCGGACATGCGTTCTCCTTATTGTTTTGCTCTTCGAAATTAAGGCGTGTAACGGGTAAAAACAAAGTCGCGATCTTTGCCGGACTCGTGGCAAAAAAAGCACGTCTTGTGCACGGCCTCGTCGTCGGGTTTGCCGTTAGTGAATTGAGCGGCCTTGGCGAAGGCGACCCTTCAGTCCCCATGTAAATCGGTAATCAACCGGAAACCTCGAACATCGAGTTTCCCATCCAGAAGCGTGGCGGCGTCCGCGATGAAACGTCGGAGGACCGGATTCTCCCGATGTCGGTTGAAATGTTCTTGCGATTCGTAGCGCTCGTAAATGAACCACGAAGCAGGATCTCCGGTAGAGCGATGCAAATCATAGATCATCACTCCGCTATCGGAACGAGACGCTAGAACAAGCTCCTCCAGCCGCCTCGCAAGCTCTTCTTCCTTTCCAGCTCTGCTGCGTAGAAACACAGCGTTAGCGATGCGCTCTGTCATCTTCGTTTTCCCTCATGAGTATTCCGGTCGATACCGCTCACACGGTCTTCTTCAGCTAGGCGGCGACGAACTGCTGTCCGCCGTCGATGTCATAGGTTGCGCCCGTGAGGGCGGTGTTGGTCATGATGTGTACGGCGAGCGCGGCCACGTCAGCCGGCCCAACGACGCGTCGGATGGGAAGCGTGGTGCGAAGCTGGTTGCGACGTTTTTCAAGCTGATCGCCCAGCAGTTCGGCGGACAAAGGCGTATCCACGAATCCTGCGGCGATGAGGTTGACCCGCACCGGCGCGATTTCAAGCGCCAGGTTAGCGGTGAGGATTGGGAGCGCAGCGGTGACTGCGCCAGCGATGCTCATGCCGATCGCTGGGCGTCGACCGCCAGTGCCGCCCATGAAGATCAGTGCTCCTCCGGGTCTCACTTTGCTGGCAGCGCCGCGGGCGACGTAAAGCGCTTGTAACAGGTGCTCACCAATAAGATCGCGAATCTTCGCGAAGTCCATATCGGCGAGGCGTCCGTAGTATGGTCGGCCGGCGGTCACCATCACGTGGTCAATCATCGGCAGGTCGCGAAAAAACCGCTCGATCGCAACAGGGTCCGAGGCGTCGAAGGCTGCCGTGCTCAGCGCATCGACCTCGCTCGCCGCCCGCTTGAGGCGTTCGGGGTTCCGGGCAGCGAGAATCACCTTTGCCCCCTCTGTGCGGGCGCGGCGCGCAGTCTCAAGCCCGATGCCGGCGCTTCCGCCGATTACGACCACGGTTTGTCCCAGGAGTTCTGGTTCCCGCTGGATATGAGAGGCAGTGACTGCATTACTCATAATTCCTCCGATCAGCCTGACGCCAATTAGGCCAGAATCGCGATGACGAATCTATTGGACGAACGTATCGATTGCCACCAAAGTATAGATTCGACGTATGGCGCAGAGTAGCGCGTAATTTATTCCACGGATCCCGATACCAAGGTATTGCCGATACCATCGTTCAATTGATTCGCCGGACTATCTCGGATGTAATCCCTCCATCGCAGCCGATGCGGTCGACGAGCGACATCGCAAAAACTGTCAGGAGAAAAGCGATGAGTATTATCGATAAGGCGCTAGAAGCAAATCGCAACTACGCAAAAAACTACAATCCAGCGCTGGGGAAACATCCCGCCCCCAAAATCGTGGTTGTAACCTGCATGGATCCACGGCTCTCAGACCTGCCAGGAATATTGGGTCTGCCGCAAGCCGATATCGACGTTATCCGAACCGGTGGACCGGCGGTAACGGAAGATGTTCTCGGGGAAATTGTTGTTTCCAACCGCATCCTCGGAAGCACAGAGATACTGCTTCTCAACCACCCCGGCTGCGGGTTCACGACGTTCCCAGATGAGGATCGGAACGCGAAGCTGAGCGCTTCTACCGGTGATGAGACGCCCGCTCCGATGCGCTCCTTTCGTATAAGGACCCCGAGGAAAATACCCGGGAGCAGATCAAAAAAGTCAGGGCGCATCCTTGGATTTCCAAAGATGTCCGCGTTCGCGGTTTCATTTTTGATGTGGACACTGGCAGATTGGGCGAAGTCAAATTACTGGAAAACGAGCGCGCTGCCGGATCGGAGCTCAAACTAAATGTAGCGCGGGCAGGCACAGCGCTTTGCAGACTTGTGGAGGAAACGCCGTGGGTTTGAAATCTGCAATCTAAAATCTTCAATCAGTTATGGCTGACTGGGGTCCACACGCCCGAATCTTAATCTCAACGTTGCCCGCTGGGCAGGGCGCGGACACTTCGCGCGTTACATGCGCTGAAAGTGCAGCATACGAGCGAGCCACTCATGAGATGACTTCGCCTAGGGTTGGTATCCGTCCGCCATCCACTTTGCGAATAGCTCAATGCGAGCCTGTGGCCAGGGACCCTCCCCTCTCGGGGGCGGGGGCGGCATTACCGCGCCACCGATTCCCCGAATGCGGTCGTAAATGGCGGTCGCATTCGTCTTGACGTCATCATAACTTCCCAAGTTGAACGCTTTGCTCATGCCTCGAATGTCTCGCTCCGTAAAAAGCGGGCGAATGTCTTCTTGAAAGCTCGTCGGTTTCGTCATTGTTCCTCACAGCCATTGGATTATACGTATGCGGCGCTCGTGCCTCGTGACTCTAGACCGGAATGCCACTGCTCACCTGTTCGTTCAGCCGTCTGGATAAATCGTAGTGTACGACTCGTCACGTCTCGCTGTTTGTAAAACATCGCCATAGACTTTCGAAGCACGCCCGCCAAGATCGGTTTTGAACGCCTCCCATCCTCAACAAGAATCTCCACTCAACCCAAAAGTCTTGAGTGGCCCACCGTCGGCGTCGGGAATCGCGTTGCGCGCTGCCCCTAGCGCGCGATTTGGCCCAGGTAATATCCAAGCCGATTTTCGACGTCCCCCGGCTTGTGGAATCCGCTCGCCATCAGCGCCTTGATCCCCTCCTGCGCCGCAGGTCGCCCAAGCGAAGCGATGCATGCATCCCACCCGGCGCCGAGCTCGACATCTGGCGGCAAGCTGGTGTTGACGAGGCGCTTGGTCTGAGCGATCGCCCATTTGTCGAACTTGGCGATCCGGGTCGCGAGCGCTTCCACAAACGCATCCAGGTCGGCGTCGGGCAGAGCGCGATTAATGTAGCCGTAGGTCTCGGCCTGGTCTGCCCTAATATCTTCCGAGCTCAAGAGCACCTCAAGGGCGCGGTTTCGACCGATGAGTCCCGGAAGCCGAGCCATCGGGCCGCCGCCGGCGACCATCCCCACGCCCACCTCCCATTGCGAGATGATGGCCTTCTCGCGGCTGGCAAAACTCATGTCGCAGGCCAGCGTGATCTCGCTGCCGTTACCGGTCGCACGGCCGCGGATGAGGGCGATCGAGGCGACTGGCAAGCGGGTCAGACGCGCGAGAAAGTCCGGCCAGCATGGCAAGCCTGTGGGCCCCGCCGGCATTCCGGTCAGGTCCTCAAGCTTGGCCGTGAAGTCAGAGTGATTCAAGAAATAGTCGTCGACCGCGCTTTCAAACACCACAACTCTCACCTGCTCGTCGGCCTCAAGAGCGTTGATGACTTCCTGGAACTGCTTGACCATTACCGGTCCCATGACATTGATTGGCGGATTGTCG
>Ga0209006_10005387_pt1 | contig 11615 bp, 15 predicted proteins | sample JacPin_JW_Ref_O2_FD_188567 | JGI IMG/M metagenome (GOLD analysis project Ga0209006, IMG submission 188567) | Forest soil microbial communities from Algoma, Ontario, Canada - Jack Pine, Ontario site 1_JW_Ref_O2 (SPAdes) (version 2) | ecosystem: Environmental > Terrestrial > Soil > Boreal... | reverse complement strand
CATTCACTATCGCGCCCTCCGTCCGGCCCTCGTTCTTGTTCTCCTTCCCTAGTCCAACAAAGACGGAGACTCGATGATGGCAGAACCAATCATTCCAACGGTGTTGAATCTGCAAAAATTGTAACAGCAAATCGTGGAGCCTGTGCTACATTCATCCAGCCACTGCATCGCGCCAAATCATCGCTATCTCCACCAACTACTCCTCTCCCAATTCACCCTCGAGGTAGCCCGTGTTCGATTCCTAAGGAATCAGACACGGTGAAAGAAGCCCCTTTCCCTCGGATTCGTGGGACTCATCTCGAACGACTTTTTTTCTCGATCCCTGAACATAATTCAAAGACATGTACTATCTGCCGTCGTCGGTACCGTCCTGGGTTATCATCGGTTCGCCAGCCATGGCCGCCGTGGTTGGGAAAACGTAAAATAGGACACACTGCTGCGGATGGTGAGGACGAAGGCTTCGTTGAAGGCCCAGAAGACAGTCATGGTCACACCCCTGTTCCTTCCTTGCACACAAAACGGAAAGAGAAACACGATCAGTCCGGCTTAACTGGTAGAGTGCACAACTGGAAGACGAACGACGGACGAAAGTGTTTGCCACCACAGACTGTGCTAGCAAGAGTCCTGCGGGAACTGGAGGATGATTTCGCTCACTATAAAAGGTCGGTGGTTGGATCATTATCAACGCTATGAGATGCTGACCTCACGTAGCATCTATGTGGAGCTTGCTGATGAGTACAAAATATTGGATGCAGTCTCCGACGTACCGAAGCGAAAATTGGTCGCTCATCACCTCCGGGATGTCATTGATGTGCTGGAGCAAAAGGTCTGTTCTTATCAGCATGTTGATCTCGACCTCTCACTAGTGACTTTCTGCAGGGGGACCAGATCTCATCATTGTATAATCTATTGACGTTCAAAGATCAGCCTTATCCTGCACCATCAGCCTTTTCCAACGCAGTGGATTCGGGGAGTTGATGTAGGGTACATACATTATTTAAATAATGAGCGGACATTTGTCTCTGTGAGAGTGCGCGAGAACGATGCAAGTAAGGTCGCGTCCGTCACACTTGTGACAGATCGCGTCTTCATGTCCGCTATAATCACCAATTCGTCTCACGGACCTGGTCGAACTTGCCTCGCCTTTTCAAGAGATGGCTCGTAAGAATTTGGGGCTTTAAGGCAAAACCCTCCGCTAATGAGCTTGTTGGATCAGCATTGCGTATACTGGAGGCTCAGATTGCATTGTTCGCATCTGGAAGACAGCACTTGGCGTGAGTCAGGAACCAGAAGTGGCCTCCGAAGCAGAGAACGCTATTACATCGGTTTCAACTGCAGTCCGTCTTCCTATCCTCTATTCATGTTGTCCTCTGAATCTGGCGGCGATAGAACGATTGCTGGCTTTCAGGTAGTGCGGACTCCGAAGTTCGACGTTATACCAAACATAAAGCCAGCTTAACTGGCTTTGTTACGAATACTCCCGGACTACCCGTGGAGTGTGTCTCTATTGATCCGAGTGGCAGGAAAGCGGCCGTCACGTCTCAGTGTGTACTATGATTCTGTAGTACCGTGTCGGATGGATATCCTGAAGCCTCTTTTTATCTAGGGACTTGTCGGTTAGACTCGTGGAATTGGCGGATACCAGTAAAATTTGCCTATTAGCTGGACACACAAAAGGAGTACGAAGGGCGAGCTGGCACCCATCCGGTTTAATTCTCGTGTGTCCCATCCGTTTACCGTTCCATGCCCTCATATTGTCCTTCCTAGACGACATGCGGGTCTGACGGAAAAATCATAGTGTGGGATGTTTCAAGAGATGAACCAAAACTAGAGAAGACCATCGAGGGTATTATACCAGCCGTGACCGATGTACAGTAAGTCCCATTTCTTGATTGGCGTGCTGTGTTCCCTAACATCACAGACCGGACTATGTGCACGACTGTTCCGTGGTATGGCATCCGTCTGGTCATCATTTCTTCGCCGCTTCTCGGAGTCACGGTGAGTGACCTAGTTTCACCTGAATCCTTTTGACCAAGATTGCATGTAGAAATCGTGAGCATTTCTCGGGAGACTTGGTCCAAAACTTCCACGCTTGTCGACGATGCTGTTTCGGGTGTTGTTACAGCACTTTCTCTTTCAGGAAGTGGCGCATATCTGGCTTCAGCGACTACTCATAGCTCGGATGTAATGGTCTGGTCTACGTCAACCGGGCAGTTGCTTTTTCGGTAGGCATCCCTGTCATTCGGTTTTTATTGGATCTGAGGCCTCAACGGTCGTCCTCCTTAGGCAACCCAGGGCTTCCACCGCGACAATCACGCAACTCTTGTTTTCGCCAACCCAAAACCTCCTCGCATGGACGGACACTGATGGGAGTTTCTCCCGCTGGTCAAAACCGATCCCGGATAGCATCCCGGTGTCGATGAAGACCTTGCCGTCCAGCGGTTCGGTCACTGTCGATCCATTCTTGTTTGAGCCTGACGCGATACCTGAACGGGAAGGCGATGACGTGGGCATGGCTGGTTTGGAGGACGACTGGATCATTGATGACACCGATGGCGAAATCGTTGACGATGGGGACGTGGGCATCAACGGGCAGGATGGATTTGTCAAGGAGATGGGTGAGTGTCATCGCATTCTTTTGATATACTTCGCTCCAGCTTTGTAGTGAGCATCACGAAGGCGCAACCTCCTTTCCAGCCTGGCTCCACGCCAATGGAGAACAAGAAGCGATATCTCGGTCAGTAAATTCTCCCTTCCAAATCGATAACTGAACCTCTTTCTAGCGTACAACATGATTGGCACGATCGAAGTTACGGATCAGGACACTCACCACATTGTAAACGTTGAATTCCATGACCAGTCTACGCACAAAGGGTATCATTTCACCGATCACTTTAAGTACAATCTTGGCTGTCTGGGTGTGTGGTTTCCCACTATCTACATCGTGATTGTTGTACTACCAATGCAAATTTTAGGTGAACGAGGCGTAGTGTTTGCCTCTCAGCCCGAAAGTGAATACCCAGCCCAAGTTTTGTACAAACCGTATGGGGTGTGGTCATCGCATGGTGAATGGACGTATCAAATGAGGAAGGACACGAAAGTAATTGGGGTCGTGGCTTCGGGGGTCACCCCCACCCCATCCCGCCGTCGGATATCCGACGACTTACTAGGATTTGGTAACGTGGTAATAGCCACCAGTGAGGGTGACCTAACCTTCTTGAGTGGGACGGGCCGCGAGAGGAGACTCATGGGCCTCGGCGCAGAATATGTCTCGATGGTTGCTGGGGCGGAGTGGGTGTTTGTGGTGCATCGTGCTGGTTCTACGACGATCGACGGTTCGCGCATTCAAGAATTAAACTGAATGAATATACATTGATGTCTTGACATCAGGCTCTCAGAATCTGTCTTTCTCACTCTTCAACTACGATGATTTCAGCGTTCGCCAATCCGGGCTGCTCCCTCTTGCCAAAGGACACGCCTTGAAATGGATTGGTGTGACAGAAGAAGGGGTATGTGTGTCATATACATGGAGGAGTGGCGCCGCTGATGCACATCTCAGGCTCCGGCTACCTATGATACAGCTGGTTTGGTGCATATCCTCACCAAGGTCAGGATCCCCATGGCGGCAACTTGGGCTCGTATTATGGATACCAATCTGCTCGAACGCCGTGCGGGCAAGGATGAATCATACTGGCCAATTGGTATAGCAGGAAGCACTCTCATGTGCTTGATTCTGAAAGTTTGTGCTACGAGTCCCGTACACGTCTTTCTGCTGATCTCCCCCACGCAGGGAAGGCAGCAATACCCAGGCTTCCCGAAACCTCTGGTCCAAGAACTACCTATACGATTACCCTTCCGTCGTGACCGGGAAGATGTGACCTATGAGGAATTGTGCGACACCTGTTAAATATTCGTTTTGTCCATTGACGATGTCAACAGGATCGAACGAGAATTAATGTTGCTCGAATATAAACGCGACGATCCTTGCGACGAGCTAATGATGGACGACATCACTAAACGAGAGACGGTCATGGACAAAGAATTCATCAGATTAATTCAAATGGCCTGCAAAAAGGACAACATGCCACGAGCTATCGAAATGGCCAAACTGTTGCACCACACCGCGTCGTTCGATATGGCTGTTAGGGTCGCTGATTTCTATCATCTAGTGGGTTTGCGAGAGCAATTACAAATACTCAAGGCGGACCGTGAAGTAGATAAGAGCCGACATTCACTGAAACATCCTTTTCCGCCATCAATCGACTCCTTCACAATCACCGACTCATCTAACGATTTTGCTAAGCATTCCGCCGGCTTTAGACCGGGCCCCATACGCGCGACGCCTTCTGTAGAAAGCACCCACTGCTCAACAATATCCAATGCTGCTGAATCTGCCTCCCCTCCTCAGATCGAAACCATTTCCGCAGGCATTTCGAGTTCTCCTGAAGGAAAGAGGAAGAGGAGCGAAGACGCGGAACCGGACGATGATTCAAAACGTCAGGAGTTGGAGCACAAAAGTACACGTACGTGAATTTGACGCCATCATTTCTATACTTCTGAATGACTGCAAGTAGGGGTCAATCCCTTCGCAAAGAGCAAAAATCCATTTGTTCGAAGGCTGGAGCCAAATAAAACTATTCAGAAGAGTGAAAGGTTTTTTGAGAAGGTAGACGGTACAGGAGTTGACAGTGCCAAAAAAAGTGTGCCCCTCGTTTCTCTCCCCTTCGCGATCTCCTGAATCGTTTGTAGAAGTGTCTAGCGGAAAGGAAAGGGAGAAGATTGCAGCCACCAAACAGACGACCCTCTTGGGGCTGATGTTTGCGTCTACTCATGACGAGACTCACCATGAAAAGAATACAATCGAATCTGAGACAGCTACTCCGACTTAGCACAAATAGGTGGAGAGTCAAAAGATCTTGTTTGAGACGAATGATGATACGTAGGTTTACGTTACACGGACTTCTGTACGATATTTTCAGAGACCAGTATAGCCGAAGATTCATGTACGCTTATCCGCACTCAGTGAATCGGCTGTTGAGAGATCCTGAATACCATTTCAGCACAGATCAGAGACAGTGGTGTCTACGCAAAGTACCTCTGGTGCGAAAGACCACTGGTGAAACGCCTCGATGAGAAGTGACCATTCATCAATGGTGAGCTTTCGAACCTGCTTCCTGACATCGACACGTTGTGAATCAGGACGATCGGGATCTGTGATATTTTTGATGAGTACTTGAGCACCAGGTGCAAGGTGACTAAAAGAATTTAAATGACGTTGTTGAGGCGAGTGGGTGGTCAGTGAACATACGCAATCGCAGACTTCAAACTTTTTGATTTCAGGACAAAAAGATGGCGAAGGCAATAGTCCCATTTCTCTAACATTCCTCGGCGGATGATCTGTAGCAATTGCAAATTGAGGTGAGAAGATGCTCGAAATAATGTCTGTCCCACCTGGTCCTGACGCGGTGTGATGTTAATAGCCTGGAACGGGTGACCCATGCGCCTCGTCTCTGGCTTTTGATCTGAAGTTGAACTTCGATGGTAAACAGGATGAAAATGGTCATCATAAGGCTGGAGAGCGCGGGACGGAAGTGTTAGATTGACATGCGATACTGCCTCTGCAATAACGCTGAGTTTACAGCGACCGGGATGGTCAAGATGGGCCGATATACGCTGATAAATGGTCTAAGATCTTCACTTAGTAACCTTCAAGTATACATACCTGCCAAACCCAGTCACTCAAAATGAAATTCATTGGCACACGACCATACTTGAATAACCATGATTTTTCTGGAATGCCGCGGAAAAGCTGGGCGATGAGCTGCTCACCGAGAACTGTGCGGGGTAGATGAGATATAAACTGAAGTTGGGGGTGAACTTCCGGATACCCGTGTCAGATAATATAGGACGAGGAGGAATTCCGTACCACCGCGACCCCAGTCATGACTTTGCACGTCATCCAATAATCCCATATCCTCAATGGTTACATATGCATCCCAAGAAAATCCCGGAATGGGTACCACGTGTATACGGGGGTCGACTTTTTCTAATGGCTAAGGAGATATGAGGAGAAGGGCAGGCACAAAATAAAGATCATACACGGAGGTACTCAAGGTATAATGGGTGGTCTTCCAACACAATGAGCTTTTGTATTCGATCTTGAGGCAGTCCAAGTAGAGCCCTGGTCAGAGTCCCCGGTCCTTCAAATGTAAAACGGTTGATTGCATACACGAGGTAGACGAAGTGGAACATACCTGGAAACGCTTCGAGGACGATCTTAGCGTACGAACCTTTGGGCACGAAAGATTCTGCCATCGCAGCAGCGGTCTTTGGGTTTCGTACAGAAACACGATCGCGAATGGCGCTGTTTTTCTGAGGGAAGCAAGTGTCCCAGTGCGAGATGGGGGGCAGATCAATTTTCGAATCCGGAAACCTTTCAACGCGCCGGGAAGCCTCTGAGGGATTGACTGGTGCTTTCGCTTTATATCCGTGCGGACAGGTAGTAGTGAAATTTCGAGTGAGCGAGATGAGGGACCGAGCAGACATGCTCAGCGGGGTGGCCACTAAGCAAAAACGGCGGCGTCTTGTATGATCAATTGCCAACTCCGGAGTGGCCTGCTCCAGCTTGCGTACCACAACATACCCAGGATCCAGCCAGATAATAAACCTACGTGCTCAAGCGAAGGATCAACGACCTGTGACTTCAATTAAAATGTCCAGCCATCCGCCAGTTTATTCTGGTCTTTCGAACTCAATGCGTAGAAACTACGAGGAACTCGGTGTGGAGCAGGTACGCTTGTTCTTGATGCCAAGGGTTAAGGCCTAAGGTTGCAGTGAAGCTAATGCTACTCTCAGTATTACACCATGGTTGGTTCCACATATCGAAACCCTCATTTGCCTGGTGTGCGTCGGTGCCTATTTACTTGGCTGGACAGGTGAACCGTTGCCTCATATTTATTACGACCTGCTCATCCTATATAGATGGTGGCAAATGGAGCATCTCAATCTGGATCAAGGCTTCGTATTCTTTGATATGGCGGCCGGTCCGTATTCATTACGATGACAATATTACTCGAGTCTGACATCCGAGAAGGCAGGTAGGTCGTTTGCTTTACAGCCAGCATGTTGGTCATTTCTTTCCTTCAAGCGGAGAAGCAACATCGTCGTTTGTGGAGTGGTGGGACACCCGCCATGTGCTCTATGCGATCTCAAGGCCCAGCTCTGACTGTGCGGAATGTCGTGAGAACCCCGATCGACCCGAAACCGACGCCCCGTCTGCGCTTCATAGTCCCCGAATCATAGCTGCAGATCCTGTTCGTTTTACACTTTCTTTCCACAACTACGTGCTCACGGTCCGTTAACAGTACACTGCGACAGCTTTCCACAAGAGAACATCATTACCATGTGCATCAATGTCATTCTGCGATATTGCTGAAGGTCACCTACCCCTCGTGGCGTCGGCTTTACAACCATGCTTAACAAGTTCGTGCAAAGATATGCTGTATGAGGCCGTTTCTCCGACATCCCCCCTCGAAATGACGGTGTGTTCGTTTGCTCTCCACCTGATCGAGACACCCTCCGAAATATTTAGCCTGTTATGGGAGTTGAGCACGAAATCGCGCTGGCTTGTAGTGTTGGCACCTCACAAAAAGCCAGAGGTATGCGTCAGCTTGTCCCAGTTATGGTTGACTGAAGATACATGAGCAGATAAAAGAGGGCTGGGGGTGGGTAAAATGGGATGTCGTATCATGGGAAAGATGTCCAATGAATAATCGACAAGGCGAAATCCTCCAAGACAGGTTTGCCCTCCTCTTAGCAAATGTTAAATTGACTTATCCCATGTACTTGCAGAGTGCATTGTCGCATCTATCGGAGCACAAACATTTGAGAATCCCGTGAGGATAGTTAAATCATTAACGCGCTGCGTTGTCCGCTTTACAACCATGACTGCGGAGTCATAGCAATTGTCAGAGGTTCCAAATGAGTCGTAGCGATCAGTTGCATTACTCACTTCGACCGGGATTCAACTCCCAAACCACCATTGTGCCAATCCTGCAATAGTAGCGGTAGTAGCAATGACACCACCTATCTCTTTCACACTGCCGTCAGGCCTTGCTCTGTGGTGACCAACGCCTCCTGGTAGATCGGGTTCTCGCACCTCTTTCGGCCATTTCATTTTAGACAGAAGGTCCCCCTGTTCTTCCAAGCACCCATGGATTTCCTTCAACCCAGCTCTTAACATCTCTGCGTTCTCCAAACTCATCTCAACGACCTTCCTTTCAAAAGCCTGTGACAACCGGCGCCTCTTCCATGGCTCCACCACTACAATCGCCAAGACAAAGATCACCAGATTCAGTGTCAATGCAACCAACGAGCCATAAGTTGAAACGCTTCGAATCTTATCTGACCAAACTTGCTCCTCGTGGTAACGTGTCAGAATAGATCGCAGTAACTCGCCGAACTCTCGGTCGACCGCGTCTTCTATTTCCTGGACGGCGCGTTTCGCACTGGCCTCTTGTTGCTCGTGTACATGGTCTTGCCGAACAAGGGCCGTAAAGTGACTCACGTCACTGTCCGTCCATTTTGACTTTCTTTGTAGTAATTCGTTCACTTCGCGTTGCGAGTTGGATCGATGAACGACAGCTTTGTCGTAGGTGGCTTTAGCTTGTTTCGCGGCCAGCCGAGTGGCATTCATTCGAGCCTCTATTCTACATATATTAGTTGAAAGTATATAAGTATGGGATTCATATACTCACCTTGCTCGACCACATTCTTTTTCAATGCTTCGATCTCTTCGTATCCTGACACCCTATTAATGTGAGATCCCAGCCGCGAAAATACAAGCCCCCTTGCCAGTGCCAAATTGTCTGCTCGATGTTGGAGAGCCATCGACCACTGGTGTATGTATTTCGTGATGAGCCCCAAGTCATACTTTTTCGATCCGTCAGACTCTGGCGGTCTGTCTTGAGAGGAGGAGGTATATTGTTGGCCATCGCGAATGTTACGACCAATGCCAAATGGCAGAACTACTTTTGGCTGACGACGTAGAACTGCGGTGATCATTGGACCTAGGGGATAAGTTATGTATGCTGATGACTATGGATGCTAGTACTAAGTAATGATTACACAGCAAGAGGAACATGAGCTCTATGCATCATCGATATCTATCGCGTCGTCGGGGTAATAAACCGTCTCATCCATCCCTCAACTCCAAACGTCCAACATGAGCCTGGACCGCTCCTTGAGAAGCTTCATCTCTGCCGCGCCCTCGACTTCTGCAGACCCCCCCTTGGCCTCCCCTAAGATTCGAGTAAGCATCTCCTCGACCGATTTGCTCATATTCTTGGCATCGCCACAAATATAAATGTACCCTTTTCCATTGAGAATCGCGTCTGCAATCTGCTTACGATCCTCCCACATCAAATCTTGAACATAAATCTTGCTGCCATCCAGTTTGTATGGTGGCTCCCGTGAGAAAGCACAGCGCATCGAAAACTTGCCCCGCAACTCCTGGATATATTGTGGCCATTCTTCTTTATACAAAAAGTCTTCCGTGGACTTGCGGCAACCGTAGAAGAGCCAGATACGACCCCATTCGGCGAGACCATCCGGCCCGTTCTTATCAAGAGTACGACGAGCCAAAGCCACACGCTCTTGGATGAATCCTCGGAACGGAGCAACACCCTATGAATAAATCAATAAATAAGAAGACAGCGAAGAATGTGGCGTTTGAAAACACACAGTGCCTGGACCAATCATAATGACAGAGCTCTTGGGATTAGTTGGAAGGCGGAACGTAGAACGTCTGACGTGTATGGGTGACTTGTATAGAGTCTCGTGCTTATGAGCATTCCGTGGGCCTTCGATAGCGTATCTCGGTGCCATGTTATCATTCTTCTCGCCATTGGAAGCAAACTTGAGGTTCAAGAGATAATTGGAACCCACCCCATAGACCCACTTGGACCCCAAGCGATCACTGGGAATAGATTGATACTTGAGCACGACTGCCGTGACGTGGATGGAATTTGGATATAACTTTGGGCTGGAGGAAATGGAGTAATAACGTGCTTGAAGCCGAGGAATGGCGGACACAATGATATCGAAAGGGATAGGCCAAGGGGTGGTATTATCTGGTGTTGGGCGAATGTTGAGGTCGTCGCCTGCGGCCAACTGTAGAGCCTCTCCCAGTTTTAGGCAACCTCCAGCGATGACGGTTGCGTATTCTGCTTTATTGGTATTCAAAGACTTCAGAACGGAGTCCGCTGGTTGAGAAGGAGCAAACTTGGAAAGTGTACTGAGAATTTGCCGGCCGACGACGGCATTGATATCAATATAGTGTCGAAGGACAGTAGCATAGGTTGTTGGAACTGGAAAAGGAACTTTCGCAAGGGCAGGATCTAGGGATTCGATACCTATAACGGTGTCCTTCTTGTGGTAAAGCCCCAGAGCACATAATAAGCGGTCGACTTCGATGTCGGGATTGGATGGCCAGACGCCGACATGGTCGCCATGTTGATATGTGATACCAGAGCCTTCGGTATCGAGTTCCATATGTACGCAATTTCGGCCAGAATAGTGTTGAAACAATTCGCGTGCAACAGCGATGGGGGCGGGGTAAGGATTTTTAGCATCATGGATGCCTTTGGTCTTGGTGAGAGCACGGGCTGATAGTTCACCTACAAGCTCAGAGTCAACGAAAAGGAACACATCCAAGATCTGTCTCCGCATTCACCAAGGTAGACCTTCTCAATCGGATGAGAAACCAGTTCTGTAACGGCGAAGTCCGCACTATCGCCGCCCTGACCTTCCTCAACATTCATGGCCGAGGCAAATGCGTTCCACATGCCATCTTTCCATTCCAGATAATCTTCTTCCATGCTTTTATCGTCATCCCCTTCGCCTCTTTCACCCAACCGGATGGCTCCCATAGCGGTTAACTGCTTATCAACGTTTCTTGCGATAAGATTATAATGCTCGTATGTTTTATTTCCCAGGCCGAAAATGACGTATTTGAGGCCTGGCAGCATGTGTTCACCGTTGCTGAATTCAAATGATTCATCCGCGAGATTCTGTGTGAGCTGCACGGCGTTGTCTGTTGGTTCGCCCTCACCGTATGTAGCCATGACGAAGAAAGCAGCACAGTCGGATGGTATTTGGTCAAGGTTGTCGAAGTCGTATTCCTCCGGGTCACATACAAGAGATGTGAGACCATATTTGGATTTAGCCTCCTTGGCGAGACGGATGGCATATTCTTCTGCTGTACCAGTTTGCGAGCCATAAAAAATGACAAGTCGTTTTTTCTGTTGTATGTCGGTCCATAATTTCAGTGGGTTTTTCAAGTAGACTACTCACACCCGCTTTCATCTTGGCTATGAAATCTCGAGGGTTCTCATCGCCTGCAATGACTCTAGCCGAAGTGGTGACAGGTATGGACTTGGGCTTTGAAGCAACGAATAGTTGGTCACGAAAAAGATAGAGAGCAGCGAGGACTACTCCAAGCGTAAGCACAAACACATCGGATGTAGATGTGATCGTCATGGGTAAAGCGGTCGGGATCGCACCAGGGAGCTGAGGCCAGGGATTAATGACGGTGGCTCAGGACGTGGCGGTTCTCA
>Ga0209006_10005386_pt1 | contig 11616 bp, 8 predicted proteins | sample JacPin_JW_Ref_O2_FD_188567 | JGI IMG/M metagenome (GOLD analysis project Ga0209006, IMG submission 188567) | Forest soil microbial communities from Algoma, Ontario, Canada - Jack Pine, Ontario site 1_JW_Ref_O2 (SPAdes) (version 2) | ecosystem: Environmental > Terrestrial > Soil > Boreal... | reverse complement strand
CGATCGGGCGGTTAATGAAGAATCGGGACATGGCCGCTACTTCGCTCCCTCAACCTGAGCCGCGGCAGGTTTCACCTCCGCGAACTTGCCGTCCACCGCCTTCGGGTTCACCACCATCCCCTGGCGCACCTTCTGCAAGCCCTCCACGATCACGCGATCGCCCGCATGCAACCCTTCGGTGACGATCCGCTGATTACCGACCGTGTCGCCGATTTTGACCGCCCGTATATTCACTTTGTTCGAGGCGTCCACCGTAGCGATCTGGGAGCCACCTTGCAGCTCCGCAACCGCGCGTAGCGGCACCAGGATCGCGCCGGCCTGCGTCCTTAACGACGCTCGAATCCGGGCGTATTGGCCCGGCCTCAAAAAGTTTCCGGGATTCGGAAACAGAGTCGCCACGCGAATCGCGCCGGTTCTCACGTCAACGCTGCGGTCGGCGAAGGAAATCCGGCCGCTTTGCGGATACACGCTCCCGTCGGTCAAAATCAGTTGCAGCGGAGTCTGGGTTCGTTCGGCCTGCACGGATTCCTGGGTCGGAAACCGTCGGTGGAAGTCCAGGTACTCCTGCTCGCTCGCCGTGAAGTACACCTTGACCGGATCAAGCGTGGATACCGTCGTCATTATTGCCCCACTCGCCGGGCTCACCAGCGCGCCCACCTGTAATTGCGCGATGCCCGGTATCCCGTCGATCGGTGACGTGATGTGAGTAAACCCCAGGTTGATCTCGGCTGTTTGCACCGCGGCCTTCGCCGATTCGACTGCGGCGTTGGCCGCGACGATCTGCGCCTGCGCCGTCTCTACTTGCGCGTGCGACGCCTGGAGCTGCGCGCGAGCCGCCATGTTGTTCTGCGTCGCGTTATCCAGATCCTGCTGGGTGATCGCCTGCTGTTGCATGAGCGGCGTGTACCGGTCCACGTCCAGTTGGGTGCGTCTCTGGTTCGCTTCTGAGACCGCCACTTGCGCTACGGCCAGCGTCAGTTGCGCCTTGGCCTGCGCCAGTTGCCCTTCCGTCTGCGCGAGCTGGCCGCGCGCCTGATCGAGCGCCGCCTCAAACGGCCGCGGATCGATTTGGAACAGTAGTTGCCCAGCCTTTACGAAGCTGCCTTCGATATAAGCCTGCCGGGTGAGGTAGCCGGACACCTGTGCTTTGATATCGGCGTTGACGAGTCCGTCGAGCGTCCCAATCCACTCGGTATAAATTGGCACGTCTTTTTGCTCGACGCTCACCACCTGCACGTCCAGCGGAGCGGGAGCCGTCGCGCCACTCGTCGACCGGGTGCATCCTGCCAGCCACAATGCTCCCGTCAATACCAAGGCAATGCGAAACGCCGGGATTTTGGGTCTGGGCATCGTCTCACTTTCCTTTCACATAAAGCCTGCTGGCAACCGTTTCGTTTCAAACAGTATTCAAGGCGGCGGTTGGCGATACGACCGGGTTGTCCAGTGCGCATCCCGATTTCCGCATCTTACAACACAGCAGGCTTCAAAAGACCGCCCGGGATTCCTCTTCACGACATTCTGCGCCTCGCGAGCGACGCCGCTCCTTCCGAGCATGCCGAATCAGGCATGGCCGATTTGTCGACTAGACCAGTTGTGACCGCGCGCGGCTTTCGCCCATTCCTTATTCCCCAAGTCCAATAGAGACGGGATCAGGTTCTCTTGTTGGAAGCTGAAAATGTCCGAGCCCTGATCCGCGAATTTTTCCGGCCAACCCGTATGTGCCGAACAATACGCCGGCCATCAGCGACCTCTTCGCATTGTTCAGCTTCAGTCCTAACAACCGAAGATAATGGGTTAAACGGAAAACCGCCGTTGCTAGATGCACAGTACTGTGACCGGACGATTTGTTGGCAATACAGCCCCATGCGTCAGCTTGGGGCTTGCGCTGGGAACCGCAATAGCCCAAAGCTGACGCATGGTTTTCCACAGGGTCTCACTGTCCTGATGAAAGCAAACTATTCATACGGTCACTGCACTAGTCTAGACAGGGCGTTCGCCTGCGTTCGCTGAAATACTCAAGGATATCTCGTCTTCTCACCGATCCATCTCTGATGGCATCAACCCTAATCGCGGCTCTCGGTCGGCTCTATGTGGACGAGAACTTCGGCAATTCGAGGGTAGGTGCTTAGGATCGCGCTCTTTACTTCGTGCGCGATTCCATGACCCTCTCGCACCGATAGCTTGCCGTCCACAATCACATGTAGATCGACGTAGAATTCGAGACCCATCTTCCGCACAAAGCATTTGTCTAGATCTTCGACGCCTGGAACCAACTTCGCAACGGCTTTGACCTCGTCCTGGATTGTCGTCGGCGGAGCGACATCGCTCAGCTCTGCTAAAGCTGATCGTATCTGACTAAAGGCGCTGTAGAGAATGATGAACGAAGCGACAAGGGCCGCCCAGTCGTCAGCGCTTTCCCAACCCGTTCCGCCGATCAAGGCGATGCTGATTCCGACAAAGGCGAGAGCCGACGTGATGGCGTCACTGCGATGGTGCCACGCATCGGTTTGGACCGCGATACTGTTAATCTCTTTTCCAACCCGAACCACATAATGGAACAGGATCTCCTTGACGACAAGCACACCGGCCAGAATGATAAGCGTGAACGGTGCCGGAAGCGCGTGCGGTGTCACGATCTCTCGAACGCTCTGAATCGCGATCGCAATCGCCGCCCCGACCAATGCCAGTCCTACTGCCAGCGCGGCGATTGGCTCGGCTTTTCCATGTCCGTATGGATGATTGTTGTCCCGCGGTTTGACCGCATAATTCAAGCCGATATAAACGACCAAAGAACTGAGAATATCCGCTGACGACTCAATGCCGTCGGCAACCAGAGCGAACGAATGTCCGAGAATGCCGCCCGTGATCTTCCCTACGGCCAGTAGAGCGTTCAGGCAGGCTCCGATGATCGTGGACTTTCTGCCCTTCGAAGCCAGGACGCGTGGTTCGACTCCGAGCTGAATAGTAGGAAGTGTCATCGATCCGCAAAAATAATTTTAGTTTAACCGCACTTCATTTTAGCCCGCATTGCAGGAGTCTTTGATTCTCATAGTTCATCATCGAGTGCGCTACATGAGTGCAGATCGCCGCGCTTCGCTGTGCGATTCTCGAAAGCCGAATGGTGTAATCACCCTGCGTGGGTGGTATCTTAAGCCTTTCACTCGCCAGATGGCTCCGATTTGTGAGATCATCGGCCGGCTGCTGAAATCCGGCGCTTCACTTCGTCGAAGAAGTTCAGCAGCACCGTGACTTGGACCGAGCCTTTCCCGGTTCCCGCCAGTTCCGGGGCGTAAAGTACTGCGAAGCGCTTGCCGTCCGGGGCCAGGTCCAGGTTCAGCAACCCCGGACTGAAAATCTGCGTCTCGGACCAAACCCGGGGCTTCGTTGGCATGAACGAATCGCCATTTACCGTGTATTCCACTACCATGATCAGGCTATTTGCGGCCGAATAAAACAGTTCCCGGCCATTGCGCGACCAGACCGCATTGGCTCCGCCACCGCTCGAAACCTGCCATTTCCCTCCGCTCCGAGGTGGAAACGGCCGCACATAAATTTCGTCCTTGCCCGATTCGTTCGAGCGATAAGCGATCCAGTGGCCGTCGGGAGAGAAGCTGGGAACTAGCTCATCGGCCGGCGTGTGGAGGAATGGCTCCGGTTTGCCTGCCTTGGGACGATCGGGATCGGTGAGGTCCAAAGGGAGTGTCAACAGGTCCCCGCTGCGTGGGATTCTCTCGAAGTACGCCAGCCGCCGCCCGTCGGGGGAGAAAGACCACGGAGCCATATTATTCGGGCTCTCCAGCAGCCTCTGGGGCTCACCCGCTCCGTCGCTGCGAGCCCAATATATGCCGTAGCTACTGCCGATCGACTCGAAGGCGATATGCTTGCCGTCGGGCGCCCATACCGCCGCATTGGCACGGCCGCTGAAGGTCAGCCGGCTGATCGTTTCTCGATCCATGTCATAAATGTAAATATCCTGGCCCTCACCGTTGAAACTCAGCTTTCGCCCATCGGGCGAGACGCGAGGCTGCGTATATTTTCCCGGCATGGCAAGCAAGGGTTTTACCGAGCCGGAAGCGTCTAGCCATCCGATTCGCCAAACTTGCGCCGCGCTCTTGCCAGCCGTATAGACGAAAGTTCCTGTCGTGGAAAAATCGAACTCCCCGCTGCCGGTGGCCGTGTTATCGGCGACATCCTCTAATAGCGTGGTGGGTGCGCCGCGCATCTCCAGCCGGTCGGGATCGAACTTCACGCCAAACAGCGTTCCCTGATGCACGTACAACAGGTACCCGTTGGGCAAGTATCGACCGAAATAGCCGCCGCGCTGCAAGATTTTGATTTGCCCCGTCTTCAGCGAAATGGCTTCGATGTTGGCGTTCTCCATCCCACTGATAGAGGTCGACGCTGTGAACAGGACGGCGTTCGCGCCCGGCAATACCTGTGGCCAGCGGTGCGCAATTTCGCCGGGCCCCAGTTTGGTCACTGGCTCGGTTGGGCCGCCTCCGGCCGGAACCCGCACCAACGGAGCGAGAAGTCCCATTGCCGACACGATATTTCCGTCGTCGCCCCAACTGGCGCCCTGTGCGCCAGCCGTAGTGCTCAGTATGCTGGCCAGCGAAACCGGCGCTCCGCCTTGGATCGAGAGCTTTTTAAGTTGGCCGTCGGCGAAGAACCCAATCCACTGTCCATCGGGAGAGAAGAACGGGTTGAAGCCGCCCTCAGTACCCGCCAGCAGCGTGGATTCGGCCTGGTCGAGCAAGCGCGTAGCGAACTGCTGCTTACCATTTGTGCCGCGCGCAGGAAACACCAGCCTGCGGCCGTCCGGCGAAATGGCGACCGTGCTGTTTGCGCCCGCCGTCGCGTCCGGCTCCAGATCAATGCTGAAGCGGGTCAGTTGATGGTCCGCCTGTCGTGTTGCGTGCCAGGCGATCCAGCCTGCTGTTACCGCGATGATTGCGAGCACTGCCGCTGCGATCCATGCCGCGCCTGACCGCTGCGCCCCGCCGGTCACAACTCCGACGGCAGTCTGGTCATCCAACAACTCCCAAACATCCCCAATGTCGCGCAAGCGCTTCTTAGGATCTTTTTCCAGGCAACGCCCCAACAGACGGCGGACCTTCGCTGGCACTGGCGTGAGATCCGGATCTTTCATCACCACCGCCGCCAATATGTCCGGGATGGTGTTTCCGATGAATGGTGGCTTGCCGGTCACCATCTGGTAGAGAACACAGCCAAATGCCCAAATATCCGCGCGCTTGTCCAGCGGCTCGCCCCGGGTCTGCTCCGGCGCCATGTAAGCCGGGGTGCCCATGATCTTTCCCGTTTGGGTCAAAACGAGAGTGTGCTCCGCGGCAGGGTCGGGTTTCTCATAGGCAGTTTTGGCGAGCCCGAAATCGAGCACCTTCACCGTGCCGTCGGGCCTGACCTTGATGTTGGCGGGCTTCAGGTCCCGATGGATGATGCCCTGGTCGTGAGCAGCCGCGAGCCCGTCGGCGATTTGGCGGGCGATGGCAAGCGCCTCCTCGAGTGAAATCGGCCCTTTCTTAATCCGGTCCGCCAGGCTCACCCCTTCCACCAGTTCCATCACCATGTAATTTGGGCCCAGGTCGTAAAGCGTGCAGATGTTGGGATGATTTAACGCGGAGATCGCGCGAGCCTCGCGCTCGAACCTTTCGCTGAAGCGGGCGATCGATATTTTAACCGCGACGCTCCTGCCTAGCCGCGTATCGCGAGCCTGATAAACCTGGCCCATGCCGCCGGCCCCCAGTAGGCCCTCGATGCGATAAGGGCCGATTTGGGTTCCCATAAGCAGTCCGGTGGCGACGGAATCTTCCATAATCGCGGCCGCCGGACGGTCCATGGGACCGGCTATGTGATCCTGATCGAGTAGCGCTTGGACTTCGCGCCGCAGATCCGGATCCGCCTGTTGCAGCAGCGCCGCGAGGGCGTCAGGCGAGCACTCCCGCGCCGCATGGTAGAGTTCCTCAATTCGATGCAGGCGGTCTGAATCCATTAGGGCCGCATTGGATTCAGGATATGGCCAAAATTAGCGCGGCTGCAACTCGGGCCTTGGACCGGACCAAGCGCCTTTGAGTCCTTCAGCGCTTCAGCTCCCGCATGAGCCAGGATCGCGCGAAGAGCCAATCGCGTTCTGTGCTTCGCAGGGATAGCTTCATGACTTCAGCGGTTTCCGCAACACTCAGCCCCCCGAAGAAACGCAGCTCGACAACCTTGGCCTGGCGCGGGGCCACTTTCGCAAGTTCTTCCAGCAGGGCATCGACGGCTACGATCGAATCTTCGAACTGGGGCGACACTACCGCTACTTCATCGACATTCACCTTTTCAACGTCCCCTCCACGCTTGCGGGAACCCCGGGCACGCGCCGTGTCCACCAGGATGCGCCGCATCATCTGCGCGGAGAGGGCGAAGAACTGGGCCCGGTGCTCCCAATCCACGTTCTTTACATCCACCAGGCGCAGGTACACTTCATTGACCAAAGCGGTGGCTTGGAGCGTATTCCCAGTCTGCTCGCTGCGCATATAGCGCCTGGCGATGCGCCGTAACTCGTCGTAAACCAACGGTGTGAGCCGGTCGAGCGCCGCTCGATCCCCCGTGCCCCAAGCCTTCAACAAACCAGTTATTTCCTCCGGTTCAGTGCCGGCCATCGACGCTCCTTGAAAAAACTTATTATATCGTGGCGGGTTTAGTCCACTCGTTTCGCTTACATTGGCGGAGGTGAGATACATGAGGCTTCGGACGTTGATCATGAAGGCCGCGGCGGCAGCGGGTTCCTGGGCGGCGCAAACGGGTTCGACGGAGGCGCGGAGCGTTCCGGTTTGCGTGAGCAGAGATCCTAAAGTGCAGCTCGGAATATCCTCCTCCGCTCGGGCAGCATTGGAAAACCGGTAAACAACCATGGAAACCCTTCAAGCAAACCGCTATCTCTATCTGGATCTGACGAAGTCGCTGGGCCCGGATAAACTTCTGCTCAGCCAGTTTACGGGTTACGAGGCGCTGAATCAGCTCTTCCAATTTGAGCTCCACCTGCTGGCGGAGAATGCCACGACCATCGATTTCGATAAATTGATCGGCCAAAACGTCAGCTTCGGCGTTAAAGGAACGGACGACTCTCTGGAGCCTCGCAATTTCGATGGCATCGTGACCGAGTTTTCACAAGGTGCTCGGGACTCCGAATTCACGCAGTACACCATGAAAATTGTGCCGGAAGTATGGAAGCTGACGCGTCAAGTCCGCAGCCGCATTTTCCAGCACATAAAAATTCCGGATCTGCTGAAGCAGTTGTTCGAGGGCTTCGACGTCGCGCAGGAATTGGGAGACTACGAGCCCCGCGAGTACATCACGCAATACCAGGAAAGCGACTTCGCGTTCGCCTCCAGATTGATGGAGGAAGAAGGGATCTATTATTTTTTTAGGTTCACGCAAGGCGCGCATAAATTAGTTCTAGCGGACACTCCGCAATCCCACTCCGATATACCGGGTGACCCAAAAGTGATTTTCGAAGCGAATGAGTCCGGTGTTCGCGACGAGGAGCGGATCGGCGAATGGCGAAAGGAGCAGATCTGGGATTCGGGCAAGTATACGTTGTGGGATCACAATTTCCAGAAGCCCCACAAACATCTCGAGGCGGAGAAGATCGTCATCGACAAAGTGCAGGTGGGCAAAGTTTCCCACAAATTGAAACTCGCCGGGAATGAAAACCTGGAAGTGCTGGAGCAGCCGGGACGCTATGCGCTTCGCTTCGATGGAATCAACAAAAATGCGGGAGAGCAGCCGGACGAACTGGGAAAGATTTTTCAGGACAACAAGCGCACCACTGAACTGCGCATGGAACTGGTCGAGTCGAGAATGATAGAGATAAAAGGGGCCGGCAACTGCCGCCAGCTTACCGCCGGGCACAAGTTCACTCTGCAGCGTCATTTCAGCGGTGACGGGAAGTACCTCATAAAAGCAGTCCAGCACCATGCCAGGGAAGGTTCGTTTCGGTCTGACGACGAGAAGGATACGGAGAATTACTACGGCAACACCTTTTCCGCGCAGCCCTTTGAACTGCCCTACAGGCCGGCGCGTACCACCCCGCGCCCGGTGATCGCCGGCCCGCTGTCGGCGGTGGTCGTGGGCCTGACGGACGAAGGAATTTTCACCGACAAATACGGCCGCGTAAAAGTGAAGTTCATGTGGGATCCAATGCCGGATACAACGGATACCTCCTGCTGGATGCGGGTCGCGACGTCCTGGGCCGGGCAGAATTGGGGGAGCATCCACATTCCGCGGGTCGGCCAAGAGGTAATCGTATCGTTCACCGGAGGAGATCCCGATGCGCCGCTGGTCACCGGCAGTGTCTATAACCCGGACCAAATGCCGCCTTATGCGTTACCTGCCAACGCGACTGTCAGCACTATGAAATCGCGCAGCCATCCGAGCGGCACTAAGGACAACTACAACGAACTACGTTTTGAAGATATGACGTTGTATGAGCAGGTCTTCTTGCGGGCTGAGCGAGACAAGGATGAGCGTGTGAAAGCCGAATCCCGTGAGTTTGTCGGAAGGAATCGTCACCTGATCGTTGAGGGGAGCCAGTTTGAGCATACTGGCGGGAACAAGAACTCGACGGTTGGCGGGGATTATCGGGTAAAGGTGAAGGGGAAGCAGGAGCTTCATGTCACCGGAGAAACGCATGAAAAACATCAGCTCGATTTTCACCAGGAGATGATGAGCGATTCGATAACGTTTGTTGCGGGCGATGTTGCTCTGGAAGTGTACGAATCGGTACAGGAACATATCGTAGGTAATCATTCGCGGGAGTTGGAGACCGGCAGCACTTATCGGAAAAACGACGCGGGCCACAACCTGCTGGAATGCCCCGCCGGGATCGCCGGCACCACTGCGATGATCGTCAGCATCAACGGAAGCGGTGGCATATCGCTGGCAGTCGGGGCAAGTTGCATCCTGATGACTCCGACATCGATCTCCATTTCGTCGCCAATGGTGCTCATCAATAGCGGTCCCGCGAAAGCGTTTCCCGTCCCGCCGATTCCCCCAATTCAAACTAGACCTCACGAGCCACCCAAAGATCCGGATGGACCGGACACGGCGGATGACGGAACGAAGTTCGACAAGTTGTAGGAGACTGCCATGAGTCACGATCCAGCCGACAACAACGATCCAGTCATCCAGGGCGGCTATAGCTCGACCGCGCCTCCCGCCGGGAGCCGGAGCAGCTCCGTAACCTATAACGGGGACGGTTTGAAGGTGGACCCGCCCAAGCCGCCGCCTTCACAGTCCCGCAAAGTCACGGTGTATGGGAGCGGTGGAGAGACCAAAACCGGCTATCTGGGCCCTAATGGTAAACGGGAAGGCAAAAGCAAATTGTGGAATTGGCACGCAGAAGGCGGAGTTGATTACTACAGCTATTCAACCCGACCCACCGGCAGTTACGACCCGACTTCTCAAGATGTGGAGCATATGCCCATCGATAAGCAAGGGCAGTTCTCCGTAGTTCACGGCCAAGCGGATATCACCTTCAACTACCAGAAAGCCGTCGATTCGTTCTTCGGCTTCTCCGATGATCCGAAGCCGCCCATCGTCGAACGCGTCGAACGGACCATGATGGCGGCGCGGGTCAGCGATATGACCAGCCACTGGTCACCCTTGTTTCCCGGGATCGGAAGCACCAACGTGTTTATTGGAGGTTTGCCCGCTTGGCGAGCCAATTTAGACTTCCACGCCTGCTCAGAACCGATGGATGTGGGCGGCCCGGTACTGGTCGGCTCCCCCACGGTTCGTATCAATTTCATGATGGCGTGCCGCATGGGCGATGTAGTGATGGAAATACCGGGAGGACCAAATATCATCGCGTCCGGATGCCCCACTGTTCTCATTGGACCGAAGGGAGAGGCGGACTTCACGGAGGTGATCGAACCTCAAGAAGTGGACACCGGAGATGGGCTGGGGATTCACGGGAGTGTCACCGGGGATTTCGATTCAGTAGGTTGTGAGGTGAGCGCTGGGGTGGTCGGGAACTTGCCCCAAGAGAAAGCGATCTTTAAGGCTAAGGCAGGCTGCATGGCGGCAGTGCTTAAGGGAAATATCAGTGGCTCCATCGACCTGCCGCTCTGGTTCATTTCCCCGGTCGCTTCGTTGTTGTTCGGCGACCACACGGTTACGGTCGGCGTTTCGGCCCACGGCAGCCTGGGATCTGTAGGAGCCAATGGACATGTGGAGGGAGGTTATTCGGAGGAGAAGGGCGTGCACGGCTCCATCGGCGCGGACGCGGCTTATGGAGGTGGCGCTGGCTTCAACCTTTTCGGGGGTATCAAATGATCAGAGAACGGAATTGCTCTCAATTGAGTGAACTTTCTTTTCCGATGGCCGACCTGGACCCGGCAGCCCTGGAAGCCACGCACAATCTGGTAAGGATGACTCTCTCCGGATATGCGCCGGCTTCCTATTCGCTGATCCTGCCCAAGGGATGGGTCACCGAGGAGGATCTGGGGCAACAGAATGACGGGATCGGTCAATTGATGAGAATCGGAATTTTCGCCGATAAAGTGGGGCGCGATGCAATGGTGGTCCAGGTTTCGATGGCGCGCATCCCTTTCGAAATCGACGTCGAGGATTGGCTGAAAGAAAAGGCTGCCGATTTCAAAACCGACTTTCTGTATTGCAAAAAGCAGACTTTCGCGTGTGGCCCCGTGGTGGACGCGGGCGGCGTTTGTGGTAAGGAGTCGCAACAATATGTAATGCGCATTGTGGCGCACGCCGACGCGGCTCGCATCTTTCTCGTTTCCACCGCGACGCCCTTATACCGCTACGAGGAAGAGCAGAACAACGTCGCCATCGCGACGAATTCTTTTCAGTTGCTGCAGCCGGAAGGATCCACGCAACTGGAGCAATGGCTCAATACCGAAGGGGGCGATCCATCGTTTAGGGTAGCTTATCCCGCTACCTGGGTTTCAAGGCCCGTTGATAAGGTGGTCCCTGGAAAAAGTGCCGTCGACATTGTTCTGATCCAAGACGACCGCTTGGACGGATATCTCCGTGTGAAAGCAACCGATACTTTGCTGGTTGGTGAGACATCTCCCGGCGAGGCGCTCAGACTGTCCGGCGAAGAATTGGCGGAAGCGGACGTCTCGCTGACCGGAATCTGGATGGAAGATGAGGATGCTGGAATTCAAGGCACCGAAGGAGTGACCTTGGCATATCGCGCCAGCGGACGGCTACATAACCAACCTGTGGAGCTTCGCTTCGGCTTACTCAAACGAGGATCATTGCTCTTCGCGCTAACCTCCATCTCCGTTCCAAAGGCTGAAAATCCAGTCCTATGGATGCGATCGAAGCGGGCTTACGAAATTGCGCTGATGACCGCACGTTCCAGTTGACGGCACCCCCGCATGTCGCCAAATCCAGTTCGGCCCGAAGTATCGCATTTAGAGCCCTGTCTACAGCAGCTTGCCACATTCAGGCGCCGCAGCTTTAAACAGCGCCGTTTATCTTCTAAGCAGGAGTCCATGCGCTCGTCAACGGAGAGCTGGATCGACCAGTAGGTGCAACACCGGTACAAGCGCTGATACGGGTCTTCCATGAGCGGGCTGCCGATTG
>Ga0209006_10005385_pt1 | contig 11616 bp, 8 predicted proteins | sample JacPin_JW_Ref_O2_FD_188567 | JGI IMG/M metagenome (GOLD analysis project Ga0209006, IMG submission 188567) | Forest soil microbial communities from Algoma, Ontario, Canada - Jack Pine, Ontario site 1_JW_Ref_O2 (SPAdes) (version 2) | ecosystem: Environmental > Terrestrial > Soil > Boreal... | reverse complement strand
CCGGTTGCGCCCGCTACTTCAAGCGGCGCGCCCGCCGCCACGGCGCCCCAGGAGCAGTCCTCCGACGTAAAAGCCATCGCGCCAAAACTTGAATCGGTGGCGCCGCCATCGCCCACACCTTCTGAGCCTCGTCAGGCGTTTGCGCCGCCGGCGCAAACGCAGCGCGCCGGGAACACTTCACCGCGAGCGCCTTCGGAAAAAGCGGACATGGCGATCGCGCCTGCTGCTCCTCCGCCCGCGGCCGATGCGGTCTCGCGTGCCGCCGTCGCCGGCGCGGCCCGGGCCCCATCCATGAATGCCCAACGCGCCGCGCTTGATGCGCGGGACGAACTCGGGCGTACTGCACTCATGCTGGCCGTCATCCAGAACCGTCCCGATGTTGCCCGGTTGCTTCTGGATCGCGGCGCGGATCCCAATGTTGCCGACAACGCTGGACACACTCCGCTGCAGCAGGCGAAGCAGGCACACCTGGGCGAGATGGCAGCCATGCTGGAACGGGCGGGTGCGCGCTGAGCCCCTGACCTGTTCACAGAGCGGGGAGATGTGTTTATCGTGGCAGCGCGTACGCGATCAGGTAATCACCGCGGTCGCTCATATCTTTGTATCCGCCGGCCGCAATGACTACATATTGCCGCCCGTCGATGGCATAGGTCATCGGTGTGGCCTGGCCTCCGGCCGGCAAGCTCGCGGTCCACAATAGTTTTCCACTGTCCGTATCGAAGGCGCGCAGCCGATCATCCAGGCTTGCCGCAATGAAGATGACGCCGCTCGCCGTGACGATGGGACCACCGAGACCAGGCATGCCAAGGTTCAGATGAACCATCGGGGTGTCGCCCAAGGGAATCTGCCATTTGATGACGCCTCGCTGCATGTCGACCGCTGCAAGCGTGCCCCACGGCGGCTTGACACACGGAATGCCGAAGCTCGACATGAATGACTTGCGCCGCATGCCATAAGGCGTACCCAGCTGCCGTGCGAACTCGAAGTCCTTGTACTCGGCTGAGGCGCGTTGCGCGGCCAGTTCGGCGCGCGGAATCAGCGCCACGTCGAACGGCAGGTTCATGGTGTTGGCCACAGCGATTTGACGTTGCGGATCGAAGGCGATGCCGCCCCAATTGGCGCCGCCGGCGTTGCCCGGCTGCATCAACGAGTCTTTCAGCGCGGGCGGCTGGAAGATGCCTTCCGAACGGTACGCTTCGATGCGCTTGCGGCAGGCTCGGGTGTCAAACCATGCAACGCCCCAGGCATCATCGGGCGTGATCTGCGACTGCCGCACCAACGCGGGGGGCGCCGTGGGAAATGGTTGCGTGGGCGAGGGATGTTCGCCCGGGACGGCGTCTTGCGGCACTGCTCTTTCTTCTATCGGAAACAGCGGTGCGCCGCTGTCGCGATCGAAGGTGAACAGGAAACCGGTCTTCGTGGCCTGGATCACGGCCGCCACGGATTTGCCGTCGTGCACGATGTTCGCCAGCGTCGGCTGAGAGCCGACGTCGTAGTCCCAGAGATCGTGATGCACGAGCTGCTGCCCCCACTTGAGCTTGCCCGTATCACCCTCCAGCGCCACTATGGAGTTCGCCCAGCGATTATCCCCAGGCCGGGCGCCGCCAAAAAAATCCGGGCTGGCCGAGCCCGTCGGCACGAACACCATGTGGCGCTCTTTATCCACCGACAGAGGCGCCCACGCATTGGCCGCGCTTGCGTTCCCAACCGTCGCTGAATCCCACTCCTTATACATAGGGTTGCTGGGATCTCGCGGTATGGGATCCCAGCTCCATACCAATTCGCCGCTGCGCGCGTCAAAGGCGCGCACGGTCCCGAGCTCTTCGAGAACCGCGCGATTGTCGCCAATGGAGGAACCCACGATCACCTTGCCGTCCAGAATCGCCGGCGGCGAAGTCACGAGATAGTTGCGCCACTCATCGCCATCCTGGAATTGAGAACGAATGTCCTTTAGTAAATTGACCGCGCCCTGCTCGCCAAAGTCGGCGCAAGGCCTGCCCGTCGCTGCATCCAGTGCCAGTAGCCTGCCATCCAAGGTGGGCGCGAAAATGCGCGCGTGGCACGGTGCCTCTTGCGCGCTCTGCTCATCGACCCACAGCGACACGCCGCGCGATACGCCATCGGAATAGTGCAGGTCCTTTCGGCTTTGGGAGTCATGACGCCAGCGCAATTGCCCGTTCGCCGCGTTCACGGCGATTACATCCGTGCTGCTGGTCGTCAAATACAGCGTGCCGTCATAGAGGATCGGCGTCGCCTCAAAGGCGGAGCGATGCCAGTCCTTGACGCCTTGCCCGAGCTCGCCGGTGCGAAATGTCCACGCGACCTTGAGGTCGCTCACGTTCTTCGCCGTGATCTGTGCCAACGAGGAATAGCGGGAACCGCCAGGATCTCCGCCGTAAGCGGGCCAGCCAAGTTCGCGGGCGGAATGCACGGAAGTCGACACGGCTGCCAGAATCAATATCCCGATACGGCGCATGAGATGTCTCCGCTACTAATCAGTGGCGGGATCGTACGGGCTTGGCCTAGGGCTTACCACGCACGCGTGACGGGAGGCGCGGAGCGGTGTCGAGCGGGACTAATGCCGGTTTGAGGCGCGGCCAGGGTGGCGGTGATTGAGCTCGAAGCAGTGCAGGCTGAACCAGTCTATTTAGCCCACAAGACGATCCCGAGGGTTAATACGGCCATCGTCACGAGCAATACGTTGTGTCCCCAGCGGGCAAAAAGTCCAAGCATGTCAATCTCCGGCAACAATGAATCAATATGGGGCGCGAAAAAAATCGCACGCACCATTGTGGGCTAAAGTCCTTCAGGAGGCTAAATTTGAGATTATTTTAACTCTTTAAAAATGACTTATTTATCATATAGTTATGAGGTCAAACGAGCATTTTTCATCACTCAGTGAAAAGATATCCAAAGCGTCAGGGAATCGTCGCCGATTTGCACCATATTCGTGCGTTGTGCGCGCATCCCCGCGTCAATAGACTTTAGGGATGCCGACCAAACCCAAACACATTGGCATCGTGGCGTGCAGCGTCGAGGGCGCGGCGCTGTGCTTGCGGGAAATTGCAGCGTATTCGCTGCAAGTAATGGGCGAGCACATGCATCCGCAAGTGACTCTCAGCTGCATCGCCATGGGCGAATGGTTGCCGGCCTTCAATCGCGGCGACCATGCGGGTATCGCCGAATTCATGCTGCGCGAAACCGAGATCGTCGCCCGGGCTGGTGCGCAGCTCGCGATTTGCCCGGACAATTCAGCGCATCTCGCATTCAAACAAGTAGCGTCAAAATCCCCCATCCCGTGGCTGCACATAGCGGAGGAGGTTGCGAAGGCCGCAGCGCGCGGCGGCTACCAGCATGCCGCTCTGCTCGGCACTCGTTTCACCATGAGCGGGCCGGTCTATCCGGAAGTATTCGCGAAGCACGCTCTGAAACTCAGTACGCCCACCGAAGCAGATCAACAGAGCGTCGATGAGATCATCTTTAAAGAACTCGTCAACGGAATATTCAGCGAGGCATCCCGCCTTCGATATAACGAGGTAATCAACCGCATGAAGTCGCGCGGTTGCGATAGCGTGATTCTCGGTTGCACGGAGATTCCGCTTCTCGTGCGGGTGGATGACTGCCCATTGCCCGCGCTGGATTCAACGCGGCTGCTCGCGCGTGCGGCGGTTGACGCCGCGTTGCGCGCTCATGTTTACTAACAATCGAAGGGTCTTCATCCAAGCCCAAGAAGTGGTATCGCCGCCCAATCCATCGCCGGAGGACTGCAGCAATGAAATTGAATTCCTTCTCCCGCAATGCACGACTCGCCTTTCTAACCTTTGCGTCAGCCGTATTTTCGACTCCTATGATGGCCTTCGGCGCGCCACCTGCCGGCACCGATGTCACCGCACCGCAAATGATTGATGCCTTCGAAGGGACCTTCGGCGTAAACCAGGGCCAGCGCAAGAACCATACCAAAGGAACATGCGCGGCAGGCGAGTTCGTCGGCACCGCCGACGCCGCCGTCTTGAGCCGCTCCTTGCTTTTCTCGGGCAAAACCATTCCGGTGCTCGCGCGCTTCTCGCTCGGCGGCGGCAATCCCCAGGTGCCCGATGCCGCACCGGCTCCCCGCGGCATGGCGCTCGAGCTCCGTCTTGGCGGCGCATTGCAGCACATCACCATGATCAATGTGCCGATCTTCGGCGCGACCACGCCGGCTTCGTTCCGCGACGCGCTCGTGGCGGCGAAGCCGGATCCGAAGACAGGCCAGCCTGACCCGGAAAAACTGAAGGCTTACGCTGCCACCCATCCTGACGCGATGCCGCTGATGCAGCTGACGAGCCATCACACCCCGACAGCGAACTACTATCAGTCTACGTACTTCAGTATTCACACCTTCAAGTTCATCGATGCGATGGGCACCGAGCACATGGTGAGGTGGCGCTTCGTCCCTCGGGACGGAACGAAAGAGCTGACACCTGCGGAAATGAAAGCCGCGCCTCATGACTTTCTGGAGAAAAATCTCATCGAGCGAACACGCAAGGGGCCGGCGGTGTGGGACATGATCGTGTACGTCGGCGAGCCCGGGGACCCGGAGGACAATCCAACGTTGGCGTGGCCGGAGACCCGCAAACATTTCACCGCGGGTACCCTGACCATTACCGAAGCGACCCCGCAACAGAAGGGCGTGGCATGTGAGCCTATCAATTTCGATCCGTTGGTCATGGCCGACGGCATTGCGCCGACCAATGATCCCATCTTGCGATTCCGTTCCCCGGCCTATGCGGTCTCATTCGTGAAACGGTTGTCCAATCAGTGAGGTCGATCCTTGCCTCAGGGTGAGGGGACGTAATGGGTGAAAACGAAGTCCCGCGCACGAGATCGCGCCGCTGTTTGACTTGCGCCCGATATCGAAGGGCAGCCTGAGCATGGCGCCTCCGACCGCTAAGGGTTTGCCTTCCAACACGCGCGATGCCATCGGGTTTCTCTTCTGAGTTTTGTATTCGCGGAAAGAATGAGCGCGGAAAATGGCAAGCGGGCGGCCGAATCGCGTGCTCAATTGTGGCGGCGGCAATGGGGGGCGCATGGTTGTGAGCGCGGCCGCGCAGCAGAAGGCAAACCCTTAATACCGTGCCGACCGTCAGATTGAAGCCGATCCGTCCATCGAGTTCATCACAAGACGGCATTATTCTTCGAGAGTTGTTGGAGCAGAGCGGCGGCGGTGCCGTAAGTGCATCGCATCATCAGAGCGCGCAGCTCACCCCCGCACTTTTCGACGCGCAGAAAAACAACGATAACATCGATTGAACGCCGACAACATTAAGCTCGAGCAACCGCCGGACTCGTGCACGGTCACTCCGCGCACAACTGAACGTCCAACTCATCACGCGGTCCAATCATTACGCGCGAACGCTCGACACAGCGAGCCCTGAGCACGCAGCGCTCGCTTTGCGTCAGCGAGACCGCGCGCCGGATGCGACGCACATCGCATTTTGCAATTCTTAGACTTGCAGCAACTATTCGTATTTGCGCTCACGCCGTTAATGCGATACATGTAATGCTCTAGACATAAGACGAGCGAGCGAAGAAAAAGTATTTAAGGAGACGAGCGACAAGAGTAGACCGAGGTTGGCGCACTTTGTGAGGTTCACCGTGACAACGAGCGCGTTGCTTTTCAGCGATTTCAAATCTTCCTACGACCAGAGCGTAGCCGCAAACCTTACGCTCGATGAATACTTCCAGCACTGCCGCAACGATCCGATGACGTATGGGCTGGCGGCAGAGCGCATGGTGAAGGCAATCGGTGAGCCCCGACTCGTGGCCACCAAATCAGATCCCCGCCTGCTGCGATTGTTTGGCAATCGAACCCTGAAGTATTACGACGCCTTTGCCGACTTTTACGGCATGGAAGGCGGCATCATCGAAGAGATCGTGTCCTTCTACCGCCACGCCGCCCAAGGCCTCGAGGAGCGCAAGCAGGTGCTTTACCTCCTGGGACCCGTCGGCAGTGCGAAGAGCACGCTGGCCATCAAGCTCAAAAGCTTGATGGAGGTCTATCCGATCTACACCTTGATAGACGGCGATACCGGTGAGCGCAGTCCGCTGCTCGAGTCGCCATTGGGACTGTTCGACCCGGAGAAGTATGGCGCCCGCCTCGAGGGGGAATACGGCATCGCGCCGCGTTACTTGACCGGGCTGTCGAGTCCCTGGGTCCAGAAACGCGTGCGCGCCTATCATGGCGACCTGACGCGCTTTCGCGTGCAGCGCGTCTTTCCCTCGGTACTCAATCAACTCGCGGTCGCCAAGACGGAACCGGGCGATGAGAACACCCAGGACATCAGTTCGCTGGTCGGCAAGGTCGACATGCGCAAGCTGAGCAAACTGGGTCAGGATGACCCGGATGCCTACAGCTACTCGGGTGGTTTGTGCCTGACCACGCAAGGCCTCCTGGAGTTCGTGGAAATGTTCAAGGCGCCCATCAAGGTGCTGCATCCCCTGCTGACGGCGACCCAGGAGGGCAATTTCAAGGGGACCGAGGGGTTCGGCGCCATGCCGTACCAGGGCACGGTCCTCGCTCATTCGAACGAAAGCGAGTGGAAGAAGTTCAGCAGCAATCGCGATAACGAAGCGTTCTTGGATCGCATCTTTATCGTCAAGGTGCCTTATTGCCTGCGCGTGACCGAAGAAGTCGCCATCTATCAGAAGCTGCTCAGGGAATCGACGCTGGAAAAGGCCCCGTGCGCCCCAGGGACCTTGCAGATGCTCGCACGCTACATGGTGCTCTCGCGGCTCAAAGCGCCGACCAACTCCAGCATCTATTCGAAACTGCGGGTTTATGACGGCGAGAACCTGCGCGAGTCGGATCCGCAAGCGAAGAGCGTCGCCGAATACCGCGAGGCCTCCGGCGCTGATGAAGGCATGACCGGATTCTCGACCCGCTACGCCTTCAAGCTCATTTCCAAAGCCTTCAATCGAGATTCCTCGGAGGAATCCGCCGATCCGGTGACCCTGCTCAAGGTCATCGAGGAGAGCATCGGCACGTCCGATTTCAGCCCCGATCTGCAAAAGGCCTGTACGGTGCACCTCAAGGAGTTTCTCATCCCGCGCTACCTGGAGGAACTGACCAAAGAAATCCAGGCGGCCTATTTGGAGTCCTACGCAGACTATGGCCAGGAACTCTTCGACCGGTATGTGGCGTTTGCCGACTTCTGGATCCAGGAAGAGGTCTACGTGGATCCGGCGACGGGTGTGGCCTTCGATAAGTCGGCATTGAACTCTGAGCTCGAAAAAATGAAGAAGCCCGCCGGTATCGGCAACCCGAAGGATTTCCGGCACGAAATCGTGAATCATGTCCTGCGCGCGCAGAACAAGAGCGGAGGTGAGAAGCTCGTCTGGACGAGCTATCAAAAGCTGCGCGAAGTCATCGAAAAGCGCATGTTCGCCGCCACCGACGATCTGCTCCCCGTGGTGTCCTACTTTGCCAAAGGCAACGCCGAGGATGAGAAGAAGCACGAGGCGTTCATTGCCCGCATGAAAGCGCGAGGCCACACACCCACCCAGGTGCGCCGTCAGGTCGAATGGTGGACCATGGCCCGGCGCCAGTGAAAGACCCTTAGAGAAACCCCAGGATGAGCAGCGTCATCATCGATCGGCGGCCGGATAGAGGCAAGAGTACCGGAAATCGGCAACGTGTCTTGAAGCGTCTGGAGGGGGCCTTAAGAGCGCAAGTCGACCAAATGATCGCGCGCCGCAAACTTGGCGAGCACGACAAGAGCGCCGATATCGAGATCAAGCGCAAGGACGTCAAGGAACCGCGCTTCTTGCTGGATGCTAAAACCGGGGCTCATGGACGAGCGGTTCCGGGCAACGCCAATTATCGCGTGGGCGACAAAATTCCGCGCGACTCGCCTGAGGGAAGGGGTCAAGGATCGGGCCCGGGCGCGGGCGAGTCCGAACAGGAGGACATGTTTCGTTTCGCGCTGTCACGCGAAGAATACCTGTCGCTGCTCTTCGATGAGCTGGAACTGCCACCCCTCGTCAAAAAAGACCTTTTGGAAATCGACGAAAATCGGTTTCGACGCGGCGGCGTGGTGCGCTACGGCAATCCGAGCACCGTGTGCGTCGCACGCACCTTCAAGGCGTCCATCGGCCGTCGCGTGGCCGCCGAGGCGCATTTCGAGGAAGCCTTGGACGCGGCGGAGGCGGCATTGCGCGTTGCGCGCTCCAGCGCGGTGCCGGCCCGCGTGGAAGTCGCGGAATTGGAACTCAAAGAGGTACGTCGGCGCGGCGCGGACATACCTTTCTTGGACCCCATCGACCTGCGGCACCGCAGTCTGGTTGAAGTCCAGTCGCCACGCACCGCGGCGGTGATGTTCTGCCTGATGGACGTGTCGGCATCGATGAATGAATTACGCAAAGACCTGGCAAAGCGCTTCTTCACGCTGCTGTATCTTTTCTTGAGCCGCAAATACACCAAAGTGGAACTGGTGTTCATTCGTCACACCGACGAGGCTCAAGAGGTCGATGAGGACACGTTCTTCAACGGCACCCAGTCCGGCAGCACCAAGGTCTTGTCCGCCCTCACGAAAATGCGCGAGATCATGGCTTTGCGCTATCCGCCGTCCCGTTACAATATTTTCGGCGCGCAGGCGAGCGACGGCGACTCTTTCGGCGAGGATTCGGGCGCATCATCCGCCTATTTGCTCTCTGAGCTTCTGCCCTTTTCGCGCTACTTTGTCTACGCCGAAGTCGGCGAGACCGCCAGCGAGTCGAGCAGCTTGTGGACGGCATACAGCGGCATCGCGAGCGATCAGTTCAATATGGCGGCGGTCACGGCGCGCAATGAAGTCTACCCGGCTCTCGCCAAGCTGTTCCACAAGGAGCAGCCGGCTTGACCAAGCTGCCCGGATCGATACCGAAATTGAGACTGGCAGGCAGCGAATGGAGCATGGACGACCTGCTCACCATTGAGCAGATGTGCGCGCGCCACGCGCAACGCTACGCCCTGGATACTTTCCCCAATCAAATGGAAGTGATTACCAGCGAGCAAATGCTCGACAGTTATGTCTCCAGCGGCCTGCCGGTCAACTACGGCCATTGGAGCTTCGGCAAGCAATACTTGATCGAGAGCGGCAAGTACCGCGCCGGTGCCAACGCGCTGGCCTACGAAATCGTCATCAACACCAACCCGTGCATTGCCTTTCTGATGGAAGGCAACTCGCTCGCCATGCAGGCGCTGGTCATTCCGCATGCCTGCTTTGGCCACAACAGCTTCTCCAAAAGCAATTATCTGTTCACGCAATGGACGCAGCCGGAGGCCGTGCTCGACTACATGCTGTTTGCGCGCAACTACATCGCTGATTGCGAGGAACGCCATGGCGCAACTCAAGTCGAGCAGACTCTCGATGCACTGCATGCGCTTCGCGACCAGGGTCTCGACAAGTACAAGCGGCCGCGCAAGCTCGACACGCGCAAGGAGCGCGTGGAACAGGCAAAACGGCTGGCAGATGCCAAGGAGGCGATGCGCCAAGGCGAATACTACAGTGTCGTGCCCCACGCACCGAAGCCGGCCGATGCCACCCCGACGTTTCCCGCACAGCCTGAAGAGAATCTGCTGTATTTCATCGAGAAGCACGCGCCGAAGCTCGAGCCATGGCAGCGCGAGCTGGCGCGCATCGTGCGAAAGATCGCGCAGTACTTCTATCCGCAGCGACAGACTCAGGTCATGAACGAAGGCTGGGCGACGTTTTGGCATCACCGCCTGATCAACGACATGTACGATGCGGGGCAGATCGATCAAGGCATATTGCTCGAGTGCCTGCACTCGCACACGAACGTCATCAGGCAGCCGGACTATGCGCCGCTGAATCCTTACGCGCTCGGCTTCGCAGCGTGGAACGAAATCAAGCGCGTGTGCGAGTCGCCGACCGACGAAGACCGGGAATATCTGCCGGGCATCGCGGGCAAGGACTGGCTCGAGACCTTCCATGACGTCATGCGAAATTATCGCGACGAGAGTTTCCTGCTGCAGTTCCTGACGCCCAAACTGGTGCGCGACTTTCGTCTGATGAACATTCAAACCAGCGAGGGTCTCGATCATTGGATCGTCAGCGACACCGCCGGCTCCGACGGCTTTAAAGCGATTCGCACTCAATTGGCTGCCTCGTATCGTCTCGAGTCCTACCTGCCCGAGATGTCGGTGGTGAGCTACGGCCGGGATTCCGATAGAAAGCTCACCGTGCAGCATCAGAGCTACAACAGACGGCTGCTTCTGGAAGATGAAGCCGAGCAATCCCTCAAGCATTTGCGCTGGCTGTGGGGATTCGATGTGTCGCTCGAAGCGGTCGACGAGAGCGGGAAGACACTCAAAACCTACTGACGTTGGAGTCGGCCGTCCCGGCCCGGCACTCAGGCGAACGATCGCGGAGACGGCCCGTGCGTCCGTCAGGTACAATGCATGCAAGTTCCGCCGCAGGCACTGTGCTTGCTTCCCGCAACGGCTCTCGAAACGAGGCCCCATAACCTTGCCTAGATGATCGACCGCCGTTCCGTACTGACCGCCGCAGCCACCTCACTCGCCCTCTCGGCACTGGGATTGCCGCTTCGCTCATTGGCCGCCGTCGCGGGACTGAAGCTCGGAAAGCCTCAGCCGTTCTCATTCGACGGGCTCACCAAAGAGATGCAGCAGCGGGCCACGACTGACTACGTGCGCGACAAATCGTTGCCACAGGGGGTGCTCGACCGGATCGGCTACGATGAGCACGGGAAGCTCAAGTTCAATCCCGACCACGCCCTCTTGCGCGACGGCCCCGGGCCATACCCGGTCACCTTCTTCGCACTGGGCAAGTACTTTCGCACGCCGGTGCACATGTTCGTCCTGTCGGCCGCCGGCGAAGCTGCGAACGCCAGCGAGATTCTTTACAACCCCGCCTACTTCAGCATGCCGGCGAACAGTCCCGCACGGGAGTTGCCGAAAGGCGCCGGGTTCTCGGGCTTCCGATTACAGGAAAGCCGGCTGGGCGACGTCCGGAACCTCGACTGGCACAGCAACGACTGGGCGGCCTTCCTCGGTGCCTCCTATTTCCGCGGCATCGGCGAGCTGGGCCAGTATGGCCTGTCCGCGCGCGGCATCGCCGTGGATGTATCCACACCGGGCCAGCGGGAAGAATTTCCGGACTTCCCCCGCTTCTACTTCGAGCCACCGGCGGACGGCGCCAACCAGATGGTGGTCTACGCGGCACTGGACGGCCCCAGCCTCACCGGCGCGTATCGATTCCTGCTGCAGCGGGACAATGGCGTCGTGATGGAAGTCGAGGCGCGCGTGTTTCCACGCCGGGACATCAATCAACTCGGCATCGCACCCATGAGCTCCATGTTCTGGTTTTCCGAGACCATCAAGCAGACCGCCATCGACTGGCGGCCGGAAGTGCATGACTCGGATGGACTGGCGCTCTGGACCGGGGCGGGCGAGTACATCTGGCGGCCGCTGAATGACCCCGACTCCCCGTCAGTCTCGACGTTCGCCGACAAGACCCCGCGCGGCTTCGGCCTGTTACAACGCGACCGGATCTTCGACCACTACCTCGATGGCGTGCGCTACGACCGCCGACCGAGCTTGTGGGTTACGCCGCTGGG
>Ga0209006_10005384_pt1 | contig 11616 bp, 11 predicted proteins | sample JacPin_JW_Ref_O2_FD_188567 | JGI IMG/M metagenome (GOLD analysis project Ga0209006, IMG submission 188567) | Forest soil microbial communities from Algoma, Ontario, Canada - Jack Pine, Ontario site 1_JW_Ref_O2 (SPAdes) (version 2) | ecosystem: Environmental > Terrestrial > Soil > Boreal... | reverse complement strand
CTCCGCCACACAACCGAGCGCCCGGCACTCCGCCGAGCTGCTGGTGGAACAGGCCCGCGAAGATCCGCAGCGGCGCATCGCGCTGTGCGTCAGCCTCTATGAGGGGCCCGACGGGCACTCCTCCACTCGCCTCCCATATCGCCGAGCAGCGCTGTCGTTCATGCACTGGCAGGTCCGCCGCGGCGTGCTCGAGCCGCTGGACGCGCCCGTCCCCGGCAGCGCCTGGTGGCGGGCCGTGAACGAGCGTCTCCTACGCGACGGGTGTGAGGCGATCGCGAGGACTCGCGGACTCGGTGGCACGCCTTCCTCCCCCACCATCAGGCACTGGTCGGACTTCGTCTCCCAGCCGAGTGCGAGCCGCTGGTACCGGGCTCACAACGCGAGCATCGTCGCCGGCTACCTGGAGCACGAGCAGCTTGCCCAGCAGGAGACCCCAGCCGAGCGATTCTTCATGAACGTCGCGCTCATGAGAGTGATCTTCGCCCACGCGCTCGTCGCAGCCTCGCGACTGTCGCTCGGACGGTTCGCGCCGATCGGGCCGCCGCTCGGCGACCCGCGCCTCGGCATGGCCGGCGCGTTCCTGTCGCTGTCGCACATCCTCCCCGACCGCTACCCCACCACCGACGCGATTCGCACCTACGTCAACGCCGAGAGCAACCTCGGGCGCCTGCTCGACTACGGCATCATCCTCCCCAGGCTGCAAAGCCTCTACGAATGGTCGGCCGGCGAGCTCGAGCAGGCAGCGCTCTGCCGACTCGTTCGCGGCGGGGTTCCGAGCTACGCGGCCCCGTTCGCCGCTGACATCGACTGGACGCCCGCTGCAAATAGCCGGCTCGTGAGGGCGCTTCAAACGATCACACGGTAGTAACCGAGATCGCGGCAGGACCCAGCCTTCAGCCCTACGGTGCGACCGCCGGTCTAACCAGCTCCTCGCTGTAGATCAGTCGGGATTTCGGAGAGCTCGGGCCGATCTCACCCCACGACGGGAACCGGTGGTAGGAGATCGACACCGGGCCGCTCGGGTCCTTGCGTTTCGAGAAGTCCACGATCGCATACGCGTGGTCGTAATAGTCCCCCTCTGAGCTCACGCGATAGCGAGTCGGGTCGAGGTATTCCACTTCCTGGCAATTGACTTTGTACGGCTCGCTCGCCGTCAGTTCCTCGTACGCGCTGCACCCCAGCAGCCGCCCCTTGGCCAAGCCAAAGCTGTCGTCCTTGTACACAGCAAAGTTGTGCTCGTGTCCCCAAAGCCAGGCGGCGATCCCACTGCTCAGATAAGGCTCGACGGCCTCTTTCAGGAACGTGTTCACGTACGGAGTGGCGCTCTCGGAGGACCACATGCCGTTGAGCGTCGCATGCGCTGAGAACAGCTGATGGTGGGAGAGCAGGACGGTGGCGCCAGCGAAGCTCTCGAGCTGGTGGCGAAGCCATTTCACCTCCGTCTTGTGAAGCCCGGGACCGGCGTACCACGGGTCGACCTGGTCGAACGGATCGGCGTCGCCGTAGCCGGTGTCCATCGCCAGGAACTGCCAGCCACCGTCGATCGTGCGCAGGCAGAAGTAGCTCGCCACCTGCTCCGCAGAGGGGATCGATTCGTTGATCGTGGTCAGCGTCGGGTAGAAGCCGTAGCCGAGCGCGTAGTACTCGTGGTTGCCCGCCAGGCTGAACACCGGCACGCGCGTTCCCTCACCGAGCGCTTCAGCGAACACCTCGGCGATCACCTCCGTGTAGTTGACGCGGCACTCGTGCGGCGTGCCCGAGTAGTAGACGTCACCGAGATGGATGATCGCCGCAGGGTCGAACGCCAGCACCTCCTTCAGCAGCGCGCGCGCGTCGTCGAGACCCGTGCCCCAATCGCCGATGATGCCCACCACCGCGTCCTGCGGGAGCGTCCACTCGATCACGCCGTAGTCGGGATCGCCGCCACCCTGGATCTTCCAGTCGTTGTAGAGGAGCTTGCCGTCGTGCGCCATGTAGTACTCGGCGAACGTGAGTGCACACACGAGGAACCCCGGGTCGATGTCGCTGTACCTGCGGAACTCTACGTCTACCGCTTCGGCTCGTTCGATGTCGCCGTCCACCAGCGCCATGCCCTTTTCCAGCCCCAGCTGCGAGAGGAAGGCGGCCGTCTGGCGCTCGTCGCCTGCGACCGGCTGGAGCGCCGCCCCCCCGCCGCCCGCCAGCACCGCCGCCACATGATCGTTCGTCGCCCGCATCAACGGATGCGCGAGCACCGCGATCGCCGAGACTCCTTCGCCCATCTGGCGCCGCGCGTTCTCCGCGACCGAGGACTGCCAGAGAGACAGACGACGGTCCTGCGCACGCACAAATCGAACGTTTGACACCGCGACTCCAGTCTCCTCGGATCCACATCAGGGGCGTGACGGCGGCGAGTCTCGCACGTGCCTCGGCCGAAAGTCAAGTTCAGATTATATCTGTAGTTCTGTTTCTCGAACTTATGCGAGGCTTGACATCAACGCCGCACCAATCACACAACCAGTCAGCATCCGACCGCATGTGCGCACGCGCGCGACAATGCACACCGCGTCCATGCCACGATGGCGCGATGGCGCCCGAGCACCCACTGACACCGCCCCCGGGCTGGATGCTCGACGAGATCGCAAGCGCGGGACGGGAGAACCTCGACGTTGGGCACGTGGCACGCTACGACGCCAAGGAGAACGCCGACGCCGACGCGGAGCTGCTGCTCTGCGAGGGGCTCGGACTGCAACCCGATGCGACCGTCGTCGACCTCGGCGCCGGCACCGGGCAGTTCGCACTCGCCGCCGCGGCCGCGGCCGCGCGTGTCGTCGCCGCGGACGTCTCGCCCGTGATGCTCGAGCGCCTGCGGACCAAGCGCGATGACGCGGGTCTCACGAACCTCGAGATCGTCAACGCCGGATTTCTGAGCTATGAGCATCGCGGCCCCAAGCCCGATCTCGTCTACTCGCGCCTCGCGCTCCACCATCTGCCGGATGCCTGGAAGGCGCTCGCGCTGGCGCGGATCGCCAGGATGCTGAACCCCGGAGGCGCCTTTCGACTGCTCGACGTGGTCTACAGCTTCGAGCCCAGCGAAGCGCAGGAGCGACTCGAGGCGTGGTGCGCGAGCGCCGAGGACAACGGGATCGAGCACGACTGGAGCCGGGCGGAGCTCGAGGAGCACGTACGCGAGGAGCACTCCACGTTCAGCTGGCTGCTCGAGCCGATGATCGAGCGCTCGGGACTGCGCATCGAGGATGCGTCCTACTCGGCTGACGGGATCTTCGCCAGCTACGTGCTGCGGCCGGCCTGAGCGTTCGCGCGTCGCTCGCACGAGTAGCGGCTTAGCGCCTGGGGGTCCCCGGGGAGCCACCCGGAGAACCCCCAGTCGCCTGCATAGACCTGACGCCGATGTGGGGCCGGCGCTCGGCCTCGCTTGCGCACCAGGACCATCTCGGACGATGGCTTGGGCGTGCTCAGATTACACGGCTTTTGGTCCTAGGACTTTTACCCCTGTACTCTGACCCTAGGACTACGGCATGTTTATCGCCATGCGAGATCAGCCCGACCCGGCTCTGGCGGCGCTCTTGAAGCAGCTCCGCGAGGAACGAGAGGTGACACAGGAACAGCTGGCCTTCGACGCAGGCATCACCGCCTCCGCGCTGTCGCGGATCGAACGCGGGCTCAACAGCCCCGGATGGATGACGCTCATGCGGATCGTGGACGCCCTCGACGTCAGTCTGATCGAACTCGCCAGCGCGCTCGAACGCACGCGCTGAGCTGACGCGGATCAGCCCGGGTCGCCAAGCTGCGCGCCTACCTCGGCGCGAGGCTCCACACCCGCGCTCACGACCGGCACCACCGCGCGGCGAAGGCTGCGCACGCCATACCAGCTGCGCGCCACGAACCCCGCAAACAGCGCCACGTACAGCCCGCCCCAGTAGACGAACGGCAACAGCAGCGTGAGGCGCGGAAGCGTGCGGTGACTGGCCGCGTAGATCACCGTGAACGCAACCAGCAACAGCACGCTCGTCTGAGGCAACGTGTGGCCCCAGTGCCAGCGCGGGTCGTCGTGCTTGCGCGTCACCCTGTAAACCGGCTTGCGGTGGCGGCCGCCCAGGATCGCCTGCAGCGAGGCCTTCATGAACACCGGCGCCATACCGCTCCAGATAATGCGCACGCGCCAGAGCTCACGCACCGGATGGCGCTGGCGTCGGCGACGGTCGTTGTATGGGCGATTGATCGCCAGCAGCCACGCCTCGGTGGCCAGGACGATCGGGAGCATATGGATCAAGAAGCTCTCACCGCTCGCCTTGAATGGCACGTATCCGAGCAGCGCGCAGATGATGCTCGGCACGTACACCAGTACGGTGAACGAGTGCAGGTAGTAGCCCAGCAGCTCGTAGAACTGTGCGCGCTGACGCAGGCTTAGGCCCCGCAGTTCGCCCCACACCATCAGGCGGACCGTGTCGATTGCCCACGTGCCCCGCTGCTTGTACACGTTCGGCACGTCCTCCGGCGAGTGCTGGCCCATGGCCCCCACGATCGGCAGGTAGCGCCCACGCCAGCCTCGGCGCAGCGCCTCCACGCCCGACTGCAGGTCCTCAACGAGATTCCACGTCGGGAACAGACCGATGTCATCCAGCGCCGCACGCCGCCAGACCACGCCTGAGCCGCACGGGAAGGTCGCGTTGGCCGCGTTCCGCGAGAGCATCTGCCCGCGGTAGAACATCGCCTCGCGGTTGTTGAACGGGTCGCCCGCGCTCACCTGCGATTCCTTAATCGTCTGCACGTACGCCAGACGCTCCTCGCTCTCCAGCTGACCGATCACCTCGCGCAGGAACGCCGTGGAGCCGAGCTCGTCATCGCAGTCGCGGGTCTCCACGTAGGCCAGCGGCGGATGCTCGCCGACCAGCATCGCGAACGCCGAGTTGAGGTTGCCCGCCTTCGCCGCACCGTCGCGGCCCGGGGCGAAGCGATCGGGAGGCGAGTGGTAGAGCACCGGCCAGTCCCGCAGCGCACGCGCCAGTGCCGGATCGTGGCCGTCGTCGCTCACCACGATCGCCATCTGCTCCAGCGGCCAGTCCTGCTCGATCACCGAGGTGACGGTCCGTAGGACCATGCCCACCGGCTCCCCGCAGCAGGGAATGATGATCCCGACCAGTGGCTCATCGCCGTACGCCAGCGGGCGACGTTCCGGGACCGCCCTCCACCAGTGGTTGTAGATGCTCAGCAGCGTCGTCAGCATCGTGAACACGTTGGCCACGAGGAACGGCCACGCCAGCCACGGCAGATGACGGTCCAGCGAGGCAAACAGCCACGGGACGTAAATGATCGCCGAGACCACGTATGCGATCCCTGCGAGGCGCACCAGCCAGTGGCGGCTGATCGGCGGGTAGTCGTCGCCGAATGCACGTGCCGCGCACGCCATCGGGCTCGACGGCGCGATCTGCACCCCCGGTGACGGCGTAGGCGCCGGCGCGCCTGCGCAGGACGCGGCGTCGGGGGCGCTCGTCTCGGTCGGGATGGTTGCCACCACTTCGCCATCGACACCCGCAGGGCCGGCACTTGAGCGAGCGCGCCATCTCCCTCGAGGCGCGACTTACTCTGCAAGTGATGGTCCGCGGGCGAATTTCCTCGCAGGATGCGGGAAGCGTGCGCCTCGGCTCTTGCAATCGCTCAGGGCTCGGCGTATGTTCGTTTCAGACGCGGTTCCGAGCCGTCAAGAGCGAGGCCACTGAGGTGTGAGGCCGCGCCACCCGAACCGGAAGGCCCCCGGGCTCGAAGGGAAAGGTTCCTCGAGCGGCTCTGGATCGCGTCGCTTTCGTTCTCGTGCGGCTACCAGCAGGGCTGAAAGCGCTTGCCGTTCAGCGCCAGGCCGAAGCGCGCGCCCATGATTCCCGCGGCGATGTCCGCCGCGCAGAACTTCGCCGTCGAGCGATGGTACTCGGCGTTCAAGACCGGCTTGCCCGCCGTCAGGTACGGCTTGAAGTCCCCGCATTCGTGGTACTGGTTGCACTGCTCGGTCAACGCGCCGTCGAAATACGACAGCAGTTCGGGCGTCTGTTCACCGTCGTTCTTCTGCAGCACCGCCATGCCCAGCGAGTGGACCTCTTCCGCCACCCACTCGTTGTAGGTCAGTTGCTCCTGCGCCGTCAGCGGGAACCCCGAGTCGTTGGCATAGCCTTCGATGTTGTCCGGCTCGACCGCTTCAAAGCCCTTTTCCCTGCACATCTCGAAACGCGCGGTCATGATCGGCTCGAGCACGCTCAGCTGGCGGATGTCCAGCCAGCGCTCCCCCGGCCAGCCGTTGGAGCGACCCAGCACCGATTCCGGGAACTCGTCGTAGTCGGGACGGAAGTCCTCCGCCGTGCCCACGTCGATGTAACAGATCACGTGCTTGCCCTGCGCCTGCAGGGTCGACACCTCGGCTGCGCTGTTTTCAAAGCCGTCGATGTCGTACGCCTGGACCGACTCGGTGTTCTTCACCTCGCCCGTCAGCTGCCAGTACCAGGTCAGATGCTGCGGCATCGCCCACCAGCCGCCGTCGGCGGCCGCGGAGGCCGATCCCACTCCCCACGCCAACGTCGCGCACGCCAATGCACCCGCCAGCGCGAGCCCCATCCCCACTTCTGCAAACCAGCGCCTCAACATCAGCTCGACAATCGTAAACGCTCCGTCACCGCGAGGGTGGCGGTCGAGCTCCGGGCACCATCCTCGCGAGGATCGCAACTGGGCTCACCGGCCGCGTGCCACCACGCGTACTCAGCGAACTCTCAGGAATCTCAACGGATACGCTGAGCATCCTCGAGGAGGATGGCCGCGTTGTTCACTGCATCGCATAGAGGGAGGCCCGAACATGCCTGACAGCCCATCAGCCAATCGCGTGCTGGTCGTCGACGACGAGCCCAACCTCGTGGAGGTCGTCAGCATGGCGCTGCGCTTCCAGGGCTTCACCGTTGAAAGCGCCGGCAACGGGCGCGAGGCGCTCGCCGCCGTCGCCAGCTTCAAACCGCACCTGATGGTCCTCGACGTGATGCTCCCTGACATGGAAGGCTTCGACGTCGCCGCGCGCCTCGGCGCCCAGCGCGCCTCCGTGCCGATCATCTTCCTGACCGCGCGCGACGCCACCGAGGACAAGATCCGCGGCCTCAGCGGAGGCGGGGACGACTACATGACCAAGCCCTTCAGCCTCGAGGAGCTCGTCGCACGGATCAGGACGATCCTCAGGCGAACCGGCCAGGCGACGGCCGACTCCGCGCGGCTCGTCTTCGAGGATCTCGAGATGGATGAGGAGTCTCGCGAAGTCAACCGCGCAGGCGAGGCGATCGACCTCACAGCCACCGAATACCGTCTGCTGCGCTACCTGATGCTCAACCCGCGGCGCGTGCTCACCCGCGCACAGCTGCTCGACCATGTCTGGAATTACGACTTCGGTGGCGACGGGCGCGTGCTTGAGACCTACATCAGCTACCTGCGAAAGAAGCTCGACGCCCACGGCCCTTCGCTGATCAAGACCGTACGCGGCGTCGGCTACGCACTGCAAGCCCCGCGCGCCTGATGGCCTCGCTGCGCGCGCGGGTGCTGGTCAGCGTGCTCGTGCTGGCCGCAGCCGGGTTGATCGCGCTTGCGGCCGTCACCTACGCCGAGCAGAGCTCCTTCCTGCAGGGGCGCATCGACCAGGAGGTGAAGGCCGCCGCCCCCGCGGTCTCGCAAGCGCTCGACCGTGACGGCTTCAAACCGCCCGTCGGGCCGGCCGCCGCCAGCGGCGCGAACAACGACAGCGACAACAACGACAAGGACAGCAACCAGGGCAGCGGCGGGCAGACCAACCCGACCGGCCCGCAGAGCAACCTTCCTCCAGGGACATACGGTGAACGCAAAAGCTCCTCAAGCGAATCGATCGGCGCAACCTTCTTCAGCTTCATCGAAACACGCCCGCCCCGCCCGGTGATCCCAAAGCACGTTCCGATCGAAAGGGTCTTCACCGTCGGCTCCGTGGGATCCTCCGGTCTGCGCTACCGCGTCTACGTGAGCCACGACCCCGAGGACAGCGGGCTGACGCTCGTCGCCGTGCCGCTGCGCGAAGTCTCCGACACGCTCAACCGCCTGCTGCTCGTCGAGGGTCTCGTGATCCTGGGCGTGCTGCTCGCGCTCGCGGTGAGCGCCTCGTTCGTCGTGCGCCTCGGTCTGCGCCCGCTCGACCGCATGGAGATCACCGCCGGGCAGATCGCCGGCGGCGATCTCTCCCACCGCGTCAGCCCCGCCACCAGCAAGACGGAGGTCGGGAGACTGGGGCTCGCGCTGAACGCGATGCTCGACCGCCTCGAGGATGCATTCGCCGCGCGCACACGAAGCGAAGAGCGCCTGCGGCGCTTCCTCGCAGACGCATCGCACGAGCTGCGCACGCCGCTCGCCTCGATCCGCGGCTACGCCGAGCTCTTCCGCATGGGCGCAACCGAGGATCAGGCCGGCACGGAAATGGCGATGCGGCGCATCGAGGACGAGTCCAAGCGCATGGGGGTCCTCGTCGAGGATCTGCTGACGCTCGCCCGTCTCGACGAGGAGCCCGAGCTCAAATCCGATCCGGTGGACCTCGCGGTGCTCGCCGGCGACGCCGTCGTCGACGCACGCGCGACCGCCCCCGACAGGACGATCGAGCTCATCTCCGAGGGTCCCGCGGTCGTCTGCGGCGATGCTCACCAGCTGCGCCAGGTGCTCGCAAACCTGACACGTAACGCGCTCGTGCACACCCCCGCCGGCACGCCTATAGAGGTGGCTGTGGAGCAGGACGAGAAGACCGCCACGATCAGCGTGCGCGACCACGGGCCGGGCCTGCCCGCCAGCGCCGGCGAGAACCTCTTCGACCGCTTCTGGCGCGCCGAGGGCGGACGCGAGCGCGGCAAAGCGGGGGCCGGCCTCGGTCTATCGATCGCGCTCGGCGTCGTCGAGGCCCACCACGGGCAGATCGGCGCGCACAACGCGCCCGGAGGCGGTGCCGTGTTCGTCGTGCGCCTGCCCAAGTCACCGCCGCAGCCGCGCGCCGCCGACGCCGAGTAAGTCCTGCGGTGCCGGCGCCGGCACCTCTCAGGGTCCTCTCAGGCTAAAGCCACAGCCGCCTCAGGCGCGACCTCGACACTGGATGACAGATCGAGCAAACAACCTCGAAAGGTCTCCAATGTCACTCTCCCTCGCAATCGCAATCATCGTCCTCGCCGACCTCGCCCTGATCGGCGTCCTCGCACTCGTCATGTCCAGGGCCAAGCTGCTCACCCCGCACGTCTCCGCCACACAGGTGACGAGCGTTCCCCTCGCTGCAGCCCTCCCGGCCCGCCCGGCCCGCCAGGCGGCGCGCACGCGCTCCTCGGTACTCACCGCGCAGGCATGACAGCCCCACGGCAGCGGACGGCGCGGGACGGCGCCGTCCGCCCCGCGGGCCAAGCCGTCTCACGCTCTTAGAGCGCGCTTATCCAAAGGTTATTGCCCATTCACTCCAACCCACCACGATTTGATCGAACCATGACCTCCACAAGCATCCTCGCCACCGCTGTCGGGCCGCACCTCTTCTGGATCACCAGTCGCGCCGCCGGCATCGCAGCGCTCGTGCTCTCCAGCCTGTCGGTCTGCATCGGCCTGCTGATGGGCGGCGGCATCGTCAAGCGCCAGCGCCTGGAGCTCCGCGTCACACACGAGGCCCTGGCCCTGGCGACGCTCGGCGCACTCCTCGTGCACGGCCTCAGCCTGATCGGCGACAGCTACCTGCACCCGAGCCTCGCGGACGTCGCGATCCCCTTCCTCAGCGGCTACATGACCCTGTGGACGAGCATGGGCATCGTCGCCTTCTGGATGCTCGCCATCCTCGGCCTCTCCTACTACGCCCGTACACGCATCGGCGTCCAGCGCTGGCGCGTGCTGCACCGCTTCACCGCGCTCGCCTGGATCCTCGGCATCGCGCACTCCCTCGGCGAGGGAACAGACGCCGGCCAGGCGTGGTTCCTGGCGATGACCGGCATCGTCGTCGTGCCCGCGCTCGTCCTGCTCGTCATCCGCCACCTCGGGAGCGCCCGCGCGAGCGCCGGCCCGGCCGTTACCGCCGGCGAGCGGCGCGCGGCGCGCAAGCTGTCCGCCGCCGCGATCCCGCAGCCCGATTGGAGCGATCATGGACTCGCCTGACACCCCACGCCGCCGCGCACCGCGCACGCCCGAGCAGGAGCGCGCGACGGCGATCGCGCAGGAACGACGCCAGGCGATACTGATTCGCGCTCGGCGTATCCGCCGGAGCGTCGCCGCACTCACCGCGACGCTGTTCAGCGTCGCCTTCCTCGTGATCTACGTGCAGCTCGCGTCCGGACACGACCCCGCGCTCGACGCCAACGCCAAACGCACCGCCGCCGAGAAGGCCGACAAAGTCAGCTCGTCCACCAACTCGACCGGCACCACATCCTCCAGCGGCTCCAGCGCCCCCGCCACGAGCACCGAATCCTCTGAAAGCGTTGAATCCTCGAGTGCGTCCACCTCCTCAGAAGACGAAGCCTCGACCGCGAGCGAAGAATCCAGCTCCAGCGCATCGGCCGTAACCACCTCGCAGTCATGAGCGCCGAAACGGAGGCGATCGAGGAGTTCGACTGCTTCGGCTCGCGCTGCGCCGCGCTCGTGATCGGCGCCGGGGAAACCGGCACCGCGCACGACGGGGCGCTCGTCGCCAAGCGCATGCTGCTCTCCTGGCACGAGCGCTTCTCGCGCTTCATCCAGAGCAGCGAGCTCTCGATGCTCAACGACGATCCGCGACGAGAGGTCCCCGTTGGGGCGCTCATGGCGCGATTTGCGCAGGCCGTGCACACCGCCGGGAGCATCACCGGCGGGCTCGTGGACGCCACCCTGCTCGCGGACATCCAGCGCGCCGGCTACACCGCGGACCTCGGCGAGCCGCTGTCGCTGCGGCGAGCGCTCGCGCTCGCCGGTTCGCGCCGTCCAGCCTCGAGCTCCCCGCACGGTGGATGGCGGCAGATCGAGGTCGACCTGGACGCGCTTACAGTCACCCGCCCTCCCGGCGTGATGCTCGACAGCGGCGGCCTCGCCAAGGGCATGTTCGCGGACGTTCTCGGCGAGACGCTCGCCAGCCACGCGAGCTTCGCCGTCAACTGCGCCGGCGACCTGTTGATCGGAGGCACCGAGGGTATGGCGCGCGAGATCCGCGTGGAGAGCCCTTTCGACGGCCACATCGTGCACACCTTCGAGTCCTCGGCAACCGGCGTGGCCACCAGCGGCATCGGTCGGCGCAGCTGGCTCGGGCGCGACGGCAGGCCGGCGCACCATCTGCTCGACCCCGCGAGGGGAGAGCCCGCCTTCACCGGGATCGTCCAGGTGACAGCGCTCGCCCCGAGCGCCCTGATGGCCGAGATCCGAGCAAAGGCGGCGCTCCTCAACGGCCCGCACGCAGCGGTCGGCTGGCTGACGCACGGCGGCGTGATCGTGTTCGACGACGGCTCGCACGAGGTCGTGCAACCCCCCGCGGTATTGACGCTCAACGACCTCTCAGGCTTCCTTCATCGGCCTCCCAAGCGGGCGCTCCAGGATGCATGACATGAACCCCACACTTGACATCCCCACCCCATGCACCTCCACGATCGATCGCGT
>Ga0209006_10005383_pt1 | contig 11617 bp, 6 predicted proteins | sample JacPin_JW_Ref_O2_FD_188567 | JGI IMG/M metagenome (GOLD analysis project Ga0209006, IMG submission 188567) | Forest soil microbial communities from Algoma, Ontario, Canada - Jack Pine, Ontario site 1_JW_Ref_O2 (SPAdes) (version 2) | ecosystem: Environmental > Terrestrial > Soil > Boreal... | reverse complement strand
CTCGCTCTGGGGCACGTCGGTTTACCCGGCGCAGCCCATCACCGGGACGCATCTCTACGGCCAGTTCGCGACCTTCAACGGCGCCGCCGGCGCCGACTTGCTGCTCTATCCCGAGACATCGTCGAGCTACACCGTCGGCGGGCCGGACCAGGTCACCTATGAGACCGAGCTGCGCGACGCCTTCATGCTGCCCTACGCGAGCGGCGTCCAGGCGGTGAACGGCACGACGATCTCCACTTTCCCCGCGACCGACAACGGCATCCTGGCTGCCCTCAGTGCGACCCAGTCGGAAGAGCTCGACTTCTATGTCCTGGAGGACGGGAACGGCAATCCGAGCATCGGCGAGACGGTCGCGACCGAAGCCGCGGGTGGATTCAACAGCCCGGCGACGGTCGGCACGCCGACGGTGGTCGAACCGGGCCTCACCGGATCGATCGAGCATCTGGTGAGCTCGCCGGTCAACAACGCGAACGGATTCATCACGTCCTACGACCTCGCCTGGGACCAGTTCAACAGCGCGACGCAGACCTACACGGTCAGCTTCCAGGCCTTCAACGCGAACGGCACCTCGACCTCGCCGGTCGAGCAGGTGATCGATCTGACCGGCGTGACGGCGAGCACCTCGGCGCCCGGCTGGTTCTTCCGCGCGGCGGGCGCGGCCGCGCCCTATGGCCTTGCCTCCGCCAGGCTCAACGCCGCCACCGGCCTCGTCGGCGTGCAGTTCCAGGGCTACGGCACCAACGGCAACCCGACGAGCCTGAGCTTCAACATCGCGCCCAACCTGAGCGCCTACGCGCCGGGCGCGACCAACCAGATCGACCAGGAGCCGACCCTGCCGAACCATCTCGGCAGCTCGCAGGCGCTGCAGTTCGCGACCAATACGGGCAGCGGCACGGGTCTGTCGTTGGCGTGGAACGAGACCGTCACCGACCGCAACGGGACGCACGACCAGGTCGAGCTCGCGATCTACAATAATACGACCAACCAGGTCGTCTCGCAGTCGACCTTCCAGATCGCGGACGGCGATCCGCAGAACATCCGGCTGCAGACGTTCAGCTATCTCGGCAAGAACTACGAGGTCCTCGCCTACGGCGACGCGAGCGGCACGCACCTCGTCGAGTTCGACACCAGCGGCAACGAGCTTGCGACCGCATTCGATCCCGCCACCACGACGTTCAGCCAGCTCGAGGTCTTTGGCGATGGGCGGGTCGGCCTCATCTACGACAACCAGCTCGATGCGAGCGGCACGACGCAATACACCGAAAACGTCTACGACTTCCGCACCAGCGGGATTCCGGCGACGGGTTACGCCGGCATCTCCAACCAGGGGACGCTGCACGAGTTCGCCGGCACGCAGTACGACGACACGATCAACGGCGTCGCGGGACAGAGCAATACCTACTACTACGTCGGCAGCGCGACCGGCGCGACGCCGACCGACATCTTCACGGGTAACGGCGGCTGGAACGTCGCGATCATGCCGGACGCGCCGTCGAACTACACGGTCACCAACAACCCGAACGGCTCCGTCACGCTCGCCAACACGGACGACCCCGCGCATGCCGGCTCGCTGACCCTCACCAACGTGCAGGCGCTCGCCTTCGCGCCGACCCTCGACCCGAGCGGCAACACCGGGTCGCTCACGGCGACCGGCGACGAGCTCGTGCTCCTCGGCCCGCTCCCCAATGGCGGCGAGCCGATTACGATCGCGAACGGCACGACCCTCAACCTCAGCACGCCCGATTCCGGCACCGTGACCTTCGCGGGCCCGACCGGCACGCTGATCCTCTCCCAGCCCGCGACGATGACCGGCGCGATCGCCGGGCTCGCGCCGGGCGAGACGATCGATCTCGCCGATACGCTGGTGAAGAGCGCGTCGATAAGCGGCTCGACCCTGACGGTCACGCAGACCAACAACCAGGCGCTGACCTATCAAGTCGCTGGCGCGCTCGCCGGCAACGTCCTCACCATCAACGGCGACCGCAATGGCGGCAGCGATCTCACCCTCGCGCCGATCGGCTATCTGTGGGGCACCGCGACGCTGCCGCTGCAGCCGGTCGCCGGCACGCACATCAACGGCACGCTCCCGCTTTCGTTCGCGAGCTCGACGGTCGGCGCGATCGCGTACAATACGATCCAGAACTACAATCCGAACACGGATCCGGCCGGCCCCTACACGTTCAGCCAGAACGTCGCCGACGTCGACGCGTTCCTGCTGCCACAGGGCTACGGTACATCGACGCTCACATCGCCAACCGTGACCCTGCCGTCGCGCAACTTCTTTATCCTGCCGAACGTGCCGGCGCAGAACAACACCGCCGTGCCGGAAGGCATCCTGCTCTACGAGACCCAGTCGAACGGCAACAACCTGCTCAACATCGCGGATGTCACCGGCTTCGGCACCACGTCGAGCGCCTCATCGGCGCCCACGGCCGGCGCACCGACGTTGATCGCAAATGTCGGCACGAACACGATCTATTCTCCCAGTATCGCGTTTTTGCAGAACAATGCCACGACGCATCCGGCGTCGCTCTCGAGCTACGCGGTCTCGTGGGACCAGTACGACGGCTCGAGCAATTACAGCGCGAGCTTCCAGGTGTTCGGCGCCAACGGTGCCGCGACGTCGGCGATCATCACGCCGCTCGACGTCTCGGGCGTCGCCAGCGCGGTCGCGGCGCCGGCGTGGCGTCTCCAGCAGGTCGCCAACAACGGCTACCTGTTCGGCTATGCGCAGCTCAATGCGCAGACCGGCCTCGATGACGTGGTGCTCACGGGCTACAACCTCGACGGCACGACCAATGGCGTCAATTTCACGCTCGCACCGAATCTCGCGGCCGGCGCCGTCAACGCGATCACCAACGAGATCCAGCCGAGCAACTCGCCCTACCCGGGCGCCGGCGCATCGGCGCTGCAGTTCGTGCAGATCGGCAGCGTCTACGGCACCACGTGGAACGAGACCGTCACGGACGGCACCGGCACGCACGACCAGGTCGAGCTCGTCCTGTCGGATGGGCACGGCAACGTGATTTCGCGACAGACGTTCGCGATCGCTGACGGCCAGGCGCAGCAGGTGCGGGTCACCACCGTCACCGTCAACGGCAGCAGCAATTTCCTGCTCGTCTACGGCGACAACACCGCGACCAATGTGCTCGAGTACAACTCTTCGGGCGGCCTCCTCGCGTCGATCAACGATCCGACGTCGGTGACCTACGTCCAGTTCGAGAACTTCGGCGACGGGCGCATCGGCCTCGCCTACAACGACATCGTCGGCCCGGACGAGACCTCGCAGCTCGACTTCAAGATCTTCGACCTGCGCACGTCGGGCCTCAACGTCAACGATTCGGCGCTCAACGACGGGACCAACAAGGATTTCGCCGGCACGCGCTACGACGACTCGGTCATCGGCGAGAACAACGTCAACAATACCTACTATTACGTCGGCGACAGCGCGTCCGACGCCGGCCCGTCCGACAGCTTCACGGGCGGCACGGGCGGCTGGAACGTCGCGATCCTGCCCGACGCGCCGTCGAGCTACACGGTCACCCAAAATCAGAATGGCTCCGTCACGCTCGCCAATACGGGCGATCCGGCGCATGCGGGCTCGCTGACCCTCACCAACGTCCAGGCGGTCGCGTTCGCGCCGGCCGCCGACCCGAGCGCCAACACCGGCTCGCTCACGGCGACCGGCGACGAGCTCGCGGTGCTCGGGCCGCTGCCGAACGGCGGCGAGCCCATCACGATCACCAACGGCAGCGAGCTCAACCTCGTCACGCCCGATTCCGGGATCGTGACGTTCGCGGGCCCGACCGGCACGCTCATGCTGTCGCAGCCCGCCACGATGACCGGCGCGATCGATGGGCTCGCGCCCGGCGAGACCATCGATCTCGCGGACACGCAGGTGAAGAGCGCGGCCATCAGCGGCTCGACCCTGACGATCACCCAGACCGACAACCAGGTGCTGACCTATCAGGTCGCGGGCGCGCTCGCCGGCAATGCGGTCGCGATCGACAGCGACGGGCGCGGCGGCAGCGATCTCTCGCTCGTGCCGGTCGGCAACCTGTGGGGCAGCTTCGCGTTCCCGGCGCAGCCGACGACCGGCACGCACATCTACGGGCCGACGAGCTTCGGCCGCCCGTTCTATGCAAACACGCTCGCGCTCACTTACGGCGACACGCCGGCGCCGTTCAACGCGAACGGACCCGACACGATCACGGAGAGCTTCCTGCCGGTCGATCCGTTCATGCTGCCCGGCACCGGCGGCTCGCAGCCGCTGGCGACCTTCACCATGGAGCAACTCCCGTTCCGCTCGGCGATGATCTTTGCGGACCCGACCGCGACGACGACCGAGGCGATCGCGTTCTACGAGACGCAGGATCAGGGCGGCAACACCAGCATCGAGCAGGACGTGATCCAGGGCGGGCTCGATCCGAATGGTCCGTTCACGGTCGGGACGCCGACGCCGATCGAGAGCGGAATCACCGGCACGCTCTACAACCTGGTCGCCAACCTGCGCACGCCGAACAACATCCTCGGCACATACAGCGTCACCTGGGACGCGTACAACGCGGCGACGCAAACCTACGGCGTCCAGTTCCAGGTGTTCAACGCGGACGGCAGCATCTCCTCCCCGGTCGAGACGCTGCTCGCCGACTCCAATGTGGGCGGCATCACGTCGGCGCCGGCCTGGCAGTTCCGCGGCGGCGCCGGCGCCTACATCGCGGCGGTCGCGACCCACGACAACGCCGCCGACCAGGACTTCCTCCAGTTCACGGGCTTCGGGCTCAACGGCGCCACCGACGGGCAGGGCTTCGCGATCACGCCCGATCTCGGCGCCTACGCGGCGGGCGCGACCAACCACATCACCCAGGAGCTCGCGCCCGGCTCGACGCGCCCGTTGACGCAGGTCCAGTTCACCCAGTTCGGGCTCGGCAACACGACCAACCGCTACGCCATCGCGTGGAACGAGACGGTCGTCGATTCGACCGGCACGCACGGCCAGGTCGAGTTCGCGATCTACGACCCGACCTCGAACAAGGTCGTGTCGCAGACGACCTACCAGATCGCCGACGGCGACGCGCAGAACATCCAGGTCTCGACCTTCAACAACGGCGGCCAGACGGTTGCGGCGCTCGTCTACGGGGACAATACCGGCACGCAGCTGGTCGAGTTCGACCAGAACGGCAACCAGCTCGCCGCGATCACTGACAACACGGCGGCGTCGACCGGCCCGTTGGAGATCTTCGGCGACGGCCGGGTCGGCCTGACCTTCAACGAGACGATCGACGGGGCCGGCACCTCGCAGGTCGTCACGCACGTCTACGATCTACGCACCACGGGGGTGAACATCAACGACCAGAATCTCGCGAACGGCACCGACCAGTACGTTGCGGGGACGCAGTTCAGCGACGTGTTCGTCGGCGAGAACAACGTCAACAACACGTACTACTACGTCGGCCGCGACGCGACGAGCGGCCCCACCCCGACCGACAGCTTCACCGGCGGGAGCAACGGCTGGAACGTCGCGATCATGCCGGATGACGCGTCGAACTACTCGATCTCGACGGTGAACGGGACGACCATCCTCACCAACACCGGCGATCCCCAGCATGCCGGCTCGCTTGCGCTGACCAACGTGCAGGCGATCGCCTTCGCGCCGACCCAGGATCCGAGCGGAAATTCCGGCGCCCTCGAGGCGACCGGCAACGAGCTCGATATTCTCTGGCCGCTCCCGAACGGCGGCGAGCCGATCACCATCGATCTCGGCACGACGCTCGGATTGAGCACGGCGGACTCGGGAAGCATTCAGTTCGCCGGATCGACCGGGACGCTCAAGGTCGGCCCGCAGGCGAATGTCACCGGGCCGGTGTTGGGCTTCGCGGCGCAGGACCAGCTCGATTTCACCGGGGTCGCATACGGCGCGAGCTCGTCGCTGGTCTATTCGGAGAACGCAAACAACACCGGTGGAACGCTGACGGTGAGCGACGGTACGCACGCCGCCAGCATCGCCCTCGTCGGCAATTTCACGGTGGCAAGCTTCGCCGCGGTCAGCGACGGCAATGGCGGCACGCTGATCAGCGATCCGCCGCCGCAGAACCAGCCGCCGCTGGCGCACTCGCATTGAGCCAGGCTCGTTCGAACTATATGACGCCAGCGCGATCGCCTCATTTCTGAAGGACCGCCCAGAACCGCGGCAATGAGCGCAAGCACCCGTGTTGACGCTACGCAGCCAGCTCGATCATTGACACCCGCCATCGACGCAATGTCCGTTGCAGCACATGCCGTCGCTCGAGCAGTTGTCGCCCAGGCTGCTGCACGCCGCGACGGAGACGGATGCCGGGCGGCGATGCGAGGCCGGCGGCAGTGAGTGCGCGCCATGGACGAGTCGCGAAAGGTGCGACTGGCCGTCGATCGGCATGGCGGGGCGGGTCGCGGACAAGGCCGCGCCTCCCGACAAGAAAGCCGCCAGCGCCGCACGTGTGACGATGACCATCAGCCGGGATGACATATCGCCTCTCCTTGGGGTTCAACGGTTCAACGTGACGGCGTTGCCCGCGCGTTGCTCGGTTCTATTGGCAAGGGCTGCACGACGCGCAGCAAGTCTCCCAATCGTGCTTCGGCCGCGTTTGGCACGAATTGCGGACCATGGCCAGTCATTCCGCACGCTGCTCGCCGTAAAAGATTGGCGCGGCGCCGAGTTCCATCGTTCGGCCAGTCGCCGCGACGTGCCAGTCGGTGGGTTCCTGGCGCGTATCCGGTTGACTCGCGAGCTGCGTAGCGCCAGGGAGTCCGACAATGCGGATACGATTTTCGACCCGTCATCACGACAAGGCCCGCCCGGCCTCTCCCGACGAGCCGGCCGCGCGCCGAACCATGGAGCACACTGATGAAAGTTCGCGCTGCCGCGATTGCCGGCATGATCCTGGGCGCCACCCTGTCGGGCGCGCCCGCGCGGGCCGAGGTGCGCTGGTTGCCGGGAAACGCCCAGTCGTGCGCCGCCGCGTGCGCGGCTGCGGGGGGATACTTGCCCATCGTCGCGGGAACCTATTCCGGGGACGGCGGCCGTTTCTATGTCTGCCGCGCGAACGCGGACGATCAGGGCCTCAAGCCGGGCTGGAACATAGCGCCCAAATATCCGACGGTGTGCAGCGTTGCGTCGAGCGGTCGGGAACAACACCTGACGCCATATGATTGTCTGTGCGATCGGTGACGGCGCCTGCGCCTGCCGGCGCGAGCCGCCTGCTGGTCGTGCAGAAATGGGAAGCGTGCGGCCCGCGCGTTTCTGACCTTTTGGTGCGAAGCACCGCAAGCGGATATCATCGCCGCCCGTCCGCACCCAGGCGACGGTCGGCTTGGCAGCTCGCGCTGGTGCAATGGGGAAAGCGTATAATTCAAACTTGAAATAAAAGAAGGCCCGGGAGTGCCGGACCTTCCATCAAGATCAATGAGAGCTGTTAGCCTCAATCGTGATCTTTTTTTATGATGACCGTCTTGTGCTCCTCGCGCGGGGCGTCGTCAGTCTTCTTCTTGATGACGGTCTTCTCGTCGCCATCGCGCTTGATGATTGTGGTGTCTTCCGCCCTGACCGCAGTGACCATTGGAGCAGTCATGACGGCGGTTGCCGCGAGTGCAAGCAGGATATTGCGCATTTGGGGTCCTCCAGCGTCTGATCCGAACACCAACGCGCCGCAGGTTCGTCGGTTCCCGGCATATGGTCCGGCTTGTGACAGGTCCGCTTTCGGCAGACCGTCGATCGAGCGCGCGACCATGTCGCGGCCGCTCAGTGGTTCGATCGATGCCGATCTCGGCGGCGGCCTCATCAAGCAGCGCGTGGCGCCTCCGCGCGGCTACTGCTGCTGCTCGGCGGAGATGATTGGCGCCCACAGCCCGCAGAAATGCTCCGCCGCGAAGGTCGTGAACGGAGCCGGCGTCGACGGCGACACCACCAGCGCCTGCACCTGGTGCGAACCGTTGAAGGCAGGCCAGGCCGGCGCCGCGTTCGCGCCGACGCTCGGATCGAGGTTGTTCACGAAATTCCCGACGTAGCTCTGGATGGTTTGGGAAAGCATCAGCTCGAGGGTGTTGAGCTTGGCGGTCTGGAAGATGGTGAACAGGAAGGGCAGATCGGACGCGTGCTCGGAGGCGGTAGGATAGCCGTACTGATCGTTCGGCGTCGCCACGACGGCCGGCTGGGCCGACGCCGGCGGTGCGTTCGGGTCGTTGAGCTCATAGGCATAGACGGTGACGAGCTTCGCGAAGTCGCGATTCGCATCGTAGGCATTGCAGGCGAATTCATAGTCGGTCTCGATTTGCGCCAGGGCTTCGTCGGCGCTGGGTGCGCTGGACGGAAGATAGATGTCCGGAAAATTCGTCAGCGGATAGGTGACGGTGGCGAGCCGCGCGTCGAAGGCGGGCGTGTTCTGCGCGGCCGGCACCTTGAGCTGCGCGAGAAAGAGATTGATCTCCTGCGCGTAGGTGCAGGCAACGCCGCCGCAATAGCCATTGGGGTGGGCGAGATCGTAATTGGCCGGTCCGCCTGCCGCCACGATGGTTGCCATCGGGGCCGCAAAGGGAATTATCTGCGGCTCGAAAAATCGACCCTCGTTGAGATTGCTGCCTTGCAGGATCGGCACCTGGTTGAAGTCCCCGCCCGCAAAGGCGCTCTTGAGTGGGTGCGGCACCACCAGCGTGCCGAAATTCGCCGGGATCGCCCTGGGGAATTGCGCGGCCTGCACGCTGATCAGGGTCGAGACCGCGGCGCCGCGCAGGCAGGTGAGAACCTCGTGGCGCGGGCTGCCCGAGGTCAGGCTCGAGCAGGTGATGCCGTCGACGACGCCGGTGCCGGCCAGCACGTTATCGACAAACGGGTCGCCGAACTGGGTTTCCGACGTGGCCTGCGACGGCAGATTGTGCAAGCTGTAGGCGCCGCTTGCGATCACGGCAGCGCGAAAAAGACCGGCGCCGGTCGTGGTCGAGGTGAGGTTGAGAAGAACGCTGTCGCCGCCGGCGGATTCGCCGCCGATCGTGACCCGCGTCTCATCGCCGCCGAAGCGGGCGATATGACGCTTCACCCAGCGCATCGCGAATTGCTGGTCCATCAGCCCGTAATCGCCGGCGTCGCCAACCGCCTGGAATTCGTCGGCGACGCGCGCGCGGAGCGCCCGCTCCGCGAGCCAGCCGAGCTCGCCGAGGCGGTAGTTGATCGTGACGACGATGATGTTGTTCGCGGCGACGAGGTTCGAGGCGTCGAAGATGACGCCGCTGCCGTTCTGCAGCCCGCCGCCATGGATCCAGAAGAACACCGGCAATTTCGCCGTCGGCGTCGCGGAGGCCGGGGTGAAGACGTTGAGCGAGAGGCAATTCTCGGATTGCGTCAGCGTAACGCCGTGGACGGCGATCGATTGCGGCTGCGGGCAGACCGCCACGGCATCGACGTTCGAGGCATCGAACGGATTGCTCAGCGGCGCCGGATCATGCGGCGGCCGCCAGCGCTCCGCCGTGGCGTAGGGAATGCCGTAATAGATGTTGACCGACGTATTGATCGCCGAGACGGCGCCATTGATCGTGACACCATCGAGCGTGACGGCCGGCGCCGCCAGCGCCGGCGCCGTGGCGAGCGCGACGCACAGCAGGGCAGCCGTACCCGATGTCCTGAGGCTCATGATCCATTCCTCCCTGACCCGGTCGAGGCCGAGCCCAAGCTAGCGCAAGACCCGCAGCGCGACGAACAAGATTCCGCCTTCCTGTGACGCGCATCACGCGGATTTCCGCACCGGTGGTCTTCTATTCATGACATCGGCTCTGCGCTACCGCTTGTTGGCCTTGATGGTGTCAGCCATCTGGCAGCTCCGCTTGCCTGGCTCACGGTGGCGGCCCGGAACAAGTAACCAGCCGAGGAAACCGCTGCGCCTCCAGCTATGGCGCCTTTGATAAACCTGCGGGATAATCACCGGGTCTCATCGTGCACTTTGAAGTCGGGCTGTTTTCTATGTCGCCTGACTTGGTGCACGCTGGCCGCCGGAAGGAAGTTTTGCCGTTTCTTTGACTTAGAGTGCGGCCGTGGTGGTGTTCTAGCCTGGATATCGACACGGCGTCATAGCGCCGACCCGCCTCCTCCAACTTCTGCGCTCAAGACCCTGCGACAAGTAAATCCGGCTGTGGTGGTGTTTCCGAGTGGACACCGGTCCATACCGGACATCGTGCAGAACCGAAGAGCTGGTACCCGTTCCCGATTCAACTCTTCAGTTCGATGACCCTACCGTACGCAGATCCAGAATCCAGAGGTTCGCATGCCCGTTCGCTCTGGTGGTCACGAAGACTACTCGGTTGCTCTCGGGAGAGAATGCCGCCTGATCGTCGTTCTGCTTCCCGCAATGGATGCAGTATTTGACCAACCCTCTCATCCTGGCTGGAGGTTTATTTCTACTCTCCGGACGGCGCGTCCCGAGGCTCGGCCTGAAATTTTTATAAGGAAAAATCGTGCGGTCAGGACGGATGTCGAGATCGGGAGAGTCGCTCTACGCGCGCCTGGGTGGGTATGATAAGATCGCGGAGTTTGTGACCGATTACATCAGCCGCATACGTGCCGATCCAAGGTTCGCCCGGTACGGGAGCAGCCGCGGGACCGACAAGAAGAGCAGGGACCTGCAGCTCAACATAGACTACATGTGCCGGGTCACCGGCGGCTCCAACTACTACCTGGGCCGTGACATGAAGACGACGCACGCAGGGCTGGGCATCACAGAAGACGAGTGGGATGCGAGTACGAGATACATGGCCGAAGCCCTCGACAAGTACGGGGTGCCTCAAAGGGAGAAACGGGAGGTGCTAGCTCTCGTGGCGCATATGAAGCAGGACATCGTCGAGAGATAAGGCGTTAGGTCCCGTTGCCCTCGACAGCGGCCCGAAGGGGCCTTCCCCCTCGATGAGGCACTCGACCGATCCGAACGCACGCTCACCCTGAAGACCAATGGATTAGATAACCTCTTAAGCAAGACTAATTTCTTTCATGAGTGTTCTGGAATGGATGATTTTGCAGCTACCTTTACGAGCGCTGTGCATGGTGGACTGGACAAGGTTCTCGGTACGAGCGGGACGGAGGCCGTCCTGGTTCACATGAAGATGACCAACAATCTTCCGGACGCGGTTGAATTTCACAAGAAGCTCCTCGCCCTCTTTGGCGCCCAGGGAACGCTGTCCCTCGAAAGAGCGATAGTCAAGGACCTCGCCCTGAGGCTCAAGTGGTCGCTGGCACTGCTGAACATCGAGGATGCCTTCGACTTCCATGCGACGATGCTAGCGTTAGAGAAGGGTAATCAGAAATGACGCTCAAGATGACCACCAAGAGGCTCGCAGAGATGGAGCCCCTCGTGCAGGCAGACCTCCCATCGTGGCATGGGAGCTCCGGGGCGGAGGATCTGGCAGAGACGAGGATCGCCGCTGTGCTCGGACTCAAGCTGTTCATGCAGGGCGCCGTGAGGACACTCCTCATCAAGGGGCTCGCGGGGACGGGCAAGACGACGGTCGCGCTCGAACTCCTGAAGGCCGCGGGCAAGGGGAACGGCGCTTACATCTCCTCACGGGTCCCCAAGGATCTCCTCGAGACTCACATACCCGCGAT
>Ga0209006_10005382_pt1 | contig 11618 bp, 11 predicted proteins | sample JacPin_JW_Ref_O2_FD_188567 | JGI IMG/M metagenome (GOLD analysis project Ga0209006, IMG submission 188567) | Forest soil microbial communities from Algoma, Ontario, Canada - Jack Pine, Ontario site 1_JW_Ref_O2 (SPAdes) (version 2) | ecosystem: Environmental > Terrestrial > Soil > Boreal... | reverse complement strand
CCACAAAGAACGTCGAACTAGGGATGTTGCAATATTCGGACGATATAGATTGCGGCACCCGCCATGATCGCCAGAAGCCCGAGAACGATATACACCACAGGGGCAAGGCGGTAAACAGCTTGAGGGAACTCATCTAAGAATCAAGCCTTGGTTCACTCGGGAGCGCGGTACTCTGAAAGTGCACTAGTCTCAATATTTCGGCCTGACTCGTGTAAACCGCCACGAGGCGGAAGTGCGAGGCAAGTTGCTCGCCGTCCCTGCGCGCCAGCGTCCGGCTCTCTCCGGTTACGATCGCGGTTTCTCCGTAGATCCGAACCTCCTCGCCGACAAGGTCGACGGATGTGAAAGTCAGACCCCCAAGCTTCAGATCGTGTAGAACAGCTTCCTTTTTAAGCACGGAGCCGTCCGACCTCACGAGCATGTAATCGTTCGCGTATAGATCAACAAGCGCGTCGTAATCTTGATCGATGAGCGAGCGGTAAAACATGTCGCGATGAACACGAAGCACTTCTTGTACTATCATCAGCACCTTCCAGTTGAATCGCATTAGAACGAGATTGACGGCCCTTGTTCCGCACAGCTAATCAGCTAACCCTTATTCGACCGATTCAATACACAGTAAGCCCCGACTGTCGTCGCAAGAGATCATTCACAAGACCTCCAGTCGCGCTCATGCGCTAGCTTCCGGACGATGCAGCGTCGAACTATGCCCTCGCAGTGGAAGCACACTGGCGAAATCTGCAAGTCGGCGCAATGCTTTTCTCCGCGCTGGCGATACTTTAGTCGGATTGCATCCGAGCAACAGAGCGCAATCGCGATCCGAATAGCGCTCCAGGACAGACATTACAAAAACGAAGCGTTCAAGCGGGTCCAGTTTGGCCACAGAGTTCAGTTTGTTTTGTCCATGTGTGGCTCGCAGCTGTGCAGTCCGTGGATCCCGTTCTTCGCCTGGACGGTTTGACACAGGGGAAACGATTTCAATCGCTTTTTCGATTAGAGTGCGGTATACCCAGGGTCGCGCCCATTCCTTAAACACCGCCTGTTCTTTGAATGCTTTCTCGACCGTCAATGCAAAACATTGCTCGGCTTGTTTGTGATCTGCGGTCAGCAAGAAGGCGAGGAGGTACAAACGCTTCATGTCTATTTCAAAGACAGCGCAGAAGTCGGCATGTTTGGCGTAATCAGCACGGAAGTTTTCGATCTCTGGTCTTCTAAAACGGAACATGGATCACCTTCCGTGGTCGTTAGTCGACGGAGCGACGCTTGTGACGATTCTCTTCCATTCCAAACGGCTTGTGACGTAGACACCCCCTGCAACAGGAGCGCCGGCTGCCCGTAGTACAAGCCGATCGCCTTGTAGATCAATCGAGCGACACTGGCGTCCATCGATCAAATTAGGCAGTAGAGAAACAGAGGGTGTATGCGTGACTGTTGCTTTCTCTTCGTCTACTTCGTAGGTTCCGCAATAGCCGATGTAACCACTCCCAGCCGCTTGGTACTCTTGCGGCGTTCCGTGATGCCAGTCCGATGAATGAAACGCGGGACGGCCCGGCTTCATCAACTGCGCGGAGACGAATCCATCCGCCGTGTAGATCAGAAACCCTTGCGGATTCGGGCCGAATGGTTGCGTATCGTCGGAGCCTTCATTCTCATCAATGTAGGTCACCAGACGCCATACTCCTACGAGCCGCTTCGCGTAACTCGATTGTTCGAGGGCAGGTGCTTCAGATTGAGAGGTGTATGTGACGGTATTCATGCGGCCGCTCCAAATTTCTTGTAGTCCGTGTAGCCATGTTCCGCGCCGCCATAGAACGTGGAGCGGTCAAAGGCGTTTAATGGATAATTTGCCCCGATCCGTTCGACCAGGTCTGGGTTCGCAATGAAGAGCCGACCGAAGACGATTGCGTCTGCGTGCTTTTGCTCAATGGCCACGGTCGCGCTGGCCGGGGTGTAAGCACCCGCAGAGAGTAGCGGTCCTTTGAATGCAGACCGAAACAGTACCGCGTTATTCACGGCGCCTTCGTGCAGGTCGTCAGCGAGACCGATCTCAGATCCGCGAGCTTCGATCAGGTGCAGATAAGCAACTTGGAACTCGCTTAGCTTGTTGATCACGAAACTGAAGAGTTCATTGGGTTTGGTATCGTGGATGCCACCATACTGCCCGAAGGGCGAGAGACGCACTCCAAGACGATCCGCGCCGATAGCCGCGCTGACGGCCGCAACGATGTCGAGAAGAAAACGGCACCTGTTCCCCAGCGAGCCACCATATTTGTCGGTGCGTGTGTTTGTTCCGTCTTCGAGGAACTGTTCAATCAGGTGACTATTTGCGCCCTGTAGCTCCACGCCGTCAAAACCAGCCTCGATCGCATTGAGAGCAGCCTCACGAAAGGTACCGACGATGATTGGAATTTCAGCAGCTTCCAAGGCACGGGGAATTTCAGCCTTGACCTGTTGGAAGTCTCTCGTGAGGGCAGGAATATTCCCAACAATCGCCGAGGGTGCAACGGGCAAAGACCCATCCGGCCGCAACGAAGAATGCGAGTTTCGTCCGTTGTGAGCGATTTGCATGATGATCCGTCCTCCGCGCGCATGGACGGCATCTGTGACCGCTCGCCAGCCGGCAATCTGTTCTCCGGTATAAATTCCCGGGTCGCTGGGGTAGCCATGGGCGTCAGGACTGACAGCGGTTCCTTCGGAGATGATGAGACCCGCGGAAGCGCGCTGGGCGTAGTACTCGGCGTTCATCGCAGTCGGAACGCTGTTGACCCCCGCCCGCATCCTTGTGAGAGGCGCCATAATGATCCGATTCGGGAGCTGGATCGCGCCGATTTGTAAAGGAGTGAAGAGCGATACTTTCGACATAAACGACCTTCCGTTTGTTATCCAAGACTAGAAAAGTGTGATCTCGCCCATATCGATTGCCACGAGCAGCGGCTCTTTCACCAGCTGATAATCGCCCTCATACGCATACACTCGACGCTGTGTCGGGATGATGATGCCGTCCACGTCGCGATATTCCGAGGCGTAGTTCAGTCCGGTAGCCCCTCCGAGAATGTCCACTGTGTAGTCGTGCCGGCGCAGGAGGCCGTCAGGTCCAAAGCAGGAGATCTGTTCCTTGGAATGACTCTTTACCTTATCGGGAAAGGTCACCTTCAGCCTCCGCCAGGTCTCGCTCTCGACCTGAATCGACGAAATCTCTTCGGTAGTGAATCCCTCATGCGTGTAGAGGAAGGGAGTGTTCAGGTAGGTCCACAAAGCTTCACCCTGGAAATAGGCGACGTGAAAATCGTCCCACGGAGTCTCGCGCATCTGGCCTGCGAAGGATGCTTCAGGGTCTTCGCGAGATTCGATGAGGGTTCCGTCCTTCTTCTCCATCACGATCCGCTCTGGCTCGAAGATCGAGCGCTTGTCTTGACCCGGAAACTCTGTGAGCAGCCGTTCTTTCGTGGTGTCAACGGTCATCACTATGTCCTTCAGATAGTCACCCTTGCTCTTTACAAACCAGATCGCGCCGGTGATGGACGCAGCAACTTTGATCGCTTTGATTTGGTTCCAGCGCTTGAGACCACCGTGTGCGTTCACTGCCGTTTGCAACAAGTCGTTCATAAGATCTCCAATTATTCTCCGTACCATCATTTGTTAAATGTTAGTGCTAACTGCACTGAGCGGTGCGGCGGGCGGGAAGGTGAGGCCAAACATGGGTCGCCCGCTCTTCGACTCGACCTCCGTTGCCTCGTTCTGGATTACGTCCCAGTGCTCGACGAGGACCTCATTTTGTACGCGCACAACATCTGCAACGATCCAATTCCTTGCCAACCCATGACCGGAAAAGCGTCCATGCAAAATGACATAGTCGCCGTCAGCGGTGGCAAGAGCGTTTTCGTAACGAAGCGTTGCCGGAAGCGGCTTGATGAAATCAAAAAGCCCACTACGACCGGCCGGGATGTGGGCGCTATGCTGAATGTAGTCAGGAGACCAGAATCTTTCCGCAGATTCGTAATCTCTCTTGTTGAAAAGCACTTCAAACGCCTCAAGAACAATGTCTTTATTCTTGGAACAACAAACTTCACTCATGATTCCTCCTCATTCGTTTCGAAAAAATGGAACCTACAGGATGACGCTCTCGTCCGGCAGCATTCACCGCCGAAAAATGGCTATGTCACCCCACTAGGAGACTTTCGTACACCGGATAGTCCGTGTAGCCATGCGCGCCAAAGGTGTAGAAGGTGCTCCGGTCATGGTCAGAGAACGGTAGACCTTCTCGGATACGTCGCGAAAGATCAGGGTTGGACACAAAATGACGCCCGAACGCGACGGCATCGACCGTGCCCTTCTCGACGATCTCCTCTGCAGTTTCTGGTTCGAAGCCGCCCGCTGCGATCAGTTTGCCTTTGAAGATGGTTCGGAGGTGCTCCGAAGCAACCGCTCCCTGGTTGGCATGGACCACCTCACTCCCGCCTATGCGCGGTTCTATGATGTGGAGATATGCCAGACCAAACTTGTTCAGGCATTCACCCACATACGAAAAGAGGGCCTGAGGATTGGAGTCCGACATGCCATTCCAAGTGCCGCCTGGGCTAATGCGCACGGCAACACGGTCGGCGCCCCACACAGAAATCAACGCCGTCACGACCTCCGAAAGGAATCGTGTGCGGTTTTCCATAGCCCCGCCGTATTCATCGGTGCGCTTGTTGCTGCCATCCTGAAGAAACTGATCCACTAAATAGCCGTTAGCGGCGTGCAGTTCGATGCCCTCGAAGTCGGCATCTATAGCGCGCTCAGCCGCCCTACGATAGTCCTGGACAATCGCCGCTATCTCGGGCACGGTAAGCGCGCGGTGGGGGGACGGCTGAACCCAGCCTCCTGGAATCGAGACGAGGTGGCTGGGATGTTGCCAATAGGGTGGATCGACCGAGGCTGAGACCGGCATTTCGCCACCGGTCATCGCAGTATGTGACGAGCGTCCGGTGTGCCAGAGTTGTGCGAACATGTGCCCGCCTTTGGCACGCACCGCCGAGACAATCTTCTTCCAGCCGTCAACCTGTTGGTCGGAGTACAGGCCCGGAGACCCCAGCCATCCACGACTGGTCAGAGAAATGTTCGTCGCTTCCGTTATGATGAAGCCGCCATCCGACGCTCGTTGCTCGTAATACTCCTTCATCAGCTCACCGGGAACGGAGTCGGGTTGGACAGAGCGCGACCGCGTTAGGGGCGCCATAACAACACGGTGCTTGAGCTTGAGCGGCCCGAACTCGACGGAACTAAACAGAGCCCTTGTTCTTTTCATCGCGCGAACTCCTGGTAGGCACTTCTTCGAGGAAACCATCCTGCTCCTCTAAACATGATCGAAGGTAAGACTCGATGAGAGAACACGAAAGACCAGATCGAGTACCGAACTACAAGCCCTTTGGAGCTACGAGAAGAGGAACTGCGGTGAGACGAATGTTGCCCGGCGCGTTTACGAACCGTGGGCCGGACGCACTAGTTGGGAGGCTTCCTCTCGGCAGTGGTTTTTCGGACGACTACTTGTCGTCGTCCGAAAAGCCGGGCGTCAATTGAATAGGCGCCTGGACCCAGCATCAAGACAGCAGTCGCAAGGAGAATACTCAGGGAGCAGTGCGCTAGGCCTGCCGTTCCGACCTGATAAACGATGATGCCTTGCAAGGTGAGTGAACCGATGCAGCCTGCTGGTGTCAGGACCCCGAGGAGCAGTGCTAAACCAAAAGGCAAGAAAGCAACACAGGTCCAGTTTGAGCAGGTTTCGCCACCGCTCATTACACTAGCGATTCCAGCCGCAGCCGCGCAAAAACGCAGAATGGCGAGGCCGAAACCTGGAATCCCTGCGGGAAACATTGTAAACAGTCGCTGCACCTTGCGAGTCTAGAACCGCCGATGAAACGAGCGCAGTCTCGAAAGGAATCTTTGTCTCTAGCCCTTTCGAGCCGCTTCTCTTAAGACAGGCAAGCGAGTACTCTGCAAAGATCAGCAAAAGAACGGACTCGACATGTTTGTGACGGCCCAATGACGGATAACAATAAAATCAAAGTACTCATTGTGGATGACCATCCGCTGATGCGCTCTGGAATTGCCGGTGAGGTCAACGAACAAGCTGATATGCAGGTGGTGGGCGAGGCTGCCGACGGAAATGAGGCCCTCTTAGCCTACCGGGCCCACCGCCCCGATATCACGCTCATGGACCTTCGGATGCCCAATCTCAATGGCTTAGATGCGATGCTTGCCATAAAGAAGGAGTTTCCCGACTCCAGGTTTATTGTTCTGACGACGGTCGCCGGGGATATTCAGGTGGTGCGAGCCTTCGAAGCAGGTGCAAGAGGCTACCTGCTCAAGAACCTCGTGAGAACCGAACTTATCGATACCATCAGGATTGTGCATGCTGGGAAGAAACGAGTGCCCACCGAGATTGCTCAACTTCTCGCTGAGCACTTCACAGAAGATGACCTCACCCAAAGGGAAGTTGAGATCTTACGGGGCGTGGCTAGAGGAAATTCGAACAAGATTGTCGCAGACCAACTCAACATTTCCGAGAATACTGTTAAGAACCACGTAAAGAGCATCCTTTCCAAGCTAGGGGCGAATGATCGCACCCATGCAGTCGTTATCGGTCTGCAGCGCGGCATCATCGAGTCCTGAAAGGCTGCTCCCCGACTGCCCGCGTAGTTGCGCAAATGCGGGGATCATCTGACAAACCCACATTATGGCCACATAGGGCTAGGCCGACAAGGCTCGATAGGAGCTTCCGCGTTCACGGCGAGCCTTGTAGGTTCATTGCATGCTTGGCGAGCACGCAAATCAAGCTCTACCTCGCGAAAGGACCACAACATGAAGTTCAATCACGGATTACGAGCCATCTCCATCTTTGCGATTGCTCTCGCCCAATTTGCGTTCCCGTTGGCAGGCACATCGCAGGTTACAACAAATCAACCGATCAAAAACATTGTCCTGGTGCACGGCGCGTGGGCCGACGGATCAAGCTGGTCAAAGCTGATCCCGCTTCTTCAGTCAAAGGGCTTGCACGTCGTCTGCGTCCAGAACCCGCTGACCTCTTTTGCCGAAGACGTGGCCGCAACCAAGCGCATCATTGACGCGCAAGATGGTCCAGTTCTCTTAGTCGGGCATTCCTACGGTGGTGCCGTTATCACGGAAGCCGGCAACAATCCGAAGGTAGCGGGCCTGGTTTACGTGGCAGCGTTTGCTCCGGATCAAGGAGAGTCGGCGGCGAGCATGGGAAAACCCTACGGTGCCACTCCCGGAGTAGGAGAATTGCGTCCTATCGAGGATGGGTTCCTGGTCCTTACTCCAAAGGGGATTCAGGAAGACTTTGCTCCCGATCTCACAACCGAAGAACAGCTGATCATGGTCGCAACGGAAGGCCCAACTCAAGGCGCAGCACTTGGCGGCACGATCTCAATACCCGCCTGGCGCAGCAAACCGACTTGGTTTGTCATTGCTTCGAACGACCGCATGATTATGCCCCAGCAGGAAAAGGACAGCGCAGAGAAAATGAATGCAAAAACTCTAACGCTTCCGACCAGCCATGTGCCCATGCTGTCGCGGCCGAAAGAAGTGGCGGCCTTTATCAGTGATGCTGCAACGGATCCATCCAGGTTGACGACAGCCAAGAAATAGATACACAACCAACGGTCTCGTCCGCGATTGTTGCGGACGAGACTTTGTATTTCAGTCCTCTTTCAGTCCTCGCAGCACTTTTATCCCAACCCTTGCTGCTTGCATAGTCAAAAGGCGATAGCTCTACTTCGCTGCATCGACCGCAGATCTCCAGTAGGAGTATAGAAACCAGGATCGTCTCGGAGGCTTGCCGGGCGCGGCACTGGCGGTAATCTTTTCGTCCCATACAGAGTCCTTTAATCACTTCGAACCTCGGGATCGCGGAGAAATTGGTCTAGAATCACGTGAGCAGCATTTTTTCAAAGCTTTCGCGCCAACGATCGAACCGATGCTGCGATGATGGCGGTTCGTCGCGGTTATAACGATCTCTAAATTGAGCTCCAGGTGGAAAGGCTGACTGCTGGTGTTGACGCGCTCCCCAAAAGGCCCATCGACAAGATCGTTAGGGCCGGCGAAGGCACTCCAAGCGACGATCCTCTTTGCAGCGAGCCTGCTGCTCGCTGTGTGCGTGATTTTGGTTTGCGACGCAAGGGGTAGCGAGCAGAACTCGATATTTCAGAACTTGTATCACACGGGTTGGACCAGTCGGGACGGAGCTCCCAGCAACATAGAGGGCTTTGCGCAGGCGCCCGATGGGTATCTCTGGATCGCGAGCCAGCACGGGTTGTACCGTTTCGACGGCGTATCTTTCGAGCGCTTTCAACCTACGAACGGTTCCGTTTTGCTGAACGATCACCTCGTTTCCGTAACAGCCCTCCCGGACGGTGCACTGTGGCTCTCTTATGCTGAATATGGAGCGAGTTTAATACGCGGGAACTCGGTGACGAACTACGAATCCGGCACTGAGCTGGACGGGGTTCACATTTTCAAATTCCTGCAAGATGCCGACGGAACGGTTTGGGCCGCAACCCACCGAGGACTCAAGCGATTCGACGGGCATCATTGGTCCAATGTAGCGGAAGAGTGGAACTATTTAGAGAACTACGCATCTGACCTCTACCTCGATAACGAGGCGCGTTTGTGGGTTAGCTCGAAAAGAGGCGTCTCCTATCTTAGCCGTGGAGAGCACAAATTCCGCGATTCGAACGTGCATTATGATCGCTTCCTAACCACGTTGACGCGGACTCAAGATGGGCTTTACTGGATCTCAGGCATAAAGGGAAAAGTCCAACCTTTTCGGTGGCGAGACGAAAAGCTTGTGCCCGCCGGAGCGCCGATAGACCTCAAATCCCTCAACCTCCTGACGGATCGACTAGGCCGCCTATGGATCTTGACCACAGATGCCGGGCTGCGATGCCTGACTTGGCCCTCAAGCACGATGAGCCTATCGCCGCCGTTCGTGAGCAGTTTCGAGAAACATGATGGGCTAACCGGAGGTGAAGGCAGCCAGATACTCGAAGACCGGGAGGGATCTCTCTGGGTAGCTACGTCCGAAGGTCTTGACCGATTCACTCCAACGAAGCTCTCTTCGGAGACGTTGCCATCGGGCGCACGGGCTTTGTCTATTGTTAACGCTGGAAACGGCTATATATATGCCACGACTGGAGCGGCGCCGCCGGGTATCGTTCGTTTTGGGGCCGGTCAGCGGGAAAACGTTAAGGGCGCGCCTCGATCCTTAACTGCGGCTTGCCGTGACCAGGCTGGAACGATTTGGTTTGGTGGACCGGGCATGCTGTGGCGTTACGCCAACGGCCGGTTCACCTCCTATGCCGCGCCTCACCATCTGAATGATCGAAACCCATTGATTATCACCAGCGACAGGGGTGGTCAAGTTTGGATTGTGTTTGAGGACAAAGACTACCTTGCTTGGAAAAACGGGGAATGGATTGAACATGGAAATTTAAAGGGTCTGCCTGACGGGGTGCCTGTAAACATTCTGACAGACTCGGTAGGCCGACTATGGTTCAGTTTCTCGGGAGACCGAGTCGCTCTCGTCGATGGCGCCCGGGTACGGTCGTTCACGTCTTCAAGTGGATTGAACACTGGCGAGGTCACGTCCCTAGCGGAGCGAAACGGACGAACCTGGATCGGAGGCCTCACCGGCATCCAAATGTTTGATGGCGAGCGGTTCATTTCTCTCATTTCAGACGGAGAACCGTTTACCGACGCGAGTGGGATGGTACTTCGTAAAAACGGCGATCTCTGGATCAGTCAAGCTTCTGGCATCCTAAGAGTTCCAGCGGATGAATTGGCCCGCTTTTATGCGGATTCGTCCTACCGTGTGAAGGTCGAGATGTTCAACTCGCTGGATGGGATCGACGGCGGCCCGTATCCTGACTATCGTTTGCCGTCTCTAATCGAAGCAGATGACGGGCGCTTATGGTCGACAACCGCCACGGGTGTGAACTCTGTGGATCCGGATCACATTTTGCGGAATACGTTGCGCCCTACGGTAGTCATCCGCAAGGTGGTCGCTGACAATCGCAGTTATCAGCCCGACTCCGCAATCACCTTGCCCGCCCGCTCGCAGAACTTAACAATCGACTACACCGCTTTGAGCCTGGCAATTCCCCAGCGGGTTCGTTTCCGTTACAAGCTGGAGGGCTTCGACAAAGATTGGCAGGAGGCGGGCACTCGCCGGCAAGCGTTCTACACGAGTCTGCGGCCGGGACGCTATTCATTCCACGTTATCGCTTGCAACAATGATGGGGTTTGGAATACCGCGGGCGTCACGCTACCGATCGATCTTCCAGCTACCTTTTTGCAGAGCCGGTACTTCAAGCTACTCTGTGCGACTGTCGCAGCGGTTCTGCTCTGGTGCGTCTACCTTCTTCGCATCAATCAGGCGGAGGGCCGAATCAGGACTCGCCTGTACGAGCGACTTGCCGAACGCGAGCGTATCGCACGTGACCTCCATGACACTTTCTTCCAAGGTATTCAAGGGCTACTACTGCGCTTCGATTTGGGAATGAAGCGGCTTGCCAGGGGCGATCCTGTGCGCGCCCTTTTCGAGGAAGCGCTGACTCAATCTGACAAAGTCATGCAGCAGGGACGGGAGCTCGTGCTAGATCTGCGTACGAGGAGTAGTGAAGCCGGCGACCTTGCGCACGATCTGGAAGCAGCAGCAACGGAGTTCGCGAAGCAGTACCCAGCACGGTTCACTTTGGTAGTGACCGGAAAGGAAAGAGCGCTAAATTCACTGATCGCGGAGGAGCTCTATAAGCTCGGTGGCGAGGCGTTGTTCAACTCATTTAGCCACGCAAGCGCAACCAGCATTGAAGCTGAGATCATTTTCGGAGCCAACGAACTCGGTCTGAACGTTCGCGACGACGGGAGCGGGGTGTCCCAGGATATTCTGCAACATGGTGGTGTCGATAAGCACTACGGACTGCTTGGAATGAAGGAACGAGCCGAACAAATCGGAGCTCGGTTCTCGATTTTCAGCCGAGCGGGAGCCGGGACTGAGATCGAAGTAAGAGTTCCTTCAAAGGTGGCCTACTGCTCTGCGCGGCGCAGTGTTAACGGCCTTCTCACAAAGTTAATGAAGCACACGGACACGAAGAGCTAACCGCAATTGGGTTCTTCCTCAATAAGGAAACACGACAACCGTCTATCCGGCATGACGGATAATCGAAGCTTGCTCAAACTGGCCGAAGCTCAAGTCGTTCAAGTCGTTCTACATCCTGACCACCGCGCCGGATGACGCGAAGTTGCAAGAGCATGCAAGGAAGCTCACGGCGCGGTATCAACGGAAGGGATTGTTCGATGTCGATGCCATGGGATGGTCCAAGATCGTCCGGCGCGCGGCACAACGCGCACGTCACCAGGTGAAGCAGGAGATTGCCGAGTGGGCAAGAACGCGTTGACCGAGCGCGCGGTGTGGCAGCTGGTGCGTGAGTACGCAGCGCAGATCGGGATCGGCGAGCTGGCGCCGCATGATCTGCGGCGCTATGCCGATCGAAGGGCGCTGGTGAGCAACGCTGAGAGGCGATGCCTGGCGCATCGCGCGGGACAAGGGGCTTGTGCGTTTG
>Ga0209006_10005381_pt1 | contig 11620 bp, 4 predicted proteins | sample JacPin_JW_Ref_O2_FD_188567 | JGI IMG/M metagenome (GOLD analysis project Ga0209006, IMG submission 188567) | Forest soil microbial communities from Algoma, Ontario, Canada - Jack Pine, Ontario site 1_JW_Ref_O2 (SPAdes) (version 2) | ecosystem: Environmental > Terrestrial > Soil > Boreal... | reverse complement strand
TGAAACGAAAGCAGGACGCTAACGCCGGCTCCCAGTGCGAGGCGCGGAGCAACGGCCATCGCCGCCGCTCCCACACAAAAGATAGACATAGCCAAGGTCAACGTGCGGTGCGGGCCGTAGCGGTCCCCTACGTATCCCCAGGGGATTTGAAAAAATCCGTAACCCCACAGGAATGCGGAGAAGACATGCCCCATGGTGATGGTATCGAACGAAAACTCTTCCGCGATGAATTTCCCAGCGATACTCAAGTTCAGGCGGCACAGCGCGGTCACCGCCATAATTAGCATGACCAGGAGCATAATTCTCCAGCGAATCCTGGTCGCTCCAATGAGTCCTTGCCGTGGGATTGTGGACGAGTGTGACAGCAGTGCGGCTGGGTCGCTCAAGACGCTCTTTGCCCTTGGGTAAAATGGCTCACAAAAACAATGCCTGCGGCGATGTTAAAGTCAAACAGAAAAGGCCGAAAGCCGATTCCGGCCTTCCCGCGCAGCAAAAACTACCAGATAAGCTTCATTCCCAGCTGAATTTGGCGTGAAGAGGTGGAGGTTTGATTCAGCGCTGTGGGCAAACTGGACCCCTCAAAATCATAGATGGAGTTGTTCTGGCCGAATGTATTCAGGAATCCTGGCGACAGGAAGTTGGTGTGATTCAGAATGTTAAAAAATTCAGCGCGGAATTGAACGTTAAAGGTTTCCGAAATCTTCGGTACCCGCGTGTTCTTGAAGAGCGAGAAATCCCAGGTGGTCAGACCGGGGCCGTAAAACTGGTTGCGCCGCGTGTTACCCAGCACGTTCGAGCAGAATTGCTGTCCCGCAGGCGGCACTACACCCGCCGGAAGATTAGGGAAAGATAGCGGTGCACAACCGAGCGGGTTAGCGGCGGTGGCGGGCGGCAACGAAACCGGAGCATAAGGAGGCGTAAAGCAGTTCGTATTAATATAACTCGTCCCGTGACCGCCGGTTGGCTTGCACCCGGGCAGCAGGCTAGCAAAATCCATTGAAAAATCGCCGTTGAAGCCGGTGCCCAGCGGGTCGTTTCCATCGCCGATGGTTGCGGTGAACGGCGCGCCGGTGGTCGCGGTGATAATGCTGCCGAGCTGCCAGCCTCCCGCTAAATTTGACAAAATAGCCGAGTCCGTGTGTGGCGAGGGAATGTTCCACACAAACGTGGCCGTCAATATCTGCCGTATATCGAAGTCGCACGCGCCGACCCGCGCCGATTTAACCAGTAATAGCGGAACCGCAATGGAGTTCAGGTAGGTGTCGCCGGTAACCGGGGCAGAACTGGTGTCGCGGCATTTGCCGAAGGTGTACGAAACCTGACCTTGGACGCCGTGACCCACGTCCTTTTTCAATTGCGACTGAAACGAATTATAGGACGACGAACCGTCGTACAAGACCGGCCGAATACCCGCGCCGCCGCCCCAATTCGAATCGATTCTGGTTCCTGTCGCATTGTTCGCGCAGGTGTTGATCGTGGGGGTGATCTGGTACGGAACAACTAGCGAGGGGTCGCAAGGGAATACAAATCCGGCCCCCGGGACGAAAGTCGGTTGAACGAGATTGATGTCATCTGATGCAACAGAAAGATGTACCGACCGAGAACCTACGTAACCTGCGAGCAATGTGAAACCATGACCAAGGTCGCGTTGCACATTTAGATTCCAGTTCATCACCAATGCGCGGTGAGGATTCGGCTGGATATATCGATTGCGAATGCTCTGCCGATTGAAATCGACGTTCGGATCGGAAACTCCAGTTCCTAACATCGCATTTTTATCGGCTCCGATGATTTGGAAAGGAGCCGTTGCTGCAGTGTTGAGACCGAATTCATAGGGTAGGGGCAAAACGTCGAACATGCCAAAGCCCGCCCGCACGGCAGTCTTGCCGTCGTGAAATGGATCCCAAGCGAAACCGATCCGGGGCTCAAAGTTGTAAACCGTAGGATTCGATCGGATAGGGCTATTTGTGCCGACGGGTCCGCATGCTGTGGTTCCAGGTGTGCAGTTTGAGAGTGTTTGAATTTGCTGGAAGCCTGCAGACGCAACGGTATAGCCGTTTACTGTATAACCCGCAACGGTGTTGGCATCGGTGGGCCGTGTGGTCATTTCATAGCGCAGCCCCAGATTCAGCGTAAGATTCGATTTGGCGCGCCAGTCATCCTGAATGTAACCCGCAAAGAGACTTTCGCGCAGACCCACTTCTGTGGAACCTCCCGGGGCCAGCGCATTCAGTTGATCGGGTGCGTTTGCCAGGAAGTTTGCCAAACTCGAGTAAGTAGTCATTCTGCCGTTGGGGCTCAACTGTTCCAGGACGTTGTACTGCATACGCTCAAAAGCAAAGCCCACTTTTAGCGCATGAGTTCCTCGCGTAATAAAGGCATCGTCATCGGCCTGATACGAGTTGAAGGCGTGTTTAAATCTATTGAAACCTCCCAGACCATAGGCGGTGGTAAGACCCGAAACCGGAATCTGGGGAGTGGCTCTTGCGCCAGGCGCGATGGCGAGCGTCGGATCTGTAGCCACCGCATCCCCCGAAACCGGGGTATTGATGAAGCCTTGCACTCGGCTGAATCCAAATCGGGCTGTGTTTAAAAGTTCGGGGTTGAAGATGTGTGTTTCTTCCAGCCCGAACATTTGCCGTCGCGAAAAGACTTCATGCACCGTGTTTCCCAAAGGATCGCCTTGTGACTGAGGGCCGGAATCGTGGAAGTAACTTCCGTCCAAGCTGTCTCGATCGGATATTTTGTGATCGACCCTGAGGATGTAATAGTTCTCATTTGCGATGGTCGGGATATTCACGTTGAAAGATTGGATCCCGTTTACGTCCGGGGCGCCGGCCGGGGCCATTGGCCACAAAGCCAAATACGGAACGATCGCGGGAACGGCCATGGCGCGTTCTGTCGCGTCCGGCACGTTAATTGTTCCTGAACCTGATTGTTTTTGGCGTACACCTTCATAGTTTCCGAAGATGAAAGTCTTATTCTTGATGATTGGTCCTCCGGCGGCAGCGCCAAACTGCAGACGATGAAACACGGGAATATTGGGTCCGTCGAAGAAATTCCGTGCATCGAAAACGCTGTCTCTGTCAAAGAGGTAGCCGGTACCGTGAAAATCGTCCGTCCCGGATTTCGTGATGGCGTTGATCACGGCGCCGGAAGTTCTGCCGTATTCTGCTGTATAGCCGGTGGTGATGACGGAGAATTCCTGAATCGCATCGACGCCCAAGTTCAGGCCCGTGGGCCCGCCCGGCGCTGCGTTCGAATAGTCATTAATAGTGACGCCGTTCACTCTGTAATCGTTCTCATTGGCGCGATGGCCGGAGTCGCTCAACTGATTTCCAAACCCACGGTTCCCTTTGTTCGCATTAAAGCTGGTGGTGGCTTGGTTTGGAATGCTAACGACGCCGGGTTCGAGGGTTGCCAGCGACGCCCAATCGCGTCCATTCAGTGGCATTTCGCGCACCGTCGTGGAGTCCACCGTTGCGCTTATCTCAGATGTAGTTGTTTGAACCGAGGAGGGCGCCGCGGTCACCACAACCTGTTGGGATAGATTGCCAACGCGCAACGTGATGTTCAATGGTTGCTCTGCACCTACTGTCAACGTGACGTTCTTCTGAACTACAGTCGAGAAACCGGTGGCCGACGCCGTGACCTCGTAATTGCCGGGAAGCAAGTTCGGGGCGGTATAGAAACCATCGCTGTTCGTCGGAACCTCGCGAATATCGCCAGTCGCAATATTCTTGATAGACACCGTGCAACCGGCTATGGCCGCGCCCGATTCGTCCGTCACCTCTCCCGACAAGCTGGCTCCTGACACTTGCGCCGCCGCCGGACGTGCGGCCAGAATGCTCAGAACGAATAACAATGCCGCGATTCCGAACCGAACGATTGTGGACGTCCTGTGACAGTACATGCCCTTCCTCCTGTTTTCCGGTCGAGACGCAAAACCACTGAAGCGATATCTCTTGCCAAGGCTAAAGATCTCTTTAAACGAGCGTGCCAAAAATTTTCGGCCTACCGGTTCTGAACCCCCGCCAACGCGCTATGTAACCGAGCTGTTTTTTACATTCGGCGACAATGAAACTAATCCGGCCCGCGGACTTTCAACTTACCCACATCGGGTGCTCGTCCGAGCGGTACCGTACACCCCGTTTACAACGACACTTTGCTCGCGGTACGCGATTCCTTTCAATGCCTGATGAGTCACATCCAAGACATTTATCGATAACAGAGTTGTCAATTGAAAATAAGGAAGTTAAGAGCTAGTATCACCTGAAGTGCTTTTGGGGACTCCGGTTGTCGCCCGTCGCCATGCTTGTCGGGACTGACTTCGCCGGCAAAAAATGACGGATTCTGCAAATCATCTTCGGCCACTCCGCTTCGGAGTTTTCCAGGTAGACCTCCGCTCATGCGAGTTACGGAAGCAAGGACTGAAAATTAAATTGCAAGACCAGCCTTGCCAAATCCTCGCTGTTCTCCTGGAAAAGCCCGGCGAGATTGTCACGCGCGAGGAGTTACGCAGCAAACTCTGGCACGGGGATACGTTTGTCGATTTCGACCACAGCCTAAATACGGCGATCATGCGGCTGCGCGAAGCCCTTGGCGATTCCCCTGAGAACCCCGTGTTTGTGGAGACCATTCCACGCCGTGGATACCGATTTATTGCTCCCGTGGAAGAAATGAACCTAGGAGAAACGGAGAAACCCGTAGCCCACAGCAATGGGGCCGAGTCCATATTAGCGAAGACTCCGGCAGAAACTACGCTATTTGCGCAACAGCCTTCAGCTCCAACGGCCGGAGCGAAGTCTTTATTTCATTTTCGAGAATTGGTTGCCAGCGGTTTAATAGCGCTCGTACTGATTGCCGCAATATTTCTATTTTTGCGTTTCCGCGATCCTTCAGGCGCAGTCGCCAGTGCCGAGAAAATGAAGTCGATCGTCGTTCTACCGCTGGAAAATCTTTCGGGCGACAAGGATCAAGAATATTTTGCAGACGGCATGACGGACGAGCTGATTGCCAGCCTCGCCAAAATCCGCGGCTTGCGAGTGATTTCGCGCACTTCCGCGATGGAATACAAGGACACTCACAAATCGCTTTCGGAAATCGCGCGCGAGCTGAATGTGGACGCCGTGGTGGAAGGAACTGTTCTGCGCGCGGGGAACCGAGTACGCATCACCGCGGAACTTGTTCAAGTTTCCACCGACCGGCACTTGTGGGCGGAAACCTACGAGAGCGAAATGGGGAACGTTTTAACGCTGCAGAGCCAGGTAGCTACTGCCATTGTCAACGAGATCCGCATCAATCTGACACCCGAAGAACAGCAGCGTCTCGCCGCAACTCGACTCGTTAACCCGCAAGCTTACGAGAGTTATCTAAAAGGCCGCTATTATTGGAACAAGAGGTCTGAAGAGGGTCTCAGCAAAGCGGTTGAATACTATCAACTCGCAACCGAAAAAGATCCTCAGTATGCCCTGGCCTATGCCGGACTTGCCGATTGCTACGATTTGGAAGGGACTACGATTATTGGCTCGCGACCTTCCAGCGAGGCAGCTTCTAAGGCCAAAGCCGCTGCGTTAAAAGCATTGGAAATCGATTCAACTCTTACAGACGCGCAGATAACCTTGGCCACCATCAAGATGAACTACGATTGGGATTGGCCGGGCGCCGAAAGCGGGCTCAAGCGCATCACGGAAATGAATCCGGACCATGCCACTGCCCACCAACGCTACTCGCTCTACCTCACCGTAATGGGCCGCCCCCAGGAAAGCCTCGCCGAAATAAACCGCGCGTTAAAATTGGACCCTCTTTCGCTGAGCATAAATTTCAGCTACGGCTGGCGGTTGTATCTGGCGCGCAATTACGATCAGGCGATTGCGCAATTGCGGAGCACTTTGGAAATGGATCCAAATTTCGTCCTGGCACATCTGGTGCTTGGGCAAAGCTACGAAGAGAAAGGCCAGTTTGACCTCGCCATTAGTGAGCTGAAACAAGCCGTTTCGCTCTCTCCGAACAGTCCTTTGATGCTGGCCGCGTTGGGGCGTGCATACGCGGTTGCGGGTGACAAAGGCAATGCGGAAAAAATCCTGGACCAATTAACGAAACAGTCGGCGCGCCAATACGTCTCTCCATTCTATGTTGCCCTAGTCGTTAGCGGGCTAAGGCGGAACGATCAGGCCCTCGATTGGCTGGAGAAAGCCTATCAAGACCGATCGAACGGCCTCATCTTCTTGAAAGTCGATCCCGAACTGGACAGTCTCCGTTCCAACCCCCGATTTCAATCCTTACAGCGTCGCGTTGCTCTTCCGCTTTAAACGGTTACGATTCCATTCGGTATGGTAACCGCGTTCATGCTAAGAGCGTTGCCGCACATACGTAACGCTTTCAGATAATCTTCATCTTTCTTTGCCATGATGCTTACGCCCGTGCCATATATGCGCTCGGGCGCAGACACCTGGCTGAAAGGTTTGGAGCGCACATGCAAAACTTTCTTCTTAAAAACCCCGCAGCCTTCGGCGTTTCAAGATTGTCATTTCGAACAATCGGGCTAAGGATCCATAATGCCGGGAGCATTTTTGCTCCCCTTACAATCTTTATCCTTGCGCTCGTCGTTTTCCCGCAACGAATTGTCGCGCGACAGGCAGAATCGGGCGCCGCGGAACAAACCGCACCGGACTCCCGATCGAAGGATCAAACAAGCGATTCCCATGCGCCGATAGACGCGAGCGTTCAATTCGTGCAACCGGGCGGCGCCGACAGCACCATTCCGCCAGTGACGATCACGCTACAAGACGCCATCGAAAGAGCGCGACATTTCAGCGCCCAGTTTCGCGCGGTCGAGATGGAAGCGAAAATTTCACACGAAGACCGCATGCAAGCTCGTAACGCGATGCTTCCCTCCGCAAGCGCCACCACGCAATACCTGAACACGCAAGGAAACGGCAAGACGCCGGAAGGGAGATTCGTCACCAACGACGGAGTGCACGTGTACCGCGCATGGGGTGTCTTTCACCAGGATTTGTCGCCTTCCACATATATGGCGACCAGCCTTCATCGCGCCGACGCGGCCGAAGCTGTGGCTAACGCCAAAGCTGAAATCGCTCGGCGCGGCCTTACAGTCACCGTCACAAAATTGTATTACGCGCTCGTCGTAGCGCAACGCAAGTATGCGACCGGGCAACTGACGCTAGACCAGGGCAAGCATTTTTTTGACGTCGCTCAGGAAACGGAGCGTCTGGGTCAGGCGGCGCACAGCGATGTGATTAAAGCGGAAATTCAATACAGCCAGCAGCAACAGGCGTTCGAGGAATCGCGGCTCGCATTGCAGAATGCGCGGCTCGATCTTGCCGTTTTGTTATTTCCCACTTTCAACGTCAATTTCACACTGGTGGACGATCTAAATTCGAGCGCCCCGCTTCCCTCCTTCGATGAAGTGCAGAGCATGTCGGCAAAAGGAAACCCCAATATGCGCGCTGCGATTGAGGGTGAACGGCAGGCACATTATGAAGTGCTGGCAGCGAAGGCTGCCTTTCTTCCAACCATGAACGTAGATCTGGATTACGGTATCGAAGCAAATGACTTCGCTCTACGAAGCGTCGTGAAAGCTTTTCCGGACATTGGCCCGCTCCCTAATCTGGGATACTTCCTCACTGCTGGTCTCACCGTGCCGGTCTGGGATTGGGGCACGCTCAGGAGCAAACTGCATCAGGCGAAATACAAAGAAGAGCAAGCTCACACCGAACTGAGCCAGGTTCAGAAAGAAATGTTGAACAATCTGTATTCGTATTACAACGAAGCGGCAGTGGCGCGCGAAGCAGTCGAAAGAGCGCGGCACACTTCAGAGTTGGCGTCGGAAAGCTTGCGCTTGATCAATCTGCGTTATCAGGGTGGGGAGTCCACGGCGTTCGAAGCCGTTGACGCTCAAAACACTTTCATCGTTGCGCGCGGCCTGTACGATGACGCCGAAGCTCGATATCGCTTGGCGCTCGCTAATCTCCAGACGCTTACGGGAAGGTTTTAATCATGCAACAAGGTGCTCGCACAATGAGTCGTAAGCTACAATCCACGTTTTTCTTCGCGGCCACGCTGATCCCAGCCGTTCACGCGCTCTGCGGTTGCTCCTCGCAGAAAGAGAGTGAACCTCAGCCGACCGTAACCGTACAGGTTGCCACGGCAGAGAAGAAAGCCATTCAAAGCACGGTGACCGCTGATGCTATCCTCTATCCCCGCGATCAGGCCGCCATCGTCCCAAGAATTAACGCCCCCGTGAAAAAGTTCTACGTGGACAAAGGCAGCCGGGTGCATGCCGGTCAATTGCTCGCTGAACTCGAAGACACAGATCTGCAGGGCGCGCTAACCGAAAACGCTGGCGGCTATCAGCAAGCTGAAGCCGCCTACCAAACCGCCGTGGCAAAAGCTCGGCAGGACGCAACTGTCGCAAAAGAGGAATTTGACCAGCAGAAGAAAGTCTATGAAAGCCGCCAGGCTCTGTACAAACAAGGCGCGGTGTCCGCGAAAGATGTTGCCGACGCGCAAATCGCGCTAACCCAGGCCCAGGGACAGTATGAAGCCGCGCAAAAACAGTACGATCTGCGAGCCGCGGAAGGCCAGTTGAATGCCGCAAAAGGAAAAAACGCCAGCGCCGCAGCGCAGCTAAGTTACACAAAAATCGTGAGCCCGATCAACGGCGTTGTAACCGACCGGCCGTTTTATCCGGGAGAAACGGCGCCGAGCGGCTCGCCAGTTCTCACCGTCATGGACTTGTCGCAGGTGGTTGCTCGCGCCCACGTGGCACAACAGGAGGCAGCCGAACTAAAAATTGGCGATGCGGCGACTATTTCCGTGCCGGACCAGGATATAAATATTCCTGGAAAAGTAAGTTTGGTCAGTCCCGCACTCGACGCAAACAGCACCACGGTCGAAATCTGGGTGCAAGCCGCAAACCCACAAGGAAAATTGAAAGCTGGAAGCAGTGTGAGGGTATCTATCGTTAGCGAAACGGTGCCCGACGCGAGTGTTGTCCCTGTCACAGCGCTCTTGGGCGGTTCGGAAAGTACTTCAGTCATCACGCTCGATTCCTCGAACGTGCCTCACAAGCAGACCGTGAAGGTTGGCATTCGAAACGACACCGATGCACAAATCCTCGAAGGTTTGAAGGAAGGCGACCGCGTCGTCACCATCGGCGCATTCGAGCTCGACAAGGAAGACGAAGCCGTCCTGGCAAAAACGAAAATCCAGGTGGAACCATCGAAGCCCGCTGCGGGTGAAGGCGGGGAAAAAGAATGACGAGTCGACCCGCTAAGGCCTCTTACGAGGATCCTTCGCGCTACTGGTTCGCGCGACATTCAAAATCCATCATCCTGGTCGTGATCGTTCTGGCTATTGCAGGGGTTTACGAAGCGCTCTCGATTCCCATTGCTGTCTTCCCTGCTACAAATTTCCCGCGAATTATCATCGGCGTTGATAACGGCGTGATGCCCATCGACCAGATGGAAGTCACCATCACCCGGCCCATCGAAGAAGCCGTCAACAGTGTGCCGGGTCTCGAAGACGTTCGCTCCACCACCAGCCGCGGCTCCGCCGAAGTGGATTTATTTTTCAATTGGAACGTGGACATGGCGCAGACGCTCCTGCTCGTCAATGCCGCTCTTGGACGCGTTCAAGCCACGCTGCCCTCCACTGCCCAGATTCAAGCAAACCGGCTGGATTTCGCGAGTTTTCCGATTTTGGGCTACAGCCTCACATCCAACAAAATTCCGCAAACGCAACTTTGGGAGATCGCCACTTACGAATTGCGGCCGCGCCTGAATCGGCTCAACGGCGTTGCGACCGTGTTGGTGCAGGGCGGCCAAGAGCCTGAATTTCAGATTGTCCCCGACGTCGCACGCATGCAGCGATCTAAAGTTACGCTGCAGGACATTCTGGACGCGGTGAATCACACTAACCTCATCGATTCGCCTGGCCTGCTTAGCCAAAACCATCAGCTTTATCTGGGGCTGGTCACCGCACAAGCGACCACGCCGGAAGAAATTGGCAACATCGTCATCAAAAATGTGAACGACGTGCCGGTGCGAATTCAAGATATAGGCTCGGTGATCCCCTCCACCAAGCCGGTTCACACAATTGTAACCGCAAACGGCAAGCCTGCCGTTTTGCTGAGCATCAATCGCCAGCCGGACAGCAATACGGTTCAAGTGGCGAATGAAGTTCACCGGGAAATTGAGAACATTCGGCCGACCCTGCCTCCCGGCATCGAGTTAACCGTTTTCTACGACCAATCGAATATCGTCAACGCATCCATCGGAAGCGTTCGCGACGCAATCATCATCGGGTTATTCCTCACGGGATTCACGATCTGGCTGTTTTTGCGCGATTGGGGAACCGCGGTGATGGCCGGAGTGGTGGTTCCGGTAACTATCTGTATCACATTCGTTGCTCTGAAAATTATGGGCCAGAGTTTCAACATGATGACGCTCGGTGGACTCGCCGCAGCGGGCGGATTGGTGATTGACGACGCCATCGTGGTGGTCGAAAACATCGTGTTGCATCGCGACGCCGGCGAAGCCCCTTTGGAGGCTACTAGCAAGGCGCTGAAAGAACTGACTATCCCGCTGATTGGCTCAACGCTCACGCCCATCGTTGTATTCATTCCGCTAATCTCAATTACCGGGGTAACCGGTTCATTCTTTCGCGCTCTGGCCGTGGCCATGAGTGTTTCGCTGCTCACTTCGCTTGTTCTCGCACTCGGCTGGACTACCAACCTGGGATCTTTTCTGATCCGCCGCAAACACGTCCCGACACCAACCGCCGGCGACGCAAACGAAATCGAAGATTCGCAATCAGTCCCTCCCCGGGAACTTGCGGCGAGTAAACCCGACAAAAACGTCGAACTGGAAGAAATGCGACACCTCATGGCTGCCGAAGAGGCTTCGCTGCGCGGCGGCTTCTTCGAACGAATCATGAAGTTTTACGAAAAGTGGATGCGTTCGGCTCTTCGCCACCCCGGCTTGCTCTCTGGCCTGTGCGCTCTCTTGATAGTCGTGTCGTACGTTTGCTACAAGCAGCTTGGCAGCGATTTGCTTCCCGCCATGGACGAGGGCGGATTCATCCTCGATTACGTGATGCCTGCAGGCAGCTCGCTCGAAGAAACCAATCGCGTCATCACGCATGTGGAGAAAATTATTCGAGCCGTTCCGGAAGTCGAAAGCATTTCGCGACGCACCGGTTTGCAGCTAGGGCTTGCGGCCGTCACCGAGCCAAACACGGGAGACATTTCCGTAAAACTGAAAGACAAGCGCAGCCGCGACATTGACGACATCATTGGAGAAATTCGCGCGCAGGTAAAGAAAGAAGAACCGATCTTGGACGTGGACTTTGTGCAAGTGCTGCAGGACATGATTGGCGACTTAACCGGCGCGCCTCAGCCAATCGTCGTAAAGCTCTTCTCACCCGATGCGAATCTGCTTGCGGTCTGGGCGCCAAAGGTAGCCGATGCGCTCGGCGGCATCACCATAAGCGGAAAAAAACCGGTGGTTGATATTCAGAATGGAATCGAGAACACCACCAGCGGCCCCGCTATTGTCTTCGCCGTAAATCCGCAGGCCGCATCGAAAGCCGGATTTAC
>Ga0209006_10005380_pt1 | contig 11621 bp, 9 predicted proteins | sample JacPin_JW_Ref_O2_FD_188567 | JGI IMG/M metagenome (GOLD analysis project Ga0209006, IMG submission 188567) | Forest soil microbial communities from Algoma, Ontario, Canada - Jack Pine, Ontario site 1_JW_Ref_O2 (SPAdes) (version 2) | ecosystem: Environmental > Terrestrial > Soil > Boreal... | reverse complement strand
CGGCACCTGGGCCGGCCCGTACGAGCCGGGGACCGCGTACGTGATGGCGCACCACTCGATCGGCGACGTGGGCGACGGCCACCTGGGGAACTGGGGGTTCCAGGAAGGCGGCATGGGCGCGGTGTCCAGCGCCATCGAGTCCGCCGCCCGTGAGCACGGCGCTGAGGTCCGGCTGAACGCGAAGGTGGCCCGCATCCTGGTCGAGCACGGCCAGGCCGCCGGGGTGGTGCTGGAGAACGGCGACGAGATCCGCGCCCGGGTGATCGTGTCCACCCTGCACCCGCGGACCGCGTTCCTGGACCAGATCGGCCGGGAGCACCTGCCGCCGGACTTCCTGGGTGACATCGAGCACTGGAAGACCCGCAGCGGCGTGGTGAAGATCAACCTGGCCCTGGGCGAGCTGCCCGACTTCATCGCCGACCCCGGCTCCAACCTGCAGGAGCACCACACCGGGTCGGTGGAGATGGCACCCACGATGGACTACATCGAGCGGGCCTTCCTGGACGCCCGGGAGGGGAAGGCGGCCGTGCGGCCGTTCAGCGACGGGGTGATCCCCACCGCGTTCGACAAGACGCTGAGCCCGGACGGCACCCACATCATGTCGCTGTTCACCCAGTGGGTGCCGGCCGACTGGAGCGAGGAGCCGCACACCGCGGAGCTCGAGGCCTACGCGGACCGGATGATCGACTGCTACAACGAGCTGGCGCCCAACTTCAAGGCGTCCATCCTGCACCGCGACATCGTCGGGCCGCATGAGATGGAGCAGGAGTACGGCCTGGTCGGCGGGAACATCTTCCACGGCGAGCTGTCCCTGGAGCAGCTGTTCCACATGCGGCCCGCCCCGGGCTACGCCGACTACCGGACCCCGCTGCCCGGGCTGTACTACGGCAGCTCGGCCACCCACGCGGGCGGCGGGGTGTGCGGGATCCCCGGCTGGCAGGCGGCCCGCGCCGCGATCGCGGACCAGAAGAGCGCCAAGCGGGCTGGGCAGGTCCGCAAGCTGACCCGCCGCTCCTGATCCGCCTGGTTCCGCAACGAAACCCATGAGCGACGTCGCGGCCACCGCGCCGGTACCCGGTTTTCCGGGGACCGGCGCGGCGGGCCGGCGCCCGCCCGGCCGTCCTGCGCTGGCCGCCATGCTCGAAGCCCGCACCGTGGCCCTGGTCGGGGCCAGCCCGCGGCCGGGCAGCCTGGGCGAGCGGATGATCAGCGAGGTGACCAGGAGCCCGTCCCGGCCGCAGGTGTACCTGGTCAACCCGCGCCACGAACGCATCGCCGGCCTCCCGTGCCACGCCTCGCTGGCCGACCTGCCCGGGCCGGTGGACCTGGTCCTGCTGGCCGTGCCCGACACCGCCGTGGAAGAGCAGCTGTCCCTGGCCGCGCGCCGGGGTGACCGGTCCGCGGTCCTGTTCGGCAGCGCGCACGAGCTGCCCGCCCAGCCTCCGGGCCAGCCGCAGGGCGAGCCTCCGGGCCGGCCGCGGGGCGAGCCGCCGGGCCAGGCCCAGCCGACATTGCGCACCCGGCTGGCCGCCACGGCCCGCGCGGCGGGCATGGCGGTCTGCGGCGCGGGCTGCATGGGCTTCGTCAACGTGACCTACGGGCTGCGCGCGGTCGGGTACGTGGAACCGGACCCGCTCCCCGCCGGGCCGGTCGCGCTGATCACGCACTCGGGGTCAGTGTTCTCCGCGCTGCTGCGCACCCGCCGCGCGCTGGGCTTCACGGTCGCGGTGTCCTCTGGCCAGGAGCTGGTCACCACCGCCGCCCAGTACGCCGAGTACGCCCTGAGCCTGCCGGAGACCCGGGTGCTGGCCCTGGTCCTGGAGGCCATCCGGGAGCCGGGCCGGCTCCGCGCGGTGCTGGCCACCGCCCGCGAGCGGCGCATCCCGGTGGTCATGCTCACCGCCGGGCGCTCGGCGGGCGGCCGGGCCCTGGTGTCGGCCCACTCCGGCGCGCTGGCCACCGCCGACGGCGGCTGGGAGGCCCTGGCTGCCGCGTACGGCGTGCACCGGGTCGCCGACCTGGCCGAGATGGCCGACACCCTGGAACTGTTCGCCCTGACCGGCAGCACCAGCCGCCGGCCCGCCCCCACCTCAGCCACCCTGCACCCCGCCGGCCTCAGCCCCGCTGCCCCACCCCCCGCCGGCCCCGGCCCCGCGGCCCCACGCCCTGCGGACGCCCATCCCACTCACCCCACCCCCGCCAGTCCCGTTCACACCACAGCCCCCGCCAGTCCCGCATTCCGCGCCGGCATCGCGACCGTGCACGACTCGGGGCTGGAACGGGCCCATGTAGCCGACGTGGCTGACGAGCTGGGCGTCCCGTTCGCGGCGATCAGCCCGGCGACCACGGCCCGGCTGGCCGCCCTGCTCGACCCGGGCCTGGAGCCCGCCAACCCCCTCGACGTGTGGGGCACCGGTTCCCGCGCCGGGGAACAGCTGTCCGGCTCGCTGGCCGCGCTGGCCGACGACCCGGCGGTGCGCGCGGTGGCGCTCGCCGTCGACCTGGTGCACGAGTTCGACGGGGACCAGTCCTACCCGCTCGCGGTGACCGAGACCGCCCGCCGGACCAGCAAACCGGTCGTGGTGCTCAGCAACGTGCCCGCGGCCATCGACACCGGCACCGCCGCCGCCCTGCGGGCCAGCGGCATCCCGGTACTGGAGGGCACCCGGACTGGCCTGCTGGCGCTGAAGCATCTCCTCGACCACGCCGCCGACCCGGATCCTCCGGCCCCGCCGCCCGTCCCCGACCAGGCCCGGCAACACCGCTGGACCCGGGCCATCACGGCCGGGGAAGCGCACGGGACCCGGCTGGAGGAACTGCTCCGCGACTACGGGATAGCCGTGGCCCGGACCCGGGCGGCGGACAGCATCGCCGCGACGCTCGCCGCGGCGGCGGAGATCGGCTACCCCGTGGTGCTCAAGACCGGTGAGCCCGGGATCGCCCACAAGTCGGACGCGGGCGGCGTCCTCCTGGGCCTGCGTGACCCGGACGCGCTCGGCGCCGCCTACCAGGACCTGGCCGAGCGGCTGGGCCGCCGGGTCCTGGTCTGCGAGACGATCCCCGCGGGCCCCGAGCTGTCCCTGGGCCTGGCCCGGGACCACGAGCTGGGCCCGCTGCTGGTGGTGGGGGCGGGCGGGGTGCTGGTGGAACTGCTCGCCGACCGCGCCGTCGCGCTCCCCCCGGTCAGTCCGGCGGGGGCGCGCCGGATGCTGGCCACGCTCCGGGTGTCCCGGCTGCTCGCCGGGCTGCGCGGCCAGCCCCCCGCCGACCTGGACGCGGTCACGGCCGCGATCACCGGCCTCTCCCGGCTCGCCGCCGAACTCGGCGACGGGCTGGAGGCACTGGACATCAACCCGCTCATCTGCGGCCCGGCCGGCGCGGTCGCGGTGGATGCCCTGGCCATCCCGCGCCAGGGCACCCTCCGCACTGCCGGCCGGCTGGATCAGCCGAGGTAGTTGAACGTCAGCTTGAGCCGCTTGTCACCACAGCTGTGCGTGCCCGGCAGTCCCAGGCCATCGGTGGCCTCGCGGTCCTTGGTGCAGCTGACCCAGCGCCAGTAGTAGGAATGGCTGCCGATGGTGAATGAGTAACTGATATTGAAGGTGAACTTTCCGGCGGCCAGTTCCTTGGCCTTCGACACGCTGGCGTGACCCGCGTTCAGCGTGACCCACGTCGGCGAGGCGGGAATCTTGCTGCCGCCGAGGTTGACCCCGAAGTAGGCGTAGACGCGCTTGGCCATCTCGGTCTTCAGCGCCGAGGGCGGCACGTACTCGACGATGCGCAAGGTCTCATGACACACCGGCCGCGCACAGGTCTTGGCGCCGGACGACTTCCCGCTGTTCACGGCGTAGACCACCCGGGCCGGGGACGTCGCCAGCGGCGTAGTGGTTCCCGTCACCGCCAGCTGCACGGTGTACGTGGTGGCCACGCCGGGTTTCACGGTGAAGGAGTACGCCTGTGACGCGCTGGTCACCGGCACCGAAGCGGCCGGGGCGGCGGTGCCCCCGAACGGCTGCGCCTCGAGCGTGGCGGTGTCGCCGGCCGCCCCGCCGGTGACGGTGCCCGAGATCGTGGCGGTGGCGTATTTGCCGCCCAGGTACACCACCAGGACGTCGCCGCTGATGACCTTGTTGGCCGACTTGGCCGAGATGGTGATGGCCGGGCCGGATGCGGCGGTGGCCACCGCCGGCAGCTGGCCGAGCGCTAAAGTGCCCGCGATCAGTGAGGCGACCGCAATGGCGCGCCGAAGTCTGGACAACCTGGCCCCGCTTCCTGCCCGCTCCCAGGCGGGCTGCCGTTCATGAACCCCGGGGCAGGATAGCGGTATTGCCCATTACCGGGCGAGACCGCACCACAGACTTACTTTCCGGCTATAACGGCTTTTTCGCCCGAACGAGACGCGCCGGGCACCGGCCTCATCCCCGGGTCAGGTCGTGACCCTGGACGCGGGGACGCCGGCGGGCTGGACCGACGGCGGGCCGGCGGCGGTGCCGCCGCAGTGGCCGCGCGGAGGTCGTAGGCGGCGCGCGCCCGGGCGACGTCGCCGATGTGCCCCTCGGCCCACGTTTCCAGGGCGCTCACCAGCCCGAGCAGGCTGCTGCCCAGATCGGTGAGGGCGTAGTCCACCCGCGGTGGCACCACCGGGAACACGGTCCGGCTGATCATGCCGTCGCGTTCGAGGCCGCGCAGCGTCTGGGTGAGCATCTTCGGGCTGATCCCGTGGATCCGGGCGGCCAGCTCGGAGTAGCGGCGCGGGCCGCGGGCCAGCGCCCCCACGATCAGGACGCTCCACGTGTCGCCGATCCGGTCCAGCACCTGGCGGCTGGGGCAGTCACTGTCGTAGACATCAGCCTGATCCGCATCCGTACTCACCTGGACACTATCTCACAGGTAAGTACAGCACTTCAAGGTGCTCACTCTCTATTGGGAAGTGATAACTGACCAGCCAGGTTGGTACGGGCAGCCGGCTGACGCGCGGCCGGAACCCGTGAGGAGTGATCTGATGTCCATCGTCGTCACCGGGGCCACCGGCCCCTTCGGCCGCCTCGCCATCGAGGCGCTGCTGCGCCGCGGCCTCCCCGCCAGCCAGCTCGTGGCCGCGGGCCGCAACGTCGGCCAGCTCGCCGACCTGCGGGAGCGAGGCGTCACCGTGGTCCAGGTTGACTACGGCGACCCGTCGTCGCTCCGCAAGGCCTTCGCCGGCGCCGACCGGCTCCTGTTCGTGTCCGGCAGCGAGGTCGGCCAGCGCATCCCCCAGCACCAGGCGGTCGTGGACGCGGCGGCCGACGCGGGCCTCGGCCTCGTCGCCTACACCAGCGCCCCGAAGGCCGGCACCTCCGACATGATCCTGGCCCGGGAGCACCGGGCCACCGAGCAGGCCCTCATCCGCTCGGGCCTGCCCTACGTGTTCCTGCGCAACAGCTGGTACCTCGAGAACTACACCGCCAACCTGCCGGCGATCCTGGAGCACGGCCTCATCGGCGCCGCAGGCGACGGCCTGATCAGCGCGGCCGCGCGGGCCGACTACGCGGAGGCCGCCGCCGCGGCGGTCGCGGGTGAGGGGCACGCGAACCGGGTCTACGAGCTGGGCGGCACGCCGTTCACCCTGACCCAGCTCGCGGCGGAGATCTCCCGCCTGTCGGGCCGCGAGGTCCGGTACACCGACCTGCCGGAGGAGGCCTACGCCCGGGCGCTCGCGGGCGCCGGGGTTCCGCAGGAGGCGGCGGCCGTCCTGGCTGACTCCGACCGGGCCGCCGCCCAGGGTGCCCTCCATGTCGAGGGCGACGACCTGCCGCGCCTGCTCGGCCGGCCCGTCACGCCGCTCGCCGACGTCCTGCAGGCCGCGCTGTCCAGCCTCGCGTGACTGGTCCGGGGCCGGGCCGGAGCGGGCCGCCTACGCGCCGGCCAGCGGCCGCCCGGCCCCCGGACCCAGCCGGATCGCGCCGTTCACCGGGGGCCGGATCACGCCGTTCACGCGGCCGGCCACCCGGAAGCGGCAGTGTGTTGGCTGGCTGGCCTCAGCCGGCGTGGCGGGCTGACCGATGCGACGCCACCCACGGGTGGATGGTGCTCGCGTGGCTGGACACGCCGCGGACCGGCCCCCGGGCGTTGATGACGTTCTGGAAGGCCCTCGGCGGCTTGGACTGCGAGCACCGCCCCTTCGCGTTGCGCGCGAATACGGCCCTGACCCGGCTGGTGTAGGTTCCCCGGCCGCTGATATGCCGGTATTTACCGGTCCCGCCGGCCAGCCTGAACGTTCCGTGCTCGACGGATACCAGCAGGCAGGTCCTGCGGTTGAACTGGCTGGCGCCGCTGGTCCGGTGATGAATGGCCCGGAACGTCCCCCGCGGAAAACGGATGAGCCCGGTATTGAGGTTAATGGTGCCACCCGCGGTGAACGGCCCCCACGCGATGGCGCTGGCCCGGCTGCCCGTGGCAGACTCCGCCACGAACTGGAAGTGCTCGATCCTGCTGCTCATCGTGCTGGCGCTGGCGGCGGTGACGCTGGTGCCCGCGATCACCGCGGCGAGGGAAAGCGTGCCGGCCGCGGCGCCCAGAAGTCTGCGCATGATGCCCCCTGTTATTAGTGCTGCTGATTGCGCAGGGACGCTAGCACGCGCCTGGGAGCGGGACCGTTACTTTGACTGTCATTGTGCGCAGCCGATTAACCAGGGCGCGGCAATTTCCCCTAATACGGCACATCCATTCATTGGGGTAAACGGGCCTTCGAAGTCAACCGAGGTGGTTACGGCCAGATTGCCCTGAGTGATTCCCGGGTGCTGCCGTAGGTGTTCGTGGCTGGAATCGCGGGTTCCCGGTGATGCGGTGGGCCGGATCGCGGGTCGTGTCCTGCTCGCCTCAGGGGGCGGGGATGGCGCGGTCGCGGGATGTGCGCCGGGCTGGTGAGCCGGTGGCCGGGGGGAAGGTGACGTCGATGGCCAGGCCGCCGCCGGGCTGGGGCTGCGCGCTGACGGTGGCGGCGTGGGCGGTGGCGATGGCTCTGACGATGGACAGGCCAAGGCCGTGGCCGCCGTCGCGGTGGACGGGGCGGGGGCCGAGCCGCTGGAAGGGCTGGAACAGGCGGTCGGCGTCGGCGGGCGGGATGACCGGTCCGGAGCTGGTCACCGACAAGACCGCGCCGGCGTGGCTGGTCGTGGTGGTGATCTGGATGTCCCCGCCGGGGATGTTATGCCGGATGGCGTTGTCGATCAGGTTGGCGGCCAGCTGGTGGACCAGGAGGGGGTCGCCGTCGAGGGCGGCGGGCTGGATGTCGGCGTGGACGTGCAGACCCATCCGGCTGATCGCGGGGCGGGCGGTGGCCAGGGCGGCGTTGGTGATGGCGGCCAGGTCGGCGGGCTCGCGCTCGCCGGGTCCGGCTTCGCTGCTGGCCAGGGTGAGCAGCGCCTCGATGAGGCGTTCTTGCTCGGCGTTGGAGGCGAGCAGTTCCTGGCTGACGGCCTGCCAGGTGCTGGTGGTGGCGGCCGGGTCGGCCCGGGTGACCTGGAGCAGGGTGCGTTCCCGGGTCAGCGGGGTGAGCAGCTCGTGTGATGCGTTGGCGGCGAACCGCCGCTGGGCGTCGAAGGAGGTCTCCAGCCGGGCGAACAGGCTGTCGAGGGTGTCGGCGAGTTCTTTGAGCTCGTCGTCGGGTCCGTGCAGGGCCAGCCGTTCGTGCAGGCTGCTGGCGGAGATCCGCCGGGCGGCGGCGGTGATCGTGCTCAGCGGGCGCAGCACCTGGCCGGCGATGAGCCAGCCGATCGCGGCGGCGGCGACCGCGATGACCGCCAGGGCGATGCCGGAGGCGATCACCAGCTGGTGCCGGTCGAGGGAGAGCTGCCCGAGACCGGTCATGCGGATCGTCACCGCCGGCTGGACGATGGCGATGGGGATTACCCTGCCGTGCTGGTGGAGGTGGACCACGGGCTGCGCTCGGAGCGTCGCGTTCCCGAGCTGGCCGTACAGCAGGTAGGTGACGGCGAGCACGGTCGCGCCGCAGGCCAGGAACACCGCGCCGCCGTACAGGACGGTCAGGCGCAGCCGGGCGGTGCGGCGGGGCAGCCGCAGCCGGGCGGTGCGGCGGGGCAGCCGCAGCCACCGTGGGCGGCCGGGGCGCGGTCGGGGGATGCGCATTATGGTTCTCCGATGCGGTAGCCGCTTTCCCGGACGGTCTGGATCACCGGCGGGTCACCGAGCTTGGCCCGGAGCCGGCCGATGGTGGTCTTCACGGTGCTGGTGAACGGGTCCGCCGCTTCGTCCCATACTCGTTCGAGCAGTTCCTCGGCCGGGACCGGCCGCCCGTCCGCGGCGAGCAGGCATTCGAGCACGGCCAGTTCCTTGGGGGTGAGCGGCAGGCGCCGCCCGGCCCGGAGGGCGACCCGATGTGCCGGGTCCAGGCTCAGGTCACCGTGTCCGAGACTGGGCGGCAGCGGCGCGGCCGCGCGCCGGCCCAGGGCCCGGATGCGGGCCACGAGTTCCGCGAAGTCAAATGGCTTGGGCAGGTAATCATCGGCGCCCAGGCCGAGGCCCTCGACCCGTTCCCTGACCGACCTCGCCGCGGTGAGCATCAGCACCCGGGTCTGGGATCGGCCCGCGGCCAGGGCCCGGCAGACGTCGTCGCCGTGCACGCCGGGCAGGTCCCGGTCCAGCACCACCACGTCATAGCGGTTGACCCCTACATGCTCCAGGGCCGCGGCGCCGTCCAGGGCCACGTCGACCGCCATCCCCTCCCGGCGCAGCCCGGCCGCCACCGCCGTGGCCAGGATCTCGTCGTCCTCGGTCACCAGAACTCGCATCGCCCGCCCACCGCTTCGCGTGCCTCACGGCATGCCAGCCGCCTGCTTCCCAGCATCGCAGGCTGCAGGTGACAGCCCGGTCACATCTTCCGTCACTGTGCTGTCACCTCCCCTTCTGTACAAACGGTTCGTAATGAGAACAGTCTCTGAGGGAGCCGTGATGAACGACAAGACCGCTGGTAGCCGGGGCCCGCGGCGCGCGGCAGCCCTGGCGGTCATGGCAGCCGTCGCCGTACTGGCCACGGGGTGCGGCATGGTGCATGTGCATGCCGGGTCCTCCGGCGGTTCTGCCCCGACCGGGTCGGCGGCGGCCTACCGGGCGGATCTGGCCTACGCGCAGTGCATGCGAACCCACGGCGTGCCCGGCTTCCCCAATCCCCATCCATCGGGCCGCATCAGCATCGGCATCAGCGGGCAACCGCACGCCAACAGCCCCGCGGCGCGGGCCAATGACGCCTGCCAGCACCTGCTGCCTGCCGGCCGCACGGGAACGGGCGGCGCCACAGCGCCAGCGGCGGCCAGCCCACCCGGCGCCGCGGCGGCTGACTGCCCGGGCTCCCTGCCGTGTTACCCGCCCCGGCAGCTCCGGGTCGCCTACGGCATCCAGCGGCTGCTGGATCGCGGGATCGACGGCCGCGGCGTCACGGTGGCGCTGCCCGAGGAAGCCGAATCGGGGCTGGCGCGGCCCCAGCCGGTCTCCGCACTCCTGCAGTCGGTCACCGACATCCGGCAGGACCTGGCGGATTTCGACCGCCGGTTCGGACTCCCCCCGGCCCGCATCCAGGTCATCAGGGCCTTGGCCGGCTCGTCCGCTTCGCCGTGGCTGGCCGGCGCGGAGGAGGTGGAGGACACCGAGCTGGTGCATGCCGTCGCCCCGGACGCCACCATCCGTGAGATTCTGGTCGGCCCGGCGGAGGTGAGCACCCCGGCGAAGTTCGCCGCCACGTTCGCCGCGTACGTGCGGGTCGCGGTCCATCACGGGGAGGTGATCTCCCAAAGCGGCATCGGCCAGGACTTCAGCGTGGGTGAGGGCTCCTGGACCAGGGCGGAGGTGGCGACCATGAACTCGGCGCTGGAGTACGCCGCCGCCCGCCATGTCACCGTCGTCGCCGCGTCGGGAGACGAGGGCGTGATCGGCGACGGCTCGTCCACGCCGGTCAAGGAGGTCATCCTGCCCGCTTCCGATCCGCTCGTGCTCGGGGTGGGCGGCACCAGCCTGACCGCGAACCCCGTCACCGGCGCGTACATCAGCGAGACGGCCTGGAACACCCCCGGACTGCCCCCGCAGCCCGGCGCGTCGGGTGGCGGATTCAGCCACGTGTTCGCCCGGCCCGCCTACCAGGACGGCGTGCCGGGCGCCGGCGCCACACGGGGCGTGCCGGACGTCGCCGCGGACGGCTCGGGCGTCACCGGCATGGCGCTCGCGTTCAGCGCGCCAGGCGGCAGCTATGAACTCATCGGGGCCGGCGGCACCAGCGCCGGCGCGCCGTTCTGGACCGGCCTGATCGCCCTGGCCGACCAGGAGGCCGGCCACCCGCTCGGCTTCGTCAACCCCGCCATCTACCGGATCGCCCGCAGCCCGCTGTACCGCAAGGCGTTCCACGACATCACCACCGGCAACAACTCGGTGGCCCTCACCTCCACCTCGCCGCCGGTCACGATCACCGGCTACCAGGCCGGGCCCGGCTGGGACCCGGTCACCGGCTGGGGTACCCCCGACGCCCAGGTTCTCATCCCCCTGCTCGCCCGCTGAGGCAACGAAGACCCATCCGGTAACCGGATGGAAACCTGATCCCGGCGACTTTGAAGGCCCGGGTAGCGTCAGCGGCTTCCCGTTACCGCGCCGGGTGCCGGTTGAACAGCCTTCTCGCCCATAGGTAGCTGACCAGCGTGACGCCGGCGCACCAGGCGACGGCGATGATCGCGTTGCTGCCGACCGGGCGGCCGCTGAGCAGCGCGCGGAGGGTCTCGATGACCGGCGTGAAGGGCTGGTATTCGGCGAACCACCTCAGGCCGGCCGGCATCGAGCTGGTCGGGACGAACGCACTGCTCAGGAACGGCAGCAGGAGCAGGAACATGGGCGAGTTACTGGCTGTCTCCACGGTCTTGGCGGCCAGGCCGAGGCCGACCGACAGCCAGGTGAGGGCGAAGCTGGTCATCACGAGGACCCCGAGGGCCGCCAGCCAGCCCAGCGCGCCTGCGGTAGGCCGGAATCCGGTCAGCAGCGCGATGCCGATCACCACGGCCAGGCTGAGCACGCTCTGGATGGTGCTGCCCAGGACGTGGCCGGCCAGCACCGAGGCCCGCCAGATGGCCATGGTGCGGAACCGGGCCACGATGCCCTCGGTCATGTCGGTGGCCACCGAGATGGCCGTCCCCTGCGCCACGGCGGCCACGGTAATCAGCAGGATCCCGGGCGCGACGTAACTGGCGTAAGCGGCCCGGTCCCCGGCCACGCCCGCCAGCCCCGCACCCAGCGTGCCGCCGAAGACGTACACGAACAGCAGCAGGAAGACGACCGGCATGCCCAGGATCAGCAGCGTCATGGACGGGTAACGCTGGATGTGCCGGAGGTTGCGGCGCAGCATCGTGGCCGAATCGGCGAGGGCGTAGGACAGGGTGCTCATGCGCGGGTCTCCATCTCCTGGCCAGGCTGTCCGGTGAGGGCGAGGAACACGTCGTCGAGATCAGGGGTGTGCAGTGACAGGGCCTCGATCTCGACTGACCCGGCGTCGAGCCGGGCCAGCAGGGCCCGCAGCGCGGGGACGCTGCCGTCGCTGGGCACCTGCAGGGTCAGTGCCTCGTCTTCGCGTGCTGCCCCGTCGATGATGC
>Ga0209006_10005379_pt1 | contig 11624 bp, 8 predicted proteins | sample JacPin_JW_Ref_O2_FD_188567 | JGI IMG/M metagenome (GOLD analysis project Ga0209006, IMG submission 188567) | Forest soil microbial communities from Algoma, Ontario, Canada - Jack Pine, Ontario site 1_JW_Ref_O2 (SPAdes) (version 2) | ecosystem: Environmental > Terrestrial > Soil > Boreal... | reverse complement strand
CCCGCACCGCCGACGGCTTCGAACTGCAATTCGGTACCAACCACCTCGGCCACTTCGCACTGACCAATCTGCTGCTGCCCCAGATCCGCGGCCGCATCGTCACCCTGAGCTCCGCCCTCCACCGTGGCGCCAAACTGAACCTCGACGACCCCAACTGGCGGCGACGCCCCTACAACAGCAGCCAGGCCTATAAAGACTCCAAGTTGGCGAACCTACTGTTCGCACGCGAACTGCACCGTCAGCTTTCGGCCTGCGGCAGCCAAATCTTGTCGGTCGCCGCGCACCCGGGAGTTGTGCGCACCGGACTCTTCGGACACGTCGCGGGCGCATCGGGACTCTTGCTCGACATCGGTTCACGCATCGTGGGCCACGCCGTCGATCAGGGCATCCTCCCCACTCTGTTCGCCGCCACCCAGGACATCCCCGGAGGAACATTCATCGGCCCCAAGGGCTTTCAGCAACTACGCGGCTTCCCCGGCATCGTCAAGTCGTCGAAGAACGGCACCAACGAAGAACTTGGACAACGGCTGTGGCAACTATCAGAATCGCTGACTGGCGCGCGACTCGACTGCGGGACACCTCGACCGGCCCCGTGACCCATGCCGAACCGGCGACGCCATGCGGCATCGACTGCGTGGCCGCAGAAACAGACGCCGCATAAGCACGTCACCACACCACACGAAATATGGAGGATCAACTGATGGCACGACTGGCTGGCAAGGTCGCCGTAATCACCGGCGGCAGCAGCGGTATCGGGCTGGCGACCGCACAGCGGTTCGTCGACGAAGGAGCGGATGTCTTCATCATGGGCCGCCGCGATAGCGAGTTGGACAAGGCAAAAGCGTTGATCGGCGACGGGGTGAGCACCGTCGCGGGTGATGTCACGGTAGGCGCGGACCTGGACAGGTTGTTCGCGACGATCCTCGAAAAAAAGGGGGCGCTGGACATCCTCGTCGCGAGTTCGGGCCGGGTGGGGCCCGAGGAACTGGGCAAGGTGACCGAGGAGAACTTCGATGCCACCTTCAACCTCAACGCCCGCGCAACGCTGTTCACGGTGCAAAAGGCGCTGCCGTTGATGCGAACCGGGGGTTCGGTCATCCTGATCGGCTCGGTCGCTGGCTACCTGGGTGTTCCCGGTTTCAGCGCCTACAGCGCCACGAAGGCCGCGCTGCGTTCCTATGTCCGCACCTGGACCCGCGAGTTCACCGACCGCGGCATCCGGTTCAACACCTTAAGCCCGGGCCCGATCGACACCCCCATGATCGACAGTACCGCCGACCCCGACGCGACCAGGGCACAGTTCGTGGCGGCGGTTCCACTCAACCGGATGGGCCGCCCGGAAGAAATCGCAGCCGCCGCCGTTTTTTTGGCGTCCGATGACGCCAGCTTCGTGGCCGGCGCCGAACTCAGCGTCGACGGCGGCATGGCACAGGTCTAACGACCGCCGGGCCTCTTCACCTCGGCTCACCATGCGGCGGAAGGCGGTAGAGGACGTCGTGGCCGTGAGTAAGAGATTGTTTGTCGTAACTGGCCCTATGAGGACCGCCATCCTCGCCGATTATCAGAACGTGCCGCCACAAGGAGGTGCCGGTACCGAGAGCTGGGGAAAGAAGTAGTGGGGGAGCTGGAAGAGAGCTGTCAGTTGATTCATCTGATGAAACGGCGACATTCGTACCGGACAATAGAGATTATCCATCGGACGTGCCAGTCACGTTGCACCGCTGACGATTTCCTTAATGTAGTGGGCAACTCAACTCTCGAGGACCGTGTAGGTAGTATCGCTGACATGGGTTAAGAGGAGAGACCGCGCGTCCTGCCTTGTCACGTGACGTAACGCCGCCGGTCGCTCCGCGTGCCATGGGCGGAACCGGCGAGCCCGCCGGAACGCTTCAGCGCATCATCTCAAAAAAATGACACGAATTTGAGACATAACCTAGATGACACTAAGTGAGACAACCCAAATCACTGCAGGTCCGAGCGCTAACACTATTTTGAAGACGGCGTCGGCTTTTTTCGCGGCCGAACTGTGCGCCACGAGGCGCCGGGTTAATCGAGAGGAGGTGAGAGACCGTCTCCTTCGGGTCGTCTCAGCGGCCTGAATGAAGCTGCGGGGCAGCCAGTTGCCGTGGACATTGGTCTAACTTCTCGGACTCAGCTAATAGACTGTGCAGCAACATAGTTCGCGACGGATAAGGATCTGTATCAACTGCAGGTCATCCCGCGCGAGCCTTCCGTTCGCACCCCTTCCGGCCTGATCCGACGGCTGACTTGGTTTAGGCCCGATTGCAGCTAGCAGGTACGCGCACGGTGCCGGTGGCTGGAAAATGTGATGGGGGTCACCCGTGCAGACATCGTCCACGTGCGCTGGCCACGATGAAGTCATTCTTCTGGTGCTCAGGGTCGACGCCACGCAGCGACCGTGATCGCCCCGGGGAATGCGTTGCAGCCCATACCCGGTGCCCTGCTACTCGAGGCGGGCTGGCGCACAAGCTGTTTGATCCATCACCGAGAGGTACGACGATGACCCACACCCACCCCACACCGACAACAACGGGCGCCGGCGCCCCGATCGAGAGCGGCGAGCAATTGCTCACCGGCTCCGGGGCTGCTCAGACCATCGCCGGGATCACCATCCCCGACACCCCGCTGGTGCGGGACGTCACCACGCTGATCCGGGCGGCCGAGGAGGATCTGCTCTTCGATCATTCCCGCCGGGTGTTCCTTTTCGGCGCACTGCAGGGCCGGCGCCGCGGTCTGCAGCCCGACCTGGAGCTGCTCTACGTGGGGGCAATGTTTCACGACATCGGGCTGACCCAGCGCTACCGCACCTCAAGCCTGCGCTTTGAAGTTGACAGTGCCAACGCGGCCCGCGACTTCCTGCTCGACCACGGCGTTGACGAAGCTGCCGCGCGCAAGGTGTGGCTTTCCATCGCGCTGCACACCACCCCGGGGGTGCCCGAATTCCTCGACCCCGAGATCGCGCTCGTCACCGCAGGCGTAGAAACCGACGTGCTGGGCATCGAACGCGACGACCTGCCCGCGGAAGCGCTCGCCGCCGTCACCGCCGCGCACCCGCGACCCAATTTCAAAAACCGTATCCTGCAGGCCTTTACGGACGGCATGGCGCACCGGCCGCGCAGCACCTTCGGCACCGTCAACGCCGACGTGCTGGAACACTTCGACGACTCCTTCGTCCGAGACGACTTCGTGGAAATCATCCGCAACAACACCTGGCCCGAATAAGCCCGCGCGCACTGGCAGCCTACGAATCTGAGAGGAACGCTATGAACGAGGCGTTGAGGCTAGCGGCCGACGAGAGGGCTCCTGCAAGCTTCACTGACGGCGACGTGTATTTCATCGGCAACGCAACGACTTTGATCCGGTTTGCCGGTTTCACGATCCTGACGGACCCGGCGTTTCTGCACAAGGGCAATCACGTGGATCTCGGTCACGGGATCTATGCACGGCGCGAGGTCGAGCCTGCCTGTCAGGTCTCGGATCTACCACCGCTGGATTTGATCGTGCTCTCGCACTATCACGGCGATCACTTCGACGACGTCGCGGCCCGAGATCTCGACCGTGCCATCCCGATCCTCACCACCGACCATGCGGTCGGCCAGCTCCGTGAGCTCGGGTTCACCCAAGGTCTGGCCTTGGATACGTGGGACTCGGTGACCGTGGAAAAGGGGGAGGCACGGCTGGTGGTCACGGCGATGCCCGCCAAGCACTCCACCGATGATGAGGTGGCGCTGATGCTGATGCCCGTGAACGGATCCATGCTCGACTTCTACCGCGGTGAGGATCGATTGTTCCGGCTCTACATCACCGGCGACACGATGCTGCACGACAGGCTGCGCGACATCCCCCGCTGGTATCCCGACATCGACCTCGGCCTGATCCACGCCGGGGGCACCACACTGTTCTTGACGGTGGTGACCATGACCGGGGCCCAGGCTGTGCGGGCCGTGGAGATCACCAAACCCCGGACGGCCATCCCCATCCACTACAACGACTTCTCGGTATTCATGTCCGGCCTCGACGACTTCAAGCAGGCCGCCGCCCAGTCGCCCGCGAAGACCGAATTCCACTATCTCTCCCATGGCGAGACCTACAACTTCGAGCCGCTCAGCTAACGGCGTCGTCGCGCCACAACCCAAACGCCGCTCGCCGGCGGACCCGTCTCCAACGGTGTGACCAGAAGATCATCAATCCCTCCTCGATCGGTTATGCGGTGCAACCACTTTCGAGCCCGAGGACACCCGGCGACAACCTAATGGATCAGTGCTCGACCGGCAAGACATCCCACCAGAGCTACAGGCGGCCTCACCAACCGGCCCTGACCCCGATCAGCAGTGGTCCCTGGTCGTATCCGAAGCTGAGGTGTTCCAGGGTGCGCACCAGAACAGTCGTGAACCCGCCGACCACCCCACTAAGGACGCCGGTCACCAGGATCGCGGCCGCGAACGTGAAGTAGCGCTGCGAACGGCTCACCTCTCGATCGGGCCGCCCACGGTCAGACACCATCGATCCGTCGCAATGTCCCGGATCAGGCCGTGATTGCGGGCTGTAGAAGGTGGCGATCGGGGTGATGTCACTTTCGGCGTGCGCCGGCCGGGTCGCCTCGGCATTGAACCGCGAGGTGTCGTAAAACACACCCTGTCCGCTCATGCGGTCCAATGATCGCTTCTCGGGTTGGTCGTGTCTTTACCGCCAGCGCCGGACTTCAGTACCGGTCAGCACCAGCCCGAGGATTGCCATTAGCGGCAGCCCATGACGGGCGCTCGTGGTGATGTGTTACCCCGTCATCGATGCCACGCTCTCGTTGTGAATGGATCGTCCGGCTCGGCGGGCGACGAACCATCAAAAGACATAGCCACCCGACCAGGAGACGCCCCAGATGACGAAGTCGACAGATGAGTTGGATGCCGTCCACACGTCCAACCAGATGTGGGGTAAGCGCCCCGACATGATTGTGCGGGGACGGCTACCGTTTAACGCCGAGCCGCCGCCGTCAGTCTTGGCCGGCAATGAGATCACCGCGGTGGATACGTTCTATGCGCGCAATCACGGCCCGTTTCCGGACATCCCCGCCGACCAGTGGCGGTTGAGCATCAACGGGCGGGTCGACAACCCGCTCACCTTGACCTACGACGAACTGACTACCGACTTCGAGCAACATCGCGTGGTAGCGACGCTGGCGTGTGCCGGCAACCGGCGCGCCGAACTGCTAGCGGTGCGCCCAATCCCGGGCAAGGACCCGTGGGAGCACGGGGCGATCTCGACCGCGGAGTGGCGCGGTGTGCGGCTGGCCGACGTGCTGGCCGCGGCCGGCGTGCGTCGAGAGGACGGACTGCATGTGGAGTTCCTCGCCCCCGACGTGGCCCAGGAGGCTCGGCCGGTGCAGTCCTACGGCAGCTCGGTCCCGCTGAGCAAGGCGATGTCCGAGGAGGTGCTGCTGGCATGGCAGATGAATGGCCAGCCGTTGCCGCGGGCGCACGGCGGCCCGGTGCGGGTTGTGGTGCCCGGCTACATCGGTGCCCGCAGCGTCAAATGGGTCACCACGATCACCGTGCAACCCGCGCCCTCGGAGAACTACTTCCAGGCTCTGGACTATCGGATCCTGCCGCCAGAGGCCGACGCCGACACCATCCCCGAGGGCGAAGGCATCTCGCTGTCGAGCCTGCCGCTCAACTGCGACATCCTCGTGCCCACCGACGGTGAACCTGTCACCGCCGGTGCGCTGACTGTCCGCGGCTGGGCGATCGCCGGCGACGGCCACAGCGTCGAGCGTGTCGACGTGTCGATCGACGGTGGCCACAGTTGGCGCCAAGCCGACCTGCGCCCGGCAGCTAGCCCGTGGGCGTGGTCGCTGTGGTCGCTGACCGTCGATGTGGAACCTGGACCGCTGAGCATCACCGCCCGCGCCTGGGAGGACACCGGCGTCACCCAACCCGAATCGCCGGCATCACTATGGAATCCGCGCGGATACGGCAACAACGCCTGGGCCCACATCACAGCGTCTGCCATATAAGCGACGCGTGATCCGACAGATCGGTTCGCGCCTTCAGTGGATCGAGCACTGCGGTCCTGGGGGAACCGTACGGGTAGGGCCGACCGCGGTCAGCGCCAGACACGCCGCGAATTATTCACCGGCGGCTCAAGCCCAGTGATGGCGACGGCGAGACTGACTGCGACCAGTTCGTGATGCTAACGGGACCCATGAACCGGGCACGGCCCGGACGCGTTTGAGGCTGGAGGGAGCGTCAGGCGAGGTCTGGCGCGGCGCCGCCGGCGCCCATTCTCATCTGCCAGGCGATTCAGTTGTCGTGGTTGACCGGGTATGGCGACCCGGTGATGACTGGCGGTGTGCGACCACGAGTCTCTTGCTAGATCTAATCCGAGGCTCGCTCATTGGCCTTGCGTTGATTGGACGCGGTGGCGAGCGCGCGGTGACACGATATTGACATGAGCGAGCGCCGGGGGCGGACCCGACAAACGCCATCCAGGAGGGCGGAATGATGAATTCGAGCGAGACGGTGGGCACGGTGTGCACGCTGTGGCGGTTCCCCGTCAAGTCGATGCTGGGCGAGCAGGTCGACGTGGTCGAGGTGGGGGAGGGCGGGATCGTCGGCGACCGCGCCTACGCGGTGCGAGACCGGCAGACGGGCAAGGTCGCGAGCGCGAAGAACCCGAAGGCGTGGCCCGGCCTGCTCGCGTGCCGGGCGGCGTTCATCGAGCCGCCGCGCCCGGGCGACGAGCTGCCGCCGGTGCGGATCGACCTCGCGGACGGCGACTCGGTGCTCAGCGACGCGCCCGATGTCGACGCCGTCCTGTCGCGCTTCTTCGGGCGCGACGTTGAGCTGGCGCGCGCTGCGCGGCACGGCTACACGATCGATCAATACCACCCCGACGAGGAGAACTACGATCCCGACGGACATCGGGACGAGGTCGTCGAATCGCGGCTCGGCGCGGCATTTTTCATCGAGCGCGGGCTGCCCTCCGCCGTCCCCGAAAGGTCGTTCTTCGACCTCTTCCCGCTCAGCGTGCTCACGACGTCGAGCCTCGAGCAGCTCGGTGAGTTCGAGCCGCAGAGCCGCTTTGACGCCCGCCGGTTCCGCATGAACGTGATCGTCGACACCACGGAGCCAGGGTTCGTCGAAAACGAGTGGGTGGGGCGCACGCTCGCGATCGGCGACGAGGTGCGGATCGGCGTGGCCATGCCCGACCCCCGCTGCGTGATGCCGAGCCTGGCCCAGGGCGACCTTCCCCGGGACACCGGGATCCTCAAGGCACTCGGGCACAACAGGATCGACGTCGCGGGTTCGCTCTACCCCTGCGCCGGCATCTACACCGTCGTCGAAGCGACGGGCACGATTCGCGGGAATGATCGTGTCAGCCTGATCTGAGCGCTGATGCTCGACTCGTAGCCGACGTTCCGGCTCCACATGAGGTCCCCGCGAACCGGTGCGCTTGTAGACGCATTCATTCGCTAGCGGCATGTGCGGTTCGCGAACGGCGCCGTCCCCACCGCATACGTCGCGCGTTCGAGACGGCGCTCGTATCGGGACATCCATACGGGTCTACCGCCTGATCGCAAGATGGCGGACACCAACAAACCGTTCAACGAGAATCTCAGATAAGCCACTGGTGTGCCGCCATTTAGCGCTTCCGCAGACCGGCGACGATCACCGCCGAGTCCTCGCAGCGTTTGTTGGTTGGCCTCCGGTGGTTGTCAGATTTTCCGGTTCTCGGCTTTGAGCATCCAGGCTTGCTTTTCCAGGTCGTCGATGATGACGTGCAGCAGATCGGCGGTGGAGGGGTCGGCGGCGTCGACATCGTCGTGGACGGTGCGGACGGTGTCGACTGCCGCGTAGATCCGGGTGGTGATGAGGTCGACCGTGTCGATGGTGCTGCGCTCCGCCGGCGGGAAGGCCGGCAGTGTGGTGGACGCCGTGACGGTGTCGGATCGTCCGTCGGGGACCGCGTCGAGGGCGCGCATGCGTTCGGCGATGGTGTCACTGGCTTCGCGTGCGGTGTCGACGATGTCGTCAAGTTGCAGGTGCAGATCGCGGAAGTTGGTGCCGACCAGATTCCAGTGGGCCTGTTTGCCCTGCAGATGCAGCTCGATGAGATCAACGAGGACCTTCTGCAGGTTCTGCGGCAGGCTGGGCGGGGCATCGAACTCCCGGACTTCATCGTCGGACCGACGATTAGTCATGACCATTCCTTTCTCCGTGTCCTCGTGCACACCGCTGATGCGTTGATACACAATTTGTCTTGTTCATGGGTCTTGTCTTGTTCATGGGTCCAAACCGTACGCCCGCGAGTGGTCGCGGGACCCCCACGTTCGCGGTAAACGGGATTCAGCCATGGCTCGCGCCGGGGAGGCGCTCCTAGATCGGGGCGAGGTTGACGGTTCTACTTCGTTATTCCTCGCCCAACGACACGCCCGCTGGGCTGGTTTTGACGAGTGCAAGAAGCGCTCGGTGGTCGCCAATGCAGCAATCGCCCGCGAACTCGCCGGCCAGGCCTAGGCCGGCAATTCGAAAGGGACACCGATCGCGCCTGCGGCGTCCCCGTCGCCAGTGGGTCGGGGAACGTGGCGCCGACATCGAACCGCATTTCCTGCCAGCAGGGTGGTCAAGCCGATGGCGCCGGGGGCAGCATCGCATAGATCTACGCGGCGAGCGCCTCGCGCGATAGCCATTGCCGTTAGGAGGGAGCGAGGCATGCCTTTCAACGTCACCCGCAAGCTGATCGGCTCGCACCTGGTGTCCGGTGAGATGACGCCGGGCGAGGAGATCGCTATACACATCGATCAGACGCTGACGCAGGATGCGACCGGGACGCTGGTGATGCAGGAACTCGAGGCGCTGGGGCTCGATCGGGTTCGCACCGAGGTGAGCGTGCAGTACGTCGATCACAACCTGCTGCAGACCGATGAGAAAAACGCCGAGGATCACGAATACCTGCGCACCGCGGCGGAGCGATTCGGCATCTGGTTCTCCAAACCCGGTAACGGGGTATCACACCCGACGCACATGCAGCGTTTCGGGATTCCGGGCAAGACGATGGTGGGGTCGGATTCACACACACCGGCCGCCGGTTCGCTGGGCATGCTGGCGATCGGTGTGGGTGGGCTGGAGGTCGCGTTGGCGATGTCTGGGCGACCGCTGCACATTCGCATGCCGCAGGTGTGGGGTGTGCGGCTCGACGGCGAGCTGCCGGAGTGGTGTTCGGCCAAGGACGTGATTCTGGAGATGTTGCGCCGTCACGACGTCAAGGGTGGGGTGAACCGGATCATCGAGTACCACGGACCCGGTTTGGCGAGTCTGACCGCGATGGACCGCCATGTGATCGCCAACATGGGCGCCGAACTGGGTGCGACCACGACGGTGTTTCCCAGTGACGAGGCCGTGCGTGAGTTCCTGCGCGCCGAGGGGCGCGAGGGCGACTGGGTCGAGGTGGTGGCCGACGAGGGCGCCGGCTACGACATCGAGGAGACTATCGACCTGTCAAAGATCGAGCCGCTGATCGCAATGCCGTCCTCGCCGGGCAACGTGGTGCCGGTGCGCGAGGTCGCCGGCGAGGAGATCGCGCAGGCGGTGATCGGATCCAGCGCCAATCCCGGACTTCGCGACTTCGCGATCGCGGCGGCGATCGTGGCCGGACGGCAGACCGCACCGCAGGTCAGCTTTGACGTCAACCCGACATCCCGCGAGATACTGGCCGACCTGACGAAGATGGGCGCAATGACCCAACTGGTGATCGCTGGGGCAAGGATCCATCAGGCGGGGTGCATGGGTTGCATCGGCATGGGCGAAGCCCCGGCGTCGGGTCGTAACTCGCTGCGCACCATGCCACGCAACTTCCCCGGCCGGTCGGGCACCAAGGAGGACTCGGTCTGGTTGTGTTCGCCGGAAACCGCTGCCACATCGGCGTTGACGGGGGTGATCACCGATCCGCGAGACTGGGCGCGTCAGGCGCAGATGGACTATCCCAAGCTCGATCTACCCGAGCAACATTCGGTGAACACCGCGATGTTCGTGGCTCCACTGGATGCCGAGCAGGCACGCCACGTCGAGCTGGTGAAGGGGCCCAACATCTCGAGTCTGCCGGAGTTGTCGCCGCTGCCCGACGAGGTAGAGGCGCCGGTGCTGCTCAAGGTCGGCGACAATATCTCCACCGACGAGATCTCCCCGGCCGGCGCGCGAGCGCTGCCGTTTCGCTCCAACATCCCCAAGCTGGCGATGTTCAGCTTCACCCAGATCGACGAGTCCTATCCTGAGCGGGCACAGCAGGCCGAGGGAACCGGTCACATCGTCGTCGGCGGCGAGAACTACGGTCAGGGTTCTTCTCGCGAGCATGCGGCGATCGCGCCACGTTACCTCGGGCTGCGGGCTGTCATCGCCAAGTCCTTCGCCCGCATCCACTGGCAGAACCTCGCCAACTACGGAGTGTTGGCCCTCGAGTTCGAGAATCCCGGCGACTACGACACGATCGACCAGGGCGACACGCTGCGCATTCAACAACTTCGTGACGCCCTTGCGAACACGGACACCCTGCAGGTCGACAATCTCACCAAGAAGTCGACCTTTACTGTGCGCCACAGGCTTTCACCACGACAGGTGCAGGATGTGTTAGCGGGCGGATTGATTGCCCGGCTGGCACAAGAAGAGAACTGACGCGGATACCGCGGTCAGTACGCTGCTTTCGTTCTATTCGTATCTGCTTGCGGCATTTTCGGCCGTGGCATCTAGCGCGCTCGGCGTCGTCGGCACATCGTCGTCACGTGACGAAATAGTGCTTGTGGGTCGGCGCTACCCGTGTCGGCGGAGGCGAGCCACCAAAGGGGCGGTCGAAAGGCATGCCGACCATCTCTGAAGAAATGACACGAATCTGAGACGAAATCCCGATGACATCACCTGAGATCACCTGCATCACGACAGGTCAAGAGACCGCGAGATGACACGAAATTTGCGAACCTACATCCGTTCCGCCGCCGCCCGTACGCCCGCCGCCCTCCTCCGAATCATCATCATCATCATCATGATGATGATTGATACACACACAGCCGCGGAACGGAATTGTGCGCACACGCAATGGCCGGCGATGGCAGCGCCGATGTGGTGTTCACCGCCCGCGTCGCTGTGTTGACGCCGCCGAGTTCGACGCGGCGGAGACCGGATCGACGGCTATGCGGATCACGCGGTCCGATTCCACAGACATCATCCCGCAACGACGGCGGGGGTGAGTCTCACGTTGATCCTCTCCGGGCCGCGCAGCAGGTAGCTGGTAGACCACTGTGTTTCACCGATAGCCTCGATGCGCCGCGCTCGGGTCACGAGCTCGCGAAGTACCGCCTGTGCCTCCATCCGCGTGAGCTGTGCGCCCAGGCATAGATGCGCGCCGAATCCGAAGGCGAGGTGTTCGGTCGGGTTTCGATCGACACGGAATTCGTCGGGTTCGTCGAACACCTGTGGGTCGCGATTGGCCGCACCGAGGGACAGGAGCACCCGGGCTCCCGCCGGAATGGTCACGGGACCAACCTCGTATTCGGTCCGCGTCGTCCGGTAGAGCATCTGCACTGGTGAGGAGAAGCGCAACTGTTCCTCCACCACCTT
>Ga0209006_10005377_pt1 | contig 11629 bp, 10 predicted proteins | sample JacPin_JW_Ref_O2_FD_188567 | JGI IMG/M metagenome (GOLD analysis project Ga0209006, IMG submission 188567) | Forest soil microbial communities from Algoma, Ontario, Canada - Jack Pine, Ontario site 1_JW_Ref_O2 (SPAdes) (version 2) | ecosystem: Environmental > Terrestrial > Soil > Boreal... | reverse complement strand
TTTGTTTTCCTCATGGGCATTTTCGGCGCTTCGTTGTTTGCGCAGCAGATCGGCCAGAATACGTCCTCGACCAACGCGGGCACCTATACCCTTACTGCCAAGTCTCAGTTGGTGGTCGAGACGGTGGTGGTGAAGGATAAAGAGGGGAAGTTTATTCCTGGGTTGAGTGCAAAGGATTTTACCGTTACTGAGGACGGTGCGCCGCAGACAATCCGGTTCTGCGAGCACCAGGATCTTGCGGCTGAGGAGACTCCGGTGCCGGCGCCGGCTCGCGGCACAGAAGATATCAAAATCTATAAGAAACTCAGCCGTACTCAGCTTGCACCCGAAGCGCCCGAAAGTAGCCGCTATAAGAATCGACGCTTGCTCGCGCTCTACTTTGATATGTCCGCGATGCGCCCGCCTGACCAGCTTCGGGCGCTTTCCGCCGCTGAGAAGTTCCTGCGTGGGCAAATGACGACGGTCGATCTGGTGGCCATCCTCCGCTACCAGGGCGGCTCGGTCGACATCCTGCAAGACTTCACCGCCGATCGCAATAAGCTGCTCAGCATCCTGGAAACAATGATAGTCGGCGAAGGCCAGGGATCAGTCGAGTCGGTGGACGACGCAAGCAGCGCCGACACAGGCGCCGCGTTTGGCCAGGACGATACCGAGTTTAACGTCTTCAATACCGACCGCCAGCTCTCTGCACTACAGACGGCATCGAAAATGTTAAGCCAGCTGCAGGAGAAGAAGTCCCTCATCTACTTCGCCAGCGGCTTGCGGTTAAACGGAATTGACAACCAGGCTCAGCTCCACGCGACCGTGGACGCGGCGATTCGCGCCGGCGTCTCTTTCTGGCCCATCGATGCGCGGGGATTGGTAGCGCAGGCGCCGCTGGGAGACGCCAGCCAAGGCTCGCCTGGAAATGCGGGGATGTATTCCGGCACAGCGGCAGTCGCGAACAACAACAATTTTCAGCAATCGCAGGACACGCTCTACGCGTTGGCAGGCGATACCGGGGGGAAGGCTCTCTTCGACAGCAACGATCTGACACACGGAATCGTACAGGCACAGCAGGCTATTTCCGACTACTACGTGGTTGGCTACTACACCAGCAATACAGCCAGGAACGGCCACTTCCGGCGGGTGAAGATTTCGCTCAACCAGGATGCCACCGCCAAACTCGACTACCGCCAGGGCTACTACGCTGATAAAGAATTCAGCAAATTCACCGCGGTCGACAAAGAGCGACAGCTCGAAGATGCGCTGATGCTGGAGGATCCGGTTACGGAACTTTCCATTGCCATGGAGATCGATCACTTCCAGCTCAACCGCGCGGAATACTTCGTTCCTATCATCGTTAAAATCCCCGGCCGCGAGCTTGCGCTGGCCAAGCGCGGAGGCGCGGAACATACCCTGATCGATTTTGTCGGCGAGATCAAAGACCTGGTCGGGGGCACGACGGTCAGCAATGTCCGCGATAACGTCAACATCAAGCTCAGCGACGCGACCGCAGCAGAGCTCGCACGACGGCCTATTGAATACGACACTGGTTTTACTTTGCTGCCGGGCAAATACATGATCAAGTTCCTGGCCAGGGACGATGAGACGGGAAGAATCGGCACGTATCAAACGACCTTCGTGATTCCAAACCTGAACAAAGAGGCTGTCCACATTCCGATCAGCTCGGTGGTGCTTAGCAGCCAGCGAGTCGATCTGAAAGATGCTCTCTATAACGCGGAGAAGAACAAGGACCGAGCAAAAGAGCAGGAGGTGAACCCGCTGGTGCAGAATGGGCAGAAGCTTATTCCCAGCGTAACTCGTGTCTTTCGCCAGAGCCAGAACATGTATGTCTATTTGCAGGCGTACGAGCAGGGCGCACCGGGATTTCAGCCGTTGGTGGCGTTCGTTAGCTTCTACCAGGAACAAACGAAAGCGCTGGAGACGCCACCAATGGAGATGACACAGGGTTTGAACAACCGGCTGCAGACGATGCCGTTCAGTTTTAGCATCTCTCTCAATCAGCTTCCGCCGGGTGAGTATGAGTGCCAGATTTCCGTCTTGGACCCTACCGGGAAAAAGGCTGCATTCTGGCAGGCTCCGGTTAAAGTAGTCCCTTGAGACGGCAAACTACGCCACTCCTTCGCGAGCTTCCTTCCAGAGATCGATCTCTCCCTCTTGCGCGTGTTGATCTATTTCCTTTAACTCCTCAGCGGTGAAGTGGAGGTTCTTGATCGCATCAAGAGAGTCGTCGAGCTGTTTCACGTCGCGCGCTCCAATGAGCGCCGAGGTCACGCGTTTGTCGCGCAAGACCCAGGCGATGGCCATCTGCGCCAGTGTCTGCCCGCGGCGGGTTGCTATTTCGTTCAGGGCTCGGACACGGTTGAGGTTCTGCTCGCTGAGGAAGCCCTTGAGAAGAGAACTGCCTTCCGCTTTGGCGCGCGAATTCTGAGGAACACCTTTGAGGTACTTGCTGGTCAGCAGTCCCTGGGCCAGAGGGGAAAAGCCGATGCAGCCTACGCCCAGTTCGTCCAGGGTGCTGAGCAGATCCTTCTCAACCCAGCGATTCAGCATGGAGTAAGAGGGCTGATGAATCAGTAGCGGTACTCCTTCGCTCTTGAGGATTTGTGCTGCCTGGCGGGTGTGCTCCGGACTGTAGGACGAGATGCCCACATAGAGTGCCTTGCCCTGACGAACAGCCTGAGCCAAAGCTCCCATGGTTTCTTCGAGCGGCGTGTCCAGAGAGGGCCGGTGGGAGTAGAAAATGTCGACGTACTCAAGCCCCATGCGGCGCAAGCTTTCCTCGAGCGAGGTCAACAGATACTTGCGCGAGCCGCCGATTCCGTAAGGGCCGGGCCACATGTCCCAGCCCGCCTTGCTGGAGATCAACAGCTCATGGCGATGGTCGCGGAAGTCTTTGCGCAGGATCTCACCGAAGTTCTCTTCGGCAGATCCATAGGGCGGTCCGTAGTTGTTGGCCAGGTCGAAGTGGGTCACGGCGCGATCAAATGCCCGGCGCACGACGGCACGGCCGGTTTCAAAGACGTCGGCTCCGCCGAAATTCTGCCACAAGCCCAGAGAGACGGGCGGCAAATCAATCCCCGATCGCCCACACCGCCGAAATTGCGCTCCGTCATACCGCTTTGGGTTTGGTACATAACTCATTCGGTTTGCTCTCCTTTTCTCTTCGATCATGGCACAGCAGCTATACTACCGTGGTACATTGGTACCAATGGTTGAAGTGGAGCGAATGCAAACCGGTGTCCGCATTGAGAAGCGGCTGCTCAAAGTGTTGAAGGGGCTTGCGGAGTTGAAGGATATGAGCCTGGGCGACCTGCTGGAAGGGATTGTGCTGCATGCCTTTGAGGGTAAGGCTCCTTTTTCGCCACAGACCCTGAAGGAGATCGAGCAGCTCAGGAATATTTATGGCCTGACGCTCCGCGCTTCGGACAGCCACAAGTTGAAGGAGCGCAAGTGATATGGGTGATATGCAACCGGCGCACGTGAGCAATACGTTTCATCTGGTGGTTCGGGCACCGCTGAGCCGCGCAGCCACCTTTTTCGGCCCGGAGGGAGAACGCTGCTGGGCTGGGCCGGATTGGAATCCTGAGTTTGTGTATCCTCAGCCGGGCACGGATGTGCAGGATGCGGTTTTTACGGTGCGGCATGGACCTCGCCGCGCGGTTTGGGTCAACACCGTTTTCGACACCGCCGGAGGGCGCATGCAATACGTATCGTTCCTACCGGACACGATGGTGTTTACAGTGGACGTGCGACTGACTGCGGTTGACCCTGCACACACCGGTGTCGAGGTTACGTATACTCGCACGGCGCTCGATGCGACGGTCAACGATGAGGTCGAGGCCATGGGAATGAGGGATCGAGAGAGCGGGCCGGAGTGGCAGGAGGCAATTGAGAAATGCCTCCTTGAGGCGAGGTGAAGGACCCTTATCTCTCTTTTCTCTCATATTTCGCATATTTTTTCCGGACAGAGCCCAGGGTCAGCGGGGAACGATTTTGATTTCGAAGATGGTGGGCCACTGCTTTCCCGTGACGAAGAGACGATCCCGCTTTGCATCGTAGGCAATGCCGTTCAGCACGGACTCTTCGTTGATTTTCTGATCCGCCGGAAGTAGCCCGGTCAGGTCGATCCAGGCGATTACGTGGCCGTCGCGAGGACTGATGCGAGCTATCCGGTCGGAGTGCCAGACGTTGGCGTAGATTTCTCCCTTGATGAATTCAAGCTCGTTGAGCTCGTCAATGGTCCTCCCGCCGTCTTTGACCACAAGGTGATGAGTCTCCTTGAAAGTGCTGGGATCGCGGAAGCGAAGAGTCGCGGTGCCGTCACTGGTGATCAGTTCCTTCGCCGTGCGGGTCATGCCCCAGCCTTCGCCGGTGTAGCTGAGCTGCTTGACAGGCCGCAGGCTGAAACGGTCGTAAACAAAGCAGATTTGCGACTTCCAGGTCCACTGGTAAATGTCTGGCCCCCAATCGACGATGCCCTCGCCAAAGTATTCCGGCGCAAGCGCACGCTTCTGCACCGGTTTGCCGGTCTCCGGCTGGATGGCTAGCAGGGCGGACTGACCAGCAATGCCCGTACCTTCGTAAAACAATCCATCGAGGTACAGAAATCCTTCGGTGTAACTCTCAGTCGAGTGCGGGTAGCGCGCTACGACTTTGTAGCCCTCGACGGGCGCGGCCACAGCCACGCCGGCCAAACAAGAGGCCAGCCAAAGAAACCCTAGAAACCGTCTCAGCATGGTTTACACCTTACCGGAAACTGCATTGTCACTTCTCCATATCCCGAGCGGATGATCGAATGGAGTGGTCCCTCGGAAAGGCGCGCATGCGGTGCTTGGTACTTTGCACTCTGATCCTGGTGCCATCGCTGGCCGCGCTCGGCCAGTCGCCACCGGAAGTTCGCCATTTTGGCCGGAACATTCTGGTCGCCGCGGGGGAGACGGTAAAGAGCGCAGGCTGCTTCCTTTGTTCCGCCGAAGTGAACGGCCATACCGAGAGCAACGTGCGGGTGTTTGCGGGAAACGTTTTTCTTAACGGCTCCGTGGATGGCAACGTGCTGGTATTCGGCGGCAACGTCACCCTCACCAGCACCGCCCACATTGGCGGCCAAATCTTCATTTTCGGGGGACACCTGCACCAGGACCCCAGCAGCAGCGACCACCCCCACACCGTGCTTCCGCCGATCATCTTTCTGCCCGTGATCCTGGTCGTCTGCGTCATTACCGGTGGTCTGATCGTTGTCGCCCGGCGCATGGTGCGGGGCCCGGTCCTCTTCCCTCCGCTACCCCGGCTATAATTAGAGAAGCCCCAGCGCCCTTGAGCGCATCCCTCACTTCAGGCAACACCTCATTTCAGGAAAACATGGATTTTCAGTTAGTTAGCGATTATCGTCCTCGCGGCGATCAGGGCCGCGCGATTCAAGAACTTCTATCCGGCTTGGCTGCCGGCGAACAGCACCAGACCCTGCTCGGCGTCACCGGCTCAGGCAAGACCTTCACCATGGCCAAGATCATCGAGCATTCCAATCGCCCGGCGTTGATCCTGGCTCACAACAAAACCCTTGCGGCACAACTGTTTCATGAGTTCAAACAATTTTTCCCCGGGAATGCGGTGGAGTATTTCGTCTCCTACTACGACTACTACCAGCCCGAGGCCTACATCCCTTCCGGAGACCTGTACATCGAGAAGGAAGCGACCATCAACGAGGAGCTGGATAAGCTCCGGCTTTCGGCCACGAGGTCGCTGTTTGAGCGGCGGGACGCGATTATCGTGTCCTCGGTGAGTTGCATTTACGGCCTGGGATCGCCGGAGGCCTACTACGGGATGCTGCTGCTGCTGGAAAAAGGGCAGAAGATACGGCGCGAAGACATTACCCGGCGGCTGGTGGAGATTCTCTACGAGCGCAACGATGCCGACTTTCGCCGGGGGACGTTCCGAGTACGTGGGGACGTGATCGAGGTGTATCCCACCTACGATGAAATGGCCTATCGCATCGAGCTGTTCGGCAACGAGATCGAGGCCCTGTCACAGATCGATCCGCTGTTCGGAACGGTGCGGCAGAAGTATGCGCGGCTGCCGATTTATCCGAAGTCGCATTACGTGGTTCAGCCCGAGCGCAAGAAGACGGCGATCGACTCGATCCTGGAAGAGCTTGGGGTTTGGGAGAAGCAGTTGGAGTCAGAGGGCCGGCTGGTGGAATCGCAGCGTATCCATCAGCGCACCCGCTTCGACCTGGAGATGATCAAATCCATGGGCTACTGCCATGGAATCGAAAACTATTCGCGGCATTTCTCCGGCCGACTGCCGGGGGAACCGCCGCCCACGCTGCTGGATTATTTTCCGCGTGATTATCTCGTCTTTATTGACGAGTCGCACGTGACGGTTCCCCAGCTGCACGGGATGTGGCACGGCGACCGGTCGCGGAAGCAGAACCTGGTCGATTACGGCTTTCGTTTGCCGTCGGCAATGGACAATCGCCCGCTCAGGTTCGAGGAGTTTGAGACGCGCACGCACCAGACCATTTATGTCTCGGCAACTCCCGGGCCTTATGAGCTGACCAAGTCCTCCGGAGTGGTGGTGGAGCAGATTATCCGGCCCACAGGCCTGGTGGATCCGGAAGTGGAGATCCGGCCGATACGAGGTCAGATCGATGATCTGCTGGCGGAGATCCGCACCCGGGTGGAGCTGAATGAACGGGTTCTGGTGACCGTGCTTACCAAGCGCATGGCTGAGGATTTAGCCGGCTACTACTCCGAAGTTGGGGTGAAATGCCGGTATATGCACTCGGAAATCGAAACCCTGGAGCGGGTCCGGCTGCTGCGGGATCTGCGCCGGGGAGAGTACGACGTGCTGATCGGCATCAACCTGTTGCGGGAAGGACTGGATTTGCCAGAGGTTTCGCTGGTGGCGATTCTTGACGCGGACAAAGAAGGTTTTCTGCGGTCGTCCGGATCGCTGATCCAGACCATTGGACGGGCCGCACGGCACCTGAGCGGGCGGGCGATCCTGTACGCAGATGTGATGACGGATTCGATCCGCCGCGCCCTGGATGAGACGGACCGGCGACGAACCGTACAGCAGGCGCACAACGAAGAGCATGGGATTACGCCTACGTCGATCATGCGCTCGCTCGATATGTCCCTGGTCCATATCCTGAAAGCGGAGTACGCGGATTTAACCAGCCAGGACGACGATATTCCGGAATTCAATACGCAGCAGGAGCTGGACGCTTACATCGGCCGCTTGGAATCGGATATGCGCGAGGCGGCCAAGAAGTTTGAGTTTGAGAAGGCGGCCAAGCTGCGGGATAGCATTAAGGAATTGCGGACCAAGGAGTTTTTGTTTTCCTGAGGGTTGCAGTGAGTTCCGACACCGCTGTGATTTAATGCCGTATGCATTTGTCGGGTGAGTGGATCCTGCTGATCTTCATCTTTGCGGTTACGGCAATCATGCTGTTGCTGCTGCATCTGACCAAGCTCGGGCTCATCCTCCACCAAACGATTCCAGATCGCCCCCATCGCAGAATGTTCCTGGCGTCGATCAGCTTCTTTATCACTTTCCTGGCGGTCCGGCTGCTGGTTGCTTCCATCCAACACCATATCGGGCCATTCCAATACGTCACCATGGGTGGGCGCCATATCCACCACCTGGTGTGGGGGATCCTGATCCTGCTCGGCGTCGGATACGCCTACCTGAATGAAGTCGGATCCGGCTCTACCCCGGCATCTTTCTTCTGGAGCCGGACGCTCTCGATTCTTTATGGTGCGGGCGCCGCGTTGACCCTGGATGAGTTTGCCCTGTGGCTGAATCTTGCCAATGTCTACTGGTCGCCACAGGGGCGGGAAAGCATCGACGCCGTAGTGCTGTTCGGGAGCCTGCTGGCGATCGGAACGTGGGGCGCTCCTGTGTTCACGACGTGGATGCGAAAAAAACATGGCCGATAACATGGCCGTTGATGACGGGGTCGGTTACCTCCGCGGTTCCAAATGCTCAATCCGCTTGCATCAGTCCCTGTGCTTCTAGTAAGGAAACTGTAGTGCGTTCAACAAAAAGGAAGTGCTAATGGCAACCCATTCTCCCGTTCCCCCGCCCGAAAAATATTTCGTGGCCTTCGTTATCCAGGGCGAAGACATTTTCAGAATAACCTCCGACAGCATTGTGCATACCTGCGGCAACTCCGGCGAGCAGGCATTCCAGGGAGTGGCCAAGCTGCGCGCCGCCGCTGCCCTGGAACAGCTCACGGCAATCCACAACGAGCGACCCGAAGAATTGCGTAAGATGGCTCGGGAGATGGCTCGTGAAGGAATGACCATGCTGGCGCGGACCAGCAATGCCACAAAATCAAACGTCGAGAAAATCGCGTAAGCTGGTGGCATGAAGTCGCAGTCGCGTTTTTAAAGTTCGGAAGACATGCAAAGGCAGTCCGGTAGCCGGGCTGCCTTTAAGCGTGCACGGTTGAACAAAATCTAATAGCCTTTTAGAGGGCCAGAGCGTGCTCGGGCCCCAGCGGACTCCTTCTTAGAACCCCTCACACCCTCACTTTTCGGGAAGCAAGGACACTATGCAGTTTTGGAATGAGCTGGAAGGACGAACAATCGACGGGGTTTATCCGCTGCGGCGCCTGGTGCGATCAGAAGGGCGCCACGCCTGGTTCGAGACCGAGGCGGCGGAGCCGGCAACCGGCCCAGCAACCATCAGCCTGACCGAGGCGGCGACGGATGCAGATGAGGTCCTCGAACGCCTGCGGGCTGCCCAACAGCTGCAACATCCCAACCTGGTGACCATTACTAAAGTGGGACAGGTGCGCGTCGACACCACGCTGGTGATCTATGCGGTCATGGAACACATCGAGCAGAGCCTGTCGGATGTGCTGCAAGTCCAGGCTCTCTCACCGGAGGAAGGCCGGGAAGTGGCCGAGGCCCTTGTAAGCTCGCTCACCGCCATCCACCAGCAGGGGATGTCGCACGGCCGGGTAGAAGCAGCCAGCGTGCTGGCGACCGAGGAAACGGTCAAGCTGCGCAGTGATTGTCTGCATACCACTACAGCCGGCCAGGCTGACGATGTAGCCGCAATTGGCCCCACCCTGTTTCACGCGTTCACCCAGCGCAAGGCGCTGAGCGCGACTGATGCGCAAATCAATCGCATTCCGGCGCCGTTTGGTGAGATTATTCGCAATTCTTTTGCCCGCCGCTGGACGTTGGCGCAAATCAGCAATGCCTTGAAACCGGCTCCGCCGGCTGCCAGCGTGAGCCCGCAACCAGCCGCGCCTGCTCCGCCGCCGCCGACTCCTCCTCGTGTAGCGGTTCCCCCTCCCGCTCCCCCTTCGCCCCCTCCGCCACCCGTTGCCAAGGCCCCCGTCAACCCGCCGCCACCGCCGGCACCGGCGGCATATCGCCCGCCCGCTCCGGACCCTCCGTTGAGGAGAGCATTGCGCGACGAGGAAGAGGAGCCGTCCGAACGGAAGCCTTTCCTTCTGTACGGCGTTCTGGGTGTGATCGTGCTGGCGATTATCGGGTGGCTGCTGTTTCGGCCTCACTCGGCGCCGGCTCCCGCGGAAGCACCAAACCCACCCGCCCAGGCGACTGCTCCAGCGGCCGCTCCGGAGCCCGTTCCAACACCGCCAGCGGTCTCCACGACCAAACCGTCGGCAGCAAAACGTAGTTCGCCGACTCCTGCTATGACGACGCGTTCCGCTGCCACCACTGCTGCTGCCGACGTTCCCGCCAACGGGCGGACTGTTTGGCGGGTGGTTGCTTATACCTACCGGGGACAGACCAAAGCTACCGACATGGTGGCTAAGATCAGTGACAAACACTCGGACCTGGATCCGGAAGTTTTCAATCCTCCAGGAAGGGGTGGGGTTTACCTGGTCACAGTGGGCGGCGCGATGGACCACGATGCGGCAGTGAAGATGCTCAGTAAGGGGCAACGCGAAGGACTGCCCGCCGACGCTTACGTGCAGAATTTTTCCCGGTAGAGGCGCAGGTTTCCCCCATGTCCGGTGAGGCGTGCGGAACAATTTGCGAGTGAATCGCGAGCGGGCTTCCGCTAAGCGGTTATTTTGCCTATGATGCAGAAAACGTCTTTCTCATCAAGGAGGCATCACTGGATGCGCAAGTTAGGTATCGGCGTGCTGGGCGTAGGGGAAATGGGGAAAAGACACGCGGAAAACCTGCGCCGCCTGGTGCCCCAGGCTGAACTGCTGGCGATCGCCGATGTGGATGGAGCCCGCGCCAGCAAGGTGGCTGCCGAACTGGAAGTTCCCCACTCCTATCCCAGCCTGGACGCGATGCTCGAACGCAAAGACATCCAGGCCATTCTGATCGCGACCCCGGATAATTTCCACGCAGGCGCGATCGAAACAGCGGCCCGCGCAGGAAAGGACATTCTTTGCGAGAAGCCCCTGGGGGTCACGGTGGAGAGCGCGGAGAAAGCTTTGCAGGCGGTGGCCAAGGCAGGCGTCCGGCTGCAGGTGGGGTTTATGCGGCGCTATGACCCGGCGTACGTGGCCGCAAGCAAGCGGATCGAGGCGGGAGAAATCGGTGAGCCGGTGATCTTTAAATCCATTGGACGGGACAAAGATATGGCGCCGCTCAAGGCTTACCAGTCCAGGATTAATGGAATGGTGTTTTACACCAACACCATTCACGACTTCGATCTGGCACGTTGGCTTATGCACGATGAGGTGGCCGAAGTGCACACCTTTGGCACGGTAGCGATCCGGCCGGAAATTGCTGAATTCGGCGATCTTGTGGCCGGCACGGTGAATCTTCGCTTCCGCCGGGGGGCGGTCGGAAATACCGAGTCGTATGCGCAGTCGCTGTATGGCTACGACGTACGCAGCGAAATTGTGGGGTCAAAAGGCTCGATATTCATTGGGACCCTGCGGCAAAACTCTGCCACCTTCCTGATGCCAAGTCATGGCAGCTACGAGTTGGAAGACCATTTCCTTGCCCGTTTTCGAGATGCTTACCTGGCCGAAGTTGTCGATTTTGTTGACATGATTTTGAGTGACCGCACGCCGAAGGTAACCGGAGAAGACGGGTTGCGTGCGGTAGAGATTGCCGCGGCTGCAGAAAAGTCGTATCAATCCGGCGCCCCCTGCGCCGTTGGCCGGGCTGGTTAGACCTGGATAACCCAAGTCTCATTCTTCGGCTCAACATGTGATCCTTCGGTTCTGGGATTGACGAACCTACCCAGTTCCGGTGGGATGTAGTCTCCAGAGGATTAGCCATGGCAGGCGAATCACCGCGCGAGAAGCTGAAGGAACTGCTGGAAAAGAACGGCGACAGCCTGCTCCAGGACCGTGATCGTTGCGAAGGTCTGTTGAAGGACTATTGCGGCGGGCATCGCCGGGAGATTTCTGCTCTGGTGGGTGCGCTGGAGGAGAGGGTTCCGCTGGAATTGAGATCCTCGTGGCAAAGCGCGATGACCCCCGAGGCCATGCGGGCACGGCTGGTGCAACGGCTCGAGGATAACCGGGGGCTCGCGCCGGAGATTGCCAACTACGCAGTCGATGCCTGGTCGTATGCACTGGGAGTGAGCCTGGGACGGAGTTCCGATCGGGTCCAGGAGGTACCGGCGGTTGCGATGGCAGCAGGGACCTCGGTTCCATCAGCTGGGGCCG
>Ga0209006_10005375_pt1 | contig 11632 bp, 10 predicted proteins | sample JacPin_JW_Ref_O2_FD_188567 | JGI IMG/M metagenome (GOLD analysis project Ga0209006, IMG submission 188567) | Forest soil microbial communities from Algoma, Ontario, Canada - Jack Pine, Ontario site 1_JW_Ref_O2 (SPAdes) (version 2) | ecosystem: Environmental > Terrestrial > Soil > Boreal... | reverse complement strand
GTATGCGTCCGAAGAGACGACCTCGCCGCCATTCTTGCTGCCAATGGCCCACCAGACCGTGTTGCTGATGCTGTTCTTGATGAAGTGAATTGAACCGTCGGCGAAGAGCACGTTGCTCGCGTCCCAGCGCCCGTCATTGGCATAGACCGTCATGAGCGCCGGCTTGCCGCTCGCACGAAACGCATCGACCACCGGCGCGAAAGCGGCGTCGAGCCAGCTATCGCCGTACATCACCAGAAATTCCGTTCCGAGCTGGCCGAGGGCGCGGCGTAATGCGCCGCCGGTGCCAAGCAGCACCGGACCGTCGTAGCAGTAGTCCACCGCAAGGCCGAATTGGCTGCCGTTTCCGACAAAATCTTCGACCTGCTGGCCGAGATAGCCGACGCAGAGAACGACGTGCGTAATCGACTCGCGGCGCGCCAGCCGTAGCTGATGGGCGATGAAAGGCTCTCCCGCCACCTCGGCCATGACCTTGGCCACGCTTTCACTGAGCGGCCGCAGCCGCTTCGCCAGGCCGCCCGCCAACAACGCCAATGGCGGCATCTGTGTCATTGAACGAGCGTCTTGGTGCCTTCGAAATCGAAGCGAATCCGAACTTCTTCGAGACCCGCCCCGTGCATGGCGTGCCGCAGGCGTTTCTTGTCTTCGGTATAGAACAAGAGAAAGCCGCCGCCGCCGGCGCCGATCAGCTTGCCGCCGACCGCGCCGTTGCGCATGGCAAGATCGTACCATCCGTCAATTTCCGGCGTCGAGATGGTGCCGGAGCGCTTGCGCTTGTTTAGCCAATGTTCATGCATGAGCGTGCCAAAGCGATGCAGATCGCCGGCCTTTAGCGCATCGAGCGAGCGAGCGCCGAGTTCCTTCACATAATGCAGGTTGTCCATCATGGAGACGTCCATGGCCTTGGACCTGTCGTCCTGATCCCGCAAGATCGCGGACGCGGAGCGCGCCGCTCCGGTAAAGAACATCGCCAGGCCTTCTTCCAGATTGGTGATCGTCTCCGAATCGATCGGCGCCGGCCGAACCTCTACCGTGTCGTCTTTGTTGAAGCGGAAGCAGGTGACGCCGCCATAAGCGGCAATAAATGGATCCTGCTTGCCCACCGGCTCGTTGAGCCGCTCGATCTCGATGTGGCATGCCTGCTCGGCGAGCTCTTGTACGCTGATGATATTGCGGCGGTGCGCATGGAGCGCGTGCAGCAAGGCCGTCGTGAAGCTGCCGGACGATCCCAACCCGGTGCCGGCCGGAATATCGGCCAAGCTGGTGATCTCGATCTTGTCGGTGATGCCGGTCAGCGTGAGCGCTTCGCGCACGATCGGATGGCGCACATCCTCACGGCGTTCGACCTTTTCCAGTTGCGAGTACTTCACAATGAAGCCGCTCTGGAACATCTGGTGGATGGTTATGTAGACATAGCGGTCAATCGCGGCGGCGACGAGAAATCCCTCGTGATGCCGGTAGTAGGACGGCAGATCGGTGCCGCCGCCACCGAGCGTGATCCGCAACGGACTGCGCACGATGATCATGGCTGATTGTCCATCTCGGATCGCACCTGCGCAGCCGTCACGGCGCTTCTTTGGTGCGGAAAGCCGCGATGGTGATGCGGCCGACATGCCCAAGATTGATCGCCTCGATGGGCGGCCCACGGTCGTAATGCAAGCCGATTTCTTGCGCGCGCGCCATAAAAGCGGCCTCCTGGCGCGCATCGACAAAGCCGAAACGGCAGCCGCCGCCCCGCAGATAGTCGGCCACGCCGGCTCCATCGGTGGATACCGTCTCGGCGCCGGCGAGGAAGATGACGCTCGGTTCCTCGTAGCCGGCGATGGCGGCCACGGGATGCGCGCAGCCGGCCTTGTGCAAAACATTGGCCATTGCCACGCTGGGAAACAACTGGCCAAGGGGCGGGATCACCAGTCCGTAGATTCCGGCCGACAACAGCAAGGAGGCTGCGGCTGCGAAGACGATCGAGCGTTCCGCGCCGTCGTGCGCGTATGATCGCCAGGCCAGATAGCCGCAAATGATCGCTGCAGCGAGAACCGGCCAAGCGGCAGGGAGCGGTCCATATCCGAGCGCGATCGCGCCGGCAATGACGGCGACGCTGGCGATAAGCGGAATGAGGAACCACCATACCAGGCCGAGCACAAGCCAGCCGCGGCGCGACAGCATGTTTCTCTCGACGACGACAGCCAGGAGAATGGCGATGGCCGGATAAAGCGGCAGCACGTAGTGCGGCAGCTTTGTTACCGCGAGTTCGAACACGATCCATGTGGGCACCAGCCAAGCCAACAGAAAGCTAATGGCCGGCTCGCGGCGCCAGGCAGAGCGCACGACTTCGGGTACGGCTAAGCTCGCCAGGATCGAACCCGGGAAAAAAGTTACAAAGAACAGGACGAGATAAAGTCCCGGCGGGGCGCCGTGACTTTGTTGCGCGTTCAAGATTTTGCCCAGCGTGTCGTGCCCCACGGACGCGAGCACGAAGTCCCCGCCGGTGCGCATCGAGATGGCGATAAGCCACGGCACGACGAGAAGCGCGGCCCAGGCGATCCCGGAGACCGGGCGCATCGCCAGCCACCAGCGCGCCGAGCGGTCGACAATCGCGAGGGTCAACACGGTAAGCCCGGCGATCATCAAAATCGGCAATCCCTTGATCAGCACCCCGACCGCCAACGCCGTCCAGAATGTCGCGACGACCGACAATCTGGGCTGCTGCGTCTCAGCGTTCCGCGCCGCCAGATAGACCCGCGCCAGCGCGCCCATGGCGACGACCACGCTGAGGAGCAACATGGCGTCGGTCTTGGCCAGCCGCGCTTCCACGCCGAGCAGGGTCGAGGCCGCCATGATCAAGGCGGCGACCGCGGCGCCGCGCCGGTCGACAAAGGCGAGCGCACACCAGAAGGTGCCGAGCACCGCGCCGATCGCGCCGAACAGCGATGGCAGCCGGTAGACCCATATCTTGTCGCGCGCGCCATGCAGGCCCAGCGCTGCGGCGGTCTTCACCGTGGCTGCTTGCAGCCAATAGATCCCGACCGGCTTGTCGTTAGCCTCTTCGTTGATGAAACGGATGTCGACATAGTCGCCCGTTTCGATCATTTGTTTGCTGGCTTGCGCGTAGCGCGGCTCGTCGCGATCGATCGGCGGTATCTGAAAAAAGCCGGGCAGGAACGCCAAGAAGGAAATAAGCGCGAGCACCACCGCCGTACGCCGCCGCGTGGCCAGGGCAAAGTCGAAAAACGCCGACAGACCCCGCGTCGGCCACACGTTCGCCCGCACCGGCATACAATTGATCTTACTCATAGCCCCACGACCGATAATGAGAGCGGCCGACTACCCGACGTCAACCCGCTCTCCTGCACGCACCCCACGTGTATCACGCAACGCGACGTTGACGGTGCGCTGAACGATGTACATTGGCCGGCGGCGCACTTCATCATAGATGCGACCGATATACTCGCCAAGCACCCCGACCGCCGTCAGTTGTACCCCGCCGATGAACAACACCAGCACGGTGATCGTCGGTATGCCCATCGGGTATTGGTTGCCGTGAAAGATCTTCAGAGCGATGACCACCAGGATGGCGAGAGCGCTCAGCATCGCGATGGCAAATCCCGTCCACATCATCACGCGCAGCGGAAAATTTGAGAATCCGAAGATGCCGTTGGCCTGCAAGGTGAACGAACCGATGTAGCGATTGTATTTGCTCGTTCCGCCGGCCCGCGCATCGCGCTTGTAGAGCACTTCCGTCTGCGGGAAACCGACAAACGGCACCAGCCCTTTCAGGAAGCCGTGGGTCTCGCTCAGCCCGCGCAATTCCTCGATCACGCGCCGGCTGATGACGCGGAAGTCGCCGGTGTCGGGCGGAATCCGCACCTCGGCAATACGATTGATCAGGCGGTAGCCGTAACGGGCGACGAGCAGCTTGACCCAAGTTTCGCCCTCGCGGCTGCTGCGGCGAGCGGCGACAACGTCGAAGCCTTCTTGCGCCTTGTGCCACAATTGCTCGATCACTTCCGGTGGATCTTGCAGATCGACGTCGATGATCGCGCACCAGCGTCCGCGACAGTTCAAGATGCCCGCCATCGTGGCGCCCGGCTGGCCGAAGCGGCGGCTGAAGACCATGAGGCCGATATTCGGGTTGCGCGCGATCTCGTCGCGGATCACGCGCTCGGTTTCATCGCGCGAGGGATCGAGCGCGAATATGATCTCGTAAGTGCCGATGCGCTCGAGCACGGGCACGGTACGCGCGAGAAACGGGCGAATATTGGACTGCTCGTTATAGACCGGCACCACCACCGAAATAACGGGCGGATCCGCGGGATGATCGCCCTCGGGGATCAAGGCGACGAAGGGAGCATCTTTGCGGTCAGCGAGTTCGGCAGGGGTTTCGCCCATAGGGGTATCGGCCATGTGCATTCTCGCCGGCATCACCGTCGCTTGACATGCGCGACGCCGGAATTCCTCGGATTTTGCCCGGCCATGACCAGATTGAAACAGAACGATACAGTTTCGTTTCGCGCGGCAAGCTAGGCGGCTGGTCAGGGCGAGTCAACTTAATTGAACAACGGCAGCCCGTTACTTGTCCCCACCGTCTATCACATCGCCGGTCCCGCTGGCGAAAATCTTGCCCCGGCGACAGAATGCATAGATGGCATGATACGAGCTGCGCGACGGGTGAAGAAGGCGGTGGTCGAAAAACGCAGCAAAGCGCGCCACGCGGGTCGAACGGGGCGGCCGCCGCGCGAACGCTCCGGAGAGGTAGACGCCCGTATCCTGGATGCCGCGCGCCGCGTATTTCTTAAGCGCGGGCTTGCTGGCGCCAGCATGGATGAAATCGCAAGCCTGGCCGGCGCCGGCAAGCCGACCATTTATGCCCGCTTTGCCGGCAAGAAGGCGCTGTTTGCGGCAGTCGTGAGCTGCAACGTCGACGCCAGCGTCGCCAGGCTCGACGACCATACCCCGGTGGGTGCCAATAGCGAGGATCGTCTCGTCAGCCTGGCGACGCGGCGTTTGCACTGGGCCTTGGAGGGCGAAACCGTCGATCTCATGCGACTGGGCATAGCGGAGGCGCGCCGCTTTCCAGAATTGGCGAGCAATGTCAAGCAGATGGCGCGCCAGCGCGGCGAGGAGACGGTGGCCCGGCTGCTGTGCGAGGCGATCCAATTCGAGGGAGCCGCGAGGTTGCCTGCCTTCACGCCGGAGCGGCTGCCGACGACGACGCGTTTCTTTATCGATCTGGCTTTCTTGCCCTTGATGATGCGGGCGTTGTTTGGCGAGAAACGGGAGTTGCTGCGCGCCCAGATCGGCGCGCATGTTGTGTGCAGCGTGGCGTTCTTTCTCGCCGCCTGCCGCGACGACAGCGTCGACTGAAGCTTGCCGCACGTCTTGTCCGCCCCCCGTGCGCACCGGAAAGCGGGTCGTGCAGGTTCAGTCGATGCGTGCGGAGAAACGCCGCTCCGCAGACGAAATGGTGTTGAAGAGCAACATCGTTACCGTCATCGGCCCGACGCCGCCGGGCACCGGAGTGATGTACGACGCCTTTTGTGAAACGCCCTGAAAGTCGACGTCGCCGACGAGCTTGCCGTTGGGCAACCGATTGATGCCGACGTCGATTACCACGGCGCCAGTCTTCACCATTTGCGGCACGATCAAGTTGGGCTTCCCGGCGGCAACCACCAGAATATCGGCCAGGATCGTGAACTGTGCGAGGTCGCGCGTCTTGGCGTGGCAAATGCAAACCGTGGCGTCTTTTTGCATCAGCATCAGCGCCAGCGGCTTGCCGACGATATTGCTGGCGCCGACGACGACGACGTTCTGACCCTCGATGGCTATCTGTTCGTGCTCCAACAGTTGCACGACGCCGTAAGGCGTGCACGGCGGGAACACCGTATCGCCGACGACGAGGCCGCCGACATTGTAGAGATGGAAGCCGTCCACATCCTTGTCCACGGAGATGGCGCGGAGAATTTCGAAAATCGAAAACTGTGGCGGTAGCGGCAGCTGAACCAAAATGCCGTGGACGTCGTCGCGCTGGTTCAGATCCGCGATCAGCTCCAGCACCGCGGAAGGCGCCGCCGTCGCATCAAAGTCGAAGCGGAAAGACTTGATGCCGACTTCCTGGCAGGCGCGGATTTTGTTGCGGACGTAGACCGCCGATGCCGGGTCCTCGCCGACGACGATCACTGCGAGGCCCGGGGTCACGCCGTTCGCTTTGAGCGCGTCGATACGCTCCCGACATTCGGCGCGGATCTTCGCCGCAACTGCGACGCCGTCAATAATGTGTGCGGTTCGCGCGAGCATCGCTGATCAAATCCCGCAGGCTTCAGGTTTACGGACACGAACGAGCGGACAAGCGGCGACCCCACCGCCCGCGGATGTTCCGGGCCCGGGAATATCCAAGACCGGGAACCACCAAGACCAGGAATAGGGAAGGCGTCGGTCGGACGCAAATGCTCTCTATGCGATCACGGTAAATCTGCAATGACCCTCAGCATAGGGCGGCAGGGCTGAATTCGCCCGTTCGGTGGGGCGCCGCCCATTCAGCCCGGGCAATCAGATGTGTCAGCGACCGGGTCAAAGCTGGCGCAATCGAGCCTGCTTCATCGCGGCACGTCTGGGCGAGGCGATCACTGAGCTTCGGAAGAGCTAGCGCGATCGAGGACGCAGCTCGCGGGGCGTTCTGCCGAAGTGGGCTTTGAATTGCCGGCTGAACTGGGCCTGACCGCCGAACCCCCAACGATAGGCGATCTCCGCGATGGTTTCCCGGTGACGCGGACTTTGCAAATCGTTGCAGGCGGCCTCGAGCCTCAGGGTCCTGATCCATTGGCCGACGGGGGTGCCGCTTTCTTTGAACAGGTCGTGCAGATAGCGCACGGACACGCCATTCGCGCACGCGATCTCTTCGATCGTCATCGCATGCTTCGCCAAATTTCGGCGAACGTAATGTTCGATGCGTGCGAGGTGGGCGAGCCGCACGGAGCTCATCTGGCTGCCGATGGCTCGCGGGTCCTCCTCGATCGCCAGGCAAAGCAGATCGAGCAGGCAGCGGCCTAAACCGTCCTTGGCTTCGGCATTCAGTTGCGTCACCCGCGGCGGGATGCCGCGCGCCGTGTCGAGGAACAGCGCGCCCAGTCCTCGGCTGGCGTCGTGCACGTAGCCCAGATAGCGGTCGACGACTCTAATTCTGCCTTTCAACATCCGGCTCGGCATTTTCAACACCCAGAGCTCGTTGTCGTCGGCGTGTGAAAATTGGTAGGGCAGGTCGCCGCGTTCGAAGAAGAACCCGTTCCGCCGGCAGTGAAGATTGTAATCGCCCTGGATGAAGCGGGCGTCGGCGCGCGTGGCGAACGTGATCAGAAGATCGTCGTCGGCGCGGCCGCGCAAATGCGACTTCGCTCGATCGTAACAAACCGGTCCCGAGCAAAATCGCGACAGCGAAACGCGCCCAAGGTCCCAGTTCTCGATGGTCCCGTGAAAGCGGTCGGGCGCGGCGAAGGACGCGCTCATGGGAAAGAAGATCCCCGAGACGAAGTTCGACCAGTGCTGGCTTCGTTCCTCTGGCGCCACCGCGGCGACGCTAAAGCGGGTCATGACAGCTTTGCCTCACTGCCTACGATCGCTGCAGGCCGCAAGCTTAGAGCGGCCATCGGCAAAAGGTCCAGTAAGAGGAAAGCAAAAACTACGCCAGCCCGCCGGGGCGTCGCCTGGGTGCCTTTAACGTCGATCCTTCGGCTTCACGCGGCCGCGTTGATCGCCGCGTACCTTTCGCGGACCAGCGGAAAAACCTTTTCGCCGAAGCGCCTTATGTCGGGAACGAAGTCGACGAAGGTCAGGAGCAAGCCGCCGATCCCGGTATCGCGTTCCAGCGTGGCGATGAGTTCCGCCACGGTCTCGTAGGAGCCGTGCAAAACCGGAAAGCCCATGAAGGCCAGGTTGCCTTCCTCGATCGGCGCCGACAGGCCATCGAGAAAATGCTTGCTGGTGCCGTCTGGATTGGTATCCATCGCGGCGCTGCGGGCGATGTTGGCGAGCGCGTCCTTGTCGGCGCCGCCGATGATTGCCTGCGCTTTTTCCATGGCCAGTGCGTCGGTCTCCTCGGCGATGACGGTGACCAGCGCGAGTGTACCGACATTGCGTCCTAGTTTGCGCGACTCCTCGATGACCGGCTCGGCGATGCGCCGCAGCTTTTCGCGGCCACCGAAAACGAAATTGAATTCCGCATGCCGGGCCGTGAACACGCGGCCGCGCGGCGACTGGCCTGCACAGACGATCGGGATTTCGCGGTTCGGCGTCGGGTAGCAGGTGCAGTCGGTGAGCTTGAAGAACTCACCGTCGAAGGTCATGCGTCCTTCCCGCCACAGCGTGCGCAAGACCTTGATGTATTCCTCGGTGTATTCGTAGCGCCGGTCGTGATAATTGTCGCCGGGCCACAGCCCCATTTGTTGGTATTCCGGTCTGTTCCAGCCGGTGACGATGTTGACGCCGGCGCGTCCGCCGCTGATGTCGTTGAAAGTCGCAATCTGACGCGCCGCGACGGCTGGATGGATGCCGAGCACCGGTACCGTTGCGTAAAGCTCAATGGTGCTCGTTGCGGCGGCGAGGCCGCAGGCCAGCCCTATGGAGTCGAGGCAGGATTCCCAATAGCCGGATGTGCCGCCAAAGCCTCGATACTTGATCATCGAAAGAATGAAATCGAGACCGATGCGCTCGCATTCCTTGGTGATGTCGAGCATGTGCTGAAAGGTCGGCACGTATTGCGGGCTTGAGTTCGAAACGATGTAGCCGTTTTGCCCGTTGGGCAGAAAAACACCGAGCTTCATCTGATCCTCGCAACGCGTGTCGCCGGGCACGACGCATGGTTTGGCGGAGGCTGCCACGTCGTCACGCGGCTGAAAACACGGTTGCTGCCGATCTGCGCAGGCGGTCAAAAGTTTGTGCGTTATCCGTCAAATCGCGGGGCACGGCCGCGTCGTGCGAAGACGCACGCTCTGCATTTTCTTTCACTGGACCCGCCCGGTCGCTGCGGGACCGCGGCCGATGCGGTTGGACGATACGCTCAGCGTCGCCCGAACAATGCCACCTCGATGGCCTCGATGTGGCCGAGCATGGCTTGGGCGGCCCCGTCTGCATCGCGGTTCTGTAAGGCTGTGACCACGCCGGCATGCTGCTCGCAGTAGTGCAGGCGCCGGTTCTCGGAGAACGACTTACGCTTGAGCTCGATCCAGGGATTGCGGCTGCGGATCAGCTGCAGGATGCCGTGGATGCTGACCAAAAGCTCATTGCGCGTCGCGGCGAACAGCCGGCGATGAAATTGCGTGTCCCAGTGCTCGAACTCGTCGGTCTGCAACGCGCGCGTGGCCTGCTGATGCGCGTCCGCGATCGCTTCCAGGTCGGACAGGCTCGCGTTCTTGGCCGCGATCGCCGCAGCCTGCGGCTCCACGATCAATCGTACCGCCATAAGGTCGGCAGGAGAAACACCGGTTACGCGTTGCATAATGCCGGCAAGCTCGCCGGTGCCACCGTTGAGAAACGTGCCGCGGCCGATCTGGCGTTCGACCGTTCCGTCACCCGCAATCGCATCGACCGCCCGCCGCACCGTGTTGCGCGCCACGCCGTATTCCGCGGCGAGGTCGCGTTCGGCGGGAAGGCGGCCGCTGGTCGACCATTCACCGGCGGCAATCCGTTCGCGCAACGATCCTTCGACGTTGCTGGCAACGATCTTAGGCAAGGCTGCTACCCCCAAAAAGGCTGTCACGCCAAAAGGCTGTTACCCGGAAGGCTGCTACGCACTACTACCACTTAACAGTCTCGCACTTAAGTGAACCGATTGTGGACCACTATCGCTCCGAAACTTCTGCCTGCCAATTGAAATTTTTACTGCTGTTACATCGGGCTTGCAATCAAATCCAAAAGCTCGATACACTCGGCCGACGATTGAAATTGGTTCAAGAAAAGAAAACTGGTTCACAAAGGGGAGCGAATGAAAGTCGCGACGGTTTCGATCGCCGGGGAACGGCGTGTTGGCCAGATTACTAGGGACGGCACCGCGCTTTTGCCGTTCGATCTGCCGATTTCCGAAGCGCGGGAGGGCATTCTCGCTCTCATCCGCCGCAATGGATCGGGCCTGCCATCGACGCTATCGCCGGTTCCGCTTAATCAGGTCACCATGGAAGCGCCCATTCCGCTACCGCGGCGGAACATCTTTTGCGTCGGCAAGAATTACCACGATCACGCCCACGAATTTGCCCGCAGCGGCTTTGACAGTAGCGCTGGCAAGGGCGCGGTGCCCGCCAGTCCAATCATTTTCTCCAAAGTGCCCGAGACCGTCGTGCCGAGTGGCAGTCCCGTCGTCATCGATCCGAAGGTGTCGCCGGCGATCGATTACGAGGCGGAGCTCGCGGTTATTATCGGCAAGGGCGGTCGTGGCATCAGCGCCAAGGACGCATTCGATCACGTCTGGGGCTATACCATCGTCAATGATGTGACGGCGCGCGACCTGCAGGGACGCTACAGTCAGTGGCTGATCGGCAAGTCTCAGGACACGTTCTGCCCGATGGGCCCGGTCGCGGTAACCCGTGAGGAGATCGATATCGCCGACACGCCGATCTCCTGCTACGTCAACGGCGAGCTGCGGCAGAGCTCGAATACCGGCTTGTTGATTTTTGACATTCCGACCATCATCGAGACCTTGTCGGCCGGCATCACCCTGCAGCCGGGCGACCTGATCGCCACCGGCACGCCTGCCGGTGTCGGCATCGGTTACGATCCGCCGAAATATCTGAAGGCCGGCGACGTCGTGCGGGTCGAGATCGGCGGAATTGGCGTTCTCGAAAATGAAGTCGTGGAGCGTTCCTCATGACTTCGGTTCACGTGCGCGGCATGGCGATAGACTCGGAAGGCGAGGGGCCTCCCATCGTCATGCTCCACGGGCTGGGAGGCACCTCCAACAGCTTTGAGGCGATGATGCCGGCGCTATCCGGCTTTCGCGTGGTGCGTCCGGATCTGCCCGGCGCCGGCCGCTCGCCGACGCCGCCGCAGAAGATTACCGTTGCGTCATTGGTCGAAGCGGTCGAGCACGCCGCCGTCCATCTCGGCGTCAATCGCGCACATGTGGTCGGCCATTCCTTCGGAACCCTGATTGCGCAGCATATCGCCGCCCGCCACCCGCAGCGGGTTGCGAGCCTCACCCTGTTCGGCCCGATCCTGGAACCGCAAGACGCCGCGCGGGAACGCTTGCGCGCCCGCGCCACGACCGCCCGCCACGAAGGCATGAGCGCGATTGCCGATCAGCTCATCGGCGCGGCACTGGCGCGCGCGACCGCAACCGACAATCCGGTCGCTGTCGCGTTTGTGCGCGAGAGCCATATGCGCCAGGATGCGGAAGGGTTTGCGCGTTCGTGCGAGGCGCTTGGGCAAGCCGAGAGAGCCGATCACCGGCTGATCGATTGCCCGACCCTGATCGTCACCGGCGACGAGGATGCGGTCGGCCCGCCGAGCGTAGCGCAGGAGCTTGCCGGCAAGATCGGCGGCGCCAAGACCGTGATCCTCAACCGCTGCGGCCATTGGACGCCGATCGAAAAAGCGAAGGAGTGCGGCAAACTCCTGTCGGAATTCGTACGTGGAATTTCGATCTGAAAAA
>Ga0209006_10005373_pt1 | contig 11632 bp, 12 predicted proteins | sample JacPin_JW_Ref_O2_FD_188567 | JGI IMG/M metagenome (GOLD analysis project Ga0209006, IMG submission 188567) | Forest soil microbial communities from Algoma, Ontario, Canada - Jack Pine, Ontario site 1_JW_Ref_O2 (SPAdes) (version 2) | ecosystem: Environmental > Terrestrial > Soil > Boreal... | reverse complement strand
TGGGGTTTGAGCCGAACACGAAAGTCGCCGTGCTGATCTTTGGTTTGTTCCACGGCTTCGGTCTGGCGACCAAGCTTCAAGAGCTGGATCTGTCGAAGAACGGGTTGGTGACGAACATCGTGAGCTTCAATGTCGGCGTCGAAATCGGGCAGGTGTTGGCTTTGACGGCCGTGTTGATTGCGCTGAGCGTCTGGCGCACTCGCGGCAGTTTCTTGCGGGACGCGTTTGCTACGAACGCAGTGTTGATGACGGTGGGATTCATTTTAGTCGGATACCAAGTGGCTGGGTATTTTGTAGCGGCGTAAGGGAACACATGATCGAACAACAAGATTTAGAGCGAGTGCAGGCGCCGTCCAAGCAAGCGATCGCGAAAGCAACCGGGATCGCACTGGCGGTTGCATTAGTGCTTCTTTTCACGGCCGTGCTCCCCGCCGAATATGGAATCGATCCGCTGAAAACGGGCAAGCTACTCCACTTGACTGATCTTGCGAAGGCCACGGAGTCGAAGCCTGAGCCGAAGTCCGCCGCTGGCGCTCGACCCGTAGCCGCGCCGGCTGGAATCTACACCGCGCAGCCGAATTCCTACAAAGTGGATAGCGAGGACCTCTCGCTCGGCCCCGGCGAGGGAGTGGAGATCAAGTACCACATGCAGAAAGGCGCGGGAATGGTTTACTCGTGGAAAGCAAACGGCAACGTCGCGTTTGAGTTCCACGGCGAGCCGGATAACAAGCCGAACAAAGATTATTTTGAAAGCTACGAGCTGAACGACAAGGTTGGGGCGGATCACTCTTACGGAGCATTCACCGCGCCCACCACGGGTATCCATGGCTGGTTTTGGGAGAACAAAGGCAAGAAGCAGGTGGAGATCCACTTAACGACGGCCGGCTTCTACGACAGCGCGAAGATGTACGCCGGCGAGTCCCCAGTCCCGCTCGACATACAAGACCCGAAGTGATGCGGGACCTATTTGTATCATCTCCGGCTTTTCTGCAGTCGAACGCAATCGCCGACCTGCTGAATAATACCGAATGGGGCTTCGCGGTGGCGGAGTGTTTTCATATCGTCTTTTTCGCCGTGGCCATCGGGACGATTATGATTGTGGACCTGCGTCTTCTGGGGCTCGCGTTTCCACGCACAACGTCCGCTAAACTACACCACGATACTTGGGTCTATACGTTGATCGGGCTGGCGGTGACGGTGCTTGCGGGGATGGCGCTGTTTTTCTCAGCCCCGCGCATGTATTCGTTGAGCGGCTGGTTCCAGTTCAAAGCAATTGCATTGCTTGTGGCGATCCTCTATCACTACACCGTCCACTACAAGGTGGCTTCGTCGTCCCCGTCCCCAGGTGTGGGCGTTGTGGTGGGAGCCATCTCGGTGTTGCTGTGGGTCTCGGTGGTCACAGGCGGCCTCTTCGTAGGGCTTCTGGCGTGATCTCTAACTTCGGGGGAGGCTGTATTGTCGCTCTATTCCATTTGCGAATGGATTCAAAACACGGGCTTGTTCACCACCGTTCGGGAGACGCCGTGGGTCTACCCCGTCATCATGGCCGCGCACCTGAGCTGCATCGCTGTGTTCGGTGGCATGATCCTGATGACCGATCTGCGCCTGCTCGGCTTAGCCCTGCGCGATCAGAGCGTAGCTGAAGTTGTGGGAGGTCTGCGTCCCTTTAAGCGCATCGGCTTTGTGATTATGGTCACCTGTGGGCTTTTGATGGCCGGCTCGGAGGCGCCGACGTATTATCCCAATCCTTATTTCTGGACCAAGATGACGCTGCTGCTGCTGGTCGGAGTTCATGCGCTAATTTTTAAACCTATCGTGTACGACCATCCTGAGGAGTTGGACAAGGCCCCGATGATACCCACGCGCGCGAAAGCCGCCGCCGTACTTTCGCTGATCCTGTGGGTGAGTATACCGATTTGCGGCCGGCTTATCGGCTATTACGAGCCCAACGAGGGGAAGGCCCCTAAAACCGCCACGAACCGGTGAGGTTGCGCGCGAGGCCGGGTTGTCTCATCCCGGCACTCGTCGCATCGGATTAATACACTTTAAGGCGCGGCGCGGACCGCACGTCGCTTAGCGCCAGTGGCCTTCCACCATCACCCAGCCCCCATGCCGTTTCACCCAACGATGGGCCACCCAGTGAGCGCCGGCGTGTGGTGGGACATCCCATTTCCCGGGAACCCAGACGTAGGCACTACCGTTCCACTGTTGATATCCAGGTACCCAGACATAATTGGGTCCAGGCGCTACGCCTCGCGTCTCGACCACCGCGGCCGGAGGCGCCACCTTGACAATTACTTCCGCAGCAGCTGCGCTAAACGTCAGTGCAGTCGCGAAGACTAAGCCAATCAATCCTTTACGCAACATATTCTGCTCCTTAACCCCCGCAGGGCAAACTAAAATTTAGTTGAGCACGACCTGCGCTCCGAGTTATCTCAAAGCTACGCTCGCGCCACACTGAGGACGCTCGGTGCGTCGGTTTGTTTCAAATCGGTCAGGAGGCTGTTGAATTGCGCTACGGTGCGCATTAACGTATTTTGAATTTCGTTGACTCGGGTTATGTCCGATTCCGAGACAGACCGGTCCCGGAATTAGGACGGCTTCGCAAATGCGTTGCCTGTGATCTCCAGGGAAATTCACAGAACACAGGGACTTGAGCGAAATTCACAACCGGAAGCAAAAATGCACCGCAGCACGGATTCCTGGGAGGTGTCGCTTTGCAGACCGTTTTGCAGGATTTGAGTTACGGACTCCGGATGTTGGCGAGGAACCGCGGTTTCACCATCGCCGCCGTGCTATCACTGGCCTTGGGAATCGCCTTAAACACGGCGATCTTCACGCTGGTGAATACAATCCTTCTGGAAGCGCTGCCGTATCGCGATGCTGACCGGCTGGTGGAACTGTTTAGCGTTTCACCGGAACATCTGGATCAATTGAACGGGGCATCCGTCCCGGACTTTTTCGCGTGGAAAGAGCAGTCCCGCTCGTTTGAAGCGATCGGAGCTCTTTCCAATAGCGCTGTCGATTTCGGGGTGCAAGAAAACGGACTGCCGGCCGAACGGCTGCAAGGCGAATTCGTCACGCCGGGGCTCATCGAGACTCTCGGCGTGCTCCCGCTCAGGGGGCGGCTCTTCACCGAAGCGGAAGACGAAGTGGATCATCCGGCGCGCGTGATCGTGATCAGCCACCGGCTATGGATCCGGCGCTTCGGTGGAGCAGACGACATCTTGAACAGGAAAATATTGGTGAACGGCGAAAGTACGTCCATCATCGGCGTCATGCCGCCCGACTTTCGATTCACCGACGAGAATGGCGACTACCTGGCACCGCTTCCGCTGAACCATTTTCAACTTCGCGGATCGGCGCGATTTTTGACAGTCGCCGCCAGGTTGAAACCGGGCATCACGATGCGGCAAGCGCAAAGTGAGATGGACGCCATCGCTCATCAGCTTGCCAGCACGTTTCAGCAGCGCGACACGGACCACGGGAAGCCCTGGATCATCCGTCTGCAACCAATTCGCGAAGCCCTTTTCGGACAGTTAAGCAGGCCCCTTTTGTTGCTGCAGGTCGCCGTTGGATTCGTGTTGTTGATCGCATGCGCGAACGTGGCGGCATTGCTCCTGTCGCGGTCGGCGTCACGCTCGTCCGAGGTCGCGGTACGCGCCGCGCTCGGCGCCAGCCGGGGCCGCATCTTCCGCCAATTCCTTACAGAGAGCCTATTGCTTTCGATACTCGGCGGAATTCTCGGAATCGCGGTGGCCTGGGAAGGCGTCCATGTGCTGGTCGCGATGGCTCCTTCGTGGCTGCCGAGACTCCACGCCATTCGGTTGGACGGGCGCGTACTTCTCTTCACCACCGCGATCTCCGTTCTCACCGGCTTGATATTCGGCGTGATCCCGGCGGCGCAGGGGTCTAAGCTAGCGTTCGCCGAGTCGCTGAAGAACATAACCCGAGGAGGAACAGCGGGAGGAGCGCGGAACCGATTGCGCGCGGCGCTGGTGGCCGGGCAGCTCGCCCTGGCATTGATGCTGCTGATCGGATCGGGGCTATTGATTCGGAGTCTTCTTGCGTTGCAAGGCGCTGACTTCGGTTGCGATCCCAGTGGACTGTTAACGTTCCGCTACCAATTCGCGGAGAAGGACTTCGGCAAACCAATCGGCATGTATCAAGGATTGCCGCTGTGGGAGATGAGCGCCAAGCCCCCAGTCGCCTTCACGCGGGTACTCGAACGATTAAGAACAGTGCAGGGGGTGCAATCCGCCGCGGGCATCGTTTATCCGCCGATGACTGGCAGCTATCCGATGACATTCACCATTCAGGGAAAAACCGTGGCGAACCCCGACGACTTCTCGGCCGACTTCTTCCCGGTGACCCCGAATTTCTTCGCGACCATGAAGATTCCCATGCTCGGCGGCCGCGATTTCACCGATGCCGATGTGGCGTCCTCGCCCTGGGTGGCGATCATCAACCAGACCATGGCGCGGCGATTTTTCGCTAACGAAAATCCCATTGGCAAGCATATTCGCGTGGATTTATCGCCGGAAGATCAACAGCGAGAAATCATCGCGGTAGTCAGAGATATTCCCGCCAGTCACCCCCAGACCAAGCAGGACCCGGCGATCTTCATTCCTTTCCTTCAGGCCGCGGTACACAGCACGGGACCAAACACCGTGCTACATCTTCACATGACGTTCCTGCTGCGGACACAGCGCCAACCGTTGAGCGCGCTGCCGGCGGTTCGGCGCGCCGTGGAGGAGATCGATCGGAACCGGCCCCTGATCGATCCGCGAACCGAGGAGTCCTACCTTTCCGAACAGGAACAGTATCCACGCTACTATTCGATGCTGCTGGGGCTATTTGCCGCAGTCGCCACGGCGCTTGCAGCCGTGGGAATTTACGGAGTAATGGCGTATGTCGTAGCGCAGCGCACGCGCGAAATCGGAATCCGCATGGCCTTGGGCGCCGGGGCGCGCGACGTGTTTCGATTGATCGGAACCCAGGCAGTGGCGGTAATCGTGAGCGGGTCTGCGTTGGGGCTGGCCGGAGCGATGGCGCTGACGCGGTTTCTGTCGTCCGAAATCTGGGAAGTGAAAGCGGACGATCCCAGGACGTTCGCCGGCTTCACTGTTCTGCTCGTGGCGATCGCGATTTTCGCGTGCCTGGTGCCTACGCGCCGTGCGCTACAGGTCGACCCCAACGTGGCGTTGCGCCATGAGTAACTGGCGCGGCCGGGATCTATGCCGGAATATTAGGCTCGCGAAGATCTGCTAAGTAGCGCTTAATCGATTCCACTCTCTGGACTGCCGGCCCAGAATCGATGTAGATCAATTTGAAGCCGTGCGCGAGATAAGCGCGTTCGTGCAAGTCTCCAAATCGGATGGAGTCGGCAAGACTGATTCGCCTGGCTTCAGTCGGCGTCATAAATCCGAGGCTTCGAATGAAGAACACCTCAGGCCGATAGACCCTTTCACTGCGGATTCGTTCGATTTCGGAGTGCAGAGTATAGGATTCCGGGTACCCGAGCCACTCGGCGAGAGCGAGAGTACAAATCGGGGAGCGGTCATAGAACTGGATTCTCGCGGAGTTGCCCAGATTGACCTGCCGATTCCTCTGTGTCTCCACAATAGCGTCTATGAAGGAAGGATGAGTCCAGGGTTCGTCGAGTCCCTGTTGCCGCCACGCGCCGATCACGTCGGTTGCGGCTTCCTCCGCTGTTGCAAAGCCCTCTTCCGCAAGCTGCCGAAGAATTGTGGTCTTGCCCGCACCCGGCGGCCCGGTGAGTATGAAGCGATCCACCGTCATCGCTTTTCCACGCTAGCTTATTCGCCCGGTTGATGCGGAAGAACCTCAATTACAACACCGGCAATGAGAGCTTGCCCCAATAGATTCGGATGCGTATCGCAAGTTCCATTGGGAAGTTTCACCAGTACACCCGCTGCGCAGGTATCGCCCCCGAAGGGAGCGGCGAGAAGCTCGAAGAGCGGATACAGATTCGCGACCGTTACATTAAACGAGCTCGCCACTTGTTCCAGCACAGTATTGTAGGCACTGATCGCGCCCGACTCAACGGCGTCGCTGTAGTTGAAGGAGAAGGCATCCACCGCGACAATCGGGCCCTGGTATCCAGTGGCGCGCAAACCGGAAAATATCTGCGCGAGATTCTGGCCAAGGGTTGCCAGCGCCGCAGCCAGCTCACTTTCGCAGTTCTGCGGAGTACTCGCACAATTGATCTGCACCAGACCAATGTCATTCAACCCAATATCAATCGTGATGAGTTTCGTACCTGGATTTGCCTTCAGGAAGGTGGTGGCGTAATCCAGCTGATCGGCCGCGCCATGGTAGGGAACGAAATAAGTGAGTTGAGCCTCGCCGGTGTTGGAAGGGACGAATACCTGGTTCTGGGTTGGAACACAATAGAAACCGGGATAGTAGTCACTGGGCGTTGTCGATGTTTCAATAAACGTGCTTGTTGTCTCACCCGGGCAGGATGCATCCGAGACCTGGAGACGCAAAATCCCCGCGACGATCTCCGGATATCCGATGTATTTGAACAAATCCGGCGGCTGGACCAAAGGATTGAAGCCGAATGCGAGAGAATCTCCGAGCGCCAGATATTGGCTCGGCTTGCCGTTTCCAATGTTCAGCACGTTCTCGGCCCAAATCGGCGTAAGGGATAGAGAAATCGCGAAGCATACGAGTGTCGTTTTCAGAACAATACTCTTCGTTTTGACAAGCTCTGCCATAAAGATTCTCCTTGCCCAATTGACTCCAGGCCGCGTAAAAGATTTCTCTAGCAATCCGTTCGCGGTGGCCACGTGATTCTGGGCGGAAACACGGCGGCAGTATGGGCCACTGGAATGCTCATCGATAACTGGAGACAAAATGTCAAAACACGATCACCACAAAGCTGCAGAGCACCACGAAGAAGCGGCCCAATCGCATCGGAAGGCCGCAGACGCCCATGAAAAGGGAGAACATGCGGACGCGTCCCAGCATTCGCAGATAGCGCACGACCATTCCACCAAGGCTCACGAGGCTTCCAATCGAGCTCACGATAAGACCAAGGGACCGAAAAAACTCTGAGCCACACGGTCAGAATCGGTAAATTAGTGGCTAGCGGGCAGAATTTAGCCCGCTAGTTTTGTTTACCAGCTTCGGGATCGAGGGCGAACACCACACCCGTATCGCTGTTCCCACCGTTGGAGGTTGTCCCATAGAGCTTGCCCGCCGAATTCAGGATCAGCCCAGCCAGTGGGTTCGCTCCATCCGTCCCGCCCGTGAAACTGTAAAGCAAGGTCTCCTGCCCGATGGTATTCAACTTGTAAACCGCGCCCGCGCTCGATGCGCCGCCCTTGACGGTAGTCCCGTAGAGGTTGCCCGCCGAATCGCTGATCACACCGCCCTCCGGGTTCGCCCCATTCGCTCCGGAGAAAATGTACAACACGGTCTCCTGCTTAGTAGCCACATCCACCTTGTACACTATGCCGGCATTGGACGGGCCACCAAAATATGTCGTGCCGTAAAGATTGCCGGTCGCATCACCGATCAAACCGGCGTACGGGTTCGCTCCGTCCAACCCTGCCGTGAAACTGTGGAGCACGGTCTCAATGCCATTCGCATGCAGCTCGTAGACCACGCCTGCATTGGACGCGCCGCCATACACGGTAGTCCCATAAAGATTGCCAGCCGCGTCGCGAATCACACCAGCCTGCGGACCTGACCCGTCCGTTCCCGAGAAGCCGAAGAGCACCGTCTCGTGGCCCGTCGCATCCACCTTGTACACCACGCCCGAGTTCTCTGGTCCGCCGGCGTATGTAGTCCCGTAAAGGTTGCCCTCCGAGTCAAGGATCACACCAGCATACGGGTACGCCCCGTCCGCCCCTCCTGCGAAGGCGTGCAGCACGCTCTCATTGCCTTCCGCATTCACCTGGTACACAACGCCATATCCGACGCCGCCATACACGGTAGTCCCGTAGAGGTTGCCAGCCAAGTCGCGAATTACTCCGGCATTGGGGTTTTTCCCGTCCGCTCCTCCGGTAAACCTGTACAGGACGGTTTCGCCTGTTGCATCCACCTGGTACACCACACCCGCGTTCGCCGGACCGCCCGAGTAAGTGGTCCCATAGAGGTTGCCTTTGCCGTCGTCGATCACACCGGCATGGGGGTTCGCGCCGTCCGATGCGGACGGGAACGTATAGAGCACGCTCTCCTGGCCGGCCGGATCCAATTCGAACAACACCCCCGCTGAAGCCGGGCCGCCACCATTCGATGTGGCGCCGTACAGGTTGCCTTCCGCGTCGCGAATAAGACCGGGGTCGCCATTGCCGTTCGCGCCGTCCGCACCTCCCGTGAAGCTGTGTAGCACGCTCTCTTGGCCGCTCGCATCCAGCTTGTAAACAACACCGCAACCCTCGGGACAGTCGCCTGTGCCGCCCAAAAGAGTAGTGCCATAGAGGTTGCCTTGCGCGTCGAGGATCACGCCAGCTTGTGGTTCGCCACCGTCCGCCCCTCCCGTGAAGTTGTACAGCACGGTCTCGTTGCCCTTCGCGTCCAGCTTGTACACAACACCGTTGTCCGTGGTGCCGCCATAGAACGTAGTCCCGTAAAGGTTGCCTGCCCCGTCACCGATCACGCCGGCATAAGGCTCCACGCCATCCTCGCCGCTGAAGCTGTGCAGCACGGTCTCATTTCCCATGGGATCCATGCGGAACACCACGCCGCCGTACTCCGCGCCGCTATTTACAGTAGTGCCGTAGAGGTTGCCTTTCGCGTCCAGGATCAGGCCGGCGTTGGGATGACCTCCGTCCGCCGCTCCAGTAAAACTGTGCAGCACAGTCTCATGGCCGGTGGCATCCACCTTGTAGACCACTCCAAGATCCGCGCCGCCGCCGTAGGTTGTAGTCCCGTAGAGGTTGCCGGCCGCGTCACGGATCACTCCCGAGTAAGGGTATCCGCCATCGGCTCCCCCCGTGAAGCTATAGAGCACCGTCTCCTGACCCTTGGCATTCAACCGAAACACCACGCCTGCATTCGAGGCTCCGCCCGAGTTGGTGGTCCCGTAGAGATTGCCGGCCCCATCGCCGATGACACTTGACTCGGGTACCCCTCCGTCCGCCCCTCCCGTGAAGCTATATAGGAGGGTCTCTTGGCCCTCCGTATTCACCTTGAACACCACGCCACGGTTCGCGATGCCGCCTAGGGCAGCGGTTCCGTAAAGGTTGCCCGCTGCGTCGCGAGTCACACTGGCCAAGGGATTCGCCCCTCGGGGCGGCGCCGCGAAATTGTGCAGGACGATATCGCCGGCCGCCAGCGGCGCGTGCGCAACCACTATGATCGCGAGTGCGCACGCCGGCCAGCGGATGGCAGAAAACCAGTTCGTCATACAAGTACCCATCCGCTTCACAGCTTTCGCACAGCATTATTAGCCGGATCGATGGCCCATACGTTGGCGCCGTCGCAAGCTTTTACGCCAAGCGGTGCATTGACGCCTTCGATCACTGCTCCGTCGCTAAGCCGTAGCTTCTCGACGCCCTGCACCCCATCCACCCAGATGGCCCTTCCATCAAAGAGGATGTCAGCTGGGTTGAAGTTTGACAAAGGGAAAGTTCCGACGACGACGTCATCGCTTGCGCGCACCTTGACGACTTTGCCAGTATTGTCCGCCAACCACATGTTGACGCCGTCAAAGGCAAGTCCTCCGGGGACCGGTAGAATTACTCCCGCTGAGAAACTCGCTACGACTGAGCCGTCGCTCGGGCGGATTTTTTCCACAGTCCCGTTCCCCGTCACCCAGATGTCGATGCCGTCAAACGCAATGCCCTCCGGCGGGAAAGGCAACGGAACAGTGGCCAGCACGGCGCCATCCCCGGGGCGTACCTTGGCGAGAGAGCCTTGCGGGAAGCCGAACAGGATCACCCATAGGCTTACGCCGTCAAAAGCCATCTGCTGCGGGGATGGGCCGACATAAAAGGACCCAAGTGGTTGTCCGTCGCTGGCACGCAATTTGACCAGGTTAGAGCCAGTGTTCACCCACATGTGGGCGCCATCGAAGGTCATCCAGCTGGGTGTACCCCCAACCGTGAAGGTTCCGATTGCCGCGCCATCGCCCGAGCGCAGCTTGGTAACGTTGCCGCTTTGGTTGTTTGCGATCCACATGTTGGAGCCGTCGAAAGCTGCGCCCGCCGGCTGCTGGCCGACAGCAAACTCTGCCGCGCTTTGGTTAATCGCATACCACCGGAGTATTGAAACGGACTCCGGAGCGCCAACTTGTCCCCACACGGCCGGCGACATCGCACCGGCTGCAACAAGAACTGCTAGCAATCTCGATTTATTCATGGAATTCTCCTCTGATTTTCTTTCTAGTCTTCGCGAACGAAAATTTGCCTGAGTATACACTCGATCGTGTCTGTGGTGGGAAGCAGGCGCTCAAGGGCAGCCTCCCAGGTCCTTTAATATTTTGTCGACGGTAAATGTGCGCGACGAAGAGGGGCCAGACGTCTGGCCTTTGAGTTTGTAGCGCTCGCCAGCGGCTAAAGCCGGCCCAGTTTCGATCAAGGAATAAGCTCTCGTTCCGGTGGTCAGAACTTTCCTTCCTCCGGCTTCGGTGATACAGCCCGTAGTGATCCCCCGATTGTGCAAAATCAGATAGGTCACGCCAATTCCGACACCCGCGCCGGCTACCGCTATTCCTGCAATTATCCCTGCCTCCTCGCCGCGCGAGACAATTTGGCCTCGCAGGTTCTCTGTCGAAGCGAAACCCAAGAACAACGCGAGGACCAGGCAGGCAGCGTGCGTTCGCATTCGTCTCAACCCTCCGTTACACCTATAGAAGCGTTATAATTGCCTGACAAACACAACGACCAGGGGAAAAATTTTGGAGGCGATGGGGCCCGAGTCGGTGACTGAACTCCTTCTCCGGTGGAGGGCTGGAGAAAAAGATTGCCTGGACAGATTAGTCCCGCTGGTTGAAGACGAATTGCGGCGCATCGCCCACCACTACATGCGCATGGAGCGGTCCGGCCACACCCTCCAGACCACCGCGCTGGTCAACGAGGTTTACCTCAAACTGGTGAAGCAGGCGCAAGTGGACTGGCAAAGCCGGGCGCAGTTCCTGGGCGTCGCGGCGCGGTTGATGCGGCACGTGCTGGTGGATCACGCGCGCGAGCTGTGCCGGGAGAAACGGGGCGGCGGCGCGCGCCTGCTCCCGCTCGACGAGGGCCTGGTCGTTTCGTCGGCTAAATCGGCCGAGCTGATGGCGCTGGACGACGCGCTCAACCAGCTCGCCCGGTTCGATCCCCGCAAAGCGCGGGTGGTTGAACTTCGCTACTTTGGCGGCTTGAGCGTGGAAGAAGCAGCCGAGGCGCTGGGCGTCCATCCGAACACGGTGATTAGTGACTGGAGCCTCGCGAAGGCCTGGCTGAAGCACGAACTCAGCCCTCGGGGCGCCAATGGAGCCTGAGCGCTGGAAGAAGATCGAGGAACTCTATAAGGCCGCCATGGCGCAGCCGGCGGAGAAGCGCGCGGACATCCTGCAAGACGCCTGCCCGGGCGATCCTGAACTTCGCGCCGAAGTTGAGTCGCTGCTGGAGGCCGCAGGCGATGCGAGTTCATTTCTGGAAGGTTCTCCGCTGGC
>Ga0209006_10005372_pt1 | contig 11637 bp, 10 predicted proteins | sample JacPin_JW_Ref_O2_FD_188567 | JGI IMG/M metagenome (GOLD analysis project Ga0209006, IMG submission 188567) | Forest soil microbial communities from Algoma, Ontario, Canada - Jack Pine, Ontario site 1_JW_Ref_O2 (SPAdes) (version 2) | ecosystem: Environmental > Terrestrial > Soil > Boreal... | reverse complement strand
GTGCTCGCGCCCGTCGATCGCGACCGAAGCCCCTGCCGCTTCGCCGATACCCAGGTACGAAGCCACCTTGTCGCGGTGCTCGCGAGTCACAAGTGGACCCATCTCGGACTCGGCGTTCGTGCCGTCGCCCACGGTCAGTCGATCGACGCGTGATCGGATGCGCTCAACAAGTTCGTCGCCCACTCCGTCCACCGCGACGAGAACCGACGCGGCCATACACCGTTCGCCGGCCGACCCGAACCCCGCGCTCACCGCCGCCTCCGCCGCGTCGGCGAGGTCAGCGTCGGGAAGCACGATCATGTGATTCTTAGCGCCGCCCAAAGCCTGGACTCGCTTACCCTCGTGGGCCGCGGTCTCGTAGATGTAGCGCGCAATCGCCGTGGAGCCCACGAAACTCACCGCCTTGATGTCGGGATGCCGGAGGATGCGATCGACCGCGACCTTGTCACCCTGGACGATGTTGAATACGCCATTAGGCACACCCGCTTCGGCGACGAGCTCGGCCAGGAGTAGGGACGCTGAGGGGTCCTTTTCAGAGGGCTTCAGGACGAACGTGTTGCCCGCGGCGATCGCCAGGGGAAACATCCACAGTGGCACCATCGCGGGGAAGTTGAAGGGCGTAATGCCCGCTACGACGCCCAGGGGCTGGCGCAACGAGTGGACATTGACTCCGGTGGACGCGTTTTCGGTGAACTCTCCCTTGAGGAGCTGAGCGATGCCGCACGCGAACTCCACGACCTCCAGACCCCTCGCCACTTCGCCGGCGGCGTCGCTCTTGACCTTGCCGTGCTCGGACACGATGAGGTCCGCGAGATCGCTCGCGTGGGCGACGAGCAGTTCGCGCAGCGCGAACATTGCCGCACTCCGTCGGGCCAGAGACGTCGATCGCCACGCGGGAAACGCGGAACGCGCGGCCGCGACCGCGGCGTCCACTTCGTTGTTGGTGGCAAAGTCGACCTCACCACTTTGTACGCCGGTCGCGGGGTTGAAGACCTTGCCATGGCGCTCGGCGTCGCCGACGAAGGGCTTGCCGTCGATCCAATGGGTGATGCGCTTCATGAGTCCCCTCATTCCTCTTGGGAATCAAATATCGATCCAACTCCAGTGTGTCAGATCGTTTGGTGACTCTTTCGCGAAAGAACGCGGCGTAACGGGTGCGTTACGCCGCGTCTCCGCCACCGAGTGCGCCGCTACGTCGGAGTTCGTCCACGCGCTCTGCGCTGATGCCCCAACCCCCCAACGCGTCGCTCGCCGACAGCGCCGCGCGGATCGATCCGGGTGTGCGTGAAAAGCGCGGCGCCGGTGCGGGCTGGGATTCGGGTTCGCTCACGAACACTTCGCGCTCCGTGTTGTAGGGGTGAGTAGCCGCCTCGCGCGGACTGAGCACCGGCGTGACGCAGGCGTCAAGATCCTCGAAGACGTTGGTCCACTCGTCACGGGTCTTGGCCGCAAACACTTCGGCGAAACGCTCTTTCATCGCGGGCCACTGGGCGCGGTCCATCTGAGCGGGCAGATCCGCTGACTCCAGACCCATGCCCTGCAGTAGTTGTGCGTAGAACTTCGCCTCGATCGCACCCACCGCCATGAACTGGTGGTCACGGGTTTCGTACACCTCGTAGAAGTGAGCCCCGGTATCGAGGATGTTGGTACCGCGTTCTTCGCGCCAGAAGCCGACATTGAGAAAAGAGTGCAGCATCGCCAACATCGACGCGGAGCCGTCGACCATGGCGGCATCGACGACTTGGCCCTCGCCCGTTTCGCGCGCGGAGAACACGGCCGCGAGAATGCCCATGGCGAGAAAGAGCGAGCCGCCGCCGAAGTCACCGACCAGGTTCATGGGCGGCGTCGGTCGATCTCCCGCGCGACCGAGGGGCCACAGCGCGCCCGAGATGGCGATGTAGTTGATGTCGTGGCCGGAACGCTGCGACAGCGGCCCGCTCTGGCCGTATCCGGTCATGCGCCCGTACACCAGACGGGGGTTCTCGGTGAGAAGGTCCTCGGGTCCCAAACCGAGTCGTTCCATCACGCCAGGACGGAAACCTTCGATCAGTGCGTCGGCTCGTGTCGACAAATCGAGAACAAGGCCCCGACCCACGTCGCTCTTGAGGTCAATCCCGACGCTCGTCCTCGACCTCGTGAGAATGTCGCCACTCGACGCATTCGAGGCTTCATCGAGCCGCTCGACGCGCAGGACATCAGCCCCCAGGTCCGCGAGCAGCATCGCGGCGTAGGGCGCGGGACCGAGGCCAGCGAACTCGATCACGCGCAGCCCCGCCAGTGGTCCACTCACGCGACGAGCCTAACGATGACTACGCCAACGCCGCGAGTTTGATTGAGTCGCTCGTTATGCTCCGGTTCGTGGCCATTCAACGGATGGACAATGTCGGAATCGTCGTCGAGGATCTTGACGCGGCCATCGCGTTCTTCACGGAGCTGGGAATGGAAGTGGAGGGTACGACGCGGGTCGACGGCGAGTGGGTGGACCGTACCGTGGGCCTCACCGATGTGCACAGCGAAATTGCGATGATGCGGACTCCGGACGGCCACGGGAAGATCGAACTGTCGACGTATCACTCGCCCCCGTCGGTCAAGGTGACGGATCCCCTACCGAACACCGTCGGACTCCACCGCGTCATGTTCGCCGTCGATGACATCGAAGATACGGTGTCCCGTTTACGCCAACACGGCGCAGAACTTCTCGGCGGCATCGCGCGGTACGAAGATATGTACCTGCTCTGCTATCTCCGTGGTCCCGCGGGCATCATCGTTGGTCTGGCCGAGCAGATCGGCTGAGTCAGAAACTCAGGGTCGCTCACGCTACGTCCGGGGACGAGCGCTCGTTGGTGACCCCGGCCACGCCGCGATCGATGAGGGACGCGACCTCGTCGCCCGAGTAGCCCAACTCGTCGAGTATCTCTCGGGTGTCCTGGGCCACGAGCGGGGCCGGACGGCGAATGGACGCCGGCGTCTTGGACATCGCGACCGGCGGAGCGATCTCGCGATACTCGCCCACGACCGGGTGAGTGGCCGTCGTGATCACACCGCGATTCAGCTTCTCGTCGTTCACCACGTCATCGAGAGAGGACACTGCGCTCACCGGAATGTCGAGACGTTCGCAGATCTCCAACCACTCCTCGGTTGTTCGCTCTGCCACGATCTCGGCGAGGTCACCGAAGACGCGGTCCGCCTCGCGCGTGCGCGTTTCGTAGTTGGCAAACCATGGTCGCTCCAGCACGTCCAGTCGATCGATCGCGCGAAAGAGTGACTCCCAGTTGACGTCGGTGTAGGGCATGATCGCGACGTACCCATTCAACGTTCGATGGGGGCCGCGCTTCGACGACATGATGCGCACGTAACCGGCTGCGCCACCCTCGATGGCCGCCCGGCTGAGATGTTCGACCAAGTTGAAGGACAGAACCGAGTTGAACATCGGGACCTCGACGCGTTGACCTTCACCCGTGCGCTCGCGGTGTACGAGTGCGGCGAGCACCGCGTAGGCGATCGTGAGGCCCGTCACCTTGTCGCCCACGAGCGTGGGCACAAAGGCGGTGATGTCGAGCGCTTCGTGATTGAGCCACGGGAGTCCGGTCATCGCCTGAATGATGTCGTCGTAGGCCGGACGGTCTTCGTCGACGCTACCGGTCGAGAAACCTTGGGACTGGCAGTACACGAGGCGCGGCATCGACGTCGCGAGATCGTCGTAGCTCACCTTGAGCCGGGTCAGGGCGGACGGTCGAATGTTGGTGATCAGTACGTCGCTCGCCGACAGAAGACGAAGGAGAATCTCGTGGCCCTCGGGTGTCTTCACGTCCAGTCCAAGCGAGCGCTTGTTGCGGTGCAGATTCAGCGCGATCCCCGACAGTTCCGGGTGTGGCCCTCCCCCCATCTGGCGACTGTTGTCGATGACGTCGTGTTCCACCTTGATCACGTCGGCGCCGAGGTCACCCAATATCTGTGCGGCGTACGGCGCCATGACCACCGAGGCGAGTTCGACGACGCGAATTCCCGCGAGTGGACCGGTCGGGTGATCAACGGTGCGCGAAAAGTCAGTCATGGTGCAGTCTTTCCTACCATCGCCCGCGTCAGGGCCGCGATGGTTACGACAGTGCCTGGGCTTCGCGATCCATCTCGAGGCGAGACCACTCGCGCGCTTCACATGACAGTCCCGAGAGCAAGATCACTTGAGCGCTCACGATGAACGAATCAACGGGCGCGCTGCGACCCACGCGCCACGTGGCAACCAGCGAGTTGAGTCCGCCCGAGATCAGTTGCTGGGCCACCTTGGGGTCCACCTCGTCGCGCAGCAGTCCGGCCGCTTTCGCGTCAGCGATGAGTCGCGTCCAGATCCGCGTGTATGCGCGCTCGTCCGCGCGACACTGCTCTTGGGCGTGGTCAGGAGCTCCCCCGGCGATGCGATGGATCCAAGCTCGCGTGTACTCGGGATAGCGCGCGCACAGCCGCAGGTGCGCATCGATGGCGAGGGCGAGCCGCTCAAGGGGATCGTCGGTCCCGAACTCCTTGAGCACGTCGTCGAGGTTGGTGCGCGATCGCACGAGCCCGGTGACGAAGACTTCGACCGCGAGTTCCTCCTTGTTGGAGAAGTGGTAGTAGATGGCGGGCGCCTGAATCCCCGCCACCTCGCCGACGTCCGAGAGGCGCATGCCCGAAAAACCGCGCTCCGCTAAGACCTCGGCGGCGGCGTCCAGGATTCGCTTTCTCGTCGCGGCCGCCTTGCCACCGACTTCGTAGGTGCTCAGCGGCGCGCGCGTCGCACGCGAGAGCTTGATTGTCGACACCTCCGACTTCGCCACTTCATGCCCCTTGCCGATAGTCCACGCTGACCGAATGGCGCACTCGTCGTTCACCACGCGCGACGCCGTTTTCATTGCTGCATTACATTCTGCGGCACGTGGGACCGGCCAAAAGTTGTAATCGTCTTACAGATTTTCCCTGTTGCTGAGAACAGAGCGGCTTGAATGCTCTGAATACTCCGGCCTCGCCCGCACGACAGAGAGAAAGAAATCATTGATGCTTTCAGGCGAGTAATGGTTTTTCTCGGAGTTCGCGAAGATTGACTGGCCGATCGACCCCGCCCAGCAAGTGGTCACTAAGGCGTAGGTATCGAGATCTTCCCTCACCCACCCCAGAGGCTTACCCGCGTCGATCACGGTGACCCATCGTTCGACCTGCACGTCGAGGGCTGCGCGAAACTCTTCGCGCGTAAAGTCATCGGCCCAGATGTCGATGAGCAACGTCGTGGTCTGCCACTTGTCATCGTGATGTGCGTAGGACCAGGACAACGCCGTGTTCTCTCCCAAGGCGCGCCAGTACGTCTCTTCGTCTCGCTCGGCGAGGGCACGCTCCACGATCTCTAGGTACCCATGCAGCGGCGCGATGAGACGAAGGTAGGCCGAGGCTTGGGCGCGGGCGATCAGTTGCGTGCGCGACTCGAAGTGGTAGTAGATGGTCTGCAGGCCAACCTGGGCCCGCTCGGCGACTTTGGTCAGGTGAAGGTCGCTGCTGCCGATCTCGAGCAGCAGTTGTTCGGTGCACTCGATGATGCGTTGCCTCGTTCCGCCGGGCTCTTTGGCGACCGTCATTTCCTTGCACCTCCTGGGGTTCCACTATGGCACGCTCGGGCCCCCGATGACGACGACGCCCGAGTTGTCCGGTTCGACCAGTAAGTGGTGCTCGTTACGAGAAACTCCAGCCCTGGCCCTGCTCGTAGCGGTGCAGAACGTTCTTGGCAATCAGTATCTTGTGCACCTCGTCGGGTCCATCGGCAATGCGCAGGATGCGCGCGGTCAGGTACATCTGGGCGAGTGGCAGGTCGTTGCTGACGCCCGCACCACCCCAGACTTGAATCGCGCGATCGACCACCCGGTGGTACGCGGCCGGCACGAAGACCTTGATCGCCGAGATCGCGGTGCGCGCCTCGGGATCGTTGGCGGCCACGCTGTTCGCCGCGTCGATGGTCATGAGTCGGGCCGACTGGACGTCCATGAAGCTCTCGGCGATGAAACCCTGGATGAACTGCTTGTCTTTTAACAGCCCTCCGTGCACTTCACGCACCAGCGATCGCTCCACCATGAGGTCAAAGGCGCGTCGCATCTGGCCGATCGAGTTCATGCAGTGATACACGCGACCCGCACCGAGGCGATCTTGGGCCGCCTGATGACCCTGGCCGACGAGTCCGAGCGTATTGTCGATCGGCACGCGAACGTTCTCGTAGCGGATCTCGCAGTGATCGGACGTCGAGCGACCGAAGATGCCAATACCGCGAATGATGTTGACGCCCTTGGTCTGTGAGGGCACGATGATCTGACTCATGTGTCCGTTCGAACCCAGTTCGCCGCTCGGGTCAAGCGTGCGGCACATCACGATGAAGAAGTCGGCCTCGATGCCGTTCGAGGTAAACCACTTGTGTCCGTTGATCACCCACTCGTCGCCCTCGCGCACTGCTTCGGTCGTGAGTGAGCGAGGATCCGAGCCCGCGTGCTCGGGCTCAGTCATGGAAAAGCCCGACTCCATCTCGCCCGCGATAAGGGGAAGCAGCCACTTCTCCTTCTGCTCCTCGGTGCCGTACTTCAACAAGATGCTGGCGTTACCCGAGTTGGGTGCGGCGATGCCAAAGAGCGCACTCGCGCCCACCGCGTAGGAGAGAATCTCGTACATGTAGGCGAGCGAGAGAAAGTCGAGACCCGCGCCGCCGTACTCCTTGGGCAGATGCGGCGCCCACAGCCCGGCCGCTCGGACCTTCTCTTTGATGGACTCTCTCAGCTCTCGGCTCTCTTCGCGCGCCACCGCGCGCTCGTCGTCGTTCGATCCGGCGGCGTGTGCCGATCGCCACAGTGCTGCTTCGTTGGGCAGTATCTCGTCGTTCACGATGTCCGCGGTGCGCTGTCGCACGTCGTTGACCTCGACGGTGAGCTCGCTGATGGGTGTGACGGTGATGGGCATCGCGACTCCTCGTGACTGCGCGGTCCCTCGATTATGTCCGACGAATCGTCGCGCTCGCGAAGGAGGCGGCTAGCTGCGCGAGACGTCCGCGATCGGCTCGCGCATGGCCACGTGACACGACACGAAGTGGCCGTCGATCTTGTCGAGCAGCGTGGGCGCAACCTCGCGGCAGTAGGGCTCGACGAGTGGACAACGCGGCGCGTACGGACAGCCCACGGTGATAGCCGGGGCGGACTCCAGCGCCTCGGATCGCAGGGCCACGTGGCGCGCGCGCTCGCGCACGGGGTCCGGTATCGGGATCGCCTCGCCCAACACCACGGTGTAGGGGTGTAGCGGATGATCGAGTACTTGGTCGTAGCCGCCCATCTCGACGATGCGGCCCAAGTACATAACGGCGATCTCGTCGCTCAGGTGGCGCACCATCGAGAGGTCGTGACTCACGAACACGTACGACAGGTTGAGTTCGTCCTGGATGCGCACGAGGAGATTGACGATCTCGGCCCGCACCGACACATCCAGCGCCGAGGTCGGTTCATCGAGCACGAGCACCTCGGGCTCGACGGCGAGAGCGCGCGCGATCGCCACGCGCTGGGCCTGTCCGCCGGAGAGCTCGTGGGGGTAGCGCGTCGCAAAGCGGCCGGTCAGCCCCACCATCGCGAGCAGTTGGGCCACGCGTTCGGACTCGTGTCCGCGGTGAAGGTCGTGCACGCGCAGCACTTCGCGCAACGCCTTTTCGACACTGAGGCGCGGGTCGAGTGAGGAGAACGGATCCTGAAAGACGAGCTGGATCTTGCGTGCCAGGGCCTTGTTGTGTTGGCGCTCGTGCAGCGTCATCACGTCGCCGTCGATCTCGAGTTGACCCGCGGTGGGGGCCTCCAGTCCCACCAGCAGGCGGGCCAGGGTCGACTTGCCGCATCCGCTCTCGCCGACGATGCCAAAGGTCGTGCCGCGCGCGAGGTCGAGGGAGACGTCGTTCAGCGCGTAGACCGGGTGACGACCTCGCCGGCCGTAGACCTTGACCAAGTTGGTCGCGCGAAGGACGATGTCTACCACTCGGAGGGATCCCGCCAACAGGCGGCGAAGCTTCCCTCGCCGCGATCAATCAGGGGTGGCTCTTCGAGTTCGCACTGGGCGATCTTGTAGGGACAGCGAAAGCGAAACGGACAGCCCGCGCTCAGTCGGGTGGGGTCGGGCGGGGTGCCACCAATCTGATGCAGCGGAGCGCGATGCGGGGTCTCGAGGCCCGGCAGCGACTCGAGCAATGCCTTCGTGTAGGGATGAGTGGGGCGAGTAAAGAGCTGTTCGGTGGGTGCCGTCTCCACGATGCGCCCGGCGTACATGACGATGACCCGATCGACGAGACTCGCCACGACGCCCAAGTCGTGGGTCACCCACAGCACCGCCATGCCCGTCGTGGCCTGCAGCGACGTCACGAGTTCCAGGATCTGGCGCTGGATCGTGACGTCCAGGGCGGTCGTGGGCTCATCGGCGATGAGAATTCGCGGCGACGTCGCGAGCGCCATGGCGATCATGACCCGTTGGATCATGCCGCCCGAGAGTTGGTGCGGGAACGACGTGCGCACTCGTTCGGGGTCGTCCAGGCCAACCTCTAAGAGAACGTCACGCGTGCGGGCCTGGGCCGTGGCCATATCGGCGCCGTGGGCGCGTAGCGCCTCTTCGATCTGACTTCCGACGCGCAGCAGCGGGTTGAGGGAACTCATCGGATCCTGGTAGACCATCGCGATGTCGCCCCCGCGCACCGCGCGCAGGCGCTTGTCGTCGACTCGTGCGAGGTCCTCGCCGTCGAGGAGCACCTCGCCACTGAGAACGCTCAAGGGCGGACTCGCGAGCAGTCGCAGCACGGACAGCATGGTGAGGGTCTTGCCCGAACCGCTCTCGCCCACGATGCCGACCTTTTCGCCGGGCTGGACTTCAATGGTGACGCCGCGCACGATCTCCTCGGCACCCTTGCGGCGTTTGATGCCGATGTGCAGATCCTCAATCGACAGCAGCGCGCTCATGGGCGGCGCTCGTCGTGAAAGACAATCGCGTTGGGCGTGTCCTTGTGGGGCAGAGCGACGATCGCCTGGCGTCCGGGCACGATGGCTCCGAGCACGCTGGCGCGATGAGCACCGGTCGCCGAGGGAACGATCGAGGGCAACCCGTGCACGCTCAGGAACCCGATGATCGCGAAGAGGCAGGCCTCCTTCGCCTCCTCAGGAACGCCGAACTCGTCGATGAGCGCGATGGGCACGTCCCCCAGGCGCTCGCGCAGTCCATTCATGAGAACCGGATTGCGCGTACCACCACCGGCGACGAAGAGTTCCGTGACGTCATACTCCTCCACCGCACGCGCCACGCTCTCGACCGTGAGAGCGGCCAGTGTCGCGAGCAGGTCATCGGGCGCGATCGCGCGAGTCCCCACCGCCTCTTGGAGATATGCCAGGTGGAAGTACTCCTTACCCGTCGACTTGGGTGCCGGGGTGTCGTAGTAGGGGTCCTCGAGCAGGTGCTCGAGCAGCTCGCGGTCGACCGAACCACGCGCCGCACGAACGCCATCGCGGTCGAAGGTCTCGCGACCCTCGGTGAGCCAGCCCACCGCCGCGTCCATGAGCGCGTTCGCCGAGCCGATGTCGAATGCGATGGGATCCATCTCTGGCCCGACGACGGTCATGTTGGATATGCCGCCGAGGTTGAGCGAGCCGCGCACGACCACCGGGTGCACGCCCAACAACAAGACGTCCAAGAGGCTCGCCAGTGGCGCGCCGTGACCACCCGCGGCGATGTCGCGAATGCGCACGTCCTCGACGATCGTGGCCCCCGTTCGTTCCGCGATCCACGCGCCCTGTCCCAACTGCAGCGTGCCGAGCGCGTGACCGCCCCCCACCCAGTGAAAGACGGTCTGACCGTGGGAGCACACGACGTCGGCTTCGCCGGCGAAGACCTCATCGGCGAGTTCACCCGCCACTTCGGCGAAGTTCTGACCGATCAACGTATCCAGTTGGCAGACCTCTTCGATCGTGGTCGTGTGCCCGGGCAACACGGCGTCGATACGACGGTGCAGGTCGCTCGAGTACTCGACCGAGTGATGAGCGAGTAGTTCGGAGGTGAGCAGGTGATCGGCGAGCGAGATATTCAGCGCGACGGCCTCGATCGCGTCGAACGACGTGCCCGAAATCATTCCAATGACCTTCATCCCGACCTCGTGCGTGTACGTGGGTCCGACGCGTCGCGCAGACCATCTCCAAGAAAGTTAAAACCGATGACCGCGATTACGATCACGAGCGACGGACCGACCAGAGTCCACCACGCAATGGCGGCCAGACTGCTCGAGTTACTCACCATCTCACCCAGCGATTGGGTGGGCGGGGGCGGACCGAGTCCGAGGAAGCTCAGACTCGCTTCGGCGAGAATCGCCCAGGCGAGCGCGAGGCTGGTCTGCACCGCGATGACCCCGGTCACGTTGGGCAAGATGTGGTGAAAGAGCAGTCGAGTCCTCGAGTATCCCAGTACCTTGCCCGCCCGCACGAAGTCGGACTCGCGCAAGGACAGCACCGGTGTGCGCACGACTCTCACGTAGATCGGTACCCATCCCACGCCGATTGCGATCGCGCTGTCGAGAATGCTCGGCCCGAGGGCGGTCACGATCGCGAGCGCAAAGATCACGGTGGGAATCGCAAACATCATGTCGGTAACTCGCATGATGGACGCGGATGTCCACTTGCCCAGAAAACCCGCGGCGATGCCTCCCAACGATCCGATCACCCCGGAGATCGCCACCGCTAAGGCCGCAATCTCTAGTGAGACGCCGAGCCCTTGGAGGGCCCCAGAAAAGACGTCACGTCCGAACTGGTCGGTGCCCATGAGGTGCGCCCACGAGACTCCCTTGAGCACCGTGTTGGGGTTCTGGGCGTCGGGCGGATACGGCGTCCACCCGGCGATCCCGCAAATCGCGCCAATCACCACCAGCGCGACGACGATCATGCCGATGCGCCCGTTGCGGCTGCGCCACGTGGCGCGTATCCAGCCACCGCGCCGGGTGACCGTCTCTTCTTCCGCCACCGGATTCTGCGGTACGGGCTCGGTGAGTTCGATGGTCATCGCGGCCTCGTACGAGGGTCGATCACGTTGTAGAGGATGTCCACCAGCATGTTCACAATGACGAAGCCGGCGGCGAAGATCAGCACTTCGCTCTGCACGACGGGAAAGTCGCGATTGTCGATGGACGTGATGAGCAGTCGACCCATGCCGGGCAGGATGAAGATCTGCTCGATGATGACGGTTCCCCCCAGCAGGTAGCCGAGTTGAATGCCGCTCATCGTCGTCACGGCGGTGAGGGCATTGAGAAAGAGGTGGCGCCAGATGAACGCCTGGCGCGAGACGCCCTTGCCGAGGGCCGTTCGCGCGAAGTTGAGGTTGGACACCTCGAGAACGGCGGCCCGAGTCGTGCGCAGGATCGCCGCCGCGATCCCCAGGCTCAGCACGAAGGCGGGAATGATGATCTGTTGAAAGTTGAGCCACGGATTGGTGAACAGTCCGGCGAAGGGCAGCGATGACGGGAAGTAGTGGAACTTGGAGGACATGTAGACCACGAGCACCGTACCGAGGATGAAGGTCGGAATGGCGAGTCCGATGACCGAGATGACCTGACCGACGTCGTCCTGCCAGCGACCCGGG
>Ga0209006_10005371_pt1 | contig 11637 bp, 10 predicted proteins | sample JacPin_JW_Ref_O2_FD_188567 | JGI IMG/M metagenome (GOLD analysis project Ga0209006, IMG submission 188567) | Forest soil microbial communities from Algoma, Ontario, Canada - Jack Pine, Ontario site 1_JW_Ref_O2 (SPAdes) (version 2) | ecosystem: Environmental > Terrestrial > Soil > Boreal... | reverse complement strand
GCCAGCGAAGCCGATGCCGTCACCCGGCCCGCGACTTCCAGTTGCATCGCGCAAGTCTGTCCGGCCCGTTGGAAGCTTGGGACCAAACGTAATAGATGCTTGCGTGGTTCCCCGCGCGGAATCCCGCCGGTAGAAACGGTATTTTACGAGCACCATCGCATCGCCCACGCCTGTTCCTCTGACCGTCATCGCGCTATTGCCCGCCGCGTAGAAGTGGTTCGTTACCACTGGCAGCAACACGGTCAAATCAAAATCGCGATAGAAGCCCCAGATGAAGTTGAAATCACCTTCGTGTGAAAACGTGGGACGAGTCGTAACGGGAATATTGCCTGACGGGACGGCGACCGGACCACGGGTCGTGAAAATGGAGTTGTACGAGACTAGTCCCCCGCCCGGGAACAGCGGAGGCGCTGTCTCGGGCGCTGGACCTTGCGCACTCGCTGTCGAAGCAAGAACCGAAAGGAGGATCGAAGCGAATGCCCAGGGCCGCCCACGAACACTTGTGTTTCGAGATTCCATTAGCTTTCCTTCCAGTTGGAGAGTAGCGCGCAGAGACACACCTACCCGCGATGCCGGAGACGACTGCAAGGCTAATTAGACGCGAAGGGGCGAAGGGACTGTCGCTTGGGGAATCGGCGGAGCGTGAGAATGGGAAGCGAGAACGTCCGCTACAGAATGTAAATCCTTCGATGCACTAGACGAGGGCAGCACTGCGACCAAAACAGGCGAGAAAGATAGATCATGTGCTGAAGCGGGCTGTAGGAATGGCGCGTGCGTTGATGGCATCGTCGTGCAGCATTCCTGGCTGTGCTCTTGGCTGTGCGACGAGCAAGGCATCGTACTGCAGCATTGCATAGCCTCGTCGGATGACGTCATAGCTCCGCAGTCGATTGCGTACACCGCAATCGCGAGGGCAACGACAACGAGCAAAATTGGCTTCATAAAACGCATCCATACCAAACTATGCGGGTTGAACGTTGAAGTCAAGACAGGTTGTCGCAGTCCCAGCCACTTGAACGCGTAGCGTTGTACAACCGGTTTCTCCGACTCTCCAGGAGTTAGCATAACTGCCAAGAAGTTCATTGGTGGTGCGCCCTTCTGCGGGGTTCGAAATCGGGCAACGTTCTCCGATCGAAATACGTCAGACTATCCATTGCTTATCGATCGGGTGCCATTGCGTGCCGAAAAAACTGCGCGTGCTGCTAATTTTCTGTGTGGCTTCGATCCTTCAAGGTACTCGGTCGAAGTCTACTGGACTCTTCTGTCCCCAAGTTCTTCACCAAACTAGCATTCCTCAAAGTGAGGCTCAGGCTAAGATAGCCGTCAATTCGGATCTGGTTGTCCTGCCCGTAACTGTCAAAGATCGCAACGGTCAGCTGGTTCCTGACCTTCAGCAACATGAGTTTCGGGTTTTCGATGACAAGGTTGCACAGTCTATCGATGTTTTCACTGCCGAGGCTTTTCCTCTCTCGCTTGTTGTGCTCATTGACGACGATTTGAAGTCCGTTGAAGCCGAGCAGATGGCCCCCAGCCTCCGCGCGATTCCAGGAGGGATCTCCTCCAGCGACGAGGTTCTCATCTGCCGTTTCGACCTGAAGTTTCATCCAGGTGACGGATTCACGAGCGATCCGGAAAAGCTGGCCGCTGAAATAAGGATTGTGCAGGAGCAAAGCGGGCCTTCTACGTCTCCTCCCGTACCTTGGGTCGGTTCGCCCTCAGACCACCCTCTCGGTGTTGGCGAGCCGCCCGTTGCAGCGCCGACTAATCTGGGACACGCTCCGACTAAGTCTCTCGACGACGCCATCCATGCCGCCGTGGAACTACTGCGCGACCGGACTGCTGGCCGCCGTAAACTCACCCTGCTGATCTCCGACGGCGAGAACGGCAAGCAGTTCAACCAGTCTACCTATGGCGATGTACTCGCGGCGCTTCTCCAGGGAAACGTCTCGCTCTATAGCTTGGCTGTGGGCAGTAACTCGTTTCATCGAAAATTCACCACCCTGCTTAACTACGCCAATGATACGGGCGGCGACATCTTCTATGCAGCAAAACGGGACGCTCTTGAGAAACTGTACTCGCGGATAATGAAACAGGCCAGGCATGAATACACACTCGCTTACAGGCCGCGTGGCAATGACCGTACTTCTAACTATCACGTCGTGGAGGTACTGACGACCCGTGAGGGTCTCCTCGTCAAAAGTCGTCCTGGCTACTACACAGCTCAAGTGCCGAAACCCACTCAACGTTGAGCCCTCGCGCTAAATGAATGCTGACAATAGAGAGCTTATCTCCGGTTGAGTGGGGTTTGCCTACACACGGCCTGCGTCGGGCCCTTAACGATTCCTGGAACGCTGCACCATTTCGGTGGAATGCGAGAGATACGGTTTAGGTCAGGCAAGACTGGGCGGGGTGTGGCTGGGATCGACGCGGCTATGTCCGCCCTGCAGGGCGGACTTCGGTAGTACAAATACCGCATCCCTGCACTCTCATGGCGCTAGGAGAGAAGTCCTGCATCCCTGACTCCCTGCGTGCACCATCCCACAACAAAGCCCAACCAGTCTTTGTGGCCAAATCAAGAGAAAGCAGCCTCACGGCTTTCTCCCTTCTACGTACACACGTGGTCGAGTCGCTTCACACAACTCACTTCACGTCTTCGACCTTTTCGTGAGCTTCATTGTACGTGCCGAAATTCCTCGCTACAGGCTTTAGCGTGGGATAGAACTGCACAAACGTGTGCTCGACCGCGGCGTGCTGGTCGTGGCAGGACCAGCAGCCGTTGCCCTTCGACATGGCCTCGGCTGTCTTGGCATTCGGTTCAAAGCCGTAGTAGGCCCATTTGTCGGGATTTCGGGCGGAGTCTTTGACTTCAACGGCAAGGCCCATCAGATCGGTTTGAAAGTGTCCCTTCTTGTTGATTGAGCCTTTGCTCTGGGCGTCGCGCTCGTCGATCACAAACATCGACTGCTCCGGCCACTTGCCGCTTTTGAGAAATCCCTCATAGGCCCAGCGTTGTACGAAGACGTTGGTGAACATCTCGTGGCTGTCGGGAGCGGGACTGTAGTTCATGCCGTAACCCGCTGAGAGAAACTCCCAATCGCGGTAGTCCGCCGGACGCAGCAGATTGCCCTTCGCGTCGTACTGCGGCCTGGGCGGTTTTTCTTCCGGCGCTGCGGCCAGCAGTACCAGGCAGACAGCGGAGATCACGGCAAAGCCAAAAGGAGGTTTCATTACTCCCCCTGTACCTTTCGCTTGTTTTTACGTGTCACTGACAATTGGTACGGCGACAAGTTACCGACGCAAAGTAACCTTGTTACATTGCAATCGCCTGACACGCGGGGCCGAGTTTCATGTTTCTTGAACGTCGTTGATTTCAAAGGCGTTCTCGCCGTATAAGATTTTCAGTAGGGACACTACCCCCCTCGACTTCACCCCATCTACAAACTTCTTTAACCCTTCGCGCCCTTCATACTCGACGAATTTACCTGCCACTCTCTTTTCATCGTATCTGAGGGGACGATAATGTCAAGAAAAGGCGATAGGGCACAGGTTGCGGGGGGCAGATTGAACTGCCGAACTTCGGGTTATGAGAGGTCACACTCTAAGTCCCATTTGATTCGGTTCGTTGACCTTTTGCTTACGCTTCCGTCTAATGCTCCAACGACTTGACCCTGGACGTGTCGCCTTCGGAGGAGTTTCCCGTGCCTCGCGATTCTCGTTGCACACTCTGCGGTGTAGGGCTGCTCGCCGCTGCGGTCTCTTTCACCGCAGACGCACCAGCTCCGCGGGCCCCGTATGATCCCGGCCAGCACGTCACGCAGCCCACGCTTTTCGCGCCCGGCGTCATCTCAACGGACCTTGACGAATCCGGAGGCGTCTTCAGCCCAGACGGCCGCGACTTCTACTTCACGCTCGTCGCTCCCTACACCACCGCACCTCGCTTCGCCATGCTTGTCGTCAGCCATTTCCAGAACGGCGGCTGGGAAGTCCCCCAGACGCTTTCGTTCTCTGGCAAGTCCTTCGACATCGCGCCGCATCTCAGCGCTGATGGCACCAAACTTTACTTCGCCTCGGTCCGTCCCACTTATAAGAACAAAGTCCCGCGCCTCCGTATCTGGGTTTCCGAACGCAAGGTCGATACGTGGTCGGAACCCGCGCCGCTCCCCGCCCCCATCAATCAGGACGACAACAACAACTTCGATCCCGCCCTCGCCTCCGACGGCTCGCTCTACTTCGCCTCCGATCGTAACGATCCCGCGGGCCATCTCCACATCTTTTTCTCCCGCTGGGATGGCTCGAAATTTATCGCGCCGGAAAAGCTCGGCCCGGAAATCAATTCCGAGTTCAGTGAAGTCGCTCCCGCAATTTCTCCCGACGGCAAGACGCTGGTGTTCGCCTCCTCCGCCGCTGCGGAGGATCCCGAGCGCCGCCGCCCGCAAGACTTGATCGCAGCCGGCAAACCGTATCCGCGTCAGGACCTCTATATCTGCTTTAAGCGTGATGGCCACTGGACTCCTGCGCGTCACTTGGAGCACGGCATCAACTCCTTCGCAGAAGAGGTCTACCCGGCGTTTTCTCCTGACGGGAAATTCCTTTTCTGGGGCAGTGAGCGCAGCTCATTCGAGATTCCCACGAAGCCACTCGACCGTGCGCAGATAGACAGGTTGTGGAGCACGCCTTTTAACGGCCGCGGCAACATCTTCTTCATCAGCGCCGATGTCCTTGCTGACTCGAGCAACGCACAGCCATGACTCCCCTCCGCCACAGCTCAGTTGCGCTGATCCTTCTCGTGTTCGCACTGCACGCGGCTCTCGCCGGTCCGCGCGGTCCCGGCGATTCTGCCCTCAAACTCGAACTCATTGGCGAGGGCACGGTCTCAACAGACCAGGACGAATTCGGAGCTATGCCTGACAAGGAATGGACAACGCTCTATTTCAATCGCTCCGTTCCCGCGCACTATCACTACGTCATGTACCTCTCGCACTTCAAGAACGGATCTTGGTCCGTGCCGGAAACGCTTCCCTTTTCCGGCGAATATCGCGACTCAGATCCAGTCCTCAGCGCCGACGGCCGCACGCTCTACTTCGTTTCTGATCGCCCTGCCGAAGGTCTCGAGCCCAATCGATTTCACGCCTGGTCTGCCGACCGGAACCCGACCGGATGGACGAACCTCCATCCGCTGCGTGGCCCCGTCAACGAAAAGGGAAACACAGAGTTCGTATCGTTCGCAGCTAACGGCAATCTCTACTTCACCTCCGATCGTTCCGGCTCGTCCTTCGACGTTTACCGTAGTCGTCTCGTCAACGCCCAATATCAGCCCGCAGAAAGTCTTGGCCCGGCTGTTAACGATGGGCGCTACACGATAGAAGCTTTCGTTGCGCCCGATGAATCCTTTGTTCTTCTCGGCAGCTTTGCGCGCGATTCCCTTGGCAACGCAGACCTTTACATCAGCTACAACGAAAACGGCGTTTGGTCAAAGCCGGTCAATTTCGGCCCGTCTATCAACACGAAGGCGCGGGACTACAGTCCGCGCATTTCACCCGACGGAAGGTATCTGCTCTTCTCAAGCGAGCGTGGATTTCCCACCGAGCCTCACGACCAACCCGCCTCGTACCAAGAATTCGCTCGCCGTATGCACAGTACGCTCAACGGCCTCGGCAATATCTATCGCATGCCTCTAGCTGACGCGCTGCGCGCCGCCGACGAGCAGCGTCGGAAATCCGCTGTCGCTAACGCACTGCAGCACTTGGAGCCGGGTGCCTCACATTCCGCCTTGCTGCGAGCGCAGTGAGCGAGGGGCTTTTGGTACGTGTCTCTCGGGAACTCCGGTCTTGTTCCAATACCCTATCAAAAAACAAAAAGCCCAGACGCCTGTGTCCGGGCTTTACATCACAAAATTGGTTACGGGGGCCCGCAACATCCCGAAAACCCCACCCCCTGCTTCTCTCCTATCGATTTGAATTGATCCGTGCGGTGGCGGCATGAAGTCGCCGCGCCGCTTCGCGCTCAGGCTACGTAAACGTTAGAGGATAGCCATAGGTTTCGGCGAGTCGGACGCAAATGGAGTTAGGAATGTACCGGACTTTTCCGCGGATCCGGAAAATCTGTGTGCGCGGCGCGAGAAGGAAAGAATTCTTAGGGTGGCGATCTGCGAGCTACGACCGACCATTCGGCAGGCTGTGGAGTTTCAGTTGCGAGAGCTTTCCATAGAGGAAACAGCAGGGATGACGGGCGTCTCAGTGACAGCTGCGAAAGGACGGTTGTTTCACGAGAGACGAGCACTGAGAGCAGCATTGGGCTGAGAACAAACCAGTACAGGCGGAGACGCAGCTATTTTCGACGCGGGCCCTGCACAGGACTCATATGAATGATCTGTTGAGTGTGCAGCTACTAAGCACAGGCGAAAGATGCCAGACAAGCTGGTTTGAGAAGCCTATAGCCCAGCGGAGCGCGAAAAGGTCGGAAACCTGGATTCCGGCCTTCTGCTTCACGAAATGGTTGCGGGGTCAGATTTGCATTGAAGACCTTCGAGCGGTTGGATCATCCAGCAGTTGCGAACCTCCACCGAACAATGGTCAAGTATGATTGCGGATTTCTTCAGTCTCCATTCTCACCACAGCGTATGTCTGTTCCCCACACACGCTTTCCGTGTATGCTTGCACCAATTTGTGGCACAGGGGTTTTATGGCCACGGTGAGCCAAACAATACCGGTCACGGAAACGACGCCGACTATACGGGAAGGGACACCCGTGAAACCAGTGGCGGAGCGCAACGTTTCAATGGATGCGTATCGCGGGTTCGTCATGCTGTTAATGATGGGGGAGGTGTTGCAGTTTTCCCGTGTGGCTGCGGCATACCCGACGAGCCTTTTCTGGAAAATCCTGGCTTTCAACCAAAGTCATGTGGAGTGGTTCGGGTGCTCTCTGCACGACACGATTCAGCCGGGGTTCTCTTTCCTAGTTGGTGTGGCGTTGCCCTATTCAATTGCGAGCCGCATCGCGAAGGGTAAGGGCTTCACGGAATTATTCGGGCACGCACTGTGGCGTTCATTGGTGCTGGTTGCGCTGGGCGTATTCCTCCGCTCGATGGACCACCCCATGACCTATTTCACGTTTGAAGATACGCTCTCGCAGATTGGGTTGGGATACCCCTTACTGTTCCTGCTCGGATTCCGTTCCTCGGAATTGGGATGGGCGAAGCGGGTATGGGCTGCACTCTGCTTAGTTCTCTTGGGATATTGGCTGGTGTGGGCCCTATATCCCGCAGCACCCGCGAATTTCAACTGGCAAAGCGTTGGTGTTTCTGCGACGTGGAATACCCAGCACAACTTCACGGGATTCGCAGGCCACTGGAACAAAAACTATAACTTCGGAAATCACTTCGACCAGTGGTTCCTGAACCTGTTCCCACGAGAAAATCGCTTCGAATACAACTCAGGTGGATACCTCACGTTGAGTTTCATTCCCACGCTGGGGACGATGATCCTAGGACTGATTGCGGGACAGTGGTTGCGCGAATCCCGGCCCAAGATCCCGATAAAGAAGTTGATAATTGTCGGCGTATCGGGAATTGTGTTGGGATTGGCACTGCACTACTCGCACATTTCCCCTGTGGTGAAGCGGATTTGGACGCCGTCCTGGACCATCTTCAGCGGAGGTATCTGTTTCTTGTTTCTGGCCGCGTTTAGTTGGGTGATTGATGTGAAGCGTTTCAGGAAATGGGCGTTCCCGCTTGTTGTCATCGGCATGAACTCGATCGCCGCATACTGCATCGCCCACTTCATGGAAGGGTTTCTGGATAGCACCTTCCGCGTCCATCTGGGTCCGAATTTCTTTCGGCTCGCCGGCGCAGGGCTGGAACCATTTTTTGGGGGCGCCGCGATTCTGCTGTGCTATTGGTTAGTGCTGTTTTGGATGTACCGGCGGAAATTGTTCCTGAAGATTTAGGGCTTGAACCTGAGATTCCCTATGACCACCCCCTACACGCCTCCGAGTATTGATGAATACCTGCGCAAGCGCCTTATGCCCGTGGAGGGTGCGATCCCGCACGTGCAGGGCATCGAGATGCACGGCAGTTCCATTCCCGCTGGAACGGTCGGCGGCGATCTGTTTGAGTATATAAACTTTCAACAACGCTACGACATCGATGCGCGCATTCTGCGGGCCTTTAAGCGATCGCAAGAGTATCTCGAGCCACTGCCGGCAGGGGCGCTGCCGCGCAATTCGGTGGACGATCATGTGGAATGGCTGAAATCAAGGTTGGGCTACAAATCCGAGCTCGAGAGAGAGTACAGAGAGGCACGAAGCTCGGAGCAAGTGCGGGTCGCCGAAGATCTGCACGAGTTGTACACCACTGCGGGAGTCCTGCTGGTCGACGCCCAGGGGCATGGAATCATTTCAGCGAAAATCGCCTCCACGGTCCACGACACTTTTCACGCACTCATGCTTTCAGAACTCGATCACCGCGGGAAAACGACGCCAGAGTTATTTGAGAGGATCAACCTGCGGTTGGCACTGTCGGTCACGGCCCGCAATGCGCTCGGCAGGAGTGAGCAGGCGGACGCCCAGGAGATCGCGACTATGCTTTACGGTGAAGTGCGCCCTTATGGGTACTTCCGATTCGTGAATTTCGGACATCCGCCGCCGCTGGTCTTTTCCGCCGAATACCGCAAGTTTATGGACATTGACAGAACTCAGATGGTGCAATTCCTTCCGCTCGGCGTGCAGATCCCAGAAGACCACCCGGATCGCAACAGGTATTTGTCGCTGGATTTCCGGAGAGCGCCAGTGAAATCCTCCGATCTAGCCGAACTCACGCTCATGAGTCCGGGGGACATATTCTTTCTCTATACAGACGGAGTTTATGACGGCAGTGACAAAGGAGTACGCCAGGAGCTAGAAGAAGTCATGCGCGAGCACTACCAGCGACCAGCAAAGGACATCTGCAATGCATTGCTCGGGCACGCTCTGAAGGAAGACGATCGCCTCCGGCAAATCGGAGAACAAGATCGCATCGACGACAAGACAGTTTTTATCATCAAACGGAACTAAGCGGCATGACATGTCTGCGCAGGGGACAACACGATGAAGTTCCCGGCTTTTCATTGCTCGACGAGATTTCCTACCTGGCTAAGGCGGGTCTGACCCCTTACGAGGCGATCAAGGCAGCTACCAGCGACCCAGCAAGATTCTTAAATCTAGAAGGAGAGTTTGGCGTAGTGAAAGTTGGACTGCGAGCAGCTATTAAACGCAAACCCTCTCGAAGATATTCACAATGTGGCGAAACGGTCAAACGGTCAGGCGTTATGCTTCGCGGACACTGGTTTCCTGAGAATGTACTGCAAGGCAATTTGCGGAAGTAAGACCCGTCCGAATCTCATTAAGTCGGATTGGTAGACCTAACTCTCGAACTCCGCTTTGGCGGCCCAACGTACTGGTTGAAACCATGGTGACTGCCGCGAAATAGCCGGAAGACAATCTGTGCCGGTCGTCGCCTCTGGGTTCTGGGCCAACCTTTGATAAAAGGGATTGCGGGACATTGAAGAGCACTTGTCCCCACAAGCGTTTTAGCAAGAATTGCATCGCAATCCGTCTCCCTTCGTTGACCTGCCTCCAGTCGCCAACCTAGAATGAGCGCCACATGCAGGATGATCCCTCAGCTCTAATAGGGCGAACAATCTCCCATTACCGCATTGTCGAGAAACTCGGCGGCGGTGGAATGGGCGTTGTATATAGGGCAGAGGACACGCGCCTACACCGGTTTGTGGCTCTCAAGTTTCTACCAGATGATGTTGCCAAAAGCCCTCAAATCCTGGCGCGATTTCAGCGTGAAGCTCAGGCTGCCTCTGCCTTGAACCATCCCAACATTTGCACCATCTATGACCTTGGCGAAGAAAGTGGACGAGCCTTCATTGCTATGGAGTATCTCGAGGGCAAAACCCTCAAGCACACTATTGCTGGTCGGCCCATGGAATTGGAGCACGTTCTCAGTGTTGCCATCGACCTCGCTGACGCCCTGGACGCGGCGCACGCAAAGGGAATCGTCCACCGCGATATCAAGCCTGCGAACATCTTTATTACGGAAAGAGGTCACGCCAAGATTCTCGACTTTGGTCTTGCAAAAGTCAGTTCCGCAAAGAGTGCATCTGGCGACGCGAATACTCTTGCGACGCACGAGGCGGACCCGGACCATTTGACTAGTCCCGGAAGTACGTTGGGGACCGTTGCCTACATGTCGCCGGAACAGGTGAAAGGGAAGGAATTGGATGCCCGAACCGACCTGTTCTCGTTCGGCGTTGCGCTATACGAGATGTGTACCGGAACTCTGCCGTTTCGCGGGGACACGTCGGCGCTGATTTTCAAGGCTATTTTGGATCGAGAACCGACGGCTGCCGTCCGTCTGAATCCCGATGTGCCGCTGAAGCTGGAAGAGATCATCGGTAAGGCATTGGAGAAGGATCGCGATGTTCGATATCAGCATGCATCTGACATTAGGGCCGATCTCAAGCGACTGAAGCGGGACACGGAGTCCGGCAAGACCGCAAGGGTTGGCACGCCGATGCCCAGTTGGCCACGGCGGACGACGTTGGTTGCCGCGATAGCTTTTGTGTCTATCGTCGCGCTGATTGCGGTGGCGGCGTTCTATTTTGGCAGCAGCAGACGAATCCGCATCAATTCGGTGGCGGTACTACCCTTTGCCAACGTCAGTGCCGATCCCTCCATGGAATACCTGAGCGATGGCATAACAGAGGGCGTTATCGACAGGCTCTCAGGGCTTCCGAATGTGAAGGTGATCTCGCGGACGTCTGCCTTCCGTTACAAGCAGCGTGACATCGAGCCACAAAAGGTGGCGAAAGAGCTTGGCGTGGACGCCTTGGTCACAGGCAGAGTCGTTCAGCGTGGCGACGATCTCTCGGTAAGCGCTGAACTCGTGGACGCACGCGAGGACAAACAGCTTTGGGGCGAGCAGTACAGTCGGAAGCTCGCTGACGTTCTCACAATCCAACAAGAAATCGCAACGGCTATATCTGGAAATCTACGGGTGCGGCTAACGCAAGAAGAAAAGACGAGGTTGGCGAAATCACCCGCGACAAATCCGGAGGCCTATCAACTTTATTTGAAGGGCAGGTATCACGCCAACCAAACAACGGCAGCCGAAGTAAAGAAGGGCATCGCGTATTTCCAACAAGCAATCGACAAAGACCCCGGCTATGCTCTGGCCTACGCGGGTCTCGCCGATTCTTACACCGTGCTTGGAGGGGGGTACATGTATGTGCCCCCAAGCGACAGTTTTCCCAAGGCGAAAGCGGCAGCGAGGAAGGCGCTGGAGCTTGACGACACACTCGCCGAGGCACATGCTGCGCTAGCATACGCCGTGCTTTTCGCCGACTGGGACTGGCCAAGCACTGAGCGAGAGTTCAAGCGAGCTATCGAGCTAAACCCGAACAGTGCGCTCTCGCATTCTCGGTATGCGGAATGCCTGAAAACGAGACTGCGATTCAATGAAAGTATGGCAGAGGCGCAACGAGCACAAGAGCTTGACCCGCTGTCGCCGGATATAGTCTCCGAACTGGGGGTTGTCCATTTCATGGCGCGCCGATACGATGCGTCTATTGTTCAGTTCCAGAAGGCGCTCGACCT
>Ga0209006_10005370_pt1 | contig 11637 bp, 11 predicted proteins | sample JacPin_JW_Ref_O2_FD_188567 | JGI IMG/M metagenome (GOLD analysis project Ga0209006, IMG submission 188567) | Forest soil microbial communities from Algoma, Ontario, Canada - Jack Pine, Ontario site 1_JW_Ref_O2 (SPAdes) (version 2) | ecosystem: Environmental > Terrestrial > Soil > Boreal... | reverse complement strand
CGGCCGGGTCAGCGATCGGCATGCGCAAGAGCCTCTTTCTCTAGAGGGACCCAGCCCAGTCTTCTGGACATGGCGTCGCCGGCCTCGATCACCGAGCGGGCGTACCGGCGGCGCTGCGCTGCGCCGAGCCGGACCAGCGGGGCGCCGATGCTGATCGCGGCGACCACGTCCCCACGGTAGTCACGCACCGGGGCGGCGATGGAGGCCACCCCGACCTCACGCTCGTTGACCGCCTCCACCGTGAAGCTTCCCGACTCGCTTCTCACGCATACGGATTTGACGCCGCTTGCCGCGCTCGGACGCGCCGCAGCTGAAGCGGAAAACATGACCGTGCTGCAGGGGCGCCTGTTCTGGCGCATGCTCATTGGGCAGGTGTCGCTGAAGAATTTGAGTGGACCCTTGAGCATTGCCGAGTATGCAGGGGAGTCGGCGACGGCAGGCTTCGCGCCCTTCTTAGGCTTCCTGGTGCTGATTTCGCTCAGCCTTGGATTCTTGAATCTTCTGCCGGTGCCCATCCTCGACGGCGGCCAAATCGTCTTTCAGCTGGTGGAGTGGCTCAAGGGGACCCCGTTGTCCGAGCGCACGCAAGTGCTCGGGCAGCAGGTGGGGATCGCGCTCTTGGTGCTGCTCATGGGCGTGGCGCTATTCAACGACATCGCGCGCCAGTTCAACTGACCAAACGCAGCGCAGTTCGGGCCAACTTCGCGTATGATAAATTGACGATAGGCATTTGCATGCCTGTCATTCACTAAGGGGTAGGTGTGTCGTGAAGGGCGTTGTCAATTCAATAGTTTTGGGCTTGGGCGCTGCGGTGCTCTTCGGCGCTGCGCCGGCGTGGGCGGCGGAATTGAAGTTTGCGGTCGTCGACTACGGCAAGTTGATGCAGGATGCGCCGCAGGCGAAGGCGGTCTCGGACGCGCTCAGGAATGAGTTCACGCCACGCCAGCGCGATTTGGCCGCGCAACAGGCTGCGGTCAAGGCAAAGGAAGACCGACTGGAGAAAGATGGCGCGACCATGACTCAGGAACAGCGCGCGCGCGCCGACAAAGAACTGCGTGACGGAGCTCGCGATTTTTCGCGCAAGCAGAGCGAGCTGCAGGATGACTTCAATGCACGCAAGAACGAGGAGATGTCGCGCCTGCAACGCACGCTGATTGAAGAAGTGCGCACCTACGCCAAGGCGCAGGGATTTGACCTTGTATTTGCCGACGGCGTCATCTACTCGACGCCGACGCTCGACATCACGCCTGCGATTCTGGCGGCTCTACAGTCGCATGCGGGGCGAGCGCCAGCCGCTGCGCCGTCTGCAACGCCGGCGACGCCGAGCCCTAAGACTCCGAGTCACTGAGTCGCGCCGGGCGCCTCTGCGGTCCGGCCGTGATGTCCGCTTCGCTCGGGGAACTCGCAGTACGATTCGGCTGCGAGCTGCACGGCGATCCGGATGCGTGCGTCGATGCCGTGGCCGCACTCGGCGATGCTCATGGACGCGCGATCTCCTTTCTCGCCCACCCGCGCTACCGACGCCAGCTTGCGCACACGCGTGCCGCCGCCGTCATTGTCGAGGCCTCCGCGGCTGCAGACTCTCCGGTCGCAACCCTCGTGTGCGAAAACCCGTACGCCACTTACGCGCGCATCGCGGCGTGGCTGCACCCGCAGCCGGCAGTGGCCGCCGGGGTGCATCCGACCGCCATCATTGACGCCGCTGCACGCGTAGATCCCAGTGCGCACGTCGCAGCATTCGCGGTCATTGGCGCGGGCGCTACCATCGGTGCGCGCGCATTCATTGGCCCGCACTGCTTTATCGGCGCGGGCGCAAGCGTCGCCGAGGATGTGCGGCTCGTCGCCCGCGTGACGCTGCTTGAGCGCGTCACACTCGGCGCGCGAGTGCTGGTGCACTCAGGAGCGGTGCTCGGCAGCGATGGGTTTGGCTTTGCGCCCGACGGCGGCTCTTGGATCAAAGTGCCTCAATTGGGCGGCGTGCAGGTGGGCGCCGATGTGGAAATCGGCGCCAACACGACCATCGATCGCGGCGCGATCGGCGATACCGTCATCGAGGAAGGCGTGAAGCTCGACAATCAGATCCAGATCGGCCACAACGTTCGCATCGGCGCGCATTCGGTGCTCGCGGCTTGTACGGGCGTTTCGGGCAGCGCCACCATAGGGCGGCACTGCATGGTCGGCGGCGCGGTGGGGATCGTCGGACATCTATCCATCTGCGACGAAGTGATCATCACGGGATATTCCATGGTTAGCCATTCCATCAGGCGCCCCGGCGTATACTCGAGCGGGATTCCAGTCGAGGAGGCAGGCGTTTGGCGGCGGATCGTCGGACGCGTCAAACGGATCGACTCATGGGCCGCGCGCCTCGCAGCGGTGGAACGGAAGACGAATATCCGGGGCGGCGCTGCGCGGAGCAAAGAGGATGAATGACCCGATACAGCTCGACATTTTAAAGATTCTTGAGCTTCTGCCGCATCGCTATCCGTTTTTGCTCGTCGACCGAGTGCTCGAGTGCCGATCAGGCGAGAGCATCCGTGCGCTGAAGAACGTGACTTACAACGAGCCGTTCTTTCCCGGACACTTTCCCGTACGGCCGGTCATGCCCGGCGTCATGATCATCGAGGCATTGGCACAGACGGCGGGCATTCTCGCATTCGTCACCTCCGGCATCGTCCCGAACGCAATGCGGCGTTTCTATTTTGTAGGCATCGACAATGCGCGCTTCCGAAAGCCCGTCGAGCCGGGTGACCAGCTGCTCTTGAGCGCAAAGCTCGAACGCAGCTTCAAGGGTATCTGGCGCTTCTCCACCGTCGCCATGGTCGGCGAAAGCGAAGTGGCGCACGCGGACATGATGGTCGCTCCGGAAGTGAGCAAGTGATGCGGCGCGTGGGCACGCAGGCAAGTGTTGATTTGAAGAAGGACGTGCGCATCGATCCACACGCGATCGTCTCGCCGCAGGCCGAGCTTGCGCCCGACGTCACGGTGGGCCCGTTCGCAGTCATCGACGCGGAGGTCGTCATTGGCGCGGGCACGACCGTCGGTTCGCATGCGGTCATCAACGGACCGACACGCATCGGTGCGAGAAATCGTATTTTCCAATTCGCCTCCATCGGCAGCGATCCGCAGGACAAGAAGTACCGCGGCGAGCGCTCCTATCTCGAGATCGGCGATCAGAACGTGTTCCGCGAGTTCTGCACCGTAAACCGCGGCACCGCGAACGACAAGGGCGTCACGCGCATCGGCAGCCATAATCTCCTCATGGCCTACACGCATGTCGCGCATGACTGCGTGCTCGGCGACAACATCGTCATGGCCAATTGCGCAACCTTGGCCGGGCACGTCCAGCTCGGCGACTGGGTGCACATGGGCGGCCTGTCGGCGGCACATCAGTTCTCCAAGGTCGGCGCGCACGCCTTCATTGCCAACAACACCGCGGTGACGCGCGATGTGCCGCCGTTCGTCATGGCGGTCGGGCAGCCGGCGGAGCCGCACTCCATCAATGCCGAAGGCATGCGGCGCCGCGGCTTCACGGCCGAACAGATCCGCAATGTGCGCAACGCCTTCCGCATCCTGTATCAGTCTGAATTGAAGCTGGTCGATGCGGTCGAGCGCCTGCAGGCGCTCGCGGTCTCGCAGCCCGAAGTGCGTGTGTTCGTCGATTTTATCGGGACCTCGACACGTAGCCTTGTCAGATGAGTGCGGCGGCGGGCGAGCGCGCCGCCGGCGGAAAGCTGCGCATCGGCTTCGTGGCGGGGGAGTCTTCCGGGGATCAACTGGGAGCCGCATTGATTGATGCACTGCGCGCACGTGTGCCGCAACTTGAATGCTTTGGCGTCGCGGGCCCGCGGATGATCGCGGCCGGATGCGAGGCGTGGGCAAACGCCGAGGAGCTCGCGGTGATGGGGCTTGCGGAGGTGCTGCGGCATCTGCCGCGCTTGCTGCGCTTGCGCCGCCGGCTCGTCGCACGCTTTGTCGCTGCGCGGCCGCAGATTTTCGTCGGCATCGATGCGCCGGAATTCAATCTTGGACTGGCCGTGCGCTTAAAAGCGCGCGGAATCTGCACGGTGCAGTACGTGAGCCCCCAGGTCTGGGCGTGGCGGCAAGGACGCGTACGCACCATCGGGCGTGCCTGTGATCTTGTGCTGTGTCTGTTGCCTTTCGAAACGAGTTTTTACGAAAGTCACGGCGTGCGAGCGGTCTTTGTCTGCCATCCGCTCGCGGATCAGATCGCGCTCGACCCGGACCGCGGCGCTGCGCGACGCGCGTTGCAGATCCCCGAGGACGCCCAGGTCATCGCGATACTTCCGGGCAGCCGGGTGAGCGAGGTGGCGCGCCTGGGCGCCGACTTTGCCGGCGCCGCAGCCTGGATCGCAGCGCAACGACCGGCAGTGCAGTTCATCTCCCCGATGGCGACGCGCGCCGTGCGCGAGGTGTTCGAGCGCCAGTCCGCCGGAGTCCTGCGCATACGCCTCACCGACGGCGGTGCGCGCGAGGCTTTGGCCGCCTGCAATGTCGCGCTCGTCGCCTCGGGCACCGCGACGCTTGAGACCCTGTTGTCCAAGCGCCCGATGGTGGTTGCCTACCGGCTGTCCGCCGCCACGGTATTTGTCGCGCGACGGCTTGCTCTGGTGAAGTCGCCCTATATGGCGCTGCCCAATCTTCTCGCCGGCCGGCCCCTGGTGCCGGAGTTTTTCCAGGACGAGGTCACGCCGGAGGCTCTCGGCAGCGCGCTGTTGCGCGAGCTTGACGACCCGGCGCGCACCGCGACGCTGGTCGCGGAGTTTCGCCGCATGCACGTGGAGCTGCGCACGAGCGCCGCCGAGCGCGCCGCGAACGCGATTCTCGAATGTGCGGGCATCCGCGCATGACGCGCAGCATTCAAATTTCGCGGCGTGCGCGCATCGCTGGCGTCGATGAGGCGGGGCGCGGGCCGCTTGCAGGACCTGTGGTGGCCGCGGCCGTCATTCTGAATGCGCGGCGGCCAATCGCGGGGCTTGCGGATTCAAAAGTATTGCCGCCCGAGGAGAGGAGCCGCTTGGCGCTCCTCATTCGCACACGCTCGCTCGCCTGGGGGATCGGCTGGTCCGATTCCGAGGAGATCGACAGTCTCAATATCCTGCAGGCGACGCTCCTTGCGATGCGGCGCGCGCTCCTGTGCCTGCCGCTGTGTCCCACTCACGTACAGGTGGACGGCGATCGTCCGCCGCGCCTCACGGATCTCCTCGCGGACTGCACGGTCGAGACCGTGGTCGGCGGGGATGCGACAGTGGATGCCATCAGCGCCGCTTCGATTCTCGCCAAGGTTTTCCGCGACGCTCTCATGGAGCGCATGGACGCGCACTACCCGGGGTTTGATCTTGGGACTCACAAGGGCTACGCAACCCCGGGACATCTCGCCGCGCTCAAGGTGCGCGCGCCGACGCCGCTGCATCGGCGCTCCTTCGAGCCGGTGCGCGAGGCGCTCGCGGCGCTATTATCCGTGCCATGACCAGCGGATTCGTGCATCTGCGACTGCATACCGAGTATTCGCTCGTGGACAGTGTGGTGCGCGTCGAGGAGCTCGTCGACGCCGTGCTCGCGGCCGAAATGCCGGCGGTGGCGCTCACCGACCAGAACAACCTCTTCGGCATGGTGAAACTTTACCGCGCGGCGCTCGAACGCGGCATCAAGCCGATCGTGGGAGTGGACCTCCTGGTGCGCGAGAGCGGCGAGCGGGCACAGCCGTCGCGTCTGACGCTACTGTGCCAATCCGAGATCGGCTATCGCAATGTCACGCGGCTCTTAAGTCGCGCCTACCTCGAAGGCCAGCAGCGCGGCATTGCGCTCGTCGACCGACGCTGGTTGAGCGCGGAGTCTCTGCGCGGTCTCATTGCGCTCTCCTGCGCTACCGAAGGCGATGTCGGCCGCGCGCTCGCCAACGGTCAGGACGGCGAAGCGGAGCGGGCCTGCGGGTACTGGCGCGCACTCTTTGAAGATCGCTTCTATCTGGAATTGCAACGCGTGGGCCGGCCGGGCGAGGAGGAATACATCGCAGGCGCGGTGGCGCTTGCAGGCAAGCACTCCATTGCCGTGGTCGCGACCAACGACGTTCGATTTTTGAAACCCGAGGATTTCGAGGCGCACGAAGCGCGCGTGTGCATTCATGAGGGCGCTCTGCTCGCCGACACCGGGCGCGTACGGCGCTATACGGCGCAGCAGTACCTGCGTACGCCGCGCGAAATGGCGGTGCTGTTTGCCGATCTGCCCGAGGCGCTCGCGAACTCGGTCGAGATCGCGCGCCGTGCCAGTCTCATTCTGCGACTGGGCGAGATGCACATGCCGCACTATCCCGTTCCGGACGGCACGAGCGCGGCGGATTTTCTGCGCGCGCAGTCGGCGCGTGGTCTCGAGCGGCGCCTGACACTCGAGCGCGACGCGGCGCGCATCGAGCAGCGCCACGCGCGCTTGCAGAGCGAGCTCGATGTCATCTGCCAGATGGGCTTCGCAAGCTACTTTCTCATCGTGGCGGACTTCATCCGCTGGGCGCGTGAAAATTCGGTGCCGGTGGGACCGGGGCGCGGCTCGGGCGCCGGCTCCCTCGTGGCGTATTGTCTCGGGATCACGGACTTGGACCCGCTCGAATACGATCTCCTCTTTGAGAGGTTTCTCAATCCGGAACGCGTGTCCATGCCCGACTTCGACGTCGACTTCTGCATGGAAGGCCGCGATCGGGTCATCGAATACGTCGCCGACAAATACGGCCGCGACCGCGTCTCGCAGATCATCACCTACGGCACGCTCGCGGCCAAGGCCGTGGTGCGCGATGTCGGGCGAGTGCTCGGCATGAGTTACGGCTTCGTCGACCGCATCGCAAAGCTCATTCCTTTCGAACTCGGCATTACGCTCACCGATGCGCTCGTCAAGGAGCCGGAGCTGGCGCGTCTCTATGAAGACGAAGACGAGGTTCGAAATCTCATCGATCTGGCGCGCTCCCTCGAGGGATTGACGCGCAACGCCGGCACTCACGCGGGCGGTGTGGTCATCGCGCCGTCGGCGCTCACCGACTTTGCGCCGCTCTACTGTGAAGAGGGCGCGACCAGCGTCGTTACGCAGTTCGACAAGGATGATGTGGAAGCTGCGGGGCTCGTGAAGTTTGATTTCCTCGGGCTGCGCACGCTCACCATCATCGACAAGGCGGTGCGCACCATCAATCCAGTGCGCGCTGCGCGCGGCGAGGCGCCGCTCGACATCAATGCCTTGCCGATGAACGATGCCAGGACCTACGCGCTCGTCAAGTCCTGCCGGACCACTGCAGTCTTTCAGCTTGAATCGCGCGGCATGAAGGATCTCATCCGACGTCTGCAGCCCGACCGCTTCGAGGATATCGTGGCGCTCGTCGCGCTGTTTCGCCCGGGGCCGCTGCAGTCGGGCATGGTCGATGATTTCATCGAGCGCAAGCACGCCCCGGCCAACACGCCCATCGACTACCTGCACTCGGATATCAAGAGCGTTCTGGCGCCGACCTACGGCGTCATCCTATATCAGGAGCAGGTGATGCAGATCGCGCAGGTGCTCGCCGGCTACACGTTGGGCGGCGCCGATCTCCTGCGGCGCGCGATGGGCAAGAAGAACGCCCACGAGATGGCTCAGCAGCGTTCGGTGTTCGTGGACGGGGCGGTCGCGCGCGGCGTTGCGCCGCAGCGCGCCGCGCACATATTTGATTTGATGGAAAAGTTCGCTGGCTACGGATTCAACAAGTCGCACTCGGCGGCGTACGCGCTGCTCGCGTATCAGACCGCGTACCTGAAAGCCCACTACACGGCCGCATTCATGGCGGCGGTGCTGACCGCCGATATGGATCGAACCGAAAAAGTCGTGTATTTGATCCAGGAATGCAAGGAGCTCGGCATCAGCGTGCAGCCGCCGGATCTGAATAGCTCGGTGTACGAGTTTGCAGTCGGCGACGAGCGCAGTATCCGCTACGGCCTGGGCGCGGTGAAGGGTGTCGGCGAGGCCGCGGTGCGCGCCATCATCGGTGAACGCGAGGCGCGCGGCGGCTACGCAAGTCTTGAGGATCTGTGCCGGCGTCTTGATTTGCAGAAGGTGAACCGCCGCGTGCTCGAAGCACTCATCAAATCCGGCAGCCTCGATGGCTTCGGCGTCAGTCGCGCGGCGCTGATGCTGCAGTTGGGCGCTGCCATGCAGCGCGGCGATCAGGGTGCGCGCGCGCAGGAGGCGGGACAGGTCGATCTTTTCGGCTTGGCTCTCGACGAGCGCGCGGCGACGATGTCCGTCACGCCGGCGGCGGCCGCGCCGGATTGGAGCGAGGCGCTCAGGCTCGCCGGTGAACGCGAGACGCTCGGCCTGTATCTGACCGGCCATCCCATCGCCCGCGTGGAGCAGCATCTGCCGCGCTTCGTGTCGCATCGGATCGGGGATCTTCTGGGCGAGCGGCCCTTCGCGCAGGCGAGTCGCGGCTTCACGGCAGGTCGCTCGGTCACCGTGGCGGGCCTCATTGATGAGATCAGAAAGCGCGGCGCGCGCATCAGCTTGAGTCTCGATGACCGCTCGGGACGCATCGAGGTGACGCTGTTCGACGAAGTCTTTCAGCGGCATCGCGACCTCATCATCAAGGATGCCCTGGTGCTCATCGAGGGCCTCTTGCGCTTCGATGAGTTCTCCGATGGCTGGCGCCTGGGTGCGCGCCGCATTACTGACCTCGATCAGGCGCTCGAGAGCCAGGCGCGGCGCATCGTTCTCAAATGGCCGCCGGAGCGCGCGCCGGCTGCCTTTGAGGAGCTGGCGCAGATTCTCGGGCGCTTCCGTCCCGGACCGTGCCCGGTCACGATTGAGTACCGCGCCGGCGCCGCGAGCGGCGCATTGACGCTCGGCCCTGAGTGGAGCGTGCGCCCGGCGCGCGAGCTGCTGTTCGCGCTCGAGGAACTCGTCGGTCGCCAGGGGATCGAGCTGCGCTTCGGCGCACCCCCCACGGCGGGCCTAACCGAGAACCTTGCGGATGCCGGGCCGCGCCCGTAACCTCCCAATCCCTCTCGTGCAACAGTAACTTCTACGATGGCCGTCGCGTTTCTCGACTTCGAACAGCCGATCGCGGAGCTCGAAGCGAAGATCGAAGAGCTCAAGCACATTGCTTCGGAGGACCCCGAAGTCAATATTCGCGACGAGATCACGCGCCTGCAGGCCAAAAGCCGGCAGCTGACGACGCACATCTTTGCCAACCTCACGCCCTGGCAGATCACGCAGCTCGCGCGCCATCCGCACCGGCCGTACACCCTCGACTACGTGAACGTCATGTGCCACGAGTTCCAGGAGCTGCACGGCGATCGCATGTTTGGCGACGATCTTGCGATCGTTGGTGGGCTTGCGCGCTTGGGCGACCGCGCGGTGATGGTCCTCGGCCATCAGAAGGGACGCGACACCAAGGAGCGCGTGCGGCGCAACTACGGCATGCCCAAGCCCGAGGGCTATCGCAAGGCGCTGCGCCTGATGCGCCTCGCCGAGCGATTTGGGCTGCCGCTCATTACCTTCATCGACACCCCCGGTGCGTACCCCGGCGTCGGCTCCGAGGAGCGCGGCCAGAGCGAGGCCATCGCGCGCAATCTTTATGAAATGTCGGTGTTGCGCATTCCGATCATCACCGTCGTCATCGGCGAGGGCGGCTCTGGCGGTGCGCTTGCGATCGGCGTGTGCGATCGGCTCCTGATGCTTCAGTACAGCACCTATTCGGTGATCACGCCGGAAGGGTGCGCCTCCATTTTGTGGAAGAGCGCCGAAAAGAAGGAAGCCGCTGCCGATGCGATGGGCTTGACCGCGCAGCGCCTGGCGCAGCTCGGCCTCATCGATGAGGTGCTCGAGGAGCCGCTCGGCGGGGCGCATCGCGACCCGGCGCAGATGTCGGAGCATCTAAAGGCCGCTCTCATGCGGCACCTAGCAACCCTCGAAGAGGTGACCCGTGAGGAGCTGCGGGCGGCACGCGGCGCCAAGATTGCTGCATTCGGTGTGTATTCCGAAACCTCCTCGTGAGGCGTCGCGTGCGCCCGGCGCCTTTCGGTCCGCGCTGGCTGCGCGCGCACATGACGGCGCTCCTGCCGAACTTCTCCACTCACCCGATCTGCGTGGCCTACAGCGGAGGCGTCGATTCCACGGCGCTCTTAGCAGTCGTGGCGCGCATCCCGCGCCTCAAGCTGCGCGCGCTGCACATCAATCACGGACTGCATCCTCTTGCGAGCGCGTGGAGCGCGCACTGTCAAACATTCGCCCGTGAGTTGGGCGTGCCGCTCAGAGTCGTTCGCGTGCAGGTGCCGCGCACGCCCGGCGAGTCCTTGGAGGCGCAGGCGCGCGATGCGCGCTACGCGGCATTCGCCCGCGAGCTCAAAGCGGATGAGATCCTCATGCTGGCGCATCAGGCCGATGATCAGCTCGAGACCGTGTTCCTGCAGCTGCTGCGCGGCGCGGGAGTCGCGGGAATCGCGGCGATGCCGCGGTGGGCGCGCTTTGCCGGCGGCTGGCTTGCGCGGCCGCTTCTTGAGCGCCCGCGCGCCGAACTTGCCGCATGGCTGAGTGCGCGCCGTCTGGCCTGGGTCGAGGATGTGACGAACGCCGACGAGCGGCTCGATCGCAACTACCTGCGTCGCCAGGTGTTGCCGCGGATCCGTTCACGCTGGCCGGCGAGCGCGAGCGCTGTCGCCCGCAGCGCCCGCCACGCGGCGCAAGCCCAGCACATGCTCGAAGAGCTCGGCCGCGCCGATGTCAATAAAGCCGCGGACGGCGCCGCCTTATCCGTGACGGCGCTGCGCGCGCTCTCGCCGGAGCGGCGCTCGAATGCGCTGCGGGTGTGGATCGCTCAAGGCGGCTGGCCGGTGCCGAATGCGCGGCGCCTAGCGGAGCTTGCAGGTCCGGTGCTCGAGGCGCGATGCGATGCGAATCCTGCGCTCGCCTGGGCAGGCGTGGTCGCGCGACGGCACGGCGATCGGCTCGGGATCCATCCGCCCGGCGCCGCGGCGCCAGATGCAGAGCTTGCCTGGGCGTGGCGGACCACGCCAAAGCTTATGTTGCCTTGCGCATTGGGCACGCTTGCGCTCGTGGCCGATGTGCGCGGCCCGCTCGACGTGGCGCGTCTGCCGGATGAGCTCAGCGTGCGCTGGCGCCGGGGAGGCGAGCGCCTGCGGCCTCGCTCCCGCGGTCCGAGCCGCGCGCTGAAGACGCTGCTGCAGGAGGCAAAGGTGCCGCCCGATGAGCGCGCGCGGCTGCCGCTCATCTTCGCAGGGGCGCAACTGCTCGCCGTGGCGGACCTTTATAGCGATGCGTCCATTCAAGCAAGCTCGCGCACGGCGCGCCGCGCTCGCATCCACTGGCAACGCCCGTGAAGATCTTTGCCGTGCGCGCGCGATTTTGCTAGTCTGCTTGCCCGTCGTCCATGCAGCCGTGCGGCTGCGGCTTTCCTCCGACGGGATCCCTTAATGTCGCGATTTGTTTTCGTCACCGGTGGCGTCGTTTCCTCTTTGGGCAAGGGCATCGCCGCAGCCTCGCTCGGCGCTATTCTTGAGGCGCGCGGGCTCAAGGTCGCGATGGTGAAGCTCGATCCATACATCAACGTGGATCCGGGCACCATGAGCCCTTTTCAGCACGGTGAAGTGTTTG
>Ga0209006_10005368_pt1 | contig 11641 bp, 8 predicted proteins | sample JacPin_JW_Ref_O2_FD_188567 | JGI IMG/M metagenome (GOLD analysis project Ga0209006, IMG submission 188567) | Forest soil microbial communities from Algoma, Ontario, Canada - Jack Pine, Ontario site 1_JW_Ref_O2 (SPAdes) (version 2) | ecosystem: Environmental > Terrestrial > Soil > Boreal... | reverse complement strand
GGTGGAGCCCCCGGGTGAGGAAGAGCAGGTAGCCGGTCATTAGAGCGGCGAAGGAGAACTGGAAGGCGGCCGAGGCCAGGCCCACGGTCCGCAGCAAGGGATGGCTGGCGACGAAGCGGAGGCCTTCGTGAATCTGCTGCCAGATCTGGGGAGACTCCTGAGAGCGCTCCGGGACCGGTTCGGTGCGGCGGATGCGGCGGATCGACAGGAATGACAGCGTAAAGAACGGCACGCTGGACGCCGTGGCGATCGCCGCCGGCAGCGCCGTCACCAGCAGGCCGCCGAGTGCGAGGCCGCCGACCTGAGCCGCGGACCGGCTGCCCTCGAGCGCGCTGTTGCCTTGCACCAGCTGGTCGCGTCGCACCAGCCGGACGAGGCAAGCCTGGTAGGCAACGTCGAAGAATTTTGCCGCCCCGCAGCCGCGGCCGACGAAGACGAAATCGGCCTGCGGATGTTTCGCGCCGTAGTGGCCGATGATGCGCGTGACGGCATCGGCGGCTTCTTCGGGTTTGCGCGTCTGCCAGAAAAATTTCAGCGTGTTCAGACCGACGACTTCGATGCCGCGTTTGGACAATTGATCGGCCACCGCGACGTCAAGCCCGGCCCATCCACCGTCACCCGTGAGGATGATGGCGACGCGGTTCGCGAACGTGCCTTGCGCGTCGACTTCCACGAGCGGCAAATCGGCGACGTCCTGCGGAAGCGACACGGCGCTTTGTGTCGGCGCAGTGATTTTCGCGACGGTGGCGACGAGCGCGTCGCCCGGCGTGCGGTCGGACTGCGCGGACGGAAAAACGTATTTGCCGATGCGACCGATCAACCCGGCTGTGCGGGCGCCCGGCGCAAACGGTTGCGGCATCCAGCGATTCGGCAATTTCTTCACGGGCGTGAGGCGGAATTGATCGGGATTCGAGTTGTCCGGAATGGTCATTGCGCCGGCGTCTGCAGCGCAGATCGGTTTGGGGTAGCGCAACGAGGCATCCCAACCGAGTGTGATCAAACCACCATACGTGCCGAGCGGTGCTTGCGCATCGAGCACATAGGCGAAACCGGCACCCGCGCCGTCGCCGACCAAAATGGGATAAATATACGTTTGTACTTTTTGATCGCGCTGGATCCAGTGGATCATTTCCTCGAAATGACCGGCGGGGAACGAACACTTGTCGTTGATCGATTCCATCTGCGCGAGGTAGTACGGCAGGTCGATGCCGAGCACCATGACGCCGCTGTCGCCCAGCGCGTCGGCCAGCGATTCGGCGCGCGCATCCCAGCCGTTCTTGTCGGAAATGAGCACGACGGCGTTCGTGAACGGCTTGTCCGGCACGATGGTGTGGACGTTTCCGAACAGTCCGAACTTGATAGGCGTTGTCGCGGCATGAACGACGCTCGACATGGCGAGCATCGACGCGAAGAACAGGCACGACGAGCCCAATGAGTACGGCCGGCGCATGAAGACGGTTCCGTTTATTTGCGTGCCTTGGCCATCAGCGCTTCGATTTCGTCGGCATCGCGCGGCACGGCGGCCGTGATCACTTCGGGATCGTCGCGCGTGACGACGACGTCGTCTTCGATGCGGATGCCGATGCCGCGCCATTTTGCGGGCACGCGCTTGGCATCGGGCGCGATGTAAATGCCGGGTTCGACCGTGACGACCATGCCCGGCTCGAGTTCACGGAATTCGCCGTCGACGCGGTAGTCGCCGACGTCATGCACGTCTAGTCCCAGCCAATGCCCGGTCTTGTGCATGTAAAAAGGACGATACGTGTGCTCGCGGATGTTTTTTTCGACGCTGCCTTTAAGCAATCCCAGCTTGATCAATCCGGCAACGATCGCTTTCACGGCCGCGTCGTGATAAGCGCCAAACGGTTTACCCGCGCGCACTTCCTTGATCGATGCGTTCTGCGCTTTCAGCACGACGTCATAAAGCGCGCGTTGTTCCGGAGAAAATTTTCCGTTGATGGGAAAGGTGCGCGTGATGTCGGATGCGTAGCAATCGTATTCGGCGCCAGCGTCGATCAACAGCAGATCGCCGTCGTTCAACACGGAATTGTTTGCGCGATAGTGCAGAACGCATCCGTTCTTGCCGCCGCCGACGATCGGTTCGTAACTCGGCACTGCGCCGTTGCGGCGAAATTCGTGCAGCAGTTCGGCTTCGATCTCGTGCTCGTTCATGCCCGGCCGCACAAGTTGCATCGCACGCACGTGCGCGCCCGCGGCGATTTTCGCGGCCTTGCGCATGAGGCGAAGTTCGTTGCGCGTCTTGTATAGACGCAAGTCGTGCAGGATGTGCCCGAGCGCGACGAACTCATGCGGCGCCACCGCGCCGCGCCGGACCTGCGCGCGAACACTGTTCACCCAAGCCATCAATTTGATGTCGAATTCCGTGTCGCGGCCGAAGTGGTAGTAGACGCGGCTGCGGCCTTCGATCATGCCGGGCAGGATGTCGTCGATGTCGCCGATGGGAAATGCATCGTCGACGCCGAATTCGCTCACGGCCCCTTCGGGACCTGCGCGCGGACCGTCCCACGCTTCGCGTTCCGGATCGCGCTCACGGCAAAAGAGAATTGTCTCGCCGTGTGCACGGCCGGGAATCAGCGCGAGCACGGCATCAGGCTCGGGAAATCCGGTGAGATAGTGGAAATCGCTATCCTGACGATACGGATAGTGACTGTCGTTGTTGCGCAAGCGCTCGGGAGCGGCGGGCACGATGCAGATGGCGTCGTCGCCGATGATCCGCATCAATTGCTGACGGCGCCGCGCGAATTCCTTGCGCTCGATCATGCGCGTCGCGGTTCGGCGGGCGTGGGTGGGCAAGCGTCGATCGAGGGAATCTCGAACGCCGGACTAACGTCGGTGTTTGGTTTCATCGATGCCAGATACTTCCCCGTCGTCAATGCAGAGTGATGTCGCGCTGTTGCGGCACACCCATTTCGGCATGCAGCAACAATACGCCGACACGCACGAATTCGACCACTTCGGCCAACGCGCTTTCGTCTTCCTCGGCATTCTCGTATTCGAAACGCGATCCGGCAATAGTGCCAAGGTCGCGCAGGATTTCCGACGCGTCGTCGGAGACGCTCGTCCCCGACTTGCCGCCGAGGCCGAGGCCGCCCAGAAAACCGCGGCACCAGTCGACCAGCGCGTCGGCGCGCGTATCGATGGGCGTTTCGGCATCCGGCAGCAGTGGCTCGAAGCGCAGTTCCGGATCGTCGAGCGCGGCGCTGCAATCGGCGAACACGCGGTCGAGCGACGCGGTATTTGGCGGACTATCGATTTCCAGGGCCTGCAGCCAATGCCGAATGTCGGTGCGTCCACCGGCGCATAGATAGCCGATCAACGAACCGTGCAAGTCGCTGGCGCCGACGCCGACCTGCAGGCGTACCAGTTCTTTGCCCAATTCGGCGTGACTGATGCCGCTTTTGGTGGTTTCGGATGCGGGAATCTCACTCATTTTCACATTTTAGCAGCCCGCCACGCGGTATATGTTGCCTGTGCTCGCGCGCGACCCCTATCATCCACTCTCTACTTCATTTTCTTGCCGACGGTCGCATCGAAAGTTGCGCTGCTCTTTTATGGGGAAAAGGCTTGCCGCGTGGGGGCTTGTTCTGCTGCTGTTTGCCGTTTCCGCGCAAGCCAGCGAACGCCGCTACTATTTCGACGATGCCGATAGCGAGCGCGGGCTGGCATCGCATTCCGTAAACGCGATTTTTCAAGATCGCGCCGGCTTCATCTGGATCGGCACGGAAAGCGGCCTGCATCAGTACGACGGCTACGCCTACCAACGCTTCGAACACGCCTCGAACGATCCGGCGTCGCTGCCGGACAGCGTAATCACGGCGATCACCGAAGATTCGCATAGTCGCCTGTGGGTCGGCACCAATACGCATGGCGTCGCGGCGATCGACACGGCCACGGGGAAAGTGGTGTCCACGTCGCTGATCGGCTCTGCGCAGTCGTCGCGCCGCGATCTCATCGGCTCGGTGATGTTCGACGCCGGACGAGGATTGTGGATCGGCACGAGCGCCGGCGTCGAAATAATGGATACGGACAGCGGCAAGCGCCGCGAGGTTTTCCATTTTCCGGTCGACGCCGGAGCGTTCGTCGAAGGATTCGCACTGGCAGCCGACGGCACGATGTGGTGCGCGACGACGTCGGGTGTTCTGCGTTTCGCTCCGCACAGCGATTCGGCGCAAATAGTCGACGCGCAGAATCTTCCGTCAGCGCTGTCGGTGATGATCGGCGGCGACGGCACCGTCTACGCCGGCGGCAACAACGGCCTGTACCGCATCGAGAAACAGGAAGGACGCGCCACTGAAATCTGGCCGTCGTCGGATTCGCACGGCGTGGCTCAGGTCCGCTCGATCGTTCAGGACAACCACGGCCGGCTGTGGCTCGGTGTATTCGGTGCCGGCCTGACGGTCTACAACCCGGTCGACGGCACATCGCAATCGTTGCATCACGAATTGGGCATGCCGGGCTCGCTGCCGGACGACTATGTCACTCATCTTCTCATCGACCGCTCGGGCCTGCTCTGGGTCGGCGGCGATCTTGCGGGCGTGGCGACGACGGATCCCGAAGGTGCGCAGTTCCGCTATATCGTCGATCAGTCTCCCACGCGCAATCAGATGACGAACGACATCCGTTCGATTCTCGAGGATTCCGCCGGTCGACTTTGGTTAGGCACCGACGGCGACGGCCTCAAGCGCTACGATCCGAACCACGGAGCGTTCGAATATTTCGACGACGTGTTCAAGGCGGCGACAACTCCACCGGATCGGGATCGGGATCTGCAATGGCACTTCATGGCGATGGCCAATGCCGGCGACGGAAAATTGTGGGTGGCGACAAATCGCGGTACTTATTTATTTGATCCAGCGGCACGGCGCGCGACCGCCGTAGCCGTCGATGCGAAACAAGGCAACGGGCTGCCCGACGGCAACACGCGCACCGTGATCGTCGCCAGCGATGGCAGCGTCTGGTTCGGCACGTATGGCGGCGGACTGTCGCATTGGTTTCCGCCATCGAACAATCAGCCCGCGCGCTGGGAGACGTACCGGCACGAGACGGCGCAACCCGACAGCCTCGCTCACGATGTCGTTCTTTCGCTGTTCGAAGACGACGGCGGTCGCATCTGGATCGGCACGCTCAACGGCTTGAGCGTTTACGACACCCGGCGACATCGCATGCGAACATATCGCCACGAAGCCGGCAATCCACAATCGCTGGGCGACAATCTCATTCGCACGATCTACCAAAGCGGCGACGGTACGCTTTGGATCGGCACGCAGAGCGGCATGGATCGCGTCGATGTCCCCAGCACGGAAAAGCTTCGTTTTGATCACTACACCACGATCGACGGACTTCCCGGCGCCACGGTGTTGGGCATCCTCGAGGACGCGCATCACAATATCTGGATCAGCACGAACGAAGGGCTGGCCACGTATAACCGCGCGATGGGCGCATTCATGTCGTTTGCTTTGCGCGACGGCTTGCAAGGTTTGGAATTCAACGCCGGTTCGGCGTATCGCCGAAGCGACGGCGAGCTGGCGTTCGGCGGGTTCCATGGCATCAATCTTTTTCGTCCCGACGTGCTGCGGCACGACGTCTATCTGCCTCCTGTCGTGGTCACCGGCGTGGCCATCGGCAGTTCGCCGCACGCCGTTTCGATTCCGGCGGCCGGGTTGGAGATGGATCAGTCGCAGCGTGTGGTGCGCTTCGATTTTGCCGCACTCGATTACACGGCGCCGGAACGAAACCGATTTGCGTACCGCCTGCGCGGATTCGATCCGGACTGGATCGACAGCGGCACGCAACACAGCGCGACATATACCAATCTGCCCGCAGGCAATTACCAGTTCGACGTTCGCGGCAGCAACGCCAATGGCATCTGGAATCAGGACGGCACGTCGGTGATCCTGCGCGTCGTACCGCCGTGGTGGGAGTCGACGGGATTCGAGATTCTTTACGCGGCGCTCGTTGTGCTGCTGATCGGCTGGTTGTGGATCGCGTATCGACGCCGCCGCGAACGCGAGTTGGAATACCATCGCGAACTGCGCGCGCGCGAGGATCGGCTGCGCCTGGCACTGTGGGGGTCCGGCGACGAATTCTGGGACTGGGACGTTCCGGGCAAGGTGATCCATCGTCTGGGCACCGATCGTCAAGCGGGCGTGCGCAGCGAGCAGACGATGACGATCGACGAATGGCGCGATCGCACGACGCATCCGGACGATTTGCCGTTCGTCGAAAAAACCGTGAGCGCGCACATCCAGGGCGATTCGGAATTCTTCGAGATCGAACATCGCGTGCGCGATGAATCCGACCATTGGATTTGGGTGCTATCGCGCGGTAAGGTGGTCGAGCGCGACGCGTCCGGAAAGGCCTTGCGCGTGTGCGGCACGGCGCGCGATGTGACGGCCGCGCGCCTGGCCGAGCGCGAGCGGCGCATCGCGTCGGAAGTCATCGACAGCATGAACGAGGCGGTGAGCGTGACCGATCTCGATTTCAATTTCGTCGCGGTGAACCGCGCATTCACGCGCATGTTCGGTTATCAGGAAACCGAGGTGCTGACGCAACCCGCGTCGATTCTCAACTCCGGCCAACATACCCAGGAACATTACAACGGCATGCGCCAGGCGTTTCTCGCCAGCGGCCACTGGCACGGCGAATTGTGGCAACGGCGCAAGAACGGCGAAGAATTTCTGAGCTGGATCGAAATCAGCGAAGTGCGCGACGCGGCCGGACGGCGCACGCACTATGTCGGCGTAACCAACGACATCACCGAGCGCAAGCGCGCAGAGCAGGAACTGCGCTATCTCGCCAACTACGACACGTTGACCGGATTGCCGAACCGCGCCCTGCTCGGCGAACGGCTTGCGCACGCGGTGATGCGTGCGCGCCGCACGTCGCGCAAAGTTGCCGTGCTGTTCCTCGACATGGACCGCTTCAAACACGTCAACGATTCGATGGGCCACGCGATTGGCGATCGCGTGCTCAAAGCTGTCGGCGAACGGCTGCGCGCCAGCGTGCGCGACGGCGCGACGGTGGCCCGTCTCGGTGGCGACGAATTCACGGTGGTGCTCGAAGACATTCATCATGCCGAGGAAGCGGAAAAAATCGCTGCGGAATTGCTCAACGTGTTTTCCGATCCGTTAGATCTGGAGAGCGGACAACAGGTCGTCATTTCGCCATCGATCGGCATCAGTCTTTATCCCGATCACGCGCAGGTGCCGACAGACTTGGTGAAATACGCCGACACGGCGATGTACCAGGCCAAGGAAGCCGGCCGCAACATGTACATGTTGTACACGCCGGCAATGGACGCTGTCGCGCGCCAGCGCGCCGGCATGCTGGGCGCGTTGCGGCTCGCGCTGGAACGTTCCGAGTTGAGCCTCGTCTATCAGCCCATGCTCGATCTCGATGCCGGACGCATCATCGGCGTGGAAGCGTTGCTGCGCTGGCACAGCGAAGAATTCGGCGAAGTACCGCCCGGCATCTTCATTCCGCTCGCCGAAGAAGCGGGACTGATCGAGCGCATAGGCGAATTCGTCCTGTATCGCGCCTGCGAACAGCTCCTCGCATGGCAGGAAAAAGGTCTGCCGGGCATCCGCATGTCCGTCAATCTGTCCGCGCTGCAATTGCTGCGCGACGAGTTGACGCAACGCTTGTGCGAAGTGCTCGCCGAATTCAACCTGAAGCCGCAGCAGCTTGAACTGGAACTCACCGAAAGCGTGCTGATGGCCAATCCCGAAATGGCGATCCATACGCTGGACCGTCTGCATTCGCTCGGCGTAAGTATCGCGATCGACGATTTCGGCACGGGCTATTCGTCGTTGAGCTATCTGAAACGCCTGCCGATCGATACGTTGAAGATCGATCGAAGTTTCGTCGGCGACATCACCACCGATCCGGACGACGAGGCAATCACCAAGACCATCATCACGATGGCGCACTCGCTGGATTTGAACGTCATCGCCGAAGGTGTGGAAACGCTGGAACAACTCGAATATCTGCACGAACACGGCTGCGACGCGATCCAGGGACACTGGCTGTCGCCGCCCTTGCCGCCGGACGTGTGCTTCACCTTTATCCGCGAATTCCAGCGCAGCCGACCCGCCATTGAGCCGCGCAACGCTCTCGATCAAAGCCGCGTTCGTTGACCACCCCTAAACTGCCGCCTATAGTCAGCCTATGTCCGACACACATCCGAATCTGACAGACTTGCACAGTATCAGCGGGCAGCTCGACAAGCTGCTCGAGCTGTGTCACCGATTGAGCGAAGAGAACCGCAGCCTGCGCGTGAGCCAGGAGCAGCTCTCCACGGAGCGATCGAATCTGCTCGCGAAAAACGAGCAGGCGCGATCGCGCGTCGAAGCGATGATCGCGCGCCTGCGTGCGCTGGAGAACAACGCGTGAGCGAGAACGCCGTTGCTCTCAACATTCTCGATCGCGAATTTCTTATTGGTTGCACGCCGGACGAACGGCCGAGCCTCATCGCCGCCGCGAGCTATCTCGACGCAAAGATGCGCGAAGTGCGGGCGGGCACGCGCGCGCAAGGCATCGATCGCGTTGCCGTGCTGACCGCACTGAACATCACGCACGAATTTCTGCAACTGAAAAATCGCGTCGAATCCGAATCCGGAACGATGGCACAACACCTGCAGATGCTGCGGAATAAACTTGATGGTGCACTGGCAACGCCGGTAAAATAGGCGCGCGTCCCCTGCGGTGTGCGATAGCGCATCCAACCATATTGCCTTGTTCCTATATACGACCCCGGGATAGCAGTGCCAGTGTCCGTGTGCAAGTCCGCCGTGAGCGGAAAGCCTAAAGACCGGCGAGCTACCCCACCTGATCCTAGGGATCAAGGTCGTTCGGTGTGCACCGGCATCGCGGAGGGCGCCACTTCTTTTTCACGGCGCGAGTTCTCGTGACCGATCTCAACGTGCAGCAACTCCGCGCGCGCTTGCGCGAATCGCGCGAACGGCTTGGCGCCGCCGAAAGAATCGGCGCGGCGCAAGGTGTGCTTGGCAGCCTCGAACAGTTGCCGGAATTTCTCGTCGACATCAACATCGCCGGTTATTGGGCGGTGCGCGGCGAAGTGCCGTTGAATCTCGTCTATGCACGCACGCGGGCACGCGACCAACGTTATCAATTACCTATTCTCCAATCGGACATGTCACTGAAATTCGCCGCGTGGCAAGCAGGCGACGATCTGCAGCCGAACCGATATGGCATTCCGGAACCGAATGCGGCGACCGCAACAAACGGCGCCGGTTTGGACGTTGTGCTTGTTCCTTTGCTTGGCTTCGATCGACGCGGTAACCGTCTCGGTTCCGGCGCGGGCTATTACGATCGCACGTTTGCGTTCTTGCGCGAATTGCAACGCCCCGCGCAACCGATCCTCGTCGGCATCGGTTACCATTTCCAGGAAGTCGCCGCGATGTCGCCGAATACGTGGGACGTGCCGATGGATTTCATCGCCACAGACCGCGAACTGATCGACTGCACGACGAGGAATGGCCGATGAAGACAAGTCGCTTGTCATTCCCGCGAAAGCGGGAATCCAGCGCCTTGCGAACTGCCGCAAGAAGAGTCCCTGGATTCCCGCTTTCGCGGGAATGACGAGTGAAGGTGCGAATAGAAGGTCATGCAATGAATTATTGGCTGATGAAAACCGAACCGGACGAGTTTTCGATCGACGATCTCGCCAAACGCAGAACCGAACCGTGGGGCGGCGTACGCAACTATCAGGCGCGCAACTACATGCGCGAGATGCAGCGCGGCGACGGTGTTTTCTTCTATCACTCGAGCTGCGAGGTGCCCGGCATCGTCGGCATTGCCGAAGTGAGCAAGACCGCGCATGACGATCCATCGCAGTTCGACAAGAAAAGCGATTACTACGATGCGAAAAGCAAGCCCGAAGCGCCGCGCTGGTCGATGGTGGAAGTGAAGTACAAGCGCAAATTCAAACGCAACATCACGCTGACGGAACTGAAAACCAAGCGCGAGTTGCGAGATCTGATTCTTCTGCGTCCCGGCAGCCGTCTTTCGGTGTCGCCAGTGAGCAAGAAGGATTGGGATTTCATTTTGAGCCTGGAATGAGCGCCGATCGCGAAGAACAAAAGCGACTCGCTGCCGAGCGCGCGCTGACCTATGTCGAAGAAGGCAGCGTGATCGGCGTCGGCACCGGTTCGACGGTCGCTTATTTCATCGACGCACTGGGCCGCAATCGCGGATTGATCGAATCGGCCGTGTCGAGCTCGGAGCAAAGCACGGCGCGGTTGACGGAACGCGGGATTCGCGTCGTCGATCTGAACAGCGTCGGCACGTTATCGCTATACGTCGACGGCGCTGACGAATGCGACTCAAGAAAATGCCTGATCAAGGGCGGCGGTGCCGCGCTGACGCGCGAGAAAATTGTCGCGGCGGCTTCGAAGACATTCGTCTGCATGATCGATGCAAGCAAGCGCGTTGACGTTCTGGGCAAATTTCCACTGCCAGTCGAAGTGATCCCAATGGCACGTGGCTATGTCGCCCGCGAGATCGTCAAACGTGGCGGCAATCCGATCTGGCGCGATGGCGTGACGACGGACAACGGCAACATCATTCTCGACGTACATGGTCTGCACATCGACAACCCGGTCGCGCTTGAAGCTGATTTGAATCAGATTACCGGCATCGTCTGCGTCGGTCTGTTCGCGAAACGGCCGGCGGATATCGTGCTGATCGGCGACAGCGTGATGAGCTGATCAAGTCTGTTTCTGCAGTTGCCGGATCATTCCCGACAAACCGCCGTGCAGCGCGAACACGTTGAATCCCAGTTTGCTGAGAATGAAAGCCGCCGCGGCACTGCGTTCGCCCGTATTGCAGTAGACGATGTATTTTTTCGAGCGGTCGAAATCCGACACGTTCTCACGCAAAGTATACAAAGGAACATTTAGCGAGCCGTTGATTGCGCGCTCGGCGTGCTCTTCCGGCATGCGCACGTCGAGCACGACGGCGCCTTGACGCGCCATGATCGATGCCATACCCGGCGTCAGCCATTCGACGACGGGCGGTTTCATCACCTCGTCGAACGCCTTCTTCGCCAGCCGCATCAACTTGCCGTCCTTGATCATCGTCACGGTGGCATTGCGGACCGTGTTGGCGAGCAGCGCGTCTTCGCCGAACGTATCGCCGCGTACGAGATACGCCACGATCGCATGCCCGGTTTCCAGACTCTTCGACACGGACGCCGCGCCTTCCTTGATCGCGTAATAGTAGTCGGCTTCTTCGCCTTCGCGAATGATCACGTCGCCGCTTTTCACGCCGATTTCTTCGAAGCGCTGGAACATGCGCTCGATATTGCCGGTCGGCAACTTGTGCAACGCGCGCGACTGCAGCAGACGAAATACCCAGCGGTTCGCGTCCGGCGTCGGATCGAAGTGCCGAAAATTCTCGGCGCGCGAGAGCTGATCCCACGTCTGGATTTTTTCCATGTAGCGGCGGTCGAGCTTGATGATCTGCGCCGTGAACGACGTGACCGTCGCAGTGAACCGGCGCGGCTGCAGATCGCCGAGCGCGTAACGTCCCTGCAGCGTGCTGGCATCGCTGTCTTTTTTCTTGCCGTCGGGATAATCGCCGCGAACCCGACCGCTCAACA
>Ga0209006_10005367_pt1 | contig 11641 bp, 12 predicted proteins | sample JacPin_JW_Ref_O2_FD_188567 | JGI IMG/M metagenome (GOLD analysis project Ga0209006, IMG submission 188567) | Forest soil microbial communities from Algoma, Ontario, Canada - Jack Pine, Ontario site 1_JW_Ref_O2 (SPAdes) (version 2) | ecosystem: Environmental > Terrestrial > Soil > Boreal... | reverse complement strand
ACTCGTGTTGCCCTCACCAATGAGCTCGACGCCCATGTCCTCGAGGGCTTGAATCACCTTCACTAGTGAATCGACGTTTCCGCGAATCAGACCGCCGCTAGCTTCCATTCTCTGGATGGTAGGCAGCGACAGCGTTGAGCGTTGCGCGAGGGTGATCTGGTCTATGCCCAGCAGGGCGCGTGCAGCGCGGAGTTGAGGTGCTGTAATCATGTTTTAAACATCATTATGCATTGTTTTACATTGATAAACAATGTTTAAAGGACTACTGTAAGAATTGCGTTCGAGGGTCTACCTATGCACTTTGAGTTCACCTGATGATTGCGCCGCTCGAAGCGAAAGCCGCTAGCTTGTGGTCACGCAAGCAGTCCCCGGGCTCTCTTCCCGGGGGGTCGTGGTCTACAGCGTCGATGGCAAATGGAAAAGCGATCGAAACTGTGAAAGAGCCCTGGATTCGAATCGCCAAAGGCTGCAGGAGCACCCGGCAGTGAGCAAGCTCGTCAATAAACTGCTCGTTCTTGGCGGCCTTACCAACAATCGTCATACGGTGTTTAAGTTTTGCGAACCTCCGGGTACGCCGCGTAATACTTTATTCAATGGATTATTGGATGGGACTTACAAAAAAGCGTTCCTGATCGAGGAATTCGAATATAGATCGATGTGTTTTGCGCTCGATGGGTGTACTCAAAGCGAGATGCGGATCGATGATCCCTATGCCTTAGTAAGCGAATACACCCGCAAGATGATGGGCTTTCTGGCGTTTCAGCCGCGCCCGGAGCGGGTTCTCATCATCGGGCTCGGCGGCGGCTCTTTAGTCAAGTACTGCCACCGGAATTTACCCGCCACGCAAATAACCGCCGTCGAGATCGATCCTGACGTGCTTGCGCTGCGATCCCAATTCTACGTTCCCGCGGATGATGAACGCTTTACTGTCATTCAGGCAGACGGCGCTGATCATGTCGCCCAAATGGCCGACCGCGGCGAGACAACCAACGCGATTCTGGTAGACGCCTACGATCACACAGGAATCGCCAGCGCAGTGATCGAGCGATCGTTCATCGAAAATGCGAAGCGGATTTTGGGCAAAAACGGGGTTTTCGTGATGAACGTGGTAGCTGAAACGGACGATGCTAAGCGTTATGTCGAGACGGTTCGGCAAGTATTTGGGGAGTCCGTCGTCGTCATCGTCATGCAGCGCGGCGGAAATTTGGTCGTCTTTGCAGGACAGACGCTGCACGATCCGCAGCGCGTCCGGATGGCTGTGCGCAACGCCGAGCGCGCCGAGGCCAGGCTGGGTCTTTTCTTTCCGACTTTGATTCAACACCTCAACGAAATCGCAGATCGCTGGGTTTTAGGAGCACGTCATGTCCTCAAGTAGCGATCCGTCGATGTCATCAGTTATCAATCACGACGATGAATGCGTAATGCGTGAAGAGATTACCACTCGACGTCGGTTATGAAGTTACCCATTCTATTATTCGATCGGGACCCGGTGGCGGCTCGCGCTCTAGCGATGCAGCTGCGACACGCGGGATTCGCCACTTACGTGACCTTTGACGGCGTGGCGGCGATATCGAGTGCTCGCGGCAAGCAATTCGCCGCGATTGTCGCGATCGCCGATTTAGCGGACTCGCAGATGCGTCACTGTCTGCATCAGATTCGAGATGCGGATCCGGAGGCCTGGCTCATTGTTATTTCCGATCCCACTGTGGATCGCGCACGCCAGGTGGTCCGCGAACTGGGTGGGGATGCCACGATGGATGTGCCCTTTACGATCTCGGACCTGGCGCAGCGTTTAAGTGTGCTGCCCGCCCGTGCGCGGCCCGCCGCATGAAGTATCTCCAGCTCAGTCCCTCGAGCTTGGTGGCGCGATGGCAACGTTGATTCGCGCGGAACTTTCTCAGCCGGGATTGCATCTGGCTGGTCCCACCCTTGCCGGCATGCCGCACCGGATCGCGGACTATGCCGTGCAATTCACTCCTATTCGCTCTCGTCATATTCCAATGCCTGCGCGGCGGTAGGCAAGCGAGCGCGGGGGACTGGGCGCAGCTTCCAAACGAATCCACAAGAAGGGGAAAACGATGAAACCCAAAGCGCGTCATACCGCACGTTACGGCCATGCGGCAGCGCTGCTGTTACCGCCTAGTTTGCATGTCGTAGGTGAACTGCCCTTTTCGCTCGAGGACTTCAGAGCGCTCGACACATTGCTTGCCGAGCCGGGGTGGCCCGATAATCATATGGATGTGGCCATGCTGGAAGGCTATCTCGTCGCACTACTCGCATGGCCCATCGAGCTAGCCCCGGGGGCATGGCTACCGCGGATATGGGGGATACGCGGCTGGAAAGTGGCGGCGAAGATTGCGGCACCGGAACCCTATAACCGTTTTATCGCGCTCGTCATTGGATTGTTCCAGGAGCTTGAACGCCGGCTTGTTGCCTCGCCGCCCGTGCGCACGTTCGTTTTAGCGTGCGACGCGCCAAATGACTCGGGGCGTTACTTCGCAGGCGCTGCTTGGGCTACCGGCTTTATGACCGCCCTGCACGAAAATTCGTCCGGTTTAGGCTCGCGCACATCTGCGGTCCGCTCCGCCGTTGAGGACATCGCGCGCTACGCTTCGCTTCGATCGCTGGAGCCCAGTGCGTTGCCGGCCGCCGCAACCGCCATCAGTGTTGCCGTAATGATCATCATGTCGGAGCGTCCCACACGCAGATCTGTTGCCGCCGCTCCCAAAAACAAGGTCAGAGCCAATACTATGCGCGCCTTGAGGCCTAGTACAGTGGCCGAGAACGTGCCTGAAATGCAGTTAATCGCAGAGTCAACTCATCGACCGATACCGGCCTGGTGACGCACGCATCACCGCCGTGGCGATAGATGAGATCGCAAGACTTCGCATCGCACAGGGAGCTGATCACGATCAGCCAGCAGCGCGCCGCTGTGCGTCGCAAATCCTCAAGCCAGTCAAGACAAGCTTTGTCATCGAGGTCGGCGAAGACGATCAGCGTGGCGAAGTGGGCTTCCCTCATCGCGGCCTGTGCGCCCGCTCCGGTACGCTCGATGCGGGTGGGGAAGCCTTTCAATTCCAGGTGCGCGGCAAGCTCGTCGGCGCTATTCAGATCAGGATCGAGCAACAGAATGGGCTCGCGACTTACCGTGATACGCGAGATTGGCATCTCAGTTCTCCAGTTAACGACGGTGGTCGATCTGGTCGCATCTCGTTGAACCAAATTGGACAAGGCAAAATCAAATCATATCGGTAGCGGTTAGAGAAGGGTATGACTGGGCCGCATACACTCTAGATCACACACTTCTCCGCAAAAGAGAGATTTCGGATATCGGCTTGGAGATGGCCGTCAGAATGCCACTGAGGATTTGACGCGGACTCGGTGGACAGCCGGGCACCGCCACGTCCACGGGAATCACGTTGGACACGCGACCACGGCTCGCGTAGCTCTCGCCGAAGATGCCACCGGTGCAACCGCAGTCGCCGATTGCGACGACGAGTTTCGGCTCCGGTGTTGCATCGTAGGTGCGTCGCAGCGCCACCTCCATATTTCTTGAAACGGGTCCTGTAACCAGTAGAAGGTCCGCATGCCGTGGACTTGCTACAAACCGGATACCCAGCCCCTCGATATTGTAGAGTGGATTACTGAGCGCGTGGATCTCCAACTCGCAGCCGTTACAGGACCCAGCGTCAACAGCCCGAATGCAGAGCGCCCGTCCGAGGACTTCGAGAATTCGCGATTGCAACGCGTCGGTAACACGCAACGTGTCGTTACTTGGCGGACGTGGCTCCGTGATGATCCCTGTGCGACAGATTTGGCGAAGCGTTTTTAACATGGTTATAGGTCGTGTCCGCTATAGGACAGGTTGAAGGATTTATTGATCAATGGAAAATCCGGAACGATGTTATCGATGATGGCATGCTCGATCACCGGCCAGTTCTGCCACGACGGATCGTGCGGATGACATCGCCGAATCATGCCGCTGCCACCGGCTTCCAACGCAAGAAATACCGGGCCGCGCCATCCCTCGATCATTCCGATACTAAAGGCGCCCTCGGTGGGAATGGGAAGTTCCACGTGATGCAAACCGTTCGGCAACTGCCGGAGTATGCGCTGCATGAGACGTGTGGATTCAGCGGCTTCATCGAATCGCACAGCGACGCGCGCTGCCACGTCGCCCTCAGTACGCACGATCATTTTGGGCGCCAGGTCGCCATACGGATCGCACGGCAGGTCGCAGCGCAGGTCAAACGCTTGTCCGCTCGCCCGTCCCGCAAGACCCGTCAATCCCAATCTCGCCGCCAACGCCGGCTGGACAGCCCCGGTGCCCACAAACCGGTCGCGCAGTCCCGCATGTTCATCATAGATCGTACGCAATATTCCCACTTCCGCCGCAATCGATTCCACCGACTCGACCAACGAGAGTGCGTTAGCCGACGATACGTCAGCGCGCGTCCCGCCCGGCACGATGAGATCCATAAGATAACGCTGCCCAAGAGCTTGTTCCGTTGCACGCAGCAAGTCTTCTTTGAGCCTCGCGAACTGAGCAAGTCCAAAAGCGAGACCTGCATCGTTGCCGATCGCACCGAGATCGCCCAGGTGATTGGCAAGACGCTCTAACTCCAACGCCAATGCCCTTAACCAACTGGCCCGCGCCGGTAAACGCGCCGCGACCATTCCCTCAATTGCTTGGCAATACGCCCACGAATAGGCGACGGCTGAATCGCCGGAGACGCGCGCCGCCAATCGGTGACCACTCAGTAATGGGAGTTCGGCGAAGCGCCGTTCAATGCCCTTATGAACATACCCCAGGTGCTCCTCGAGTTTGAGCACTTTTTCCCCGACGACGGAGAAGCGAAAGTGGCCAGGTTCAATGACACCGGCGTGGACCGGGCCCACAGGGATTTCGTGCACACCGTCGCCCTCCACGGTCACGAAGGCGTAGTGGTCAACGACAGGTATCGCGGATGATGGCGGCGTATGAGGATCGACTAGCGGATGAAAGCTCTCGGGCCAAGCGGCGTGGCGTAACCACGGGCGCACATCGGGGTCGGTAGTAGGCACTCCGGAAAGGTCCGCTACCGCGCGCTGCATGCGGTTGGCAGCGGGGAACCAGTGCTCAATCCCCGGATAGTCGGCCTCCTCTGCTGTCAGAGGTAAGCTCAGCAACAGCACGCCCGGGTCAGCGATAAATGCGGCGCGCACAATATTGTCGCCGTTGCCATCGCGGCTGGCCCATAACGCAAGGAGCCGACCATTGCCGGCCGCTACGTCTTCGGCCGACTGACGCCATTCTTGGCGTGTGACCGAAAGACCGAGGACTTTCGGAGCACCGGCAATCACTCTACCTCCCTTCAACTCGGATTGCTGGGCCGCTCGATCGAACCACTGTTGCAGAGCCATATCACTGCCCGCCGATCAAGCGAGCCGCGGCGCGATACCAGTCCGCAAGGTAGGGCGGGATGAAAAAACCCAACATCAGCACCAAACCGAGGTGCGCAAATACCGGAACGAGGGCCGGCGGGTGCGGCAAACGCTTCGCCGTTGTGTCTCCAAAGACCATCGATTGCACGCGGCCAAAGATGGCCGCAAATGCTACTCCGAGTGCCAGCAGCAAAATGGGCGTCGCCCAGGGCTGTTGTTTCATGGCGGTCGTCAAAATAAGAAATTCACTCGCAAAGACCCCAAAGGGCGGTGTGCCAAGAATGGCGAGCGTGCCCATCATCAATCCCCAGCCGACGGTCGGGCTCAAGGTGATGAGACCGCGAATGTTGTCCATGAGTTGCGAGCCGGCCTTTTGTGTGGCGTGCCCCACGGCAAAGAAAATTGACGATTTGGTCAGTGAATGCACTGTCATATGCAAGAGCGCGGCGAAGTTCGCCACCGGCCCTCCCATCCCGAACGCGAATGCAATGATGCCCATGTGTTCGATGGAGGAATACGCAAACAACCGTTTGACATCGCGCTGTCGCCACAGGAAAAACGCCGCGAGGACCACCGAGAGCAACCCAAAACCCATTAACATGCGACCCGGAAGAGTGGAGTGCAGCGAGCCCTCGACGAGCACCTTGCAGCGCACGACGGCGTACATGGCCACATTGAGCAGTAGCCCGGATAAAACGGCCGAAATAGGCGTCGGGCCCTCCGCATGCGCATCAGGTAACCAATTGTGCAGCGGTGCCAGACCCACCTTGGTTCCGTATCCCACGAGAAGGAACACGAATGCCAAACCGAGAACCGAAGGTTCGAGTTGAGACTTTACGGAATTAAGGTGCGTCCAAAGCAGTGCACTGACGCCCTCGGAACCTAAGACCTTTTCTGCCGCAAAGTACATGAGAATAGTGCCGAACAAGGCCTGAGAAATGCCCACACCGCAGAGAATGAAATACTTCCAGCCAGCCTCGAGACTCGCGGGGGTTCGATAGAGTGTCACTAGCAGCACGGTGGATAAGGTCGCGGCCTCCATCGCCACCCACATAAGCCCCATGTTGTTGGTCGTGAGGGCGATCAGCATCGTTGCTATGAACATCTGGTACATGCTGTGATACAGGCGTAGTTGTCCGGCGGTAACCCGCCCGTGCTCAGCCTCGATGCGCATGTAGGGGCGCGAGAACAAAGAGGTGGTTAAACCGACGAACGCCGTCAGCGTCACCAGAAACACGTTAAAGGCATCGACAAAGAATTGCTCGTGCCCGACCGATAAGTTGCCGTGTGCCACGACTCTTGATGTAAGCGCGCATGCCGCGAAGAACGTGACCAATGAAAAGACCACATTGGCTTCGGGCGCCCAGCGCCGGCCTCCTAACATACCCAGTGTGAGTGCGCCCAGCAGCGGAGTGCCCAGAAGAACGATGAACTCCATCTTATTGGTCTTCCTTCAGAGCTTCGAAGTTTTTCAGATCCAGACTGTCGAACTGATCGCGAATCTGGAAAAAGAACACGCCGAGAACCAGCATCGCCACCAACACATCGAGAGCAACCCCCAGCTCAACAACCATCGGCATACCATAAGTGGCGCTCATCGCGCCAAAGAACAGCCCATTCTCCATCGATAAGAACCCCACGACTTGCGACATCGCTTTGCGGCGCGTGATCATGGTGAGGAAGGCGATCAGAATCACCGCCACAGCGATGCCGATCGAATTGCGTGTCGCCGTACTTGCCAGCGCCGAAATTGGTTGCGCCAATCCGAACGAAAAAATGACGACCAGCACTCCCACCAGCATTGTCCCGGTGATATTGAGCAACGGCTCAGTGTCCCAGTAAACGCCGAGGCGACGGATGAGACGATGCAATAGCCAAGGCAAGAAAATCACTTTCAGTCCTAGCGTCAGCCCCGCGGATATGTACAAGTTATGATCGCCGGTGCGCCAAGCGAGCAAGAGGGTGGCGATGAATAGCAGTGTCCCTTGCAGCGCGAGCAGATTGACCAGGGCGACGATGCGCCGCTGCGCAAGCATGGCGAAGGAAAGCAGCAGCAATAGCGCGGCCAGTGTGTTGAGGAGTTGCAGGTCCCATGACAACGCGTTCATATTCATGCTCCCAACAGCAACCGTACGAGTAGCCCCAGCACGGCGAACAGAAAGGCCGTCGCCAGAAACTCCGGTGCGCGAAAGACGCGCAGTTTCGCCGATACCGTCTCAATGAGTGCCAATCCGGCGCCGGCGACCATGAGTTTCACGCCCAGCAAGATGACCGACACAGCCAAGCTCATCGGAGCGTGACCCGTCGCAATGCCCCATGGAATAAAGACCGCAAACCCGATGCACGCATAGTTGAAGAGCTTCAACGCCGCGGCCCATTCCATGAGTGCGAGATGACGTGCGGAATATTCGAGCAACAGCGCTTCGTGAATCATCGTCAATTCAAGATGCGTAGCGGGATTGTCAACCGGGATTCGGGCGTTTTCGGCTAGCAAGACCATGGTGAACGCCACCGCGGTAAAGGCAAGACTCGGGTTGAGTGCGAAGGACTGCGCAGAAAGACGTTCGGCAATGATCGGTAGCGCTGTGGTGGCGCATGTCAGGGAAACGACAAAAATCACCACCAGCAGCGCGGGCTCCGCCAGGAAACCGATCATCATTTCGCGCCGGGCGCCCAGCGTGCCAAAGGCGGTTCCTATGTCCATCGCGGCCAGAGATAAGAACACGCGTGCAGTGGCGAGAAGTCCAACCAACGCAATCGCATCTGCGGCTTGCGTGATTGGCAGCCGGGTTGCGATCGAGGGAATGACCGCGGCGGCCGCCACCATCGCGCCAAACACTACGTACGGGGCGAGACGGAATAGGCGCGAGGCGTTCTCGGCTATTACGGCATCTTTGTGGAAAAGCTTCCGGATACCGCGGTATGGCTGCAGAATGCTGGGAGCCGACTTATTCTGCAGCCACGCGCGGCACTGATTCACCCAGCCGAGAAAGACGGGCGCTGCGGCGAGTGCCAACGCGATTCCCATCAATTGCACAATCCAGTCGAATACCTTCATAGCATGAGCGCCAGCAAGACGACGAGTGTGACAAAGCTGTAGAGCAAGTAATTCGCAATTCGACCCTGCTGCAGCCAAGCCACTTTATCTGCCACTCGCCGAACGAGAGGACCCAAAGGCTGATACAAAGCGCGCCAAATGCGATCGCCAATCTCTAAACGATACTTGGGCTTACTGTCGAAGGGAGTGGGCAGCTCTCGAACGATGTCGAACAGGGGTAGAAATAGATGACGAATCGGTTGACCGAATCCCTCTGCCGTGTCTTGCATGCGGCTATTGAGTCCGCCAAATCCGCAATCCCAAGCGGCGCCTTTACGAATTCGCTGGTGATAGAAGAGGCGCACATTGAAGATAGCCAGCACCACCACCACCAGGATCACCGCAAAGAAGACCAGTGGCGCGTAGGACGATTCCCGCTCGGGAATAGGCACGAGTAGCCACCAAGGCGCATCGCTCGCCGGCAGTCCGCCTAGGCCGAGCTGCTGAGTCACGATACTAAACTGTGAAATGACAGTCGTGGGGAAGAAGCCGAGCAGTACGCAGCCAACCGCAAGCCACAGGAGCCCGAGGCGCTCTGCAAATCCGGCATCGTGAGCCCGCCGCAAGGCCGTCTCCCTCGGTTGCCCCAAAAAGATGACGCCGAAGAATTTGACCATCACATAACCTGCGAGCGCAGCGGCGAGCGCAAGTAACGCAGCACCTAGCGGTAGAAGCATATTGATGAACGGATGTGGCACCTTGTACGCGAGGAGAAAGGACTGGAGTAACAGCCATTCCGACACAAATCCATTAAGAGGTGGCAGTCCCGCAATGGCCAGCACACCGACGAGCGTTAGCCACGCAACCCAGGGCATTCGATGGATGAGACCGCCCAAGTGGCCCAGATTGCGCTCCCCTGTAGCGTGCAATACGGCGCCGGTCCCCAAGAACAACAGGCTTTTCATGAACGCATGATTCATTGCGTGATACATGACGGCAATCAGCGTGAGCGCTGCCGCAGCACGCATACCGGCGCCCGCGAAAACGATTGCAAGCCCCAGGCCAGTAAACATGATCCCGATGTTTTCGATAGAGGAATAGGCCAGCAGGCGTTTCATGTCGGTCTGCGCAGCTGCAAAAACAACCCCATACAGTGCGCTGAATAGCCCGAGCGAGAGCGGCAACAAACCCCACCACCATAGGGGTTGACCCAGGAGATCAAAACTCACTCGAATCATTCCATACAACGCCGTCTCAAGCATGACGCCGCTCATCAGCGCGGAGACCGGAGAAGGCGCGGCGGGATGTGCTTCCGGCAACCAGACATGCAGGGGTACGAGGCCTGCCTTTGCGCCAAAACCAACCAACGCAAGACAGAACGCAATGGTGGCGCCATTTGGGCCTAAGTGCGCGCCACGCATCGCATCGAACGTGAAATGCCAGCTACCGCCCTGAAGAATGCCAAAGCTCAAGAGAATAGCGATCGCACCGAGATGGGCCATCAACAGGTAGAGAAAGCCGGCCTTACGAATTTCGGCAATGCCGTGTTGCGTGGTGACCAGAAAGTACGACGACAGTGCCATGGTCTCCCACGCCAACATGAATGCGTACGCGTCGTCGGCGAGCAGAACGAAGCCCATGCTGGCGAGAAACAGGTGATATTGCAGACACATGAGTCCGGGCGCAGTGCCTTCACCCCGCCGAAAGTAGCCTGCTGCGAATATCGAAATGCCGGCGGATGTGGCACCGAGCAAAATCAAAAATACACCCGAGAGTCCGTCAAGACGCAGATGGACAGGCAAGTCCGGTAGTCCGATGGGCAAGACGAGTTGTTCGGTAGGGTGAGTAAGGCTTGTTGCCGCGACGACTGCCAGCGCCGCACCGAAAACGGCGCCCAACGGAAAGAGAGTTCGCCCCACGAAGGCGATGCTAAGTGGTCGTACCAAACCTGCGAGTCCAGTTATACCCCACGCCGTCAGCAGCGATAGACAGAGCGTTAGCGGGCAAGTGGAACCAAAGCTCATAAGAAACTAGTTCTCATCGAGAATAGTCATTACCCACAGGGAGAAACCGCAGCTGCCATTTGCGCTCATGTGTGTTCTATTATAATCTTATGCGTATCTAACTGTCACTTAATGTGAGTCCTGTTTGACCACTGAAGATCGCACCGCACGGCTTACCATCTTGATTGACCCACGCAAGAAGGAGTTGTTTGAGCGACTCTGCGCACAGGAGGATCTAACACCTTCGCAGGTCGTGCGGCGCTTGATACGAGATTACATAGAGGCGCGCACCGGTAAGCCTTGGGCACCCTCTGAGGAACACCCGAATGGCGGACGGCGGCGTGCTCCGGTGCGTCGAGCCTAAGTGCGCGTTCGCTAGATAATGAACATCCAAGCTATAAAGAGAATTCGCTTGCCGTCGCGCCGAGATTGGCTGGTAAGAAGTCCATCGGCTTAGTAGGGGCAATCCTTCAGAATCGTAAATAGATGCCGCCCGTTCGCCTTCAAGTCTACGTACAACCGCGTGCCTCCAGGACCGAGCTTGCCGGAATGCACGACGGTGTCATCAAGATCCGCGTTGCGGCGGCTCCCATCGAGAACGCAGCCAATCTGGCTCTAATAGATTTCGTTGCCCAGCATCTCGGCATCGCAAAGCGCTATGTGCGTGTCGTTTCCGGGCACGCCAGTCGCCGCAAAGTACTGGATATCGACGGCGTGAGCGTTGCCGTTATCTCGGCTAGGTTGGGGATAGGAAGTGATCTCGTGACTGAGTAAGCGAAGTGACTTGCGTTCCCTAGTTGCATTTATTTTCGACCGCGAACACTCGACGACCTAGTTCGTAGCCAGGTGGTCGTCTCGAGCACATAAGCCGGTACAGTACATCTGGAGTGGTTCTCGCATCATGAGAACTACTGCAGCCCCATCATGGCGCAAACAAGCGTCGATCCCACCACACCGGTTGATGCAAACTGGTGGTTACGCGGCGAAACTCAGGGTGCTCCGGATTAATGAGGAAATTCTTCTCGATCCGGGCAACGATGCTCGGCACGATGAGCAATAGAGAACGCTTTTGTTGCTGCCACATCTGACCGAACGGCTTGCTCGTCGCGCAGGATTCCAGATACCAATCCGGGAGTGCGGCTGTATTCAACACCTCGTAGCTAATACCGTTCGGAAT
>Ga0209006_10005366_pt1 | contig 11642 bp, 10 predicted proteins | sample JacPin_JW_Ref_O2_FD_188567 | JGI IMG/M metagenome (GOLD analysis project Ga0209006, IMG submission 188567) | Forest soil microbial communities from Algoma, Ontario, Canada - Jack Pine, Ontario site 1_JW_Ref_O2 (SPAdes) (version 2) | ecosystem: Environmental > Terrestrial > Soil > Boreal... | reverse complement strand
CCGTAGCGCGAATGTCAAGCATGGCGACGACGCGGGCATGATTGATTTTGTACGAGGGGCGGGTTTGAGATACTTCACTCATAATTGTATTCCTTGTTGTATTGCTTTCTTGCGTTCAATTTTTTGGGATGGCTTTTGGGGAATTGTCTGCCTCGGCGTTTGCCGATTCGTTTTTTGCTCAGGCACAAGCTGCCGTTGCCCGGCCTGACTGTGCGCCAAGTGCGCGGCTTGGCGCGAAAGCCAGCGGGCTTTCAGGACTTCGAGCAGTGTGCCTTTGGCCAGGTCAGTGGCAGCGGGCCGTTCGCCGGAAACCGCGACGGCATCCATGAGGGCGTCTTTGTTGTCGGTGTAAATTTTGATGGCCTCGACACCACGCGAGGCGGACACGTAAAACTGTTCTCGGGAAGCGGCGGGCAACGAGGCTTCACATTCGGCGACAAACAGGCGTTGAATGGTCTTGCCCTGTGAACTGTGCGACGTGACGCAGTAGCCGTGAGCCAGGTTGCCGAAATTCTTGTCCAGCACCCAACCGTTATCCAAAACGATGTCACCCTCTGCCGTGAATTTCCTCACCCTCCGCAGTTCGCCGTTATTGACACGATGACCGTCTTTTGTCTGGCCGTTTCGGGTGATGCGGATGTGTTCGCCCGGCGCGAGCGGCAACTTGCCCGCCTCGTATACGTCAAATGAGGCGGAGCCTCGTCCCACCGTCAAAGAGCCTTGCGACCCATCGGCGCGTTGCACGGCAATTTGATTTTGTGCCCGGCCCGTGACCGCCACCTTTTCGCCCCGCGTGAACCCGGCCGTATTTTGGTGGAACTGGACGACCAGCCCCGGTTGATAGTTTTTGACATCCGCGCGTTGCGCTTCCGTCCAGCGGAGATTCTTGAGTTGCACGACCTCCTTTTCCGTTGCGCCGAGTTTTTGCAGAGTTTTCAACTCCGCGCGAATTTTTTCCGTGACGCGCCCGCCTTCGGCGTGAGTGGGCGAGACGACCAGGGCGGACTTGTTATCCTTGACTGCCTGCAAATAATCGGCGGCGAGCATCTGGTAGCGTTCATCGCCGGGGACTTCCAGGACCGCGCCGAGCTTTTCCAGACCGGCAAAGCCCCCCTCGACATCGCCATGACGCAGGGCGTTGACGGCTTCCCGATACGTGGGGTCGCGCTGGCGGCGAATCTTTTTTATCTCCACGGCCTGCAAAGCGGCGTGACGTTCCAGCAACCGGAGCGCGTCGCCCCGTTCGACGGCGCTATGTTGCGCGGTGTCGCCGGAGAGAATGACGCGGCAGTTCTTTTCTTGCGCCAGTTGCGCGACCTGTTTGAGTTGAGGCGCGGACAACAGCCCGGCCTCATCAATCAGCAGAACGCCGTTGCGGATTTCATCCTGCATCTTGCGGCTGTGCAGTAGCGCGGCGACCGTGGTTGCATTCTCAAAGCCTTCCGACCGGAGGACGCCGCGAGAGGCTTCCGCCGATGGGGCGAAGGCAAAAACTCTATGACCAGCAGACTCGATACCGGCGACCGCTTCCTTGAGCATGGTGGTCTTGCCTGTGCCCGCGCCGCCACGGACGGCGATCACGCGATCCGGCGACCGGAGAATGTGAAACACGGCGTTGCGTTGCTCCTTGGCTTCTGATGTCCGCAGTTGCGGATTTTGGATCTGATACGGCTTGTCGTTGAGCGGCGGGCATTTGCCCTGGCCGTGACCAACGAAATCAATCAGTTGTTTTTCCTCCGCCAAAATCTGTTTTGTCGTGAACCAGACCCTGCCGTTGCTTTCCTTCTGGATAAACTCATCCCGTAGAAGCTGGCGTTTGACCTCGTTGACATTGAGCGAGCCGATGCCGTGGTGCAGGGCTTCGCGCAGCAGTTCCTTCTCTGTGGCGACCGAGGCGCGTTCGTACCGGTGAGCAATGGCGTAATCCATCGCCTGTTTCGCTGTCACGCCGTTGGTTGAGATATTTTGCGAATCAGCCCTTACACTGGCCAGGGCGGCCTTCTCGTCAACTGTGAGGCGACCGTTCCAGACATCGCGCAGTTGTTCTCTGGTAATGCCGTGCCGTTTGTTTTCCCGCGAGAGCGCGGCCAGCATGTCCTTTTCTTTGGCCGACGTAATTCCGCGTTCCGCAGCCAATGCTTCAATTTGTTTGGTGCGGAGCGAAAACTTGTCCAGAATTGTTTGAGACACACCGGCGATCTCCCAGCCCTTTTCCGTTCGTTCAACTCCGTAGCCAATCTCAGCCAGCCGTTTGGCGAACCGGGTGTGAAAGGCAGCTTCGTAGTAAGGCGCATCCCGTTTCAAATCGCCGAACTCCCCGGCCTTCCAGCGTTGCTCCACGTTGTCCCATGTGGCGTTGAAGGCAAAGCAGTGCGCGTGTAAGTGCGGGTCTGGAATGCCTTTGACCGGACGCGCCGTGAAGTGATGGAACTCCGCCCAAACCAGATTGCCAGTGTTGCGGTCACTGTTTTCACCCCGAACCCGGACGCGCGTTTTCATGTCCGTTTCGAGTTCCCGCATGGTTTCCGTGACCGACATTTTGAACGCGCCAAAAATCCGTTCATCCCGGTTTTGCTCGTACACGACCGACACCGATTTTGGGCAATGGAAATTGAAATCGTAACCGACACGCCGGTTTTCCTTCGTTCGCGGGGTCAATGATTCATCCGAACCCGGTTTCAAATTATCGGCCAGGGCATCAAAGGAACGCTGGTCAACCCGTCCAGACAGTCCCAACCGTTCCGCGCCCAAACCCTGCCATTGACCGATGACCTCCTGCCCTTCCGAGTAGTAATCTTCGCGGCTCAAGCCCTGAGTATAATACTGCTTGGCTTGACCGGCGCTCACACTGGCAACGACCCGCAACATGACACAGCCAATATAAACCGTGCCATGAGCCAGCGCAAAAAATGGTAATGGTTTACAGCGACCAAGCCATAAACCCAGTGCAATACCGTTTTGCTCAACCGCAATAAAACCGCAACTCCAAACCCAAAACATGACCCCATTCAGCATGAGCACGGCAACCATAAGCCATGTAACGGCGCAAAGAGCGCAGTGCAGGCTTACAAAAGTTAAGCCTTAAAACTTACAGACATCTCTCCTAAGCGGAGCTTGAGGCAGGAAAATTGGCCTGGGCCGTCACAGCAAAATCCAGTGGAAATCTCCAGATTTTCCAACTCTCATCCAGCGTATTTCCAGCCGAAATCCGCAATCCGAACCGCCGTTATCCTGCCAGCGTTCCACCGCTTCCTGTTTGCGTCAATTATATCCTGCGATGCTCGCCGTCAAGGTCGTATGCCGCTGGCCCCTTACGCCCCAAAGCCAGCGGCATCTCCACCGTTGACGGCTGCGCTTCTCGGATGACGCAAATCAAAAAGGAAGCATTTATGAAAAGAGAAGCAAAAATTGACTCCATCAATATCCGACGCAGCCATTTTGGATTGACCGGCATCGTCTATTCATACGGATATGCCTATGCGGTGCGATACGCGCCAGACGCCATCGTAACCGAGGCGCTCATCCGCAAAAGCTGGCGCGAATTACGCCCGGCGTTTCGTCCCTACAATGATTCGACGGATGCCTTCCTATAATCTGCCGGGGCGCGATTCGCGCCCTCTGCAATCCTCTGCAAACCTCTGTTTCCATCTAATTTCCATCCGTTTTCTTGAGAAAAACCATTCGTGACCGACTGGTAATGACGAAGGACGAGAAAACGATGTCGCAATTATCAACGGACGCATTATTGACGGAGGCGCAATCTACGCCCGCCAAACCGAGCCGCAGCAAGCTGGAAACACACCGGGCCGCCATTAGCGAACTGCGCCGCAAACGCTGGACGTTCGCCGAAATCGCTGACTGGCTCAGAGAGCGGGGCGTGAGCGCCACGACCAGCAACGTGCATCGGTTTTTCCGACAGAGTAAACCCACGCCGCCATCCATTGAGCCGGTGCGGGCGCAATCAGCGCCGCCGCCCGCTCCTGTGGAGGCGGAGAAACCGAAGCGCAAAATCCGCTTCAACATTCCATTATGAAAAACGTAAAACATCGCCTGCTTTTTCCGATGCAGGCCAAAGGAAACGTCGGCAAGAGCCTTGAAATCGCCACGCGCGCTTGCTGGTTCAGCGAGCGCGGCATCGAATGGCAAGGCTTTGATCTGGATGGCGACAATCGCACGCTATCGCGGCTCTTTCCCGGTGAGGTGCAACTCGTGCCGATAACGGGCCGGGCCGACGACCAGGACGAACTGGTTTCCGTTTTGAAAAAAGTGACAGCCAAGCCCGTCACCATCGTGGATGCCCGCGCCCATCTGGATGGAGTATTGCGGGCCGCCCTGCAAACCACACGGTTTTTCAATCTGGCCAAACAGCTAAACATCGGCATCACCGTGACCATGTTCCCGTTGGATGACATGGACGTGATGACCAATCTGGATGAGCTTTGCCAATTCTGCGGCAGCCAGGTGGAATACATCGTTGTCAAGAACCCGGCCCGCGCGGCCCGGACGAAAATGTTTGACGGCAGCCCACTGGATGACGAATTGAAGGCATTGGGGGCGGCCGCCATCACGCTGCCGCTCCTGTCGGAAATCGTAAAAATGAATCTGGCCTATCTCGAAACCAAGCACGAGCGCGGCATCCCGTTCAACGAAGCCATTGGCAGCGACGAATTGGGACTGGACATCATGGCGCGAGGCATGTTGCAGGATTGGACCGGCCAAATGTTCGATCAGTACGACCGCATCGCCGGAAGGCTTCTGCCTACGGCGGAAGCTGAGAAGATCAAGCCGAGGGCCGCTCCCGCCTTGGGCGAAGCACCGCGAGCGCGGCGCGGGGCCAAGGTGAACTTCGCGCAATAGGAGTCACCCCATGACCGACAGCCCACCGCTTTTCGAGGAAATGCTGGCCGCGTATCCGGCGGACAAACGCGAATTCGCCCGCCGAGTCTATGACCGTTTTGCCAACGGTGATGCAACCGAGTTTTTCGCCCAATTGTTTTTGCTGCTCGACGTATACGCTAATTACGCCAAGCGCATCCCGCTGGCAGTAAGCGAAACGAACCAGAGCACGCTGGCGTCTTTGAAAAAAGTGCGCGAAGAAATTGGCCTGCTCGCGCAAACCGTGGAAACCCGCAGCGTGAACCTGGACAACCTTTGCGAGGAAACGACAACTCTTTGTCTCGCCACTCAGGAGAAATGCGAAGCGGCGGCGGAACGGCTGGCCAAATTGACCAAGGAAATCGGCCAGCAGGTGGACGCCAAGGCCATTGTCGAAGGCATCCGCCAATCGGTTGACGCAGGCGTGCGGGCCGAAGTGATACAACCGTTCATGCAACGGACCGAGGAATTAAGCGCAGACGTGCTGCCGACGTTGGAAAAAATTAGGAACGCGAGCGAGGAAGCCGGGCGGGCGTGGCCGGGCCGCATCTGGAAAATGGCGCTGACATGCGGACTGGCTTTGGGGCTCGCCGTGGCGATTGTCGGGACCAGCGCGGCCTATCTCAAAATCAAAAGACATTACGACCGGACACTGGCCGAACAAATCGCGTCAGCCGAAAAGACGCTGGCGCAGAATCAGACCGCATTCCGGGAACTGGCAGTGGCGAATGTGCCCGTCAGAGTAGTGCGGGTGTCCGACGCCAACACTTTGCCAAGCGGTTACGCGCTGGTTATCGAAGGCATTTATGCCACCGAGGAACGGAAGAAGGAAAATGGCAAGGAAGGCATCATCTTTTTTGCCAGCGAGCGCAAAGAGAGCGAACTGGAAAGCATCCAACGGGAAGTACAAGACGCCTATCAGAAAATGAAGGAGGCGGGCAAGTGACGGAGCGGTAAGAACTATGAGGCACGCCGGGTTTTTTGCCGGACAAACCTTTCGTATAAAACATTGTCATTCCGGGGGGCAGTTTGCCAACCGTGAATCTGACGCTTTTTTAAGGGGCGGGGCCTTTCTCCGCAAGGGGAATGTGCCGCTCCGGGCAAGCCGCTGGCCTTACGCCTGTCCGAATGGCTATCATCTTGATCCGGCAAAAGCCCCCGGTATAATTTCTTGATCAATTATGCAAGCATTCATCGATCTTGTGGGGACCCAGGTCAACGCCCCCGCCCGCGCCGAATTCAAGCTGGGCTTCTTCCCGCCGGATCATCACGTCCCGCCCGCAGTGCCCACGCAGTCGCCCGCACCGCAAACGCCGGGGAAATAGTTTATGAGAATTAAATGGACACGATTCGATTCTGTTAACACAGTGGCACTGCCCAACGTGATTATACCAAACTTCACACCGTGTATTGGGCCGGGCGCAGCAATTCAGGCAGGACAAATGAAAGTGCGCGGCGGCGATTCGATTGAAATAGATGCTGCCGGTCTGCGGGAAGAACCAAGAGATTATTTTTGGTTCACCGACACACGAGGAATTACATATTTATCGGTTCCAGCCTGTTTGTTCCGAGTTGAAGAAGCACCATGATCCGTTCTTTTTTGTTATGTCTTTAATCGCTTGCCCAGAATGTCGAAAACAAATCTCCGACGGCGTCGGTGTTTGTCCGCATTGTGGCCTTCCAATCGCCTACACATCGCAAGGCTCTATGCCACCAGTCCCGCCAAAGGAAGATGTCAGCAGTCGGTTTCCTCTGATTCCGGTTGACGCAAAGGATTCATCGGAAGCGGCGAGACAAATCATGCGGCAACTCAACCGGTTTCGTGCCGAGGGCTGGACGACCGGACGGGTTTGGGCCGGCAGAGAAGGTAGAAACGGTTATTACTGGGACCCCGAGAAAAAGACTCTTTGGGTTGACCCGACTTTCGCCAAGAAGGAAGTCACCAACCAATGCGTTCACATGGAAAATGCCACCCAACGGGCCATTTTGCGCTTCGACTTAAGGCCCGCGATTAGGCGTGGGATTTCACCCGACACGCTTATGAACGCTGCCCTGCCCGGTTGCACGGAACAAAAAATAGATCAACTAATAAAATTGGACCATCAAACTTCACGCTTACTCGAAGGTCGCTCCGGTTGTCTTGTGTTTTTTCTTGCCCTCGTTTTTGGAATTATTGGAGTAATCGCGGTTTGCATCAAATTATTTATTCCTTTTGGACGTTAGAAACTCTCAGTTCTGATGGTGTCAGTTCCATAAATGTCTATGCCAGCTTTGATTTTATCGTTTGCACGAGTTGGGAAAGGCATTGGATGATGTTCTGAAATGAACTGCGACCCGAATTCCAATGATAGTGAGGCGGCTCATCAATGAATGCCGACCATGATTCGAATGGTTGCGCCACACGTTACTAAGCCAGTTCTGTGTTTGATCAGTTTCCTTTTGCCGCAAGATGGACAAATGATGCCGCTTCCACCAAAGTAACGAGGCGTGATTAACTTTTTTCGGAACCTCTTCGCCGGTGGCAATAAACAGCCGCTCAACGAAGCTCAGGCTCAGGAATCTCCGCAGCGGCGTCCACAGCCTGAAACGAAGCGCGATATTTTCCGCGTCGGCGACCTAATCGCAGGCAAATACAGAATTGAAAGAAAAATTGGTGAAGGCGGTTTTGGTGTGGTTTATCTAGCGTATCGTCTTCAAATCAACGAATTGTGTGCCTTGAAAACATTCCGCGATGAGTTACTGGTCGATGCGGCGGCGCGGGAGGCCTATAAGAAGGAAGCCTTTTTATGGGTTAACTTGGAGGAGCATCCGTTCATTCTGGCTGCACGTTGGGTTGAGGAGGTCCCTGGCCGGTTATTCGTTGAGATGGATTACGTCGTCCCGGACGCGTCTGGACGGGTGAGTCTGGCTGACCATCTTGCGAGGCCGGGTAGCCATCTCGACGCAGATCAGCCGCTGCAGTGGGCGGTTCAGTTTTGCCTGGGCATGGAACATGCCCAAGCACGTGGCTTCAAATGCCACCGCGACATTAAACCGGCGAATATTCTTATCACGCAGGATGGGACGCTCAAAATCAGCGACTTTGGTCTGGCCGTCGCTGCCGAGACAGCTTGGCAGGGAACGGGCGGACGAGGTGGTTCGCTGGTTAGTCGGGGTCCTGATGGCAGCTTCGGCTTGAGTCTCATGCAGACCGAAGCTAAAGCCCGGTGTGGCACGCCTGGATATATGGCGCCAGAGGTCTATCGGGGTGAAGGGTCGGACATCCGCAGTGACATTTACAGTTTCGGCCTTGTACTATGGCAGATGGCTATGGGAAGCCATGTGCCACCGTTTGTGGTTCCGTATCGGGGGAATATGGAAGGCTACTTGCGCGAAAACTACGATCGACAAATGAGCGGTCGTGTGCCACGCGTAAATGGTTTCTTGATGCCGATCATTGAGCGGTGTCTGCGCCCAAATCCAACGGAACGATATGGCAGTTTTGGGGAATTGCGGGCGGAACTGGAGCCAATACTGGAGCGCAAGACGGGCAAAAAGATCGAGGTTCCAAAGGTTGGGGAGAAAACGGCAGCCTTCTGGTGTAACAAAGGTGCCTCACTTGCTGCTCTCGGTCAGTATGCCGAGGCAATTAGCTGCTACGACCAGGCACTGGCGATTAACTCGCCGTTTGCGAAGGTTTGGAACAACAAGGGCATCGCGCTCGAAGCCCTCGGTCGGTTCGCGGAGGCGATTGGGTGCTTTGACCAGGCGCTGGCCATTGACCCACGATACGGCTCGGCTTGGCAGAACAAGGGCGCCGTACTTGATGCCCTCGGTCGGCACGCTGAGGCGATTGGCTGCTTTGACCAGGCGCTGGCCATTGACCCACGAGACGCGCAGGCTTTGAACAACAAGGGCAATGCCCTCACTGCCCTCGGTCGGCGCGAGGAGGCGATTGGCTGCTTTGATAAGGCGTTGGCTATTGACCAGAGATATGTGGGGGCTTGGAACAATAAAGGGTTCTCACTCGCTGCCCTCGGTCGGCGTGAGGAGGCGATTAACTGTTACAATCAGGCGCTGGCGATTGACCCGCTATTTGCGCATGCTTTGAACAACAAGAATAATTTGCTCAATGATTCTGGTCGGCACGCGCAGGCGATTAATCTGGAGTCGCCCCCGCCAGTCGCAGCAAATGCAAACGACCTCGTAATAGTCGCACTCGGATACTTCAATGAAACTGGCTTCAATTTCATAAGTGAAAAAGCATTCGGCTCTATGCTCTTAAGACGGAAACAACTTGAAGGGGCACTTCAGGCCGGAAAATCTCTTTCGGTCGAGGAACAAAAGGAGCGCGTTATACTACACTTTTACCTCGGTTCGCCGGGCGAGGGGCCGGACGAGGAGCCTATCATCAAGCTCTGCAAGTTGAACCTTGATGAGGTGAAAAACGTTCGCGCAGTAGGCGAGTTCACGTTCGGAGACATCAAAACTATCCTCAGCAGAGAAGGAGCCTTGCACGGAGGCGTCATCCGATTTTTCGATGGAATTCACTCCGGGGAAATCACTATTGAAGAGGCGAAGCAATTTTTGCAGGAGTGGAAGGAGTTCGATTCATGGAAGCAAATGGGCCGAACTCATACGGAGGCGTGCCGTTTCGCCGAAGCTGTTGAGTGTTATCAGAGATGCACAAGCATCCAGCCAAACGAGCCAGATGGTTGGTTCGGCTTGGGAAACGCATTAGAAAAAATGGGGAACCAGGAGGCGGCGCTTTCATCTTTCCGTGAAGTGTTGAAGCACAATCCTGCCCATTACGGTTCGTGGCTTCGAATTGGCGATCTCCACATGGTTGCGTCCCATACGACTGAAGCCATTGAATGCTTTAGAAAATGCACAATTCTTAATCCGAAAAATGAAAATGGTTGGGAGGGTTTGGGGGCTGCATTGCTCTTTTCAGGGGCAGAGCCGCGTGACACGATGGAGGCTTTCTTTGCAGTTTTGGCCATAAACTTTCAGAATTTTTCAGCGTGGTGCTATTTGGGCCAACTGTGTGTGCGCATGGGATGGCACGCGGACGCACATGAAGCTTTCTTGATGGTTTTAACGACTTCCGATCCGCATGACACGGCGTCCGAGGGAGCAGCCGCATACGCGGCGAATCGGGAAGCCGCCCAATATGCGGTAAGCCAAATTTCGCAATTGCCCAAACACCCTGGGAAGACGGTTCTCGATTGGAACTCATATAGTTTCATTAAATCTCCGCCACAAAAATGAGTGTCATTACGAACAGCCCAAAACAAATTGTGAGCGAGGGCTTGCAGGCTCTCAGCGATTTTAACAAGAGGGTTGAGCGCATTAGAAAGTTTTTTATTTATCGGCTCGCAAAACGCGGCATGTTGAGAACCGCTGTGCAGGAGTCGCTGGGTGAACTCCGCCGATCCGGAACGCGGCTTCCGTCACAAGAACAGATTGATGCGCTTGTGAACAACCTCCGCTTTTTTATTCAAAACAATGAGGCGACATCCTTCGAAAATCTTGCCAAGACTTACGCAAGTCTGCCGATTCCACCAACTTTGAAGCGCGAGTTTGAAGATTGTCGAGGACGGCTCAATAGATGGCTAGACGGCAAATCATCTTTGGGAATGAAAGGTTCGCCGTTAATTCATCGCCGAATCCTTTGGGTCTTTGTTTACGGTGATGTTGCACATCTCAGTCCCAAGGAGCGGAAAGAACTGGAAAACTGGCGTGAAAACCCGCCGTTTTTTCGACTGCTCAAAACGGACTTCCTCAACACCCTCGGTAAATTTACGCGCTTCCTTGATGAAACTGCGGCTATAAACCAAAAAGCTCTCAGTCACCTCAACAGATGAACAGAAACATTTCATGCACCCAAGACAGGACATCCTGAACTGGAGAGACCGTTTCCGCACCTTGGAAGAAGATACGACCCGTTCCACGGATTCAAGCCGTCTTTATTGGCGATTAGATGACCCGTTTTGCCAGCAACTGTTAACGACTGGTGCCAGACAGCCAATTCAGAGCGATGAGCCGCAATTCGTCCGGGCTTTCTTTCCATTTTATCGAAAGGCATCGGTGCTCGCCTTGCCCCGCAGTGAGGAATTTCTTCCTCAATGGCTGATGGTGGCTTTTTTGGCGGGGCAGGCCTACGGTGAACGCAACCCGACGGAGGCCGAAGCGTTGTTTGAGACCGACCGCTCTCAATCGCAGGCCGCGTGGGACTTGCTTGCGGCACTCAGAATTCAATTAAATAGAACTGGAGTCGGGCGCGGCAGGTTTACCTCAGCGTTGAAGCACTGTTGCGAACGCCATGACCGAAATTCTGGGCAGGGCGCAACTCGACAAATTATCACCCATTCTCAAAATGCGATTTGGGCCGGGCTGCTTGCGGCCACGGGTGCGCGAAATGACATTTTGCAAATGGAGTTTCTGGAGAACGTCCGGCGAGCAATCCGTCCCTCAAAACTGCCACTTCATTTCGGAGCCGTAATCAACGCCGCGCGTGATGCCTATGGTCGCCCGATCTTCGATTTATTCCTTCATCCTTTGCTTGATGTGGCGAGTGAGAAGTATGTCCCGACTCCTCTGGAGGGGCGCGTGATTCTCAAATTCTTGAACGATGAACTTATGCGCTTCGGCTCCAAGGACGAGGAAGGCTGTCCCGCCAGTGATCGGGATTTGCTCACATGGGTGACTAACGCAACGATGTTTGCGAAGGAACTGGCACATTCTGATAACGATTTGCTCGCGAAAGTGTTCATTGAAACTGGGCA
>Ga0209006_10005365_pt1 | contig 11643 bp, 17 predicted proteins | sample JacPin_JW_Ref_O2_FD_188567 | JGI IMG/M metagenome (GOLD analysis project Ga0209006, IMG submission 188567) | Forest soil microbial communities from Algoma, Ontario, Canada - Jack Pine, Ontario site 1_JW_Ref_O2 (SPAdes) (version 2) | ecosystem: Environmental > Terrestrial > Soil > Boreal... | reverse complement strand
AAGCCGTCGGCGCCGCAACTCACAAGCAGCAGTGGCCTTTCTACGAAAAAGAGGATTACGGATGCTGCGATGCACCCGAGACCAGTCGTGCCCCCCAAGCTTTCCGATCTAACTTTCAAGAAAAAGAGTTCAGCCCCGAGTACAAGTCAACCCCAAGAACCAACAGTCAGGACCGAGCCGGTTCCCAGCCTTCCGGATGCCCCAATTGGCCCTTCCCACCCATTCTTGGATAGTTCTGACCATGCTACGTCTCCGACGGCCATATCAGACACTATATCATTAATGGAATATAATGATCACGATCCCTTTCAGTCATTTGTGCCAGCTCCTGAGTAAGTCGATGTCGATCTCGTCCGTGTTATCCCCTTTTCAACCATTTTCGAAGAATGTCCCCAGTTTTACGAGCCCCAGCTTTGCCTCTGGGGCAGGCTCCAGTCCAGCCTAGAAATGGCATGACCGAGGCCGAATCATTCTTAAAATCTGTTATGCCTCCACAGTGAGCTGTCATCCATATCTCCAGAGTCGGTGCTCAATAATTCTACCTTGTAGGCTTGCTGCCCCGTTGACGTAAGTTGCTTCCGCTGCATTATTGTCTATGCCTCACACTGCATTGTGAGTAGTGCAGCGCCTGATGAGCGATCGACTCCCCGTATTCTCCCGCCTATAAAACCTTCTCTCCCGAGGTAACGCCTTGTCAACTTGGCTCACGACTTTTAACTAATTGCCTAAACAGAATATCAAAGAAGTGGAAGTGGGTCGGAGAACTCTTCATCGATGTCGAGCAAGATAAAGCTGAACGCCTTTGCGAGATCATCCTCACTGATGTTACCGATTACCTTAGGGAGGGGTTACGCTTGCACATCCTGTTGGAACCGTTGGATTCCATCCGATTCAAAAAGTTGTGTGATATCGGCGATCTTAGCATGATTCTGCCGGCGTGCAAACCGTCGGAGCAGGTCGCGAGGTTGGGGCCACAAGCAGAAAAAGATGCTCCCGCCCTGACATCCCTCGCGAGTTATCTGGAATCCAAGAACCAGGTCTGTGATAACCATTCACTTTGTTGGGCCACTGCTGACAGAAGACTGTTCAGTTCACGTTTACGCCTCTCACCCTGGATGGCAACGTCGTCGCTGTATTACTGGTTTTTTCTTTCGCTTCGGAAGACCTTTGCCGTCAGTTCAAAGTTCCCAAGTATATTAGGCAAAACGGCAGTTTGGCGGCAACAGTAGTTCCTTGGGCAATGTCTGTGGAGCAGGGGAAACAAGAATGGCGCAAGCCTGCCGACGAAAATCCCACTATTCGTGACTTCTTCCCCACTAACCGACGTGGACACCTTCTCAGACGTTATCCCATTTATTGTCGTGGTGTTTTCGCCCTCAAATTTCCCAAATGGCTTCATGATCATATGTCGCAACCAAACAGAGAGTTCTGTATATGGAACGATGGTGCTGATGGATACCCGAAACTACCCTATCTGGAGACACGGTGGCTCCTCTCGATCTTGAGTCATTGCCGTGCGAAAGACGCCGGACGTAAGGCTGATGTTCGTGTCGTCTTTGTGCACGTCGGGGCCATGAAGACACTATACAAACTACCCGCCCTCGTAGAAAGACGTAGCAGACGTCCCGAAATTCAATTCTTCACCTATGGCACGCACGAAAGCGTCTCTCCTGAACGATGGGGTATACACGAGATTTTCCCGCTAGGTGTGTTCAATCCTGTTTGGGATCTCTAGTCATCGTCGTTTAGTATTATTCCTTGTTTTTAGGAGGAATCGTTACTTTCACCCCAAGTGCCATTATCGAGGATCCTATGGGTGTATGCCATCTTATGAGGAAGTTGGCGAAACATCCGTTGTGGGACTGCTACTTGTTACCGTCTGTTGTTGGAATGGTCTCAAAACTAGCTTGTGGAGCGGATGACTCCTTGTTGGTGCTGGAGAAGTGAGTAGCTTGCTTTCTTGAAATCCAATGTCAATGTCTTATTTTCTGATTGCAAACCAGAGGGGAATTTATATATGATGCCATCCTCAACTTGATTGAACAAGGAGAGGTGTCACTCGTTCGAGCACCTCCTGTTACTCGATCCCCGCTCAAAGGCGAAGAACCTGTGTTCCAATGGGTTGGACAACAATGCAGATTGATGCCACTCCAGATGCATGGAATTTTAGAGGAATGCCTAAAAGAGTTCAATGAACTTTTTTTGAATGTGCAGGAATGTGAATGGCCATCTCTTATTGAGAAGGAAATATCAAAGGATCTGGCAGGCATGCAAATGCAACCAGTCATCATGGACAATTTCCGCCGGTTCGTTGTTGTCAAAGGTACCAAGGATGACCACATTGATCCAAGCTATGCTGGTGTAAGTTGCGTTCTTTGCTTGTTGAATGATGCTGAAATTTATGATATCTAGTTGGAATGGGTCACCCTGTCCACATTCAACTTCAGGGATGACTGCTTTGAAGATGGCAAGCAAAAGTAGTCTCTGCCATATCTCACCTTTGCTCTGCATATGATACTTTTTCTTGTTGTAATTAAAGTACTCACTGTATTATATCTGATCATGACATGAGGCATGTGATTGAATCTTTTAGGAAAGTCGGCAAGAAATTCATCTTTTCGATTCCAGTCATGTCGTCCATTAACCAGGTCTTATTCAACCCAGCCTATCACGATTACCTTGCCATTCTCAAGGGTGCGCGAAATGGTCTAGTTTATGGTGTCAAAATTCGATTTCCCCATGCTCTCGTCATGGCCATCCTGTTCGGACAAGGAGAGTAAGCCCAATAGGTTACGCCTAGACAAAAAGTCGTCGTCTCATTAGAAATTTCAGCTGGCTATCTCGTTCCCGAAATATATTTAATGCAACCAAGCAGCATGGGTTGAATCTAGCCAAATATGTCACGTTGTATAAGACTCTCCTATGGATACAAAGGAGAGCAAATGGGGGCAAAGAACGGAATGCTGACACGTTTGTCGCTGGTCTGATTGGAGGATACTTCGTATTCGGTGATAGAACGCCAGTGAACGAACAGGTACTTTAATTCATTCTAAACTTCGTCCTCTTTGCTCATCACTCTTACATTAGATCGTCCTTTATGTCATCTCACGAGTTCTGGCGTCTTTCATCCCTCGCGCCCAGCCCCCATGCGCGAACGGCGAGTCCATGACAAGTGATGCCGTTCGACCCATCCCGCCCGATTCCCGGTATTTTTCGCTTTTCGCCGCCGTAACATGGGGCGCAGTTATGTGGCTGTTCAAACATCGGCCGCATACAATCCAGACCGGGATGTTCAATTCTATGACATATCTGTACCTCGACTCCGAGTCGTGGAGGAGTCTCAAGACTTTATTATGGCACAATACATAGAACCACTCCGTTTATTTAATCATATACATAGATCTCGGACACCCAAAGACGGTAGAATATCAAATAACGTCGTTGAGTTCACGAGTAGCTGTGCGCAATTGAAGTTGTGGACCTTGATGGTATATACCGAATTGTCAAAAGATTACTGGGGTGTTATTTCATTGGTGAAATATGTCGATCACTCACATAATGACTGAATGACGCCAAGGAATATTCCAGCCAGAGGTCCTGTGATTCTTCAGGTATCAGAAGGTAGTTGATCTATCTGTTTTGGAACCCGTCGGCACTTGTACTGCAATGATGCAGTAATTGGCTTGAGTTATCGCACAGCAACCACCGAGCTGGTAACTTACTGCAAGCATCTCCACGGCTGCTGTGCAAGCCTTATGACATGTTCTGCACGAGTATAAGTAGTCCATCAGAACTGACATTTCCGCTGCAACATCCGTTCCTGCCAAAGAAAAACTGAGACATGGCATCCAGCACGAATATGACACTTACCAGCCTCTATCTTACAAGCCAAGGAGCACCTTGCCCGTTCCCAGAGCGCAGTTGTCTTGCGGCTATGGGACGGACATTCTCGATAGCCGTGAGGAAATATTTCCTCCGTGAGCAGTATCTCACGCAGCCGATTGATGCGGAAAGCGTGCAACTGTAATAATCTATGGTACGCTTCCGGAGATGGCAAGATCTTGATATCGTCCAGTGTGTAGGACGATAAAGGAGGATGCAGTAAGTACTTGCTGGCTGCATTGGTGATACTATCCAAACCATGCCGCACGGCGTAGCTGTAGACTTGAAGAGGATACACCGAGGCATTGGCGAGCAAATGTGAATGCAAAGAACAGACGATTGAATCCGTGAGCATGTACTTGTCAGCCAAGATGAAAAACACAGGTAGCATGGGAAGAGGGATAACGGAGCCTGGTACGTATTCACGGACGCGGATGCAGGCAGCGGTGAGGGGATCTGTTTTTTCGGGACGGGGGAGCAGGATCGGTGGAGATGGAGGTGTATGCAAGAGACGGAGCAATAAAGCTAACGTTTCCGCAGGTTCCTCAAGGTCCAGACCTCTGTTATCGGCAGGACCGTTTTCACAGAAAGAAAACATGTCGCCTGATCGTTGTTAGGTAGACATCCACACCAATGAACAAAAGAACTACGCACGAAAAACATCACTTCGTTCCAAGGATGAGCGTTCGGCATCAAAACAGACATCGTCTTGTACTGATCGTACCCAAAAATCAGGTTCTTCGCAATGAAACGTGGTCCAAGTCATGGTCGTCGAATGAAGTATCGTCGAGTTTAGCTGTGTGCATTCGATGTGCGCAGCAGACGTTATGTACGTGTACCCAGTTTGTCCATTTTCGATCACACATAACGCTAGCTAGCTATACTGTGAGTTCATACAACTGTCTCCTTTATGCGAGACATCAAAAGAGCAGATAAACGCGCATGGAAAAGCAAAGGAAAGATGATTTGAGAGTAAAAGAAAAGGAAGTCAGAAGAGAAATTGGAAAAGTAGACCAGAGCATAGAGAGAAAGACGGAGTGGTATCATCAGATGAAGGTAAAAGGAGTCTAAATACCCAGCAATTCCCGTAAAAGTCCTACACGATAATACACTTCCTGATCTTCTTTTCTTCTCGACCCGGTCTGATTTGACCTGCTGGGCCTGGTTCTATATTTCGTGTCTGTCGTAAAGCGCGGACAAGGTTCATGAATAGGAGGTTCACGTTTTCCGAAGTTTTAGCAGAAGTTTCGATGAATTCGCAGCCGAAGTTCCGCGCTAGCGCGCTACCTTCCTCCTTTGAAACTTCTCTCTCATATGATTTGTCGGCTTTATTACCGACCAGCATGAAGATCGGCTTTTGTCTTTTCACTCGCATCATAGATTGGCGGAAGTTCTCGAGTCGATCGAATGTTGACCGCGAGGCAATCGAGTAGACAAGGATGAAACCTTGGCCTTCGCTATTCGATGATGAGAACGGGAGCCGTTGAATACCGCAAGAAGGGATGATACTCACCGGACCCACTGATCACGAAGTGTGGCATATTCCTCTGCCACCGTAATTGTTAGAACGGTATAAAAAAAGTGGGATATCTTAGACACCTTGTCCTGCAGTATCGATCACTTCTACAAGACACATGCGATTATCGACAACTAGTTGTTTTCGATAAGCATCTTCTATCGTGGGGTCATAGGTCTGGTGACAAGTGATGGTCAATAGGCATGGATCACACATCGGATAAGCTCTCACCTCTATGAAAAGTTGGTGCCACAATGAAGAGACGATGAAACTTTTCTTATTAGGGAAGATCGTGTTTAGTTCACTCACGGACAAAACAGCCAAGGGTGAACTTGAGGGGAGCATTTCATCTTCAGTCTCAAGAAAAAGGAAGAATGGAAACGTACCTGAACTGCCAAAGCGGTTTTACCCACCCCACCATCGCCAAGAACCGCAACTCTCCAGTTATCCATTTCTGTAGAGGTGCGATGAGATCATAATGAGATTAGGGTAGAAGTAAAAGGCTACCTCAGAAAAGGTCAGAAGAGTATGAAGGAAAGTGACGAAGAAAGTCGGTCTGTGTGGGTGTTATCTCGAGGGCGCTGAAGGCGAAAAAGATGGATAGTGAGTGAGATAGGGGGTGTCGGCGAGCAACCCAAAGATGATGTTTAGAAGAAAAGGATGAGACGGTCGTCGTGCAAGTTCGTGGAGAGGTCGTAAAGAGGACGGGATGTTGTCTGAGGGGGGGAAAGTATGGCGGTGAAGCCAGCGATGGGTCTTTGGTTCGCAGGGCGAAACGGGTCATCCCGTCTCTTTGATATGATTTCCACGTGCTACTGTTTTATTTTTCCCCACAATTCATTTCCAAATTTAGTAATTTGTTCACAAATTAATGGTTTTTTGGGTGCTAATCTCACGGGAATCTCCGGCTGGTCAGTAAGGTACAACAACAACTACACAGCACCATTCGAGAACAACAATTAGACGATTTGGTAAACCTTGGATTATATCCGTGAATGCCCATCCTTGTGTCTCCGAGCCTGCCCTACGGTGCATGGCTAACCCATGGGCTTGTGGGTCAGGAGAAGGTAACCACGTAACTCAGGTGAGTACATGGTTGTTTACGTCGGTTCGAACGTTCTGCAGATACATCGGGACACTACGACCGAAAAAAAAAAATAAGCTCCGCAGAGACGATGAACTGAAAAAGACAAGATCCTTACCGTCATGACACTCTATTCCCCACCGTAACCCAGCCTTGTTATGTACCTTCAACTGCTGGCTGCCTCATGCCAACTTCGTGGCCAATTGAAGCATTCTACAAACCAAAAAATATAACCACGTGCAAATGACTCGATTCGTACCCTCAACTGTGACCGTTCGGAGAATGGAGTTCCATGATGAGATCCTTGTTCTGATGCTGGAGCGAGAGCCGATTGTGGATTCCACAACCGCAGAATATCTATTTCACAATCTTGGGCCAATAACCTTACGTGTTCGGGATAACCTCAATTGCGATCCGACCTCGGAGAGAGTTGGCGGAAAGATACAATACGAATTCCCGAGGTAAACCAAATTCCGAGGATATAGTCATTACTCTTTGACAAGAAAAATGCAAATCGGAAGTTATGAGGTATATATCTTCGTTCAGCACTTATGATCGCGTACTGCCAGCGACTTAGTCTAAGTCTGAGCAGCCGACGGATCAAACGGCTGCCTAAGCGCAGTTTTAATTACAAGTGACTGAGTTCAAATCATATCTTCACTGCTCACTGCTCAGTGCACCGCAGTTGAAGTAACCTATACAGCATCTCTAACAGGACCAGTTTATTTCTCTCTGAGACCTGTCATCAATACATGTAATTGGGGTGTGTTGCTGTGGAGGCACATAAATACCTTCAAATTTGTAAATTGCAGTAAGCTTTGAGCCATTTGGGCTCTTTCAGTCTCCTTCCGTCGTCCGATCATGACCTCTGGATCCAAATCAAAGCAAGAAGAGGCTCTGCAATTCCTGAACGACCTTGATTCTTTATCTCCAGATGCAAATGTCGCACAACCCCAGCCAGGAAATGAACGCGAAGCTGCGGAGGTCCTCGCATTTCTTGATGAAATCACTCAGAAAAGCGCTGAACCGACACGCACGACAACGTCTCATCTTGATCGGCCGCTTTCACGAGCTGGTACTCCTACTTTGAGGAAAAGTGTCGAAAGAGTGAAAGTCGGTGCCCAGGGAGCTTTACTTCCTTCCTCGTCATCCTCACCAAAGTCTGAAAACACCGGGGATCATCTTCAAAGGAGCAAGCCTGATCAGCCAACGCAAACATCCGCAGGCGGTGGGTGGGGCTGGGGTTCAGTGTGGTCCAGTGCTTCGGCGGCTATCCAACAAGCGAAAACTGCTGTCGACGAACAAGTCAAACATTTGCCCAAGAATGAGCAGGCGCGGAAGTGGGGCGAGGGTGTCTTGGAATATGCGAAGACTGCTCAGTTGGAAAAGCTCGGTGCTTATGTCCAACGTTGTCTTACGTATCATCGACTGAACATACTCTTATCTATTCAGGACAGGACTTCAAGAGGGTTGGACTCTCGACTCTAACAGACATTCTCAATGTTGTTGCACCTCCAATATCAGAACACGAGGTCATCCAAGTCTGGTTGAGCCACGACATGAAGGGTTACGATGGTATCGAGACGCTGGTTTACCGCGCACTTACTAGAGTATATTTATTTGGCCCTTTCATCTGAATCGTAACTTACTTTTATACTTTTTCAGATCATGGAACAAGTCGAGGGCGGAGATCTCGTTGTTAACAAAGGCAAGGAGTCTAGACCAAAGGAATCATCAGACGACTCGCGAGAGCTCAACGCCGTCGAGACCTATGACGCTGCCTATAAGCTTGCACAGGTACCCTTGCTTCTCGGTTCGATGGATAACGCTGACTGCCCAGCCAGGCTAACTTGCAAGAGCTAATAAAGCAAAACCAGAAACCACCCAAAGAAAAAGAAGACACTAATCCGGCTCCTATCACCTATTCTGACATATATCTTCGCGTTCAACCATTCGCGACGTCTTACGTCATTCCGGGACAACCAGCTGTCTCGGAAGACACCATTGGAACCCAGGAGTCCACTGAAACTAGTCTTCAATTCATTTTGCTTCTCATGGATCCCGGTCATCAACTTGTTCACACTACAATTACCCAGTCTGTTCCAAGGAAGTGGTTAGATCTCTGGGAAAGGTATGATTGGGTAGAGGACTTGGTAGCCGAAGCCCTTAGGCTTGGTGTGGAGGTGGTCGGGCAACAATACATTGTTGCAAGAATGGGATGGGGTAAACCGACGACAGCCACGAAAGAAGCTGATGGGGAAGGCGAATATAATATGGTTGACGAGAAGGCAGCCCCTACTCTACCGAATGCATAGCGCTATGACCTTACTTCTATCTGTAACTTTAGTCTTTCTGTAAATTACCGCGCATTTACAAGACTATGGAGTGCCCATCCATAAGCATGTAAGTACAGTTTACTTCTTGACCTCCTCTGGTTTTGGCGGCACAGGCTTGAGTTCCTCGGGTTTCTGCGGTTCCGTGCCTTTACCGATTTGTTCCCAAGGTGACAAAGCCTCGAAGTTTCTGTGAGGACCACGAATTAATTGACGTCGTCCAGGCAGGCGAATAAAAGGTTACCGGAAGGCTTGTGTCATCTGCAGAGGTTCGTAAACCACCCTTTTTCTTTCTTCGTCGTAACGAATCTCTGTATAGCCCTGAGGAGCATAGACGTAAGCACGGCAATGACTAACCGATGGGACGAAAGTCGCACAGTCAAAGGAAAGTCTTTACGAAGAGGATGGCCCTCGAATCCTAAAATTGTAGATAAGTGGTGTAAAGCGATTTTTCCGGACAACACATACCATAGTCTGTGAGTATCCGGCGGCTACAGATCACGTCAGTAAATGTGTAAATCGATTATGGGCAAGATTACACACAGGTCTGGATGGTCTTTGAAAAATATACCATATAGATCCCATGCTTCTCGCTCATACCTGGAGAGTGACGATGACAAGCGAACAGTAATTTGCTCATCCAAATACATACCAATCCGCCCCTCTATAAACTGATGTGGCACTCGGTACACTATCAGCTTCGCCCGCATACGTTTTGACTCTGATCCTCCCAGCATGCTTGATGCTCAGCAAGTGGTATACCACTTCGAATCTCTTCTCTTTCTCTGGGAAGTCAACACCACTTATGTCGACGACACTCTTGAACTGACATTGCGAGTGATCGCGAAGGAAGGTAAGAACTGGGACTACGCCGCATGGAGGGATATATAATGTGAGTTCGTCCTTGAGAACAGAGAATTGCTGAATATATTTTGGGAGGCATTGAATAAGGTATGTTCCATAGGTATGGAGAGACTTGGTAGTCTCGGCATATTTGGTAGCTGTGGGATTCGGTGAAGTAGGTTCAGGGAACGGAGGTACTGAGGCTGAGGAAAATAAATCAGCTGTTTGTCGCGGCACCGACCATATCTTTACCTTTAACAATGGAAGACGAGTGAACAGGACGTGTCGAGGTGACCACAGTTGCAGGTCTCAGCAAGCGAAAGCCAGCTGAGCAGGCACGGAATGACATGCTATAAGTTGGCTGCAATGAACGAAACTTGCACTGCCACAGTTTGCCATGTCTGGAGTGCCTCAACCTGAAATCTTTGACTCTTTACCTTACTACGACAATGACCTCGAGCTTTACCCCATTTTAAAACAAAAGGTTGAACAAGAGCTTGCCCGCCAACCAAAACCTCCTCAAACACTTCACCCATTGGTTCCACCAGCGCCAAAGCTCTTTGCAGTTCGTGAAATTTTGGACGCCGATCTCTCATTACGCTGACTATCTGTCACAGAATCATCCATTACTAGAAGCTGAACTTGCTCGGGTCGAATCACAGCAACCCCTGCGTGGGCTGGACACCATCCGACACCAGCTTCCAGCGCCCACATCTGTACCTGGCACGGATGAAGAATGGCAAGCAGCGCTAAAAAATGCACACGCTCAACTGGAGCATCAACGCGTGCGGTTCGTGTCTTTGTGATTTGATTCCGCAACAAAGTTAATCTCCTATGATAGTCAGAATAACTTGGCTCTGCTTCAGACATATGGATCCAATGCATGGCGTATAAATAATTATCTACTGGAATCGGTAGCGAAGCAAGCTGAGAAGGCACTCGAAGACCTAAAACAACTTACGGTGGAAGTTAATCGAGAACGCAAAAATGACCAGGTCTGTCGTGATTTCTTGTCGTGTGACCCGCCTGTTTACACCTTGCCATCATAGACGCGAGTAGGAAATCAACTAACCGCATTGGAGATTCGTTGGACAGAGTTGATTTCCAGTGTGCTACAGATTGAGATGGCGAATGTGGCATTAGAGGTTGAGATCGAACAGCTAAACACCAAGGAAGTGGAACTGGCTAGTAATGTATGATGGAAAAGCAAAAATATTTTATATATTACTACTTTTTGCTAAAGAACTAATTCTATTTAACTAGTAGATAAACCCTTAAAAAACACTAGCCTACTAGCAACGAGTTAGTTCTTTTGTATACCTTGCCGTATTTAGAAGACTTAATATTACTAAGAAGTATTCTAAACTAGCTAAATTCCTTACTAATTTAAATTAAAAGCACCTCAATACAGCAAACTAAATAATTGCCTATTGCCTTAGAACAAAATCTATAGCTATTAAATACTCTAGTAAAGTATTTAGAGTATATATATACTTTAGAAACCCTAAAGGAGAAGACGTCACCTTTTACAGAGTATCTAATATAGTATTTACGGACTATAAAGAAACTAGATAGAGCTCTTAAGGATACCTATTTATGCTATTTAGAGGACTAATTAATTAGAAGGCGACCCTACAACAATTAGTGACTTGTTTAACTACCAAAGCAGAACTTCTCTCCCTGTCTACTGCTGCCGTTGAGATTATCTAGTGGCAACAATTCTTTAAGGCAATCGGCTTCAACTTAAAACGTAATTTTACTGTGCTCTGCGACAATATGTAGACCGTATAAATCCTAAGACAGGATACACCAAAGCTTGACACCAAGCTTTGACATATCGACGTTTATCAGCACTAGCTAAAACAGGAAGTCCAAGACAAAAAGATTGACGTTCAATGGGTTCCTACAGCCAAAATGCCTGCTGACGGCCTTACCAAGATCTTACCCCGTTAAAAGCACGAGGCATAGATAAAGCAGTTGAATTT